>ERZ650304.750-NODE-750-length-14549-cov-4.388299_pt1 | contig 14549 bp, 28 predicted proteins | sample MGYA00376240_ERZ650304 | MGnify/ENA primary metagenome ERZ650304 (study PRJEB26733, sample SAMN07839271) | wastewater metagenome | biome: small river; feature: stream; material: water | place: USA: North Carolina | collected 2016-03-01 ...
TGCTTCAGGTTGAGAAATCAAAACCGAAATTTCGGTATTGAAATCTTCGCTTTTCCTGTCACCGCCGTGCTGCATATTAGCCAACCGACTAGCCACCATTGCGCGCTGTGCGGTATCTAAATGCCTACGCTTTAAATTTAAAGAAACCACAAACCCAAGCGGATCATTGCCTAGATAATTCCTAAAACTTGGCTGTGTATCTGTTTCTACACAAGCTCTGTATCTATTGCGACCGTCAAGAATCTTTCCTTCATATAGCCAAATTGATTCACGTAAACCATTTTGAATAATATCTTTTTTAAATTCTTCAAACTCGCTACCTGATATAGCAGGGAATAAATCAGCGTATTTATGGTTTTCTAAATTAATCATTTGCGCCTCTAATTTGTCCTATGCGCCCAAGCGTACATATCCGATAACTGATTGCTGTTAATCTGAGGTGCACGTGAGTTATCTGATATTTATTTGAATAAAAAAAAGCCAGCGAGAAAAGGGAGAGGAAACCCGCTGGCCAAACAGTAATAGGTGCGAGAATCCGACTATGCTTGCGCACTTCTCGCCGCGGTTTGCTCTTCAGTAAGGAGGGAAGAGATTTTTTCATTTCTTAATTTTTCTGCGTAGCCGCCTATGCAGATCCCTAATCCTATTATATCTTCGAATAAGAATCTCATTAGCAGGCATTCCTTCGCGCCATTTGTAAATAGTACATTGGTTTATAGAATCGCCGTCAACCGATAATTTATCAGCTAATTCCTGATCTTTGATGCCAGTACTTTTAATTTCTATTAGTAGTTGTTTAATTTCCATACTTGAATCTTACTTTCTATCCAAAAAGAAGTCAATATAAATTTAATTAAAATAATTGTTGACATAACTTTCTTTTAAGAATAATATTTCTCATGTCAGAAAATGATAAACGCATACTGATAACAACCAAGGAGAAATGATGAATATAGATGATTTAACACTGAAACAAATAAAAGAAATAAGTGCTTTAGTGGGAACAAAACAAAATGAATCGAAAGGACTTAATTGCATGATCGGCGAGAAAGTGATTATCAGGACATATTCTGCGGGCGTGTGGTTTGGAGAGTTGGATCAAAAAGACAGAAATGAGGTGATATTGAAAAACGCAAGGAGAATGTGGAGATGGTGGACAAAAGAAGGAATTAGCCTATCTGGAGTGGCTGTTCATGGAATAAACGTGGACAAATCAAAAATAGCTGAACAGGTATGCATGGTTTGGTTGGAAGCTATCGAAATTATCCCATGTTCCGATGCCGCAATTTTTAATATAGAGAGCGCACAAAATGCCAAGTCTGAATAATTTTATTAATTCAGTTTATGGCGATGGCGATGGCGATGGCTCTGGCTCTGGCGATGGCGATGGCTATGGCGATGGCTATGGCTCTGGCGATGGCTATGGCTATGGCGATGGCGATGGCTCTGGCGATGGCGATGGCTATGGCTATGGCTATGGCGATGGCTCTGGCTCTGGCTCTGGCGATGGCGATGGCTATGGCGATGGCTAATGAATGCACACTAACAAAATATATGGAATCCAAAAAATGGACATAGTTGAACTTATTAAAGACTTATTTGTTGCTGCAACTCTTGCTTATGCGACTTTAGGAATAGCTTGGTTGATTGGTTATGTCATGGTTAAGTATTTCGGATTTAAACGGAAGGGGAAACAAAATGATTTTTTATAGAGATATGAAGCATTACCGAGCACCAGAAGAACCAGTAGTTTTGAAAAACGTAGTAACAGCAATAGCAATTTTCGCACTTGTAATTTTGCTCGGATATTTGGGTGAAGAAGATCACAAATCCAAACTCGAACAAATAGCAAGCGCTCAACAATCACAAAAAGGAAACTGAAATGAAAAAATTATTCTTAGTGGCAGCATTATGTTTATCAACGTCAGCAATGGCTGAAAACTGGGTAGCTTTGGGTCTTTTAACTACTCAAGTGAAAGGTAGCGCTGCAAAAGTAGAGTTTGTTCAAGTTGGCGATTTCGAATCCCGTGAAGCTTGCTTGGCTATGGTTAAAAGCGAATCAATGTCGAGTGATTATATCGGAGTTGGTGGAACTAACGGTCGGCTTCCACAAATCCAATGGAATTTTGATGCAAATTGTTGGCTGAAACGGAGCGATTAACAAAATGAGCGGCTTTAACAGTCAAGAAGATCTGCGATTTAAAGCCGCTATTGCTGCCTATCGCGACCGATATGGAATTTCTAACACCATACACGCGATAGGTAGCTTATTCGAGGATGATCTGGATATGCCAGAAGAAATGAGAGCTGATGACTACTGCGCAGCTGCAATCGAATACGAGATCGCGCTAGCTGAAATGTTCGGATCTGCTCTTGATATCCCAGGAGGTGAATTTGATCGTGAATTTGCAGCTAATCGATTGGATCAATTGATAAAAAGAGCCAATGAAATAAAGTCAGCAATAAAAGGAGGATGTGATGAGAACTTTTAAAGATATGTGGTTTTTGTATAGAAATGGAATCGGATTAAAAAGATCATTTGAGATCGCATACTTGATGCTTGAGCACCGAGAATGCCCTAGCGTTATTGTGATTGATCGTGATTTATTAGTGAGCTGATTATGAGTACAGCACTAATAACATTAACAAATAAGACTGGGCCAAAACCTATACCTAGAACTATTTGCGTAGTTGATGGTTGTTCAAAAATAGCAAATCACCCAATAGATATGGTTTGTCATACCCATTACATGAGGATGCGCAGAACAGGTTCGTTTGAGGCAACAAGAAGGCCCCCTGGCTCAGGAACAATTACAAGTTACGGATACATATCCAAGGGCAAGGGTAAAGACAAGAAGCTCGAGCATGTTTCTATAGCAGAAGAGGCACTAGGAAAAGAACTACCGAGGTTTGCTGAAGTGCATCATCTGAACGGCATTCGATCTGACAATAGAAATGAGAATCTAGTTATCTGCCCATCAAGGGCTTATCACAAACTGCTTCATCAAAGACAAAAGTCATTAGAAGAATGCGGAAATGCAAATTTTAGGAAATGTCCTTTTTGCAAAAATTACGATGACCCTAACAAGATGAAACATAACGTTGGCAGCAGATATTTCTACCACGCTGCTTGCAAATCCGAATACAACAAATCAAGGAAATAACATGAGCACTGCACTTACGAATTTAAGTTCAGCATTGTCAGAACGTCTTGGCATGGGTAACTCTGGGAATGATGTTACAGAAACATTGAAATCAACAGCTTTTAAAGGTGGCGTTCAGGTAAGTGACGCTCAAATGGTGGCATTACTTATCGTTGCCCAGCAGTACGGACTAAATCCTTTTGTGAGAGAGCTTTATGCGTTTCCTGATAAGGGCGGGATAGTACCGGTAGTTTCTGTCGATGGATGGTCTCGGATAATGAACTCGCATGATCAATTTGACGGCATGGAATTTAAACAAGACGATCAATCGTGCACGTGCATTATCTATCGTAAAGATAGAACACATCCTATAAGCGCAACCGAATACATGGACGAATGCAAGCGCGATAATTCTCCAGCATGGAAGTCACACCCGCGACGCATGTTGAGACACAAAGCAATGATCCAGGCTGCACGCCTAGCATTTGGATTCACTGGGATTTACGACCAAGATGAAGCTGAAAGAATTGTGGAAATTGATGTTACGCCTAAATCACAGAGTAAGCAGGTAGAAATTACTTTACCTGGGCTGAGTGATGAAGCCTTCAAGCAAAAATCGGTGGTATGGAAAAAAAGCATGATCGACAAAGGCGAAACGGCAGAAAACCTGCTCTCATTTTTGGAAGCAAAATATACTTTTACCGAAAATCAATTAAAAACCATTAACTCATGGGATGAAAAAAATGCAGACATTTAATTGTCCTTCGAAACTTCCTTCCGTTGAGTATTTCAGGACTAATGAATTATGAACATTTTAAAAAACGTTTTGCAAGGAACCAAAGAATGGTTAAGCATTAGAGCCAGCCATTTTACAGCCTCTGAAGCACCCGCAGCTTTCGGCGTGTCTTTGTACTTAAACAGGAATGAACTGCTTCAGCAGAAAGCCACAGGAAAATGCAAGGAAATAAGTGATTTTCAACAATCAGTTTTTGATAAAGGTCATGAAGCAGAGGCAAGCGCGCGAGCAATAGCCGAAGATATTGTAGGAGATGATCTGTGCGCAATTACTGCAACATTGGATATTGACGGTTTGAAATTGCTGGCAAGTTATGACGGAGCTACGTTTGGAAACAATATTATTTGGGAGCACAAGTTATGGTCAGAAGAACTTGCGCAGCAAATAGAAGAAAATAATATTAACGAACATTACTCTATCCAGCTTGATCAGCAACTATTAATAAGCGGCGCAGAAAAGTGTTTATTCATGACTTCTGACGGCACCATTAACAATTGCAAATGGATGTGGTACGAAACAACTGACAAAAAGAAAGATGCAGTAATTTCAACTTGGAAGCAGTTCAAAAAGGATCTTGAAATGTACGAACAAAAAGAATTTGAAGATAAGCCGGAACCAGCTGCAATAATGCAATTGCCAGCGCTATCAGTTTATACAAAAGGCGATATTGCAGTACATGGAAATCTGGATGCGTTCAAAGAAGCTTCCGATAAGTACATAGCAAGTATTAATAAAGATTTAAAAACTGATGAAGATTTCGTGAATGCTGAGGCGACAATTAAACGATGCAAAGAGGTGGAACAAACCATCAAAACCGCAAAATTGTCGATAATAGGCGGAATATCAAGCGTAGACGAAGCAACAAGGGTACTTGATTATATTGATGATTCTCACGCCAAAATCAGGTTAACTCTCGAAAAGCTTGTTAAGTCACAGAAGGAAACAATCAAGAAAAATATTATTGATGCTGCATTTATGTTATGTGCAGATCATGCAAGCAATATATCAAGAGAATTCCTAAATATTAATTTTATCAATCTTGTTACGTTTCTTTCGCGTCAGAACTTTGAAACCGCTTGTAAAGGATTGCGAACGCTTGCAAGCCTACACAATGCAGTCGACACCGAAGTTGCAGCAATAAAGATCAAACTTGATGATCTTGCGCGAGTGATCCGTAAGAATCTGACTCACTTGCCTGATGATTTATCAATATTCCGTGACCTTCAATCGATTATAACGAAGCCTGAAGAAGATTTTAAATTACTGGTTGAATCAAGGATTGCGGATCAGAAACGCAAGGAAGAAGAAGCCACGCAACGTGCTGTTTCGGAAGCTAGCGCAAGAATGATTAAACTCAAAGAAGAAGAATCAAAAAGAATCGAATCTCTTCCAACGGATATTAAATCAGTTTTAGCTGATGAAAAAAAACAGGCTGAGTTAATTGTTCAGGTAATAAACAAATCTCCAGATCAATTAACAGGATTCCATAAATGGTGGCGTGATGTGGGTCGGAATATTACGGGTGATAGAATGTTTTTAGCTAAATCTGCATGGGACGCATACAAAGATGAATCCTCAAAATAACCAATTTTACAAGCTAAACATGCTTGCGCTCGGAATCGAAAAACCAGGACCCGGAATAAGCGCAGCGAGAAAAGATAGTTATAAACGCATGAATGGTAAAGTCGTTACTGATGAGAAGCAAAAGAATCTAAAGAAACATCAAACAGATAGGCTGATTCATAATATTAAATCAATCCTAGAACGTGGTGTAATTAAGAACAAATTGATTTATCAAGAGCTTGAGGATAACTTCCTGATGCCACTTATTGCCGGAGAGCCACCTTCAGATGAAGCTCTTAGAATCTATGTTCGCAGAGCGAAGCAATTAATAGCAGAAGAAAGAAATGGTTTTCCTTCACAGACAATTGACAATGGCTCAAATTATCGTTACGGACTAAGAATGACCGAGGATCAACGATTAAAACTTATTGATGATTTTAAGAACGTTATTAATAAGCACGGAAATTTAAGTAATTTAGAACTAATAAAATTACTTGATAAGTCAAAGAAAATACCTATTCTCGGAGGTTTTAAAGTATCCATTCGAGTTCTTTCTGACTACATTAGTCTCGCACGTGTTGATCTTCGGCTCCCATCAAAAAGCCCATTGCACAGAAACGGGAGATCAAAGAAACATAGCGATGAAATTGTTAAAAAAATATCGGATATGTACTCTGAAAAAAAGATGAGCATAGTTGAAATTGCGAATGAGATGGCATGGTCATGGTCGAAAACAAGAGAGGTATTGATGTTATACGGAACTAAAATGAGATCCAGATCTGAAGCTATTACAATTGCAGGTCACAGAATAAGTCAAGGAAAACATACTACCGTAGGAGCGAAATAAATGGCTAGCCTGAATTTATGTCAGTTTATAGGCCGGATCGGAAAGATTGAAACTCGCTATCTAAGTAATGGCGATGCTGTAACAAACTGCTCAATTGCTGTTAACGAAACATGGAAAGATCAAAACGGGGAGAAACAAGAACGTTGTGAATGGGTCAACATAACTGCATACAAAAAACTAGCCGAAATAATGCAATCTTATTGCATCAAGGGTATGCAGATTTACGTATCAGGAAAGATGCAAACACGAAAATACACTGACAAAAACGGAATAGAGCGATACACAACTCAGGTAATTGCTAATGAAATGAGAATGCTCGGTGGCAAAAAAGACAGCGCAGAAAGTAACGATTCTGGCGGATCAGAATCAAGCGCTGGTGGGTTTGATGATATGGTCGACGATATTCCATTTTGAGCGCAATTAACGAACAGCGCAAGTTATCTGAGCATTATGCTGATGTATGCAAAGAGATATTTGCGAAAGAAGTTATGAGCGAAAGAGACAAAGAAGAAATACAGACGTTATGTGCAATCGCAATCGAACTGATTAAGTCATCTAGCCCGAGCAAGCTTCGTGAAGCAGCTCGAATAGTTGAGATTAGATCTTACAAGGACAAAATAAAATGACCAACCGAACTAAATGGACTGAATACACTGGCAGCGATGAGCAGATTGCTGAGATTAGTTCTTCAAAGAATGGTTTTGTATGTAGGAATAATGAAACTGAATCAGGAATATTAACCATAAAATATGGGCAATTATTTTCTGATCAATCAAAATATCCAATATTAAATGCAATGTGGAGTGGATCTCTAAAACGTTTTGTTGAAACTCACAACACTACATACTACTGGATAATCTCCGACGACCCACTGAGAGAAATGAAGATACGGCAAGCACAGACCGGTCAGCCTGTTTGGGTAAGATATATGTCGCATAGATTCGAGAGGGATGAGCATCTAGGTAGAATAATGATTGATTATCTAAAGACTGATGTAACTAACAGACCAGACTGGAACATGCCAAACGCTGAATATAGCTTTACACCTTTCGAGGAGACAATTAAAAGACCGGCAGTAGCCAACATTGATAGTTATGACCCTAGCAGTATCAACGGTCATGACTAAAATAACCTGGATGTCCTGTGCTGAGCAGATGCCACCGGATGATAATACTGAAATTATTATTCGGCACATCGAAGATAAAGAGCCTATATTAACACCAGCCAACGAGGTTTTCTATGATATTGATACTTTATATAAGGAGTGTTGGGAATGGATTGAATTTACACCAGAAAAATGGGAGGAATTGAATAAATGATTGAAATAGAAGGGTTACCTGAAGGATGGAAGGGTGTTGCTTACCGTAGGCCATACCCTCAAGAGTACATCCTAAAATCAGAGGGTGCCATGAAAGTTAGAATAAGGGGTGAACAACCTTGGCTTATCATCGAAAGAATTAAGCCACGTGAGATAACACTTGTTGAGACTGATGAACGTTGTTCTGATATTTACAACATGCGCGGCAGCTATTGGCGCGAAGTAAAGGAAACAGAAGAGCCTAAGTTAAGTTTGAGTGTGGATGAGTGCAGGAATGTCCGGTCTTTGATTAAAGATTTTGAAAATCTTGGATGGTTTGTAAACCCAGCGAGATCATTACTCTTACAAAAAATTACTAAATTCATCAAGGAAAACTCATGAGATATTTTAGCGGTATGGTTGATTCTCCGATTGAAGTATGTCTAGCAATAGAATTGATTAAATCATCTAGCCCGAGCAAACTTCGTGAAGCAGCCAGGATAGTTGAGATTTGAGTTTAAGGAGGAATGATGATTGAGTTTAGAGACACAGGTTATGGATACCTTAGAGACAATAGCGAAGAATATGTTCAAATTGATCTAGATGATGGAGCCGCAATATTAGATGGTGCTTTTGACATTGATCATTTGGAACAAATCCTAACAAAAATGAAAGAACTGCAGAGCGAGGTTAAATGATGAAGTTATGTGAAAATTGCCGCTCAAAGAAAGCAAGAGTCAGAAATAACCTGGACTAACTGTGATGATGAGATGCCACCGGATGATGCGACTAAGGTCATATCTGCGGTAGGAGACTCAAAACCCTATGCTGTATCTGGCTCATTGGTGCGGGCTGAGTATTTGAGGTGGAAAAACGTATCATATGTAACGGTAACCTGGACTGAATACACACCAGAAAAATGGGAGGAATTGAATAAATGATTGAAATAGAAGGGTTACCCGAAACTAAAATAAATATGAACTTAAACAATACTGCGACTAAAGCTATTTTTAATGCGGCTAATAAAAGATTAAAATAATTTCACAAATCTCTTGACATGATACGCTAATAGCGTATACTTATCACATCAGCAGCAGATAACTAAATGGAGATTAAAATGAAAACAGTTAAAAAAATGACAACATCAGGCGCTTTTGTAATGACAGAAAACGCAAAAGTTTGGGCATCAGTTGGTGAAGCGATAAAATGGATAGGATTTAGAGCAACAAAAGAAGTTGACGCAAGAAAAGATTTGTTTTGTTTCGCAGCAAAAATAGATCACGACAATGAAAATCACAAATTCTCAGTGTTCAATTTCTCAGATAAAGCAGCAATTTACCTTGAATACGAAAACGATCACGGTAAACACGGAAAATTTCTCACGAAAGAAGATATGAAAAATTGGGAAATATATGACTAACCCAACACTCGACCAGATCCGAGCAGTTAGATTAGCGGCCGGATTAAGTCAAGCAGAAGCCGGAGAATTGATTCTGGCTTCAAAAAGATCATGGGAAAACTGGGAGCAAGGCCGGGTTAATATGCACCCAGGCCTATTTGATTATTTTTTGATTAAGACTAAACAAAAGAGTTGTTAACGTGAAGCAAGTGATCAACGCGCGCGAATTTTTCCAGCCGATCATTTAATCCGTTTGGGATTGCTTTTGAGTTAGCATTTCCAAGGTTAATTTTCTTTGAAACTTTAACCACTGTATCTGGATTGCAGCCAGAATCTGCTATATCATTTAACCCGTTTTTTTGCCAATACCAAGCAGCGGATTCTAAAGGGTATTTAACAGCTACCAAATCAGGATAATCAATAACGCTCTCACGCACATGAGTATTAAAGTCAGCGTAGTTATTGAGTCCTGTTATCTGAATAAATCCCCTGCCCCTATAATCCCAACCATCAAATGACTCCTCGTCACCATTGCCCATGCGATTAGCATATACTCGATTGGCTATTTTTTCAGGTTGCCGCGCATAATGTTTTGCATGCTCGATTGAGCTAAAATATTTTGGGAAAACTCTCAATAACGCTTCAGCACTATAGTTAAGATTCTCACGAACGACGGTAAAATTTGCGCTTTCGTGCATACACTGAGACAAGAAATGAGACAAACGAGGAATTGTATTTATCTGATATTTGCTTGTGATCTCAGTGAGGCTATTGTAAACAGATTCAGGTATTGATCCGTATAGTTTTGAGTAATTCATTTAATAACCCTATAAATAACTCTTTCGAACCTATCTTTACAATCATCAGACTTGCAAGTTTTAATGGTTTTTGGAAGCCATTGCATATTTGATACGCTGTCACATCCTGACGCGGCGAGTGGTATCACATGATCAACCTGCCAATCAGATCGACTATATCCAGGAGGCAATGGATGAATCTTCTCGAACTCTTTTACTACTCTAGCGCTACGTTTTATCCGTCCGCTATCGTCTCGTTGAACGCCGCAATAACGAGTCTCTATTAAGTGGTTATCTGCAAGTGCAAAGCCACTGGAAGTCAATAAGATAATGAGTAAATATTTCATTTCACGTCAAACGCTCTACGCGCATCATCAGCAACCAGACCGCAAGCAATTTCACCCCTCCTGATTTCTTCGATTATTTGACGAAGATTCTTTCCAGTCTCTCGCTCAATTTCGACTTCGAAAATTCCTCCGCCTGCTCCAACACCTCCCTGTTCATCGTTGGCCTTTTCGCCTGTTCCGGTTCCACAATTTTTAGGTGCTTTGGTGCGGATTGACATGCGCTTAGAAGAAAGATCGTTAACACGATCATTAAGCCCTCGGATTTCTTCACTGTAAACAGTTGCAACGTTTTTGAAGTGTTCATTGTCTTTTTCCTCTTTGATTGCGTTTTCTTTTCGTACTTGTTCGAGTCGTTCTAGAGCTTTTAAGTCAGCAACGTGATCTCGCTTCTCGTAAGCCTTTACAGTAGCGTTAACGCCTTCGTTGAATACTTTGTATTCCCAGTGCTTATAAAATCCAATGATGAGCAGTACAACGCCAAAAATTGAAGCTACAATAACTAATTTTTTTAGGTTATCACCAAGGAAAGCCTTTAGAGCAGCCTTAGCCGCTGGCGATGCTAGTTTTGCTAATAATGGAATCGGTATCATTCGTTTTGCTCCTTATCGCGCGAAACCCAATACAGTTTTGAAACAAAAGCCATGACAGCACCCAACGGACCATAAACAGCAACAAATGACGCTGACAAATCAATCAAGTTCGCATTATTAGTGATTGCCAGCGCGATCAATGATAGAGATTCGATTGATAAGTAAGCAGTAAGCCAGCATACATAAAGCACGATCAGTCGCCTGAATCCCTGATATTTCTCAAACAGGTCGAGAAAAAATAAGCGTAATCTACTCATGATTAACGGGCGGTTTCCCGCCCATTTGATTACTGTACTGGCTCTTCCGGTGTTGGTTCTGGTTGTGGTTCTGGTGTTGGTTCTGGCACTGGATCTGGATTTAGATCATCCAAAGCTTGCGCAGAAGCTTTCAACGAAGCCACAGCCGCTTCAACTTCAGCGCTCATTTCATTTGATCGCAAAAGTGCATCTTCTAATTCAATAATCTTGGTTACGATTTCTTCGGTCGCTTTTCCGAGTTGCTCATTTACGTTGTTGATTGTTGCTGCTAATTCTGCTAATTCCATTTGAATGTCCTCAATCTGTTTTTCGTGCCTTAACTGATTTAAAGTTAATAATTCGACTAGGCACGTTAAAGTCGAAATTTGATTGCTCTTTTTCATAATTACCCTATGATTAATCTAAATAAATCTATGATTCCCTTCAGCGCGATGGCCAAACCTCCGCAAACCGTTAGGATTTTTATTGAAATTCTTGTGACATTTGGTAGCATTTTCCAAGCTTCAAAAAGACTATTCACCCCGTCTATTTTTTCCGCTATGACTCTGACGTGCTTATGTATCTCATTAACAGATACTGTTAATCCATCGTGAGACTCTTTCGCTGAGTGGATCATCGACATTACTTGCGTATGGTTGTTTTCAATCATCAGTCTGTTTTCATCGGAATGTTCACGCAATTGCAAATACTCGTTGAAAAGTGGGCATGACTCTTTATCATCTTTGCGTTGTCTCAATACGGCCATAGTTACCATCCTATTGGTTTTGTTGTGTACGTGCTGATATCGCTTGATGCATGCTTGATCCAGTTGTCTGTGACTACGTTCATCCCCTTACCAAGGTATGCGCCAGACACTGAGTCACTGGCAGGCTGTGTCGGAAATAAAGTACCGTTTACATTTATCGTGGCCTCATAAACAGAGGACTTGTGCATCCACGCCACATAATTTGCGAAGATTTCGTTTCGCGCCCAATCCTGCATAAACTGCCTAGGGTAAGCCGGACCAGGGAATGGTACTTCGGGGGCGGATTGAGCCACCGCTGCGACAGAACCCCACAATGCCGGACCTGACATTTGCGCGACTACCGGACCGTTAGAGTGCAACTTCTTGATAATGTCAACTGACCCAGTATGCCCGCCGGTGCCTGCTACGATAAGCAGCCCAGCGTCGTTGATAGTCACATCAGGCATGCCCAAGCCAACACCGATATTCGATAAATTTTTAACGAATCCCGTTAATGTTCCACCGGCGCCGGTAGTAGACATAACACATCGGTCAGCGTTTATCCACTGGCAAATGCCGGTATTGGTCCACGACGCCCGCGCTGCGGTCAATGCCGTGGTCATCCCATCCAGCCACGCATTGATGCGACTCCATCCGCACGACGCTGTACCGCTTATGCCCAGGTCATTCGGGTGCGATACAGACTGTTCTGAAATGATAATTGCTTCTATTGCAGGATCGTTATTGAATTCAGCAGCATAAGCAGCCATTAAAGCTTCCCAGCGCTGCCTCACGAACGTTACATGCATATTCGGAACATGTCCGCCAGGTCCGGTATTACCAGACGTGTATTTGTACTGCCCCATGAAACTTGTGTTTGTGGTTCCAGTGTGATCAGCATCTGCATATTGAGGTTGCTGTAGATATGCTGGAACAGCTACACCGCCAAACATTTTAACGTGAATAAACAGTATTAATTTTCGTTGCTGTTTTGCCCAAAGCTGGTCTCTGTATTTTTTCAACCTGGTCATACCAGCAACTGTCAGAGTGCCGTTGATGTTTGTCGAAAAACCATCATACTGACCTTGTGCTTTTTCTAGTTGTTCCCAAGTAAGCCTAACAATTACTCCTTTCCATTTTCTACCCGGATCGTTGTCTAGCCTAGTCATGATCCCCGCCCAATCAGATTCGATACTTCCGGATTGCATTATGTAGTTGCCGTAGTCAGCTTTATGTGCTGATGTCGACGGGCTTATCGTGATAGATTTTGAAAACGTGTTGTTGGCATTATTAGATTCGGCAATCGTGTTTCCAGGATCCACTTCAGCTGCTATAGTGTGAGTTCCGTCAGGTATTGTGTAGGGGGTAGTAGTTCCCACCGAAACCGAAGCTCCGGATGCAAGCGGCCCAGCCACAGATCCTGACGCCCTCAGTGTCCCACCAACTTTATAATCACAATTGATTGCCCCGGTTGCGCTTGCAGAACCTTGATTTTTAACGGTAGCCGTAAAAACGCCAGCCGAATAATTTAATGCGGTTACGATAAGATCAGGAGAAGTAACAACGTTATTTATAGTGATAACAACAGGATCGCTTACCGTTACCCCGCCGTTTGAATCTCTAACAATTGCCGTTATCGTGTAATTTCCAGAACCGTATATTGTAGTATCAAGAGTTGTAGAATACGGTGATGTCGTATCTTCTGCACCGATTTGTATGCCGTTAAAATTAAACTTAACGCCAGCGATAGTTACCCGCCCTACTAACCCTGTGACAGTAGCAGATATCGTTATAGTTCCGGATACCGTAGAACCGCTGGAAGGTGAAATCGTAATAGTCAACGGAGATGGTTCTGGTGGAAGTATGCTTCCTTTAAAGGGCACGAATTTTTTGCTAAATGGATTCATACCTAAACACCTTTTACCCACACCTGCAATCGATCAATACCTATCACTAAGTTTGAGTTTGTTGATTGCAGATCAAATGTCATTGTGGTTTGTACATTGGTTTGTACAGCCAGATCGAGAGGGGCGTTAGCTGATTGATTCGAATCATCCAGCATGTTTAAGTTAAAAATATTACGCTGAGCATTAGTAACCCCGCGATTTTCGAAACCTTGGTTTATGATCCCTGTAATGTTGCCGGTTGAATTAAATATCGCTTGCCCAAAACGAATCGTATTTAAGTACATTTTTATCTGTCTTGTTATCGTTGCGGCAGTATATAAAGCCCTAGCCCTTACTCTTACTTCCGTCCTTTTCCCAAGCGGGGGTAATAGAACTGTAAAAGCGTCGATAATCACACTATTACCTTTGGGGGGTATTGTTGGCGTGCCTAGACCTGCCGTATATGGGTAATCTATATCGACAGTGTTTGCATCTGGAACGGCTAGTATCGTATATTGTCCTGGTGTCCAGTTTGTACCTGCGGTAACAGCCAGTCTTACCTTGTCATAGCCGGTCGTTGCTAATACTGGCAGGCATACTCCAGCCGTAAGCAAATGACCTGTGATTGTTACCCTGCATTTACCAGAACCATTATTAGCCACTGCCGAAGCATTGGTTTCTGGAAAAACTAAATATAGTTCGTGAATCTTGTCGGAAACAGCTTGTATGCCGTCAGGTATCCACTCGTTTTGGATCGCGCTTGCTTGATAGCGCATCGGGATTCCGTTGACGCCGTAGTTTGTGACATGGAAATAGTTACCGTCGTTTGTTATGGGTGAAAGCGCAGCCATTGCTGAATAAGCGCCTTTGTCTATACCCGAAATGACAGTTCCGCTTTCATCC
>ERZ650304.751-NODE-751-length-14545-cov-14.616977_pt1 | contig 14545 bp, 18 predicted proteins | sample MGYA00376240_ERZ650304 | MGnify/ENA primary metagenome ERZ650304 (study PRJEB26733, sample SAMN07839271) | wastewater metagenome | biome: small river; feature: stream; material: water | place: USA: North Carolina | collected 2016-03-01 ...
CAACGTCATCGCTTTCGCGCAGGACGGTCATCGCATCATTCTTTCTTCGCCGAACACTGCTTATCCCGCCCCGCGTTGCATATCAAATCCGCCATCCTCCGCTCCGCCCGCGCCTTAGCGAATTGACTCCCCGCTATCGTCGCTTGGTTCCAGATACACACCCGCGCTGCCTAATTTACCGCCCGGCTCGGTGCGGCCTTCGAAGGTGCGCGGGCAGGTTATACTCGAAGGGGATTTTACGTCGGTGGGTGGCCGGCGCTACCGAGTCACCACCCAGCCTTTGACACCCCCGCGCCATCGCCAGCGTTCTTTGTCGCATAGGGGTAAATTCAAGGAAAGACAGCCGCCGCCGGAGTCGCTCCCGGCGGCGTTCTGCTTTCCGGCCCCCGGCTTTGACACGCGCGCCCCGCCGTGGACCAAGCCAGCCAAATTCAGATCTATAAGGAATGGCTCCGCGTGAAATACGCGGAGGATATCCCGGGACTCCGCCGGCTCGTCACCCTCCTCGGCGATGGCTCCGCCTCGGATGCCACGGTCATCACCTCGCAGAATTTCACCGATGGCGGCGCCGCTGGCCAGCTCGTGCTCGAGCCCATGGTGAAGCTCGCCGCGGCCCTCGCCGTCCTCCGCGAGCTCGATCCCGAAAACGCCCCCGATTCGCAGCCCTCCGGCCGCCTTATCGATTTTTCCTGCCGCATCATTGAAACCTGATTTTGTCCCATGGCCAGCCCTACTCGCCGCCCCCGTGGGCCCAAGTCTTCCGCCCCCACCGCTGCGCTGCCCGGTGAGCCCGGCGTGCAACGTCTCGCTGCCGCCACGCTCGGCGGTGCCTTCGGCACGTATGGCGCCGGCGGTGGCTACAACGCCGCGGACAATTCGACCATGCGCGGCTACGTCTACTTCCCGCAGATCGATACCCGCAAGGAGCTCACCACCTACTCCCGCGTCGAGATCATGCGCCGGGCCCGCTACCTCGATGCCAATGTCGGCTTCGCCGGTCGCATCATCAACGGCATCTCCCGCATGGTGGCCGGCACCGGGCTGATGATCCAGCCATCGACCGGAGACCGCGAGTGGAACAAAGATCGCCGCGCCCTCTTCGAAGAGCGCAACGGCTCCGCGGCCTCCTTCGATCTTGGCGGCCGCTGGGATTTTTACAGCAGCCAGCGCGGCACGTTGCGCTGCCGCTATCGCGACGGCGATGTGGCTCCCATTCTCACCAAGTCGCTCGCCGGCCTCGCACAAGTCGCCTTCGTCGAGTCCCACCGCATCGGCTCCGGCCGCGTCGCCGAGGGCGAGATCAACCGTCTCTTCGATGGCGTGCTCGTCGACCGCAACAATGCCGCCACGGCCTACCGTATCCTCGGCGATGATTTCACGCAGGCCGATGTGCCCGCCTCGGCCGTCTGCTACATCGGTGATTATTCGAGCCCCGGCAAACACCGCACCCCTTCGATCCTCCACCGTGCTTGCACGCACATGCTCGATATCACCGAGATCAACGCGGCCACGAAGAAAGGCATCAAAGTCGCCAACCAGATCGGCTACTACATCGCGCAGGCCGCTACGCAGGCGGGCGGTGGCATTCCTCCGATGGGCAACGGTGCCAACCCCACCACCTCCGTCACGCTCTCCGATGGCACGAAGCGCACCCTCGAGCAGCAGCTCTCCCAGGGTGGCGAGATTCCCGGCCTGCCGCCCGGCACCGATATCAAGACGCTCCTCGATGAGCGGCCTCACCCGAATTCGGTCGAATTCATCAAATCGCTTTCGCGGGATATTTCTTGGGGCGTCGATCTCGCTCCCGAAATCCTTTGGGATATCGCCGCGCTCGGCGGCGCGAATACCCGCTATGTGATGGCCGATGCGCAGAGCTTCATCGATGTGGAGCAGCAGGCGCTCGTCGACAGCTTCCTCGCGCGTTATTACATTTACGATACGGCCGTCGAGATCGCGGCCGGTCGCATCCGTCGCCCCTCCGATCCGAAATGGTGGAAACATGCGTGCATTCCGCCCGCCCGCTGGACCGTCGACAAGGGCCGCGATGGCAAGCTGCACCTCGAGCAAGTGCGCTCCGGCGCTCTCACCTTCCGCCGCATGTTTGGCTGGGATGGCTACGAGTCGGAAAACGAACTCACCGCCTGGCTCGATGAGGTGAAGTTTATCGGCGATCAGGCCGAAGCCCGCGGCCTCGATCGCGAAAAGACTATCGACCGCATCTACGGCCGGCCCGGCACCACTGCTCCCAGTTCCGCCGAGCCCGCCGCTCCCCTCGATCCCGCCGTCGCACCCGCCGCATGACACCGCACCTCACTCCCGCTCTGGCCAATAATCTCCTCGTCGATCTGCTCTGCACGCCCATGGCCATGCGGGCGGATCGGCACAGTGCCCTCGTGCTCTCCGTGGCCGCCGCGGTCAAGTCCCCCCTCGCGCTCTCCGTCTCTCCCCGCGGCACCACTCCGTCCCGCGCTCCCCGCCGCGCCGATGATGGCGAGGGCGATGCCGCCGAGCCGCCCGATCCCGTCGAGCCCGCCGAGCCCCCCGAGGTCATGCCCTGGGATGAGCCGATTTACGAAGTCGAGCAAGGCGTCGCCGAGATCGAGATCAACGGCCCGCTCGTCAAGGGCTACGATTCCTTCACCTGCTGGTGCTTCGGCGCCATGAGTCTCGACCGCCTGCAGGAAGCCCTCGACGAGATCGCCGCCCGCACCGATGTGCTCGCCGTGGTGCTCGTGGTCCGCTCCCCCGGCGGCATGGCCACCGGCACGCCCGAGACTGCAGCCCAAGTCGCCAAGCTCGCCACCACCAAGCTCGTCGTCGCCGTCACCGATTCGCAGTGCTGCTCCGCCGCCTACTGGATCGCCTCCGCGGCCTCCACCGTTTTTACGACCGGCTCGGCCGATGTCGGCAGCGTCGGCACCTACATCGCGCTCTACGATTACACCACGATGCTCGACCAGCTCGGCATCAAGCTCGAGCTCTTCAAGCGCGGGAAATACAAAGCTATCGGCGTGATGGGCAACCCCCTCGATGAAGCCGCCCGCGCCTTCCTCGATCACGATGTGCAGCGCACCAATGATAGCTTCGTCGCTGCCGTGCGCGCCGCGCGCCCTGGCGTTCCCGCTTCCGCGCTCGAGGGCCAGTGGTTCGACGGCGCCGAAGCCGTCGAAAACAAACTCGCCGACGAAGTCGTGAGCTCCGTGCGCGAAGTGAAAAAACGCGTGCGTGCCGGTGTGGCTCTCTCCCTCGCTGCCCTCGGCGCGCAGCTCGCCTCTGCACCCGCGCCCAGCGCCAGCATTTGACACGCGCCGCACCGCAAAGCTTCGCACCCATGGCCAACTCATTCGATTCCGCCGTTACTCCTCCCGCTGCCGCCGCTCCGCTCACCGCCACCGATTTTATGGGCAAGCTCACCGCGGCCTTCTCCGCCAAGGAGAGCCTCGTGCGTGACAACGCCGCGCTCACCACCAAGGTCACCGGCCTCGAAACCGATCTCGCCGCTGCGAAGACTGCCGCCACCGAAGCCACCGCCGCAAAGACCGCCGCCGAAGGCCAAGTCGCCGAGCTCACCACCAAGGTCACCGCGCTCAGCACGCAGCTCACCGATTTCTGCGCCACCCTCGGCTTCAAGCCCGAAGAGCTGGCCGGCAAAGATGCCGCCGCGCTCAAGACTGCCTTCAACAGCCGCATCGAAGTCCGCGCCTCCGACAAACTCGCCGAGCTCGGCTTCCCCGCTGCCGGCCTTCCTCCGGCTGCGCAGAGCAGCAGCACCACCACCGATTCGGCCAAAGAGCTTTCCTACGCCGAGTTCTCCGCGCTCAACGCCGCGCAGAAGATGAAGTTCTCCCTCGGTGGCGGCCGTGTCACCGGCATCCCGGTCAAGTCCCCTTTCTCCAACTGAGTCCCAGCTAGCGTCAACCCGATCACCGTCACGCCATGTCCAATACGTTCACCAACCTCCTCTCCGACGTCTATGCTGCCACGGACGTCGTTTCTCGCGAGCTCGTCGGCTTCATCCCCGCCGTGGCCCGCTCGTCCAGCGCCGAGCGCTGCCAGCTCAACGCCAACGCCATCCGCTCGGGCGTAGTCCCGGCCAATACCGCCGCGGGAGACGTCACTCCCGCGATGTCGCTGCCTGCTGCGGCCGATCAGACCATTGCCAGCACCGCGCTCACCATCACGAAATCGCGCTTTGCGCCATTTTCGTGGTCCGGCGAAGATCAAGTCGGCATCAACAGCGGTGCGGGCTATCTCACTACGCGACAAGATCAGATCGCGCAGGCCATGCGCGCTTTGGTCAATGAGTGCGAATCCGATTTGGCTACCGCAGCTCGCAAAGGCGCCTCCCGCGCATACGGCACTGCGGGCACGACACCTTTCGCTACCGATCTCGGCGAAAGCGCTCAGATGAACAAGATCTTGCTCGATAACGGTGCCCCCGTCTCCGACAGGCACCTCATCCTGAACACTACGGCCGGTGCTGGGCTGCGCACGCGGCTCAATAATCCGCTCACGGCCAATGCTTCTCTCGGCAACGATATCACGCGCCAAGGCGTGCTCATCGATATCAACGGCTTCACCCACCGTGAGAGCGCCCAGCTCGGCACCGTCACCAAGGGCACCGGCACCAGCTACGTGCTCAACGGCGCGCATGCTGTCGGCGCCACGAGCATCGTGCTCAAGACCGGTTCCGGCACCGTCCTCGCGGGCGATGTGCTCACTATCGGCAACTACAAGTATGTCGTTAAGACCGGCATCGCCGCGGCTGGCACGGCTATCATCAATGCCCCCGGCCTCCTCGAAGCGGGCTCGGATGGTGGCACCGTCACCATCGGCAATAACTTCACGCCCTCCGTGGGCTTCACGCGCAACGCGATCGAGCTCGCCACGCGCCTGCCGGCTCTCCCGCAAGAAGGCGATCTCGCCATCATGCGCGAGACGATCACCGATCCACGCTCCGGCCTCGTTTTCGAGTTGGCCGTCTATCCGGGCTACCGTATGGTGGTCTACCAGATCATGCTCGCGTGGGGCGTGCTCGCTCGGAAGCCCGAGCACATCGCCCTGATGCTCGGTTAAGTAGTAAGAAAAAATTCCCGCTGCCTCACGGCACCCTTCGCGCTCGGGTCGAGCAAGCCCATCCACCCCGCACCGGAGTCGCTCCCGGTGCGGGTTTTTTTGTGCCCGCTGCTTTGACTCCACTGCTCTCGCATGAGCTTCGCTTCTGCCGCCCGCACCTTCGCTGCCCAAGCCGCTCGCGAGCGCCGCGAGTGCTGGCCCGCCACCGTGCTCGTCTCCACGGGTGAGACGCTCTCCGTAGCCAAGAGCCCCACCAAACAAAGCCGCGTGCCGCAGGAGCAAGGCGTCGGCTACGTGCAGCGCGCCATCGCCGTCTTCGGTTTCCCCGTCGATGCGCGCTTCACCCCCACGCTCGGTGCCGAGTTCACCGTCCTCACCTGCCCCGAGGAGATCGATCAAAACACCGCCTGGCGCTGCTACGAAGTCCAGCTCGAGACGCAGACCCAGCAGCACCACGCCGCCTGCTTCCGGCTCGACTCATGACGCCCTCCTTCGAATTGGTGCACGATCGCATGGGTCCGTCGCTCCTGCGCTACGCCGATGTGATGGGCCGCACGCTGAAATCCACCGTCGAGCGCGCGGCCAAAGGCGTCACCCGCCGCGTCATCAATCTCACCCCGCCCGGCAGCCAAGGCACCACCGGCGCCGCGGCCTACCGCCAAGGCCGCCTCAAGATCGCGCGCCAGATGGATGCCGTCTTTGCGCCGGTGAAAATCAAAGGCCGCCGCAAAATCACCACCGTTTTCGGCCACAAGCTGAAGCGCCCCGTCTACGTCTCCACCACCGAGCGCTTCCCCGATGTGGCCGATGAATATCGCAAGCGCGCCCATGCCAGCTCCACCGGCATCGGCATTCGCGTCAGCCGCGGGGCCAAAGCCTACATCGACGTGCGCAAATTTCGCGCCGTGCTCGCTGCCAAACAAGCCCGCGTCGGCACCCTCGCCTCCGGCTGGGCCGCTGCTGCCGAGGCGCTCGATGTGCCCGTGCAGCAATGGATCTCCCGTCACGGTGCCGGCCGCGGCACGCTGCAGCGCGATCTCAACGGCCCGCAGATGCGCATCACCGTGCGCAATCTCGCCCCGAATCTCCCCGGCCCTATCGCCGCCGAGATGGATCGCCGCATCAATGCCGCCGTGCGCTACCAGCGCGACGCCATGCTGCGCGAGATCAACTATCGCGCCGGCCAAGTCGCCCGCGATCTGGCCATCAAGACTCGCAACTTCTCCGCCCTCGTCCCCGCCGGCATGATGGGCAGCGAGGCCGCCTGATCGCCTCCGTTTCCTGATTTCCTGATTTCCACATAAATCTCAGCTTCCTCTCCCCATGGCTACCTACACCCTCACCGCCACCCGCCTCGCCGCCTACGCCGCCCTCTTCGATTTCCGCACGCAATTCGTGAAAGCCGCGCGCCAGATCCTCGCCGCCGGTGGCATCACCGCCGTGGGCCCGGGCGAAGGCGTGCAGCAGGTGCCCCGCTACTACACCACCGTCGACTTCGCCCGTGGTGCCGCCACCGGTCGCAAGTCCCCCGTCGCCCTCGGCGATTTTCGCTACTCCGAATACAGCCAGTTTACCGGCACGCTCACGATCATGAATACCGTGCCCATGCAGACCGATGAGAAGACGGGCACCGCCTACCTCACCGAGACGCACGCCGATGCGCTCGGCCAGCTCGTCGCGCAGGAGCACGCGCTCTTCATGGAGCACCTCGAGCCCTTTTCCGCGCTCGATGGCGACGGCGCCAAATTTCTCCCGCTCCTCGATGTGCAAGAGCTGATCCCCATGGAGCCCGACGAGCGCATGGAGCAGGATCGCGAGATCAACGTCGCCTTCGCCCGCTGGCGCGTGAAGTTCGAAATCCGCCGCACCGCCTGGCCGACGGTGGAGTGATTATTTCCCGCCGCCTATGCCCATGTAGATCTTGCTTGACTCACTCACTCACATTGGGGGATAGTTAGTGCCGTTAAAGGGCCAGCAGTGTATCAACACCACTGGCCCACACCGTAACTCGTCAGCACTTAACCATCGGAGTCACAGTTCATGCATGATCGCAAAAATGTCGGAGCTAGCAAGTCAGTTCAAAGCAGCGCGAGAACGCCTCGGCCTGAGTCAGAGCGAAGCCGCCAAGCAGTGGAAAATCTCACTCAAGAGCCTCCAAAATTGGGAACAGGGGGAGCGATTTCCTCGCGGCCATACCCTACAACGGCTCTGGCCCATCCTTTTCCCCCCGAGCAATCCACCCCAAAGGGGGTCCAGTTAAGTGGACCCCCTTTGCCCGTAAGATTCTTTGCAGTCGATGCCGAGGAGGGGATTGGGCTACGCTCAGTAGGTCACTACCTGATCGCCAAAGATGTCTGTGACGCGTTGGAGATTTCCAAACACAAAGACGCGATCGCCGGGCTCGAAGACTACATGCGCGGCCCGTTGGTCACCGTGCAAACCCGCGGCGGGCCGCAAGCGATGGCCACCGTCACCGAGCCGGGCTTCTACGCGCTTGCCACCAGCAGCCGCCGCACCGATTGGGCGAAGCGCTTCGCCAAAAAGGTCTATACCGAAATCCTTCCGGAGATCCGCCGCACCGGCAGCTATTCCGTCACCAGCGGTCCCACGCTGGCCGAGCTGGCGAGCAATCCCACCTACCTGCCCCTTGCCGCCGGCCACGGCTCGCTCGCCCTCCTGCCCCGTGCGACCGGTGCTCCCGTGCCCGATCTGGCCACCGAGCACGTGCAGCAGCTCCTTTCCCGCCTCATCGGCGAAAAGGAAGCCCAGTGGATCGGCCGCATGCCCGAGATCGCCGAAGCCTGCGTGCGGTGGAACCTCTTCTTCTGGCTCATCCGCGATCCTGCCGATCTCATCCACCGCAGCCGCCTGGGCCTCCTGCTCAGCCGGCGCGCGGGCATCAACTATCTCGGCTATGGCCAGACCCACCTGCAAATTCGCACCGTCGGCCGCAATCGCCATCGCAAATACGTGATCGTGCGCCTCGAAGGAGGTGCCGCATGAGCCGCTATACCCTCTTCCCTGAGCTGACCACCTCGGCCGAACTCATCACCCACGTGCGCGCTTTGCTCGCGATCCTGCGCCCGGAAGATCTCCGCTCAACCGAAGTGCACGAAGCCTTGGCCCAAGTCGCCGATACCCTCGGCCAAAACCTCTCGGCCGAAGAAGTGCGCGCCGTGGTCGACATGCAGCCAGCTCAGAAACTCAAGGCCAAGCCGCGCCGCAAGCGCCCCTGATCGAGCACCCACGCAACCCCGCCCTCACCGGCGGGGTTTTTTTGTGCCCATTTGACACGCCTGCCCCGGCAGCATGCAAACGGACCCGAAATTCACCGACGGCCGCACGGCCATTCTCGACCCCATCCTCGAAAATCTCAACGTCGCCGGCTCGGGCACCACCTACCAGCGATACGAGTATCTCTCCGACAGCATCGACCGCGATGCCGTGGAAAAAGAGCACAGCGATGCCGATGGCTCTCCCCTCGGCTCCGATACCCGCGAGGGCTTTACCAAGGGCGCGATCAACCTGCAGCTCACTCTCGCCAGCGATACCATCGCCCGCCCCGGCCACATCATCCATCTCAGCACCGGCGGCGACAATGACGACGCCTACTACATCGCCGGCAAATTCGGCCGCGCCCGCACCCGCAACGAAATCGTCAAGGGCTCCCTCGCGGTCAAGAAGTGCTACAACCCCATCATCGTCACTCTGCTCACCGAAGCCTACGGCCAGCGCCGCAGCTTCACCCAAGCCGCCGGCTCCCTCACCGGCACGCCCGCCGCGGCGATGACCACCGTCAACACCCGCACCGGCAGCACCCTCGCCTACGCCCTCGCCGCCCGCGCCGCCAATGCGCTCCCCGGCTGGCTCTCGTGCAATGCCTCTACCGGCGCTCTTAGCGGCACCGCCGTCGCAGGCACCTTCGAGTTTGATATCGTCGTGACCGAGACGCTTTCCAACGAAGAGACCCGCAAAGGCTTCGGCACCTGCGTCCTCGTCATCACGTAATTTTGGCGGGCTCCGTCTGCTACTCGTTACTCACTACCCGCTACTCGCTACTTCATCACTCCTCAGCGTCGGCTCGCGTTGCGGCCTTCCGCCTTACCGCCCCGTCCGCCTCACCGCGCCGGGGCGTTTTCATTTCCGCCTCCGTCTCCGGTCTACTCGCTACTCACTCCTCGCTCCTCGCTACTTTTTCTTCATGCCCGTCAACCCTGCCTTCCTCGCCGCTCGCCGCACCGAGCAACGCCGCCGGCTGCTGGCCCACCTGCGCATTGCGCCCGCGCTGCGCATTCCGTTTCGCTCCGGCCGGGTCTCCTTCCTCGTCCCGCAGTGCGCCCTCACCGAGCGCCATCGCCTCGAGCTGATCGCCGCGGCCAACGCTTTCTTCACCGGTCGCCAGCCCCTCCTCGGCGATGTCTACCAATTCCTTTGGCGCTGCCACCCGCACTTCCTCCGCCCCGATGGCACGCTGCCCAATTCTCCCGGCCGCTCCGGCTGGTGGGCCCGCTTCCGCGCCCTCTACGAGCGCCGCACGCTCCTCGCCCACGTGCGCCGCTGCGATCTCTTCGCCGCCACGGCCGCCGTCCGCGCCCGCCTCGCCGAAGTGGAGCAGGATACCGGTGGTGATTCCCTCGATACCACCCGCCGCTCCGCTGCGGCACCCGATCACAACTACTTCGACTCCCTCGTCGATGTGCTCGGCCGCACCTACCACTACACGCCCGACGAGATCCTCGATCTGCCCCGCGCCCTGGTGCACCAGCTCACCCGCGCCCAGCTCCTCTCCACGCCCGAGGGTGAAATCTCCGTCTTCGCCCCCAGCGATGCCCTCCTCTCTTCCCGCACCCCATGAGCGCTGATCTCCTCTACTCCATCGGTCTCGACGTCTCCGACCTGAAGACCTCTGCCGTTGCTGCCAAAGAGCAGGCCGACGAAATCAAGAAAGGCTTCAAAGGCTTCAAAGATGTGCTCGAATTCGGCGGCGTCGGCGCAGCCGTCTACGGTTTTTTCTCCTCGGTGATCGACTACGCCAAAGACCTCAAAGGCGAGCTCGATGAGAATCAGCGCGCGGTGAAAAACTTTGGCGAAGGGCTCACCACCCTCAAGACCGTCGGCCTCGAATTTGGCGTGAAGGTGATCGGCACGTTCAACCGCCTCGGTGAAGCCATCGGCGATGCGGTCAACATTGCTCGCTCCGGCTGGTCCTCCTGGGCTCGCGATCAAGAGCTGCTCGAAGTCAGCGCCACCGCTGCCGCCGAAGCCGAGCGGCGCCGCGATGAGGTGAAGAAACAAAACGGCGAAGAGCTGAAGAAGATCACCGACAGCCTCCTCGAATTGAAGAAGCAGGAGCAGGCGCTGGCCCTCCAAGGTCTCACGAAGCAGGAGACGCTCAACAACCTCACCAACGACTACCTCCGCATCGGCATCCAGATCGCCAACGGCGGCAACGATAAGCTCAAGCAGCGCCAGCTCGAGCTTGAGCTGGCCCAAGCCCATCTCGCCATGGGCAAAGCCGAGCTCGACGTGCGCAAAGAAGATGCCGCACTTGCGGAAAAAGCCGCCGAGCAGGAAGAAAAAGATTTCGAAGCTGTCGCCAAATCGGCCAACGCGCTCCTCGCCATCAAAGCCAAGGAAGTCGAGTATGCCCGCAGCAAGCTCTCCACCGAAGAGCAAGCCCAGCTTCTGACCACCGAGAAACTCGATCTCGAAAAGCAACTCCTCGAAAAAGGTATCTCGTTCACCAAGGAGACCGAGATCCGCACGCGCCTCCTCGAAGTCACCAAAAATCTCGACGAGATCGCCGTCGACAACGCCTCCGAACGGCTCGACCTTGAGGAGCAAATCACCGGGCAGAAGGAAGAGCAGGTGGCCATCATCTCCTCCGGCCCCGGCTACCAGTCGCAATCGACGCTGGCCTTGCAAGGCATGCGCCAGCGCGCGGCCTCCAATCTCGATGCCGCCATCGCCAACGATTTCGGCAAGGGCTACAACGAAGCCGGCCACTTCACCGATCCCGCCATCGAGCAATTCCGCGCCCAGCTCGCCAAGATCGACGCCGAGCTCTCGATGCGCCGCACCGTGCAAAACTACGCGCAGCGCTTCGGCGAGGATGCTGCCGTGCGCCAGTTCGGCGACGAGGTGACGCAGCGCGCCTTCCAAGACATGGCCACCGCCAGCACCCGCACTCAAAACGCCGTCGAGAATATCTCCACCACCCTCGGCCGCGTCTTCCCCCGCTCCTGATCGTTCCTCGTTCTCGTTCTCTCACCTCCGATGAGCACCCGCCAATTCACCCGCTACCTCGACGGCTACTACGGCGCCCCGGTGCGCATCACCCGCACGCCCCGCGAGTATCCCTTCGCCGCGCTGGGCGATACCACGGCCGCCCGCTACGTGGCCACCTATCTCGTCGATCAAGCGGCCTTCACGCCCACCGCCCGCGGCACGGTCGATTCAGAAAACGCCGGCTTTTACCTCGAGAGCGAGACCAAGCCCGAGATCGTCAATGGTGACCTCGCGCAGTTCTTCCGCACCTACAGCAGCGTGCCGTCCGATGTGGTGAGCTACAGCACCCGCGACATCACCAAGCCCACGGCCGCGAGTGCCGGCGGCACCACGGGCGCAATTTACATTTTCTATGCCTCGCCCGCCGGCACCGTCCTCGGGCTCTACACGATCTATCAAGGCTACCTCTTCGCGCCGAATAACAAAATATACGGCCCGCTCCGCCCCGCCACCTCGGCGAACAGCGGCGGCAATACCCGCCTCACCGCCACGGCCCACGGCATCGCCGGCACCGAATCGATCATCATCGGTGTGGCCGGCGTCGGGGGCAGCGCGGCCCGCTACTGCATCGTCGCCCCCGGCGCATACACCGTCGTCGATGCCAACACCATCGATGTGCTCGGCTACAATCTCGACACCTCAGCCATCTCCCTCGCGAAATACCTGCGCGACTACACCCCCGGCACCGACCGCGTGGGCCTCCGCAGCACGCAGAAGTTTTATCTCCCCGGCGTCACCAGCGGCATCACCACCCCGGCCGATATCCCGCTGCCCTCGCTCCTCGTCAACGATGTCGAGCTGCTCGCCTCGCTCTTGGCCAATCTCACCGGCTACCAGACCTACGATGCCAGCGCGCTCACCCGCTGGAATGATGGCCCCATCTACACGCAGACCTACGACGAAATCGACATGTCCACGCTATGAAGACCATCGATTTGCCCGACTCCCTTGCCGATCTTTTGGGCGATCCGCAGCGCATCCGCGATGCCATCGATCTGCTCAATGCCCTCGCGACGATGGAAGTGCACCTCGTCTCCCCGGGCAACGTCGCCCCGCTCAGCCCGGGCAACCAACCCATCCGCGGCAATCCTCCCAACCTCATCCTCCCGCTCCCGCTCAAATTTACGGCGAGCATCGCCGATAGCACTGCCACCGCCGCGAGCGCCAGCGCCCAGCTCAACCTCCTCCTCGCCGAGCTCCGCAAGACCGGCCAGCTCCCGACCTAGCCCCCTTCCGGCGCCGGTTTGACACCGCCTCGCCATCGAGCGCTCGCGCCCGATGACGATCTATCTTCTCAAAGGCTATCTCGGCTACGCCGCCCCCTCTCTCGCCACGGCGAAAGAGCTGATCGCCGCGCTCGCCAACCGCTACACTGTCGCCAATGCGGCTATCATCGCCCGCATCGCGGCACAGATGGAGCGCCTCGTGCAGTCCGATAGCGGCGAAGCCCTCACGGTCTCCTCGATCGACGATGCCACCGGCACCATCTCCTCGTGGGTCACCGATGCCGGCATTTCCCTCGCCGTGGGCCTCGGCGATGTCGATCCCGCCACCGCCACCACCTACGCGAACACCGCGAGCTTCACGATCTCCGGCAGCACCCGCCTCGGCACACTGGCCCTCAATACCACCGAGCTCGCCGCCGCACTCACCGCCCGCTTCGCCACCCAGCTCGAAGCCGATCCCGACACCATTCCCAGCACGGCGGATTTCACGCTGCAGCTCCGCATCAGCAACTCGGGCATCACCGAGACCGTCGGCCTGCTCCCCGTCACCGTCGCCGCGGGCATCCTCAGCAGCACGCCCGATCCGCAGACCGTCGAGACCTACGTCACCAGCACGGATTTTGCCACGGCTATTGATGCGCTCACGGGCGCGGCCACGGCGGCCAATTCCACGGGCGACACCACGCTCACTCTCGCCACCGATCAGAAGATCCTCGCCGCCGTCATCACCTTCACCGGCTCCGCCGGCACGCGCCGTGTGGTGCTGCCGGATACGAATGCCACCGCCGGCATCGTGGCCGCGCTCAATTTCATTCTCCCCGCCACCGCCGGCATCACGGTGCAGCTCTACAGCGGCAGCACGGCCGGCACGCTCCTCGCCACCGTGGCCACCGATGGCACCGCCGGCACCGTCGGCCTCCTCTGCACCCGCGGCGCCAGCGCGTGGAATGAGCCCACGCAAGCCGCCTGGCTCGACTGATCCCCCTTTGCCCATCCGCCCATGACCAACATCTCTGTCGCCACCACTGTCACCGAAGTCTTGCCCGCCCTCGTCGCGGCCAACCGCAACGGCCAGACCATCACCCTGCAGAACCAGAGCGACACCACGATCCTCGTCGCCGTGGGTGCCGATAACATCACCCAGCTCACGAGCTCCCTCGGCCTCAAGCTCGAGGCGGGCGACGTGATGAGCATCGATGGCCTCACCGCCAACAAAGGCATCTCCGCTCTCCACGGCGGCACCGGCACCAAGACCCTGCACGTGCAGATCGCCTAATCCCCCATCCCCCTCGCACTCGTCCCCCTTCTCGCCATGGCCATTACCATCACCCGCAAAGTCTCCGTCTCCGGCGGCACCGTCCTCCGCGCCGCCAACAATCTCGGCGACGTGGCCAGCGCCGCCACCAGTCGCACCAATCTCGGTCTTGGCACTGGTGACTCTCCTCAATTTACGGCACTCAAAGGCACCACCACCAACGACAACGCGGCGACGGGCTACATTGGGGAGTATGTGAGTAGCACGGTGGTGAGCGGAAGCGCCATCACGCTGACAAATGCAACCGCAGCAAACGTTACAAGCCTTTCGCTTACCGCAGGCGATTGGGACGTTTCGGGAGTCATCACGTTCAATGGAGCCGTGACCGGCTCTTATTCGACTGCCGGTATTAGCACCACGAGCGCCACCCATCAGGCTTACCCAAATTCCGTCGATTCTCCCTACCTACCAACGGCAGGGGCAAACGCCTCCACTGTTGTTCCTGCTATTCGTATTTCAGTCGCGTCAACAACTACGGTTTATCTTGTTGCGCTTGAGGCATTTTCGGCGGGAACGGCAAAGGCATACGGATTTATTTCCGCCCGCCGCGTCCGTTGAGCCTACGTCGCAAAGCCTACGGCGCATAACATTCGCCGATCAGACACGAGCGGAGGACAATCATGAGCACCACTAAAAAGGC
>ERZ650304.754-NODE-754-length-14523-cov-4.032831_pt1 | contig 14523 bp, 16 predicted proteins | sample MGYA00376240_ERZ650304 | MGnify/ENA primary metagenome ERZ650304 (study PRJEB26733, sample SAMN07839271) | wastewater metagenome | biome: small river; feature: stream; material: water | place: USA: North Carolina | collected 2016-03-01 ...
CTCGATCGCTTCGACTGGGCACGCTGCCAAGCGGCGCTGGCCAGCGCCCGGGGCACGCTCGATTCCAGCTGGATGAGCCCCAAGGTGCTCGCGAAGCTGGCTGAGCAGCAGGTGATCGAGACGAAGGACGCCGCTGGCCGCAAGCCTGCCTATGCCGAGCTGTGCGAAAAGTGGCCCATGGTCTCGCAGTTGCTCGGGCTTCAGCTCTACTTGCGCGCCACCAGCAAGGCCAGACGCATCGAGGGAAAATAGCCAGCGCCCGCGCAGAGGCGCTGCGCTCGCCAGCTGCCGCCGGGGATCTTCTTCTCGCCTTCGTCCACCGCCCCCGCAGCTGGAAAGCGCGCGCGGGCGCTCAGTACCTCGCCACAGTTCTCAACGCTCTTGTAACCCCCGCCGGGAGGTAGCTGGTGGAATTCCGCTTTGACTTTGCACTCACAGTCGACAAGCTGACCCAGCCATCACTCGCGGGAGCCGACGCGCTCGGCAAGCTCCAGAGCAAGCTGGTTGCGGCGGCGCGCGCCGTCGAGAAGCTCGACTCGGTTCTGGACAAAGCCGGCGGCAAGCTCGGGAACTTCTTCAAGGATCTGCAGGGCAGCGGCGGCGCCGAATCCGGCCTCAGCCGCGTGGCCAAGCAGCTCGAACATGTTGGGCGAGCCGCAGCGGCTGCGCGCGGGAGCGCCGGCCGCGGCACCAACATGGCCAAGATCGCCGACGACTGGCAGAAGATGGCCGAGAAGGCGGACAAGGCCGAGCAGAAGAAGACGCAGGCGCTGGAGCGCGAGGCAGCGAAGCGGCAGAAAGTCCTGGACCAGGAGACGAAAGCCGCCGAGCGCGCAGCGGAGCGGCAGGCCAAGGCCGCTGCAAAGCAGGCCGAAAAGGACGCGCATAAGTACTACTTCGGCGGGCACAAGAGCGTCCGAGATCTCTTTGTCAACGAAGGCCAGGACATGATCTCTCAGCGCGTCCGCGGTGGCGCGCGGGGCCTCATGGGCATGGCGGCCGGCGGCGCGCTAGGACTCGGTCTGTCCGCTCTTGGGTCGGGGCTATCTCTCGCTGGCGATGCGGGATCCGCGGGCCTGGATCTCGGCCTAGATTTCGGCAAGCGCGGGATCACAGGCCAAGCCCTGCGCGAGAACAGCGTTGCCGGTTTCGATTCCATCTTCGGCGGCAGCCAGGGCAACGGCAAGCAGTCCACCTACAGCGTAGGTGACAAGCTCTTCGATCAGGCGGTGCGCATCGCCAAGCTGACGAAGTTCGACACCGCGCCGGTTGTGGAAGAGTTCAACACGCTCGCAGCGAGCGGCTTCTCGGCGGACAACCTGGGCGATGTGTTTGCCGGCTACGCCGACGTCGGCAGCGCCCGCGGCGAGGGCTACGCCAGACGGTACGGCACCGGCCTGGCCAAGCTCAATGCGCAGCAGAACGCCACCTTTGCATCCTTCCAACAGGCATCGATGGCCGGCCCTGGTCTCAAGCTGGCGGAAGAGACCCTGGCAAAGCGTCTTGGCATCAGCCAGGAAGGCGACCTGGACAGCCGGTTGCGCGAGATGTTCCGCAACAAGAAGATCTCTGGTCAAGCAGCGATCGAGGGAGTGCTCTTTGCGACCTCCGAGCGCTACGACCAGGGTGGCCAGCTTGGGGGATACGCCCGCAAGCAGGGAGAAGGAACGTGGGAGGGCCTGCTCAGCAACATCAAGAACGGCCTGAATGACGTTCTGACGATGAAGCTCGACCCCAGCCACCCAATGATGAAATTCAAGGGCCTGCTCATCGAGGTGAACAAGCTCTTTGATGAGCAGACGGACCGTGGACGAGCGTTTCAATCTCTGATGTCAAAAGTTCTCGAAGACGTCTTCCTGGTCTTCAACATCGATCCCGCGCAGAGCGGCAAAGCCATCGACAACATGCTGGGCTTGGCCACGCAGCTGGAGGCCCAGCTCCACAAAGCAGCTGTATGGATTGCCGAGCACATCACGCGGCCCCTGGTCGACGGCGCCGGCATGGGCGATTTCACCTCCAAGCTGACCGGCCTGGTGAAGGACCTCGGGGTCATCATCGGCGAAGGCATCTACGAAGGCGTGAAGATGGCAGCCCTCGGAAGCGCCAAAGGCCTTATTGGTGGCACCGTGGATGCGGTTGCCGATACGCCCAGAGCAGCGGCGGCCGCGGTAGGGGGCATTGGGGACTTCTTGATGGGGGATTCCCTGCTTACTGGCGCTCGCCAGCTGGGCCAGTGGGCGCTCGGAAGCTCGATGCTTGATTCCGTTCTGCCAGACAGCGTACCCCGCATGGCCGAAGGCGGAACAGTCGACGGCCCTACTCTGGCCCTGATAGGCGAGCGCGGCCGCGAGCACGTGGTCCCCGATGACAAGATGGGCAGCATGAGCAGTGGCGTTCACATTCACGGTGACGTCATCTTGCAGCTGCCCAACGGGGCTGGCGGTAGGTCGGGAACCGAATACGGCGAAGAGGCGGCAGCGGCGTTCATGCGCTGGATCGGGATGCAGGGGCGCAACCCCTCTCCCGGCACTATCACGGGTTAAGCCCTGACGCTTGGCGCCCGATCACGGGGCGGGGGGAATTGGTCCGTCTCCTCTCTTCCAAACTGACCCATCGCCCTGCCGGTCTGGCGATCGATTGGGCGGCACAATGTCAGGAGGCCAGCGAGCTGCCGGAGAGTCCCCGGTCTTCGTGTGGAGTAGTTCGCGCGCCTCGGCCGCTGTCAGAAAGGCAGCCGCCGCGCACACGGGGCCGCCCGTGCTGTGCTGCCAGCAGCGATGCAGAGCGCCGTCACGATAGACCCAAACGACATCGTTGTGCTGCGGCGCGAGATCGAAGACCTGATACTTGAAGGGCATGCCGCAGGCTGAGAGCGCTAGAGCAAAAAGAAGTCCGGTCCGCATGCCCAGACCGTGGATCGGCCGCTCTGCCAGATCAAGCTGAACGCCCGTATATTCAGCGTGCCCATCCTAGACCGCCTGACGGACCCAGCAGTGGGGCGCGCTGTCGCAGCTCTGTCAGCCCCTGGGTTTCGCTCCCATCCAGAGCTCTACGACGTCTTGAAGATCGGCGGCATCCCGGTGCCTGGGGTCTGGGACTGCAAAGAGATCGGCCGGCAGCTGAAGGTCAAGCAGCCCAAGGGCAGCGGGGATGATGGCGGCGAGCCGCGAGTTACCGGGCTGGAGGTGACCCGCGGCACCATCACCATCGAGCTGCACACCGATGACGACGAAGCTCGGTGGGAGGTGCTGCGCGCCAAGATCTTCCCGCTAGACCGCCCCACCCAGCGCAACATTCAGCCGGTCGACCACCCCCAGTTTGCCCGGCATGGCATTCGGCAGATTCTGGTGAACCACGCATCTGAGGGGCGGCCGCGTGGCGGTGATCCGATTCCGGCGCGCATCGACTGGACCATCGCAAACAAAAAAAGCGGCAAAACCGCCAAGCCGAAAACCGTCAGCCCATCCGGCAAGCTACAGACGCCCGGCAACGCGCTCATCGGCCAGGATCAGAACCGCCTGCAAAGCGTCTTTATCCCCGTTCCGCCATCGTCACAGCTCGCTAGCATGCCCGACGAACAATTCCAGAGCCTGCCCCCGGCCCTGCAAGTCCTGGGAAGCGACCCGCGCTGATGTCTGACGTCACCCTCATCGCCTCTGGCGAACCTGCCAATGTGGTCCGCGCCTCGCTGCTGCTCAACCGCGCTGGCAACTGGTCCAGCATCGCCGAGGAGATCGACGCGCCCAGCCCACCAACCGGGCAGGTGGTTGTGAGCTGGCAGGGTACCGAGCTCCGCGGCTACGTGCTGCGCTCGGACTTTGAGGACGGCCTGGTCAGCGCCGTCATCCTGGGCGGTGCCGGCGGCCTGACGAAACAGCTCCAGCCGAAGATGTACGACTACCAGCTGCCGGCGCGCATGGTGGCTGAGGACATCGTCAACGAGGCGGGCGAGCGCCTTTCGCCCCTCTCAGCTCCGGCGCTGCTCCAGACCCTGGCATCCTGGGTCCGGCAGGCCGGCGATGGAGGCGAGCAGCTGAGCGCACTCTGTGACGCGCTCGGCTGCATCTGGCGGGTGGAGCTCGACGGATCCATCTTCATCGGCACCGACAGCTACCCCGCGGTCTCGCCGGACTGGGATCATAGTGTGCCGCAGGGCGGCTGGCACGCGGCCTACGGGATGCTGGAGGTGGTGCCGGGCGGCATCGGCGCGCTGCCGGGCCAGCGCTATGAGCGAGAGGTAGGCGGCATCACGATCGCGGGCCGCATCGGGACCGCGGTCTACACGACCGGCCGAGACGGACCCGGCGCCCGCTTCTACTTCGTCGATGAGCGGGCGCCGCAGAGCGACAACGCGGCCGAGCCGCTGCGCGCCTTCGTGCGCGAGACCATGCGCGGCGTGGAACTGCTCCAGACCTTTGGCGGTCAGGTGGCGCTCCAGCGCGCAGATGGCACGCTCGACGTCTACCCAGACGACAAGCGGCTTCCCCCTCTCACTTCGGTGCGGGTCCGCGTGCCAGTGCCCGGCGCAAAGCTGCGGGTTGTGCCCGGCGCGCGCTGCCAGGTTGTTTTCGAGGGCGGCGATGTGCGCCAGCCGCGGGCGACACTGTATGAGCCGGGCTCCGCCCAAAAGCCGGTTGCCCGCCAGACCGACAGCGTTGGCTGGCTGTTTTTCGTCATCGGCAACGTCTCAGGTGTGCCGGTCATCACAGGCGTTGGCTGGTCAGCGACCAACCCGGGCTTTCCGCCGCTTCCACCGGGCGCCCCGCTTCCTGGGAGCTATGCGCAGCCCTTAAGCATCACCGGCGGCTCGCCAGACCTTTCCCTGCCCTGACCCGTATATTTCGGCGTGGCGGGGATCTACGGCAGCGACACCAGCACGACGCGCGGTGAGTTCAGCGACGACCTGGACAATACGGGCGCTGAACTGGACGACGAAGAAGTCATCCCAGAGGACATGCTGCGCGCCGTCACGACCAAGGCCGGCGTGCTTGACTGGGCGCCGGAAGACACGCTCGACGTAAGTGAGTGGCTCGGCAAGACCGGCAGCGATGCGGAGCGCGCGGAGCTGGCTCGGCTCATCGAAGACCTTTTCGCCCGCGATGAGCGCTACACCAGCGTGTCGGCGCTTGTGACTCTTGGACTTGAGAACCAGCTCCAGGTGGCAGTCACCGCGGCAACGGACACCGGAACCTTTGAGCTCCAGCTTGAGCAGGAGGGCGAAGCGATGCGGGTGGTGAAAAGTGGCTGACATCAACGAGCTGGTGAAGACCATCTCTGAGTCCGAGTACTGGACTGCGCTGCGAGCGGACTTCGATGCCGCTGCTGTGGCCTGGCGATCGTGGTCCACGCGCAACGCCTTCCTGATCATCTCGCGATTTACGACCAAGGCAGCCGCCGCGATGCGCGCCTCGGTGCAGGAGCTCGCCAAGGGGAACTTCCTACAGTTCGCCGCAGGCCTTCCGCTGACCTACTTCGCAAAGTCGCAGTATGAGCTTGACCGCCAGCCCGCGACGTTCACGCGCGGCCGCATCGTTCTGGACCTATCGGCGAACGCCGGCGCGATCCCGGTCATCGCGGGCCAGCTGCGCATCGGCACGCCTGGCCCGGTCACCGATAAGTCGAGAATCTTCGTCTCATCCACTGGCGGCACGCTCCAGCCCGGCGAGCACAACATCATCGAGTTCACGGCCGAAGGCACCGGCGACAGCTACAACCTACCAGTCGGCAGCCCGATAGATCTGAAGACCTCGCTCGTTGGTGTGACGGCCAGCATTCAGGCGAGCGGCGAGCCCACGACTATCGGCAGCGGCAACGCGGCGCTCGTGTTCTATGCGGCACAGGAAGGCGTGACCGTGGAAGCCATCTACACGGTGGCGCCGAATGAGAGCCTGGTTGCTCTCGGGAACCTCGGACTCAAGAAGGTATCGATCTGGCTGCCAACCGACGGAGCCAGCGCCCTGACCGGAACCGCTGCTCAGGTGCGCTCGGAGATCGCTTACCTCATTGCAAACAGCGCCCAGGTCTCACCGCTCCTGCTTGCCGTCCAGCTTGGCGGCGATGGCACCGGCATTGTTCAAGCTGCCGCTGCCACAACGCTCGACTGGGCGGGAACCTGGATCGCTGAGTACGGCCAGTTGGCGCAGGTCGACGGCAGCCTGACCGAAGACTGCGCAAACCGCTGGGACACGCTCGGCGGCGGCGCTGGCGATGGCGCTCCGGTCAGCGATGCGCAGACCGACAGCGCGCTGGCCTTCTGGGGCAAGCGCCCGCCAGCGGGGCGCAAGGTCTCGCCGGTCACTCGCATCAAGGTCTACAGCAACCTGGATGACACCGGTGCAGTCGACGGGTCTGCCACCTTGGTCGTGATTGCCGGCGCTGCCGGCGCGCTCCCTTCGGGCGACGTCTCTGCTGTGAGGGCCAACTACGAAGGCCCGCAGAAATACAGCTATGGCATCACGCTGCGCGTTGTCAGCGCCCTCAATCGCACCATCGCGCTGGTAGGCACCATCAACGTCAAGCTGAGCTCAGGCCGCCAGCTCGCTGAGGTTCAGACCTCCGTTGCGGCGGCCATCGCTGCCTATCAGGGGTCAAAGGAGCTCGATATCGGCGCTCTGATCCAGCCGACCAAGCTCATTGCCGTTGTCATCGATGCAGACCGGTCTGCGATCGACAGCTATCTCCAGAGCGCGCCCGCCGCGCCGACCGCCTTGGCCTTCAACGAGGTCGCAGTCTTCGACCTGAGCGCGCTGGTCTATCAGTACGTGTAGCCATGGCCGAGCATCGCCTCACCAACTACATCACGCGCATTACCTCGGGCATCCGTTCCTTGCATCGACCAGGCGGGAGCGGACTGCTCTGGAGCCTGAGCGGGCTCATGGACCGCGTCCTCAGCGATGCCTCGGACGCCGTTCGCGAAGGCATGCTGCTTGAGTGCAGCGATGCAGCGCTCGACTACCATGCCCGCAACTCCAACGACCGCCGCGTCACTGCAGAGACCAATGCAACCCTCCGCTCCTACCTATCGCAGCGCTGGCTGCGCAAGAAGGAAGCCGGCACCGAAGACGGCCTGCGCAAGCAGCTTGCGCGCCTGGGCTATCCCAACTGCGAGCTCTGGAGCTACCAGCGGCTTAAACTTGCTGGCGTGCCGGCGAATGTTGCGTTCGGCGGGCCCGCACAACTCGGCTTCTGGTTTGTCATCATCCGCCCGCCACACCCCTTCAACGATGGCCCAGTCTGGGACGGGGGAGCAGATTGGGATGATGGCAGCTATTGGGGCGGCTCGGCGGCCGGTGGACTCGGGCAGCGATTGAGCGAGCTGGAGTTCACGTTGCATGCATGGCGGGCCTCTGGTCGGTCTCCGCGCTTCGCGGTCATAGACCTGGACGGCACGACTCAGGTTCAGCTCACACCGCCCTACGACTTCACGGGCAACTACGAGATCTACCCCTTCTTTGAAGCCGGTGAGCGCATCGGTGGCACGGTGACCCCGTTCTATAGCGCCAGCTTCGTCAATCCCTGAGAGGAGAGCCCACCTTGGCAGACGCAGACCTGCAAAATTATGCCGGCACCCCGGTCTGGAACGATGATCTCACTGCAGCGTCAACGCTGCTCCCTGTCGACGGAAAAAAGATCACGGCCGACAACAACGCCGCTGGCCGTGCGCCTGTAAACCGGAGCCTCAAGCAGCTGAAACAAATGCTCATCGGCGTGCACGATGGCATTTTTGGCAGCCGCTCCGGATCGACGAGGCGAACCGTCAAGAGTCTAGAGGTCGATGGCGCAGGAGGGGCAGCGAGCACGCTTCCAGCGGGAGAGATCAAGGCGCTCAGCAACATCACTACCGATGGCGGCGATCTGATTGCGACAACCGGAGCCGTCACGGCGGCCGGCATCGTCAAAAGCACAGGAGGCAGTCTGATCTCTGAGGTGGGAGACCTGATCGCCGGCGCCGTGAGCTCCCTGGTTCGCGTCGGCCTTTCTCCTTCTCAACGAGCGGAACTCGGGAACCATCTGCTGCGTTTCCTGGCCACCGGCACCGGCACCGGTGACGCAAACCCGCCCCAGGGCACCGCGATGCCCAACCAGTTGCGAGCTATCAACATCTCAAAGGCCTCCGCCTTCGTGGTGATGGATGTTCCGAATGCGGTATCACTATGGGAGGGCCACGGCATCTCAGGCGCTACCATCGTCGCGACCTCCGCCGATGCTCAGGCGGTCGGCGCTCCAACCCACGGCATCCAGCTCAGCTTTGCCACTGCCTTCTCTGTGAATGTGTACAGTGTAGAAGCGACGGGCCAGTCTCGAAAAACCGCCAGCACGGCCGCATATTCGTTGTTGCTGTGCGAAGACTATGCGCTTAGGACTGTCAATTCCTGCGTGCTGTACGCGCTGGCGTTCAATCCGACCACCCCTGTCTTTTCCGGCCTAGACCCGACGACTGCAACGCTGAACTTCAGCGTTCACGTCATGGGGCAGCAAACCACCTAAGACACTGGCCGCGTATATTCCGCTGTGCCTGACATCGGAACCGTCGAGAACCGGAAAAGCGGGGCCAGCGCCAGTGATCTTTCTGCACTGACCGCCCGGGTAGCCGCCCTGGAGGCGGCTGCCGCAGTGCCGCAGACATTCACCTGCCCATCGGGTGTCACGGTGCGGCAGCTGCTCTACCAATCCGGGAGCGGAGCTGCGGATCTCGCTGATGCAAGCAACGCCGCCAAGATGCCGGCGATCGGCTTCGTCGCGAGCAAGCCGACCTCGACGAGCTGCACCTTGCAGGATGAGGATGAGCTCAGCGGCTTTGCTGGCCTCACGCCTGGCGCTGTCTACTACGCAGACCCGGCCACGCCCGGAGGCATCACGAGCACGTTGCCCGATGTCACCGCCGGCAAGGTCGTGCAGCAGGTAGGCGTCGCCAAAAGCGCCACTGTTCTCAGGGTCGACATCTCTACGCCTCCACCGGTGAACCCATGAAGAAGATTCTGTCGCTGCTTTCTCCCCTGCTTCTGGTATGCGCCCTGGCACTGCCAGCTCAGGCGCAGGATCTGCTGACCTGCTACGTCGGCGGCGTCATGAAGCCCTGCCCGAGCAGCGCGACGCTGAAGGCCGGGCAAACGCTTGCTACCAGCAGCATCCCCAGCTTGGACGCCGCCAAGATCACCAGCGGCGATATCAGCCTGGCGCGCATCGCGACCTCGCTGGCAGCCGGGGGCGGCGCTGTCAAGGGCACGGTGGTCACAGCGACCACGCGCGTTGAGACCCCGACTGTCGGTACGGCAAGCGGCTCGCAGCACGGCCTGCCGACCGGCACGGGAGACCTTGTATCGGTTGATGCGACGCAAATGCTGAGCAGCAAGACGATGTCTTCCCCGGTGATGTCCGGTACCGCGACGGGCACTTACACCTTGGGCGGGACGCCAACGCTCGGTGCAGATCTCACGGCCACGGGCAGAAAGTTCCTAAACGGAGCCGTTTCGGCGAATGCCTCGGGGACGTATCCACTTGTGGAGGTGACCGCGGTCCCCGCAGCCGCCGTCCCGCTGTTGTTCAACTTCGCCGGGTCAGCCACTGCGCGGCAGCGCATGTATTACAACAAGGCCGGCTCCATCTATCTAACCTGGAATGCCTCGAATAGCGGCACAGCGTTCTTTACCAAGGACGACACTTCGGTTCCTGCCATCGTCATGCTGCTCGGCAACGGCAGCAGCGGTGACCAGTTCGGCATGGCCTACGATGCAAATGCCGGGACCTCAAGTTTCAGTATCTCGACGGCCCAGAAGCGGGTCATGTGGAAGGCCGGCAATCCGCAGTGGTGGATCACCCCTGGAACGGCAACGGTTGTCGCCTACGGCAGCATCCCCCTAATCAAGGGCGTCGGCAGTGGGGTCTCACTGAAGACCCACATACAGTTTCCGATGGCCTTCGATACGGCTCCGACCACTTTTACGTTCACCACGGTCGACTCTGCGGGCGTCGACACCGCAACGCTGGCGGCGGCCAACATCACCCAGTACGGCGCGTCGATTACGGTCACAACCAATGCCACCGACGCACGATGGATGGGCTATGTCACCGTTGGCCAATAACGCCGGGCGACTGCTGGCGCTCTGCTGCCTGCTCCTGACGTCTTGCGGTGGCGCCGCGCCGCCGTCCGTCTGTCCGCCTGGTGAGAATCTGGCCAGGGACTGGATCGGCATTTACAGCCGCGGCCAGGCGGGCTTTCCTTGTCCGACCCAGCTGCGCGCCAATCTGGAGCCCTATGGCGCGGCCTGGATTCATATTCCCGGGTCCCTCTATCGGTCTGGCAACACCACGATCTCGGCCTCTGTCAGGCTCGGCTGCGCGGCCTACAAGGTCAGCGCCTCTGTCGGTCTGACCACGCAGGCGATTCGGTCCAGCACCGACCACTACAGCTTAACGGCCCACGCTACGGCGCCCTACACGGTGGCCATCGGCGTCGAGGTCCAAGAAGACTGCGATGTGGTCCTGGACCAGGTCGCGGTCAAGTTCGGCGATATCACGCCGCAGTAATCAACCCTCGGAGACGAATCATGCGAACTCGAAGCTTTTCGACAGGCCTCCTATACCTCGCTGTCCTGCTGGCCAGCGCCTGCGCGCCCCAGTTCTCTGGCACCAACGCCGTGCCCAAACCGGCACCGCAGGCGCTCTCCGTCAACGAAGACTTCACGCTGTGGCACCCCGAGGGCATGGCGCCCACGATGCACATGGACATTGCGCCCGCCGTCAACGGGCAGCCGGCCGGCAAAGCGCAAATCGCCTTTGATAAGGCAGGGACGCTGTCTCTATCTCGCGAAATCCCCATGCCTGGTGATTCGGTGATTCGTTTGAGCGGAACCGCCGATCTCGACAACGCCGCAGTCAAGGCGCAGCTCTGGAAGGACGGCCGGATGCTGGCCGAGCGCGGCAACGGTGGCGCCGTCGACATCGCTGTGCGCAGCGCTGGCGCAGGGATGGCCAAGTGCGTGCTCATTTTCAGCGGCAACGGCAAGGGCAGCGTGAAAATTCGCGATGCTCACATCTCCGTCGAAAAGAGCGATCTGTCGCACGCTCGAATCGACGGCACCGAGCCACAGCCGGCGCACTGAGCTGAGGGCGCTATGAACCCCAGAGCCGCCAGTTTCGCCGTCGCCATCATGGCGGCGTTTTCCCTGCAGGGCTGCGCCACCATGCGCGCCGCAGGCCCAGGCCTCATCGACTGCGCCGCGCCGATGATGTCTACCTTGACCGCTGATGTGCTCGGCCAGGTCGGCGGCGCCGTGCGCGGCGATGGCTTCGCTGGGCACGCCGTGCTCGATGGCCTGCTCGCGCAGCTCGGCCCCGCCGTGGTGTGCGCAGCGCGGAAAATCGCACTGGAGGGCGGCGCGCAGCCGCAGGCGGCGGACAACGGCCCGGATCCGGTTCGGCTGCAGATGGCCGAGCGCGCCGGGGCTTGGCTGCTGGAGCGCCGCTTTCGCGTCAGAGGTGCACCATGAACACCCCAGACCTCACCCCGATGCCCGGCTGGCTGGCCGGCCTCTCCCCGATCATCTGCGCGCTGGCCGGCGTTGCGATCGCATACATCCGCTATCGCGACCGTGCTGCCGCGCGCGCTGAGCGGCGCTCCGCCTGCGCCAGCTGCCGCGCCAAGCTGCCCGAGGATCCGCCTTCTGTGGACGGCGCCGGCGTGGTCCTGATGATGCTGTTCGCCGGTGCATCGTGGCTGTGGCTGGTCGGCGCTCCCCAGCGCCTGGCCCACTACGTCATGCCGGCGGCGGTGCAGATGGACGCCAAGAGCGGCCCGGTCGATAGGTCGTGCAGCAAGAGCAGCGACTGCGGCTCTGGGTGCAGCTGCGACCGCGGGCAGTGCTCATGCAGCGCGCGCCAGCCGAGATCTGCGCCGCCCCAGCGCCAGCAACCCCGGCGCGTGGCCGAGCTCCACACCGGCACCCTCTGTGCCGACTGCCAGGCGCTGCCGTGGCACACGGTGCCCATCGCGACTTTCTACTCCCCGCCTTCCAGGTAGCCAAAGTTTTCATGCGGTCGCGCACGATTCGCTCGATGGTCTCGCTGACGGAGGCACCGGGTTCCCGGTTTTCTTCCAGCCAGGCAAGAACCTCGGGATCCAGTGTGAAAGTTTTGCTGATTCGCGGCTCTTTGCCCTTGCGGGGCCTTCCACCCATGCCTGGCCTCGGTCCTCGCCGTGACTTCTCCGTCTGGGCTGCCTGGGTGCTTGGCTCTGTCTGCATGTCGCGCGCTTCCTTGGTTAACTCGACAACCTGATCGAGGATCCCGCTGTCCAGGAGCAACTCGCCGAGCTTGGCGGCCTGCTTGAGATCGAGCTTGCTTGGCTTTCTCGGGCGTGACATGAGACGCGCCCAAGGTACCGCCCGACGCTGCTCCGATGCAAGCGATCATCGCCCTACCCGCCTCCGAGCAGCTGGAGCTGCCCCGCTGCCACGATCTGCACGGCGCTCTCAACCTCGTTGCCCCAAAGGTCCCAGCCCGGCCGCGGCCGGCGCGCGAACATCTCGAGCCGCGGCTCATAGCTCACGCGCTCCGCTGCGCGGTGCAGGCTGTGCGGCTTGCGGCTGTGGTCGGTGCGCTTGCCCTTGATGAGCGTCGTGCCCTGGCAGCGCTTGCCGTGCTCATCGAACTTGTAGGGCGGCTGGCCGCGCCGCGCGAACATCACGTGTTCTGTGCAGCCGCGGAAGTACTGGCCCAGGCCGATGCGGTCCTTTGGCCAGGTGAGCAGCGTGATGTACTCGAAGCCCCAGGCGTCCAGGACCTCAAAGCCGGCGCGCAGGTAGTTATTCGTCACCCAGAGGTAGAGGTGGCAGCCATCCGGGTGCGCGAGCTCCTGCACGCGCAGTGCGCAGATCTGGCGCACGGACATGAGCGGGTAGTGCCGGTCTGCCCCGCGCTTGATCTTGCCGCTGCCGCGCTCGGGCCACGGCGGATCCGCCAGGATAGTGCGATACAGCCGCTTCTCAGCGTCCATGGCTCAGCCCCTCTCTGCGAAACAGGGCCTTGTTCTGGTCTGCGCGCTCCAGGTCCTGGCGCACCTTGCGCCTGGCCAGCTCCTGCCGGGCTTTCTCTGCTGCGGTGGGATCCTGCACACGCTTGGAGCGGGCTTCGCAGGCGTCGATGATGGATTGCTGCTGCCGCGTCAGCATGGGCGCACCTCCGGGAATTCGCGCACGCGCAGATCCTCTGGGAACTCCGAAATGTCCCCGCCCTTCCGGTCCTTCAAGCGCAGCGAGATCAGGCCCTTCGCGTCATCAGGAACGCGCAGCGCTGCCCCTGCGATGCCATTGACTGGATCGCTGGCGCAGGCGCCGAGCTGCTTGACGAACACCGGCACCCCCGCGGCCTTGCACTGCTTCACCACGCTGCGCGCCCAGGCGAGCTCAAAGGGCCGCGCGCCTGGGCCGCTCTCGCCGCCCACAATCAGCCAGTCGATGCCGGGCTCAGGCGGTGCATGCTCCACCGCTTCCACGAGACCGCAGTAAGCGCATTTCCGTGGGGGCAGGCCCCCGGCTGGAACCCCGCAGCCATCGCAGCGCCAGGGCTTGCGCAGCCATGACTTGAAGTCCACCGGCCCCAGCGCAGGCTCATAAGAGACGAAGCGCACCGCGGCAGGGATGCGCAGGAGCAGCGGCAGCCGCTCATCTGCGCGCCGCTGATCTTCAACCGAGACGCCGATCCAGACGTTGGGTAGAGGCCACGGCCGCGCGAAGATGTAATCGAGATTCTGCGTTAGCCGCGGGTCCGCAGCTCCTCGCTGGGAGTGCGCAAGACAGAATGCAGAGGTCGACATCCCGCGCCCGGCATTCACTTCGCGCGCTTGACGCTCGACCCACTCAAACCAGCGCACGACCCGCTCTGGCCGCTTCGTCAGCACCTGGAACGTGTGGTGCGGACATGCAGCCATAACCCCAAACACGGATGCAATTTGCTCGTCGGAGAACTCCTCGAAGAACAGATCCGACATGCTGTTGACGAACACGCGCGCAGGCTTCCGCCAGTGGAGCGGCTCATCGAGCTTGTCAGGGACGAAGCGGCCCTCACCATTCCACCGCGGGCCCTGCTTGCCGAGCTGGAGCAGCCCATCGAAAGGCTGACCCGCGCCACAGAAGCGCGCGGCCATCGTCTCCGCGTAGCAGCGCTCGCAGCCCGGCGAGATCCGGCGGCAGCCGCGGGTGGGGTTCCAAGTCTTGTCCGTCCACTCGATCGATGAGTCACCCACGGGACACCTCCAGCCGCTTGAACGTCACGCACCACACCCAGGGGTTCGCATCCCAGGAGCCGGGGCCGTTGATGGACTCCCACAGCGCGCGGTATTCGTGCCACGGATCAACGTCAGGCGAGGCTGCAATGCCTTCGGCCCAGCAGTCGGCGGTGCTGATGTCCCGCAGCCGTTCCACGCGCACGCCGATGACTTCCAGGGTTATGCGCGAGAGCGCGCGCGGCATGTGGATGCTGGGTGTCCAGCGACCGCCGCGCGGGTCAGCGACATCGGCACGGTGG
>ERZ650304.755-NODE-755-length-14517-cov-4.943576_pt1 | contig 14517 bp, 13 predicted proteins | sample MGYA00376240_ERZ650304 | MGnify/ENA primary metagenome ERZ650304 (study PRJEB26733, sample SAMN07839271) | wastewater metagenome | biome: small river; feature: stream; material: water | place: USA: North Carolina | collected 2016-03-01 ...
GGTGAAACTGATCGTGCCAGCTGGCGGCCCAGCGGCGGACCCGGCCCAGAATCTCGGCGATGGTCAGTTCAATCTCCAGCTTCTCCCAGCGGATTGCCTTCACCCAAGGGACCTGATTGTTTCGCAGGACGATCAGCCGGCCCAAGGCAGGATCTCGGATGACGATGACGGGGTGTTTCCACAGGTTCTTGGCCTGCCCCTCGACCGTCGCGCGGAAAACCGATGCTGACAGATCGCCAGGTACATGCCGCGGTTTCCAGTAGGTGTCGATGTTGAACTCCACCGGGACGAGCACCGACGCAGGCGGGGCGGGCGAAGCAGGGGCCGCCTTGGATAGCTTGGAAGCCCGATGCTGATCCAGGTTCTTCTTGTACGCCGGCCAGAGGAATAGCGGGATGCAGGCGAACACCAACAGACCGAGCAGCACGCCAAGAACGCCGCTTGGGCGATGGCCGTCGTGAAACACGAAGGCTGAGATCGCGATCGTGGTCAGGCCGCTCAGAACGGTAAAGATCATCTGAGCGATCGACAGGCCGACAAAGAGCCGTGATTTTTCCATGAAGGTTTCCTCTGAAAGAAGGAGTGGGGCGACCTCTCAGCCGCCCCGGTTGAAGGACGAAGCAGCGCTCGGCTACTCGGGCAGGATCTTCGGCAGCTCGACCGGCCGCCCGCCCTTGCGCATGAGCGTAGCCGGCTGCTTGGCATCCAGCGTGCGGATCTGGTAGGGCAGGGCGAAGGCCTTCAGGGTGTCGCCGATGAGCTTCACCCACTTAAACGGCACGCGCGCCCCGGCGAACACAGTGCCATCGGTCGACCTGCGGCCTTCCCACTCCGCCGACCACAGCAGCAGCGGCTTGCCAACATCGCGGAAGCCTTCCCCAAGGATCTTGCGCCGGGAGGCAGAGATCTTGGAGAACGGCTCCAGCGGGCAGAGCATCAGGGCTTCCTGGTCGGGCATGATGATGGCTGGGGTTGCCTCGTTGTCGTAGCCCGCGTCATCCAGCGGATCGGGGGCGAACTCCGCCGCCGGCTCGTCGCCGCCCAGACCATCGGCCAGCGGGGCGTCGGAGTCGAGCTTGGGATCGAGGTCGAGGTCGTCATCACCGATCATGCCTTCGGCAGCGGGGTCGGGCGGGTCGAGATCATCCTCGTCGTCCAGGCCCAGATCTTCATCATCGCCGAGTCCTTCGCCGATGGTCTTGCTGGACGGGGCGCGATCGTCGTCCCGCTTATCAAGCTCCGCCGACAGGGCCGCATCGAAGGGGCTCGGCGGACCGAGATCGCCCTCATCGGCGAGAAGATCCGACATCGGCGGCAGCGCGGCGGCGGGGGTCTCCGAGGAAGGCTTGATCACATCCTCGATCGTGGTCTGGCGCGGGTCGGCAGCGATCGGGGTGTCGGAGAACAGGCGCGGCCGGGCGGGATCATCGTAGCCCAGGCGCTCCGGTGGCGGGGTCGGCTCGGCAGCCGTAGCGGCCTTCTTTCCCCCGCGGCGCTTGGGCTTGACGGGCTCCTTGGGCTCGTCCCCGAGATCCCCCAGGTCGTCATCGGCCGGATCGCTGAAGTCGCCGGCCTTCTCCCGCCGGGCGCTCTCCCGCTCGCGCCGAGCCTTCTCGGCATCGCCCGAGCGCATCACGTCGCCGTAGAGCTTGTTGATGGCGAAGATGATGTGGCCGATCTCGTCGGTCCCGCCTTTCAAGGCCTTGGAGATCTCCTTGATCTCTTCCAGCCGGTCGCGAAGGGACGTGCGCAGCTGCTGCAGGCGGTCGGCTCGCTCGACGATGTCAGGGAGCTGTTCTTCCAGGTCCGCCGCCGACTGCCGAGAGATCAGCAGCGTGCTGAGGATCTGCACCGTGCCGAGGAAGCCGGGGATGCCCTCGGCTCCGTTCAGGTGCCGCTGGATGCCGCACACGCTGTCGTAGATGTGGGCCTGCCGGGTCTGCAGATCCTGGGCGATCGGGACCTTGCTGGCGAAGGCGCTGCCGCCGAGCGACAGATCGCCGAAGTCCATGCGGGGGTAGGGGGTGGGATCGGGGCCGGGTGCCGGGGGAACGACCTCGGCATCAATGCCGGCGGCTTTGAACTGGTCTCCGAGGGCCTTGCCCAGGTCGATGGGCTTCTCGCCGGCAAAGGTGATGGTCGCTTGGATCGACGGCTCCACCGGCTCCACAGCGGCCACCGGCGCGCCGCTCGCATCGGGCACCAGGGTTTCTTCCAGGGGGTTTTCTTTCGTCTCGGTCATGGGATTCTTTGGTCCTTCTTCTGGGGTTGTTTGGGGTTTACTACGAGTCCAGATCGAAAACTCGCGGGCCGCGCTCCAGGTCGATACCAGCGCGAATTGTGCCCACTTCGCCGTTTCTTTGTTTGGTGACGATCATTTCCAAAATCCCGCGGTCCTTAGTTTCCTTGTCGTAGTGCTCGTCTCGGTAGAGCATGATGATCAGGTCCGCGTCTTGCTCAAGGCTCCCCGTCTCTCGGAGGTCCGACGACATGGGGCGCCTGTCCTTGCGCTCCTCAACCTTTCTGTTGAGCTGACATAAAATGGTGACAGCCATATTGAGCCGTTTCGCCATGGCTGCCAAGAGTTTACTGAAATCCCCCGCTGCTGCTTCGCTGCTCTGGCCATGTTTCGTAGAATGATTGACGAGGCTGAAGTGGTCGAGCCAAACCGCCACCCGCTGAAATGGCCAGCCATTTTTTGGGCGAACAAACCCACACCGCGGACAGGTCGGCGCGCTCGCCCGCTGCTCGGTCAGACAAACCGGACAATCCATTCGGCGAAACTGACTGCGCCACCGCTCAATGCAAGCGATCAGGGCCTCTGCTGAACGATGCCTCTGCCTGGAAAAATCCTCTATTTGCATTGGCATCACCGATATCTGACCGGCAACCTTTGCGATGCTGATCCATTCATCGGCGGTTAGGCCGTCACAGTTTTCTAGCCTTTTCGTGAGCAGTCGTCCGCGAGACTGCACCGCCATCATGCGAATCATGAGGGCTTCCGCGTTCATCTCCAGCGAGAGAACGAGCGTCGGGATCTGCTGCTCGCCAGCAGCTAAGATCTGATTGACCATCACCGCCGTCTTGCCCATCGATGGCCGGGCGCCGATGATCGCCAAATGGGAGGCGGTGTGGCCTCCGCCGAGCATCTCGTCGAGCGCCTTGTGACCTGTGGAGATCTGCCGCTTGACGAACATTTCTCGGCATTTGTCCGCGGCCTCCATGCGAGCGACAACGGAAGTCAGGACCTCTGGTGCTGATCTCGGCTTCGCCCCCGACCCAAATAGCAGGATGTGGTTCAGGCTCGCCAGGTGCCGCTGGATGTGTTCTTCCTGGCTGTCCTCTGACTCTTCGTCCGCCGGCTGGGCGATGTTCGACTGGAGCTTGATCGAGATCTGAAGCGCCTGTCGATAGCGCGATCCCTTGCGAACGATCAGCGCGTGCTCTCGGACGTTGTCGACGCGGGTGATGTAGTTCGTCAGCTCGCACAGGTAGACCTCGCCCTGCTTGAACCGAAGCGCCGAAAACGTGCCGAGGTTCTTCATCTCCTCGGCGGTGGTGATTAAATCGATTCCCTCCGCGCCTTTTCCGTCAAGCCGCTTGGCGTAGGAGAAGAAGGCCGCGTAGATCTTGCCGAGCAGCGCGTCGTTAAAGTCCGACCCGTCGTGCTCTAGGATATCGGAAACCTCGTTGAAGCAGAGCCCGTGAAACAGGATCGACCCGACGACCGATTCCTCGGCATCGGTGATGCGATCGAAGGCCGGCTCGTCGATCTGCCGCTCCTCTGCGGGCTTCATCTTCACGAGTGACCGACCTCCGCCAGCACTCCATGGTGTTCTACCCGCGCCATCATCGCTTCGCCCAGAAGCCCACCGACCCCGCGAATGGGCTGCCGGCCGGGCTCTGGATTCGGGCGGTCTTGCCAGTGGTCATCCACGGTGATGATGAGCCTCTTGTTGTACTCGTAGGCCGCCTCTGCCAGCCATCGGATCACACAGGCGGCGAGGTGATAGTTGGCGGCGATGTCTTGGCGGGAAAGGCCATCCAGCACGGTGACGGCCACCTTGCGCGCCCTTTCGACCGCTGCCAGGTGTATCCCTTCGCGCAGGACATCAGCCGGCCGCAGATACTGCCCGCGCACCATCGTCAGGGTGCGCACCGCAGCGACGCTTTTCCCACTGTTCACTGGTCCGCATAATGCCATCACCGCCTTGTCTTCGTCCATGAATTTCGACACCGACGCCATCGCCGGCGTGCGCTGCAGCTTCCCGGTGACGATCGCTACCAGCCGATCGGGAATATCATCCCGCTTGGCGACCTCGGCGAAGTCGGCGGCGCGGCGCGCTCGCATGATCTCGGCGGGTCTGTGGGCTGGCTCGGGGGAAACCGGCGCGGCGGCCTTTTCCGCCTTCATCCGACTCAGCACGCGGCTTACGATCTCGTCGCTCGTCTGTTCTTTACTCATCGTCCTCTAGGCCTTCGTTCATTGGGTTGTAGACCTTCTTTCCTTCGGGAACCTGGGCGCTCAACTCGGGCCACTCGGCGCGGGAGAGCTTGCCCATGGAGAACATCCAGTAGATCTCGGCGTCGCCATAGGGGGCGCGTCCTTCGGGAAGCGGGCGAGCTACGCCGCGAACGATCTGCACCTTGGGCTGGGCGGCGACCTGGCGCTTCTTCACCGTGGCGCGGACTTCTTGGACGAGCGGCCCCCATATTGGATCGCGGATAAGAAGTGTTAGCGGATAGGTATCCTCAGTGCGGCCCTTAAATGGAAACTTGGATTTGGCTTTTATCATGCAACCAAGCTCGCGCAATTCTTCTTCGCAGAGCCCTGCATCCATCATGCACATAGCGATTTTGGACATGGTCCGCGGGTCGGGCTCGATATCGAGTGTTCTGATTGGCGGATAGCGCTTCCTGCCATTGACCGCGAGAAGCCCGCCTGATGCTTCGTGGATGATCGCCAGCTGCTGCATGACCGGGATCGCGGGGCCGGCTGGGATGGCCTGGGGATGCGCCTGGTTTAGCTCCAGCTGGGCAGGAAGGGGGTTTTTCGGGGGTTCGGAAGGGGTCGGCCGGGAAAGAGGCCCTGGCGCGATTTGGGAAGCGATCTCGGGCTGGATGGGCTGCGCTGCACGGGATGCGGTCGCGCGATCGGCCGGCATGGTTGCAGCGCCTGGGGAAGCCGGCTGGGGTGCTGCTCGGCGCGAAGGGGCAGCGGGATCGTGCGCGGGATCTGCGGGCTGGATGGGAAGCGGGATCGTGCGCGGGATCTCTGCGATGGGCGATGGTTGCGGTGTAGTGGTTGTGGTTGTGGTTGTGGTTGTGGTTGATCCTACGGGTTGTGGTACGTGCTCTGCTGCGTCCTGTAGTACCGAGCACAGCGTATGAGTTTGGGCACTAGGCTCCGCCCTGGTAGCTGTATTTCCTGGGGATACATGCACGATAGGGGTAGGTGCAGTGGGAGGTGATGGGGGCACGTCTCCCGGATCGCGCGGAGAATTAGTAATAATATATGGATCAGTAGAATTCGTCGTCGCATCCAAAATTGTTGTAGATATTACAAGCGCGGCGGGCGATGACCGTACTTTTGACCGGTCATGATGCGACTTTATGACCGTCCTTTTGACCGGGCATAAATTTCCTGCTTCCGTCGCAGCGCATTTTTCACTCAGTGATTTATGACCGTACTTTTGACCGGGCATGATGCCTGCGCATGACCGTACTTTTGACCGGTCATGATCTGGGTTATGACCGTCCTTTTGACCGGTCATAACCACCCCTGATGACCGTCCTTTTGACCGGGCATAAGGCCCGACCACTTGCGAAAGTGCGGTTTCGATGGCTGCCGCATCGATGCGATACAATGTCCCGACCTTCCACCCTTTCGTACTGGCGATGAACCCGCGGGCTTCCAGCGCAGCCAGGCGGCCCCGGATGTGCCTGTCTGAGCAAAGGCCCAGCAAGTCTTCTTGCAATTGTGGAACAGATACTCGCACACTACTGTCTGCCATCTTCGATTCAAGCAGAGACAAAATAGCCGCAGCTATCGGGTCGCCATCCAGCAGAGCGCAGTATTCTTCCTTGATAACAACCCGCCTCATATCTTTTCAGACTCAGCCTTTGCGACATCTTCCAGCGTGATATCGTGATGCCACGCAATCATCATCTTGTAGGTCACTTCGCCTTTGGTCATGTTCAGCACGCGCTCGAACAGTTTCTCGGTCGGCATCACATGGCCGCACTCGACGGCGGATACGTAGCGCTGAGAGGTTCGCGTCAGGAAGCCGACATCGCGCTGGCTGAGGTTTCTTCGTATGCGCCACTTGCGCAGGGGGCAGGCTTCCGCCTTCTTGGGGTCCATGGGTTTCTCCTTGTAGAGCTTGCGCCGATCGTTAGCTCAACCGGGCCGGATAGTAAATAACAATGTATATCCTTGACAGGGTGCGCAGGTTTCGCTAGCCTATCTACTCCACTTCACACGAAAGATCGCTAGCTCATGACTACCCCTTCCTCCTTCACCTGTCGTCTCGGTCACAACCCCTGCAAGTCCGTCACCCCCGAAGAGGACGCGATCGAGCGGGGCATCCTACACTTGGCCCGCCGCTGCGATGGAGCATCCTCGCATGATAAGGTGGGGTTTAATGGTTTCCACACGGAGCTAGGGCACCAGCTCGCCACCGAGTGCGTAGGAAACCACCTGGGCTTTGGCCGCCGGTTTCTCGCACACGGGGTCGTTCTTCGCTACCGAAAAAGCCAGCTGGAGCCGGCCGGTATCGAGATCCCAGAGATCTACCGCCCGCGCCAGGTTGCCAAAGGAAGCCCTGCAGCCGCTGGGACGACAATCCCCCAGGTCGAGGTCCGCGGCGGCGAGGAACGCATCCGGGGGGATATCTCCGAGGTGCGCGTCCAGAAAAACGACTGGATGGCCGGCACGCTCTCATGCTCGGAGGCGGGCCAGCGCCGGCTGCTCAAGTTCTCTGGCGTCGTCCGCGGGGGCGTGGTCGGAAGCTCGGTCGATGCGGTGGGCACGATCGAGCAAGACGATCGGTGGGGGCCGCAGTTCAAGATGCGCACCTGTGCGGTGATCGGCCGCGTCTCGTCGGGTGAGGTCGGAGTGGTGCCGCCGGCTGCCGCTGCGGTGACGGCGCGCGAGCAAGCGGCCCAGGTTCCCGCTGCGCGCCGCGATGTCATGCAGATCGCCGGGGTCGTCGCTCGCATCCTGTGGCCGCCCAAAGAGAACGGATTCGCGGGCCTCATCGTAGACAGCGAGAGCGGGACCCGGTTCATGGCCAAGGGCAGCATCCGGTTTGTCACCGAAGGGCAATCGCTCGTCTTCTCGGGCCGCTGGATGCCTTCCCAGCGGAAGCCCGGCGAGCAAGAGTTCCACTTCGACCACGCCGAGATGAAAGCCGAGCGGACGAGCGCCGGCCTGGCGCGGTGGATCGTCGGGCTGGAGATCCCTGGCGTGGCGGAAGGGACCGCCGACAAGATCATCCAGTCGCTGGTACATGATCGAGGCTTTCACCCGACCTCCCTGTGGGAGCAGCTGGCCAAGACGCCCGAGCTGATCTTGGATGCCAAAGGGGTGCCCAAGGCGAAGCTGGAGGCGGTCATGAACAAGATTCGCCAGGTTCTCTCCGACGGTTTGGCGGAAAACGATGCCCGGTCCCAACTTCTTTCCTGGGGCCTCACCCCAGCGCAGGCACAGAAGGCGATCGAGGCCTACGGTCCCGACAAGGTGATCGAGGTCGTCAAGGCCAACCCCTATCAGCTTGCCCGCAACAAGGCAATCCGAGGCGTCGGGTTCGTCACGGTGGACACCAAGATCGCCCCGCATCTTGGGATCACACCGGATAACCCGTTCCGCATTCAGGCCGGCGTAGAGTACACGCTGGAAGAGGCGATGGCCTACGGCAACATTTATCTGCCCGCCTCGGTGCTGCGCGAGAAGGCCGGCAAGGTGCTGGGCGGGTCGGCGACTGCCGAGGCGCTGGATGCAGCGGTGGTAGCGCTCGGAGCGGAACGGATCGTCGTCAAGGACGAGGATCGCACCTACCTTCAGCGCATGTACCGCGCCGAGACGTGTTTCGCCGAGCGCCTCATTGCTCGGCAGCGCCAGGGCAAGAAGTTGGAGCCGCTGAAGCCGAGCGAGATCCAGCGCTTCGAGGAAACCTCAAACCTCAAGCTCTCAGACGAACAGTGGGCCGCGGTGAGCCTGTGCATCGTCGAGCCGGTGTGCGTGCTGACGGGCGGCGCCGGCCGGGGAAAGACCACCGTGCTCAAGGCGGTGATCTTCGTCCTGCAGTTGCGGGGCCTGGTCCCTGTGCTGGCGGCACCCACGGGACGCGCGGCGCGGGTGATGGCGGCGGCGTGCTCGTTCGATGCCTCGACGATCCACCGGCTGATCGGCATGCGATCCGACGATGAGGCGAACACGGACGCCGGGATCTTCGAGGCCAAGGACATCTTGATCCTCGACGAAACCTCCATGCTCGATCAGTCGCTCGCTGAGTCCGCAACGCGCCTTCTACCGCTCGACAAGAAGCTATTGCTGGTCGGCGATCCCAACCAGCTTCCTTCGGTCGGGGCGGGCCGGGTGCTGAACAACATCATCGACAGCGGCGTCATCCCGGTGGCTCGCCTGACAAAGGTATTCAGGCAGGCGCTGGAGTCGGAGATCATCGCGGCGGCCGACATGATCCTTCAGGGCTTCTGCCCGACCCCATCGGTTTACGAGGAAGGTCGATTCCGCCCCGGTCAGTTCAGTCTGGTGGAAGTGGAAGCCGAGCAGATCAACGAGACGGTCGCGGCGATCTATCAGCAAGCTCGACAGGCCGGAATCCCGCGGGAAGAGATCATGGTCCTGTCTCCGACAAAGGGAAACGGCACGATCGAAGATCCCGGCGTGCGCGGCCTGAACCTGATGATGCAGAATCGGTTCAACCACGATGGCGATCCGGTGCTGAAAAACTCCAATCTTCGCATCGGCGATCGGATTATCCAGACGGAAAACGACTACGATCTTTCCGTTAGAAACGGCGACGTTGGCTATATAAAACAGGTAGTCAGGAACGACGCGGACGATGGCAAGAAGGGCGTTTGGGTGCAGTTCGACCATGGCCAGCTAGTCATCTATCCGTTCGGCAAGCTCGGCGGGCTGGAACTTGGCTATGCGGTAACAATACACAAAAGCCAGGGAAGTCAAAGCGCGTTGGTGATTCAGGTGATGGTGCCGCACTTTTTTTTGAATCGGCGCGAACTTTTGTACACCGCAGCGACGAGAGGAAAGAGTCACGTCGTCGGTGTCGGATCTATCAAGGCGCTCTCCGATGGCGTTCGCAACGCAACGCGAGACGAGCGCTTCACCTTCCTCATGCAGCGCCTCGTCGACCTCAACAATCGCAAACGCGCCAAGAACTCGGAGGCAGCGTAGGACCATGGCGGGTGTATTCAAACCCGCCGCGGACTCGACGATCGAGATCCGCGGCCAGACGGGAAACTTCAACTGGCTCGACAGCAGCGAGCGCCTGTTCGTCCTGAGCATCGTTCTACCCAAGGGTGCGCCGGTCAAAGAGATCGAGGCGATGTGGCCGGCTTCTGATGAGCCCCGCTGGGAAGACCAGCCGCCCTCAGAAGTCGCCTCGCTCATCTACTCGCGCACGCGGCACTACTTCTCGACGAGTCAAGACGCTCATCGCCTCGGCGCGCGGTGGGTGCATGAGAACGCGGTCGAGCTTGATCGGCTGTGGGCTCGGCAGGAAGTGGCCAAGCGAGCCAAGCAGATCGAGAAGCTGCAGAGCGAGATCGCCAGCCTACGGCGAGACTACATCGACATCGACGAAGAAGAGGACGAAGCAGCATGACCGAAGAAACCAAGATCGCCGGCCGCATGTTCGCGGCGCTGTTTGTCCTCTCGGCTTTCCTCTGCGGCGCTGCGCTGTTCACCTGGGCGATCCGGCCAGCGCCGCCGATGGTGGGGACTGCGCTCGACCTCGGCTGTCAGCCCGCGCCCCTATAGTTTCGCCCATAAACCTTTTCTCTCGGAGACAAAGACCATGGACCAGAACGCACCGCAGCAGCTTCCCCCGCCGGCCCCGCCGATTCAGCAGCCACCGCAGCGCGCCGGCGCGCCGAGCCTCGCCGGCAAGCTCGCCGACCATGCCGCCCGCATGGAGCTTTTCTTCCTCGCCAAGGAGAAGGGCTTCATCTGGATTCCCGGCGCCATCGCCCCCCAGCGCACGGTGGACATTTCCAAGATCGGCCCGGCGCTGCTCGTCTTCCAGCGGGAGAGCGGGAAAGCGCTCAAGGACACCAAGAACCCGCACTTCGGCTCGAAGTACGCCGACCTGGCGTCGATCAAGGATGCCTGCGGGGATGCTCTCGACACCGCGGCGCTCAAGTACAACGAGCTGCTCATGCAAATCGACGGCCAATCGATCCTCTACAGCGAGATGGTTCACCCCGAGAGCGGCCAGTTCATCGCCAGCACCGAGCCGCTTCTGTGCCGCGAGACGAACAACCCCCAGGCCCACGGCTCGGCGCTTACCTACGCGCGCCGCTACAACATGAGCACGATCCTTTCGATCGTTGCGGACGATGACGATGGCAACCTGGCAGCGGGCAAGGACAAGCAGAACCAGCACCGCGGCGGCGAGGATGACAGCCGGCGAAACTTCCGCGATCAGGGACCGCCGCCCGCGCGCCAGCAAGCCGATCGCGAGCCTCCGCGCGAGCCTCAGGAGAAGCCCGTTCCCCATATGGAGGACACCATCCAGCCCCTGACCGCGCCGCCGCGGGGCGCTGCCGCCAAGACGCTCTGGGCGCTGCTCGACAAAAGCCCCGTGACCGGCTTCATGGTCGAACACGTCCCCCAAATGCAGGGGGAGATCGCCAACTGCGCCAAGATGGCCCTGCAGACGCCGGACGTTTCCCCCCAGGAAGCGGTCATGCTCTACGGGGAAGTCCTGAGCACAGCGCATGCCCACATCTGCAAGATGAACGAGCTGGGCGCGGCGCACTGGAACAAGCTGCGGGCAGAGCTGATGTACGCCCGCTTCGCGCACTTCGTCACGCACAAGCTGCAGGGTCACGAGAAGATGGCGGCCCAACTCCAGCAGTATGAGGCGGGGAAGCGGCGGAAGGCTGCTGCGGCGGCAGAGGCGCGGCGGGTCTAGACAGGGTTCGCCGGGGGGTTTTACTTCAAGCATGCAGGGAGAACGGCGATGATCGACGATCTGTTCGGCAGAGCGCGGGAGATTGACAAGCAGCTACCGAAGGCCCCGTGGGGGGTCGGCGATGTGTCAGCCAGCCACGCGGACATCGTAGACGGCGGGGGAAACTGGATCGGTACCGTCAGAAAGGACTTCGATGAGGACCGCGAAGATACGCCGCTGATCGTCGAGCTGCGCAATATGCTGCCGAGCATCCTAGAAGCCTGCGCCCAGACGAAGCCCCCGAGCACCGCAGAGATCGCCGAGATTGAGAAGTGGTCTCGCTGGTCTCTACGGCGAGATTCCACATACGACGGCCAGACGCTGAATAATGCAATCAGGCATGTCGAGACGCTTCTATCGATCGTTCATCGCCAGGCGGCAGAAATCGCAGCCACCGACAAGAAAATCGAAGCCGAGTCGGCCGCGATCATCAAGCGCATAGATAGTCACGTCTGGCCGTCGGACATCTATCAAGCCGAGATGAATGCTCAGATCAAAAGCCTGCGCGCGGAACTGGCTCGTTCGATCGCTGTAACCGACGAGAAGATCGCCGAGGGCGAGCAGTGGCGCGACAAGTGGCGAAAGGCTTCCGCCGATGGAGTCGCCGACCGGACGGAGATCGAGCGCCTGCAGAACGCCTTGGAGGCAGCCGAGAATAAGCTAGGCGACCTCCGCTCCGAGCTTACGATCGCCGGGACGATGATCGTCAGGGTTCGAGAGGAAGCAAACCAGCAGCGGGCGCGAGCCGAGGCGGTGGAAGCGGCGTGGGCAGTCAAGGAGCGCTGGCAGAAAGAAGCGCCGTCCCCGGGGCGGTGGCGGGTGAGCATCAGGCCGGAGCTGCGGCGCGGGTTCCCGGCGGTAGTGGAGTGCCAGGTGTGGCCGTCCGCGGATGGTCTGACGGTGAACTATCGGGAAGGCGGTGATATTCTGCCGCTCGACCAAGACTGGTTCGTCGGGGCGAAGTGGCAGCGAATTGAGGAAGTGGCTGATCCATTCGCGAGTGACGGGCGCGAAACCGCTTGACCTCCTTCGCCACCGCCACGCACAATATCCCCCATGCCTGCGCCGCGCCTCATCCAGCCCCACGGCTCCCTGATCACTTCCGCCACCTACGCTTCGATCCGCGAACCGATCCGGGTTCTTTCCGCCGACCCCCCTTGGCAGCCGGGCGACAACCTTCCAGGCAAAGGCCGGGGAGCCTCCAAGAAGTACCTCACCATGCCGACTCGCGAGATCCGCGCACTTCCCTTGCCGCCACTGCACAAGGACGCGATCCTGTTCCTGTGGCGGATCTCGTGCATGGTTCCAGACGCCATGGAGGTGGTAGACACCTGGGGACATGAGCGCTGGTGCCCCAAACACTTCACCCAGCGCGATGTGCAGACGCACGGGGATATGCGGATGTGGGCCGACAAGGGCTGTCCCTGCAAGAAGGGCTTCACCACGAAGACCGACTGGTGCTGGAACAAGCTCACCAAGCACGGCAAGCCCTGGTTCGCAATGGGCCGCTATTCGCGCGCCAGCAAGGAGATCCTGATCGTCGCCACGCGCGGGAAATTCACCGTGGATGACAACAACTTCAGGGACGCCTTTTCTGCGAAAGTTCCCTGGTATGAAGAGGGCGACCAGATCCCCGAAGGCCACGCGGTAGGCGACTACATCCACAGCGCGAAGCCGCCCGAGTTTTACGATCTCGTCGAGAAGCTGGCCGGCGGCGGGCCATATGCGGAGCTTTTCGGGAGGAAGCGGCGGCGGGGGTGGTTTGTGGCGGGGAACGATCTGCCGGCGCTGGCTGGTGTGGCGTAGTGAGAAACGACAGTTGCCCGGCCTTCCATGAGGGCCGGCGAGAGGTGAACATGGGCCACGACATCGAAAAAAAGCTGCACGAACTGTCCGATGCGACGATATGGGGACTGCTTTGCATCGCAGGAAACCAGCGGCGCGAGCTTGAGGCGGAAGTCGCTCGGCACAAAGCGGCGCTTGAGGCAGAGCAGAAAACCGCCCTTGAATACGCCATGGCCGTTTCCGATGCCGTCTGCGGACACGCCGTATCAGCCGCCGGCCTTGAGTCTTCGGTGGTGCGTGAGATCGTTGCCATGAACCGCCGACTCGTCGAATACGAGCGGACGGCGGGAGCGACCTATGGGCTCGTCGCCGAGATTTCCGCGGTGCGCCGCCTGGCGAATCGGCTGACTGAGGAGCTTGCTCTTGAGCAGCAAGTCACGCATCAGGCCAACCGTACCATCGTCGAGGCACTGGCGGAGCTGGGCCTGGACATCGCGGCCTTAGCGGCGGCGCCCTATGATGCGGAAGCGATCAACGATCTACGCAACAGCCTTCCCACCAAGATCCGCGCCCTTGTGAAGCAGCGCGATGAAGCAGTCGCCGAGCGAGATGGCCTGCGCGATTCTCGGGCGCGCTGGCAGCAGCACTGCGCCGACAGTGCGAACAAGTACGCCGATCAACGCGATGAAGCCATGCGCCAGGTCGAGCAGTTAAGGCGCGAGCAACGGCCCATGCCGATCCCGGTCCGCGAGATCAGGCGACTCGCTGACCTGGCTGCGCAGCGCGACGAGTTTCGTGCGGCCGACGAAACAGAACTGGCCGCGGTCGAGACTTGGCTGGCCGGCTTCCCACAGGAGACCCCGTGAACATCCTCGACCTCGACGAAGCGCAGGGACTCACTATCGATGTCCTTGAGGCATGGCTGGTCAACAAAGGTTGGGAGCGTCGCCCGTTTCCTTCCTTCGACGGCCACATCTGGCAGAAGCCCGGCATCCGAACCTTCAAGGGCAAGCGGGTGATCTGCCAGATCAACGCCGATTCGATGCATCGCACGCTGACTCTGCTGGCGACCTGGGAAAAGATCCCGGTGCAGCAGCTGTTACGAGACATCAACCCCCGTCTCCGAGGTCGTTCACCCGGAAGCCAGGCAAACTTCCCCAGCCTGGACGCTCTGAGCGCCTGGCCTCACCACTGGCTGCTTGAGGTCGAGCCCTATCAGGCCGGTGCCCACCCCTGTATGACGGTGAGCCTGATGATCGTCCAGGTGGGGATGGTGCGAGCGATTGAATTCAAGCGGTGCTGGCCCTGCGATGCGGCTGGGAACAGGGTGCGGTGGCCGATAAACGAGAAGAAGGAGATGCTGTGAACGAATCAATCAACCTGGTGCCGTCGCCGCCTGGTTCGACGAAGAGACAGACGCCATGAAGCCATGGGCTCGCGTGGTCAAAATCATCGACTGGCTTCTTGATCCTTGCATGCCGGACAAATCGCAAGCCCATGCTGCGCCGCCGAGTCG
>ERZ650304.757-NODE-757-length-14493-cov-21.495706_pt1 | contig 14493 bp, 16 predicted proteins | sample MGYA00376240_ERZ650304 | MGnify/ENA primary metagenome ERZ650304 (study PRJEB26733, sample SAMN07839271) | wastewater metagenome | biome: small river; feature: stream; material: water | place: USA: North Carolina | collected 2016-03-01 ...
CAAATGTTTTCTGCAGTTCTTCATTGCCCTGCCCGAAAAGTTCCTGTGCGCCCTGGGCTACACCATACACCCCGGCAAGTGTTTGTGCCCCGGATATCAACCCATCAAATGCAAACGTATCTGAACCCAGCGCCTTTGTACGGGCTTTGATATCACCAAGATCATCCTTTAATTTACCAGTTGCAAGGGCAAGCTGTTTATAAGATTCAGTATTTTCAAGGCCGGCCTTCGCCAAATCCAGCAAGGCTTTTTCATTGGCACGTATTTCCAGCGATGCTTTTGCGAATCCTGCAGCCTGGCTATTTACCAGCTGGTTTAAAATGTCGTATTGTTTTTTTAATGCTTCGTTTGCGGTTGTATTTCCTTTCCCTGCCTTTGTGTTGGCGTCAATTTTCTGTGCAACTTCATCAAGTGATTTTTTCAGGATATTGATGGCCCCGGAATAATTACCGACATTTATTTTTTGCTGTGCAAGGGCATCGCTATTTTTCTTAATAAATGCATTGTATTTATCAATCTGAGTTATTAATTCAGCATTCCTTTTTTGCCCTTCTGCTGTGAAAAGATTCAACCCTTCCTGCTCAGTCCTTAAAGCTTTTACGGATGCCCGGGCTTTTTCCAGTGATCCGGAATTGGCAGCCTGTAATTGAGCCTGATTTTTAAGTTCTGCATTCTGCTTTTGTATTTCAACACGATTGGCAGCCGTGGCCTTTGCATAATCCGTCTGCAAGGTGATCAGCTTTGCTTCTGTGGCAAATCTTTGATTAACCAATGAAATGACTGCCTTTGTAGATTCGTTCAACCTGGCGTTTGCTTTGATGCCTTCTTCGCTGGCGGCTGCAACGGATTTTGTATTGGATGCGCCCTGAATATTGATCTTTACAGATTTCACTTTTTCATAAGCATCCAGCACTTCCTTCAATTCCGCCTTTATAAATTCGGTATCGCTGGAAAACTTTGCCCGGTCAACGTATTGGTCTATTAATTCTTCACTCATTTTTTAGATTTTAAGTTTTCTACAAATTGGGTGAAGCGTTTAATCCTTTCACAGTACTCAGCCACGGTGATCATTTCTGTGATATGATATTTTGCATGATCGGAAAGGGTAACCAGCATACTGGTATAATAAGCCCTATCCTGCTTTTGTTCCTTGCCTTCATGCTTTTTTTGGATGGCCTCAAACTGCATCATTTTAAGATCATGCTGAATCTTAATTGATTTTGAACGACGAATGCATTTGAGCAGTTCAGCCTGGTAACTGGCCTGATCCTTCCAATTAAATTTGCAATCGGTCTTTAACAGTTCGTTCAGTTCTTTGGCCAGGCTTTCATCGTAGCAATGTTGCAGGATATCCACCAATGAATAAACCTGTTCCAATGAAAGTTCCAGGATGATGATTTCCTGGTATAGTTTGATGTAAACTTTATATTCAGCATTGCCAATCTTTTCAGAATATTCCTGAAGGATATTTGCCCATGCCTCTTTCAGTTCTGTTTCAGTGGGTGATCCTGATATGATCAAGGATGCAAGGGATTGCTGCTCTGTGCCATCTTCGTTTTCAATGGGCACGATGCAATCAATAAATTTATGTAGTGGCAGCGTTTGGATGCTGCGATATATATTCGATGATTTTATTTGATCCGGCGCTTTCAGGCTCTCCGTATTTGTATTGGCAACCTTCCTTCCAAATAGCCATGGTTTTTTGTTCATCCTGCGCTTTTTTAGATGCCGATTCCCTGGCAGTTTTTAATTTTTCAAGCCTGTATTCGGCTTTTTGTTTGCATACCCAACAATCGCTCATTTGCCAAACTTTAAACCGGTTACGGCCGTAATGCCTTTGTTTATTTCAGGTGAAAGGCTGTTAACCTGGTATTCCTTTTTAAACTGCCCCCCAAGTCCGTTGATATCAGGGTATTTGGCTTCCAAATCTTCAGCCTTTTCATCTGTTGATGTAACGGTGATTACATCACCTGATAAGGTTGCTTTTCTGCCCCGATAGTATGCCCCTGTAAGTTTCAGATCCGGCACACCAAGCCCGGGAAGTGGGTTCATTTCATTCTTTACCCGGGCATATTTATTGTTCCGGTATTTGCGGGTAATCTTTTCGCCGGTTTTATCGTAACCTTCAAAAAGCTGCTTTTTATTTTCTTCATTCAGATCATCCAGCGTATTTGATACGGCTGTTTGGATAACCTGACCGATATCCATCTTTTCAACTTTTCGATATAGGCCAACGATTGTACCCATGCTTTAAATAGCGGCAAGCCCGAAGACCTGCCGCCGTTTTATTATTTACCAACTTCTTTTACTGCTTCTTTTTTCGGCTCCGGCTTTACCATGAGTTCAAAAGCTTCTTTCATCTGAGCATCCGAAAGGCCGTGATGCTTTTCATGCTTTAAGAAATCGTGAAGCGTTTTGGTTTGCCAGTATGCTTCAGTGAAATTTATTCCGTTGTAAACCATGATCTTTTTATTAGTGGCGAATGCCGGTTTATTAAGCTGGTTTAACGTGGGTAACAGTCAACAGTTCCGTATCAACCACATCGCCTGCATCCAGTACAGCTGGCGTTGGCGGGATCAGCATGATATTACCTGATGCTGCGGTGTAGGCCGTACTGTCGTATGTCACCGCCAACAGATCGTTGGTTGCATCATACGCTACCGATGTAATGGCCAGGGCTGTTGCAGGAACGCCTGCACCTGATTTTGCCGTAAAGGTCAATGCAGCGATTTCGGTACCCACTGTAGAACCGATACTGTACGCCCCGACCATGTTACTTCCAGGAATTTCCATTTTATATTTCAGCACGTTTGAAACGTGAGAAACATAACGCAGATTAACATCCAGTAAGGCTTTGATATCTTCGATGTTTTCAGAAGCAGTTGTTTCTACCCAATAACTATTCTTAAAGTACTCTGAAGCACTCAGGATAGATACGGTACATTCAATGATGCCTTCTTCAACATTTTGACCGGTTGCCACCTTGCCACCTGTAAAAAATACTTTGGCCAGGTACCCCTTTGAATCATCGCTTATTTTCGTGCCCCACCAAACGCCATTCGCATCAAGTTCACGAAGGCGAACGGTTTGATTGTCGAATGTTTTGCAACGCTTCAGCAGGTCTGCACCGCCAAAGAATTTCACTTTATATGCCGGTTTGCCTTCCAGCAAAACAGTTTTAAAGCCAAGGTTTAAAGAACCCTCTTTGTTGGCTTCAGAAGCATCGGTGATCTCCTGTATCTCAGGAAGGATAAACAATTTCTGAGCATCAGATTTTGGAAGCTTTGATTTAGCTACCAACCTGGCATGAAAAGCAGCTGGCGAAACACAATCAGCTGCCGCAACAATACCGTTATCTATTGCTATTTTTTGCAAAACGCCTTTTGCTTTGTCGCATTCCTGCTGACCAAGATTATCAACGGATGTTCCGCATAATGAATATGACATGTTATGAATTTTTAAAAGTTAAAAACAATTATTTTTTGTATAAGTGAGTGCGAAATTCAACCTGAAACAGTGGATCGGATGCATATCGACATTTGCCAATCTTTCATCACGATAACTGCCCGGGTATTCCTTCAGCACATTTTCAATTCCAAGATCCAGGGATGTGTATGTGAACCCAAAACCGAATGTTTGAACAACTTCAAGTACATCCAGCCTTACTTCTTCATCAGCACGATTTACAAGTGCCGGCTTCAGTTTTTTCAGGTCTACAAAGAACACCAGGTGGACATTTACCTTTTCTGATATTTTATGCTCAATCGTTTGTCCAATTCCAAAAAAACTGATTGCATTTAATTTATCATCCCAGTAAACATCAGCATAGTCCTTTCCACCTTTGAACACTTCAGCCACATACCCTTTGGCTTTTTTATTCCGGTAGCAACGGCCGTAACATTCATAAAGCTTATTTTCTGCTGGTACCGTTGTATCAAGGTTCCATTTTGCCATCAATGCTTTATGTAGCTTTTCCTGCATCTTCCTTATCGGAACATCAATACCAACAGGCGAAGCAATTACGTTCAGCATCCCAACAGGTTTACAGTTACAGAATGTTTCACAGGGAACAATTCTTTTCGTACCCTGTCCGCTTCCCTTTGGATGCGTTTATTCAATCCTGTGATCGGCGGCGGGCCATCAGAAATAGGTGCAACACCGTTCAAATCCTGCATCAGGACCATCATGGCGCTGTCATTAAGTTTCCTTTCTTCCTTATTGCTACGCTGTGTATGCACGATCATTTCAAGTACCGTGAACGCCATGGCAAGGCCAATCAGTTCATCGAATATTTGCGGACGCTTGATGATCATTTGTGTCCAATCACTAAAAGAACTCATTTCCAGGTTAAGCCCGAATGTTTGGTTGTTCTCTGTGATATTGACCCGGGAAAAATTATCTGCACCAACTGCATCAGCTGAGAACGGGCACGCACCGAATACAAGGGTTTTATTCCAGCATACGGACGTTTCATTTATAGCTTTTGCATTTTGGCCAGCAATCTCATCCTGAAAATATCCCAGGTAAAACACGCTGCCTTTTGTCTGTTCACCGATGTAAGAAAGTACCAGGTCGGTGAGCGCTACAATAGTAGCTTCATTTGCTACCACAGCACAAACTTGTGACCATACGGCGCTTTTCTTACCTTCTTTGAACAGGTACAGCGTAACATTGCAATTAGCATTAAACAGAAGCGTTGCAGCGTTAATCTGAACGGCTTTATCAAATGATTTTGCAACGTTGATCCGGTAGCCTACGAACTTTGACTGATTGGTCATTGGTTCTTCAACCATGTTGGCATAATCCCGGTCAAATAACAGCGTTTGATCGATGTATTCCGGTGAAGAAAAAACACCGTTCAAAGCTTTCACGATCACGGATTTCTTAATGCTTTCCAATAGTCCGTTGAAGGCTACCGTTCCCATGTCGGGATCATCCTGCATATCAAACACATTAGATGCGCTGCAGTCTGCATGGAAATCATCGAAATACCGGTTTGATGTTGCTGAAAGATTCGGGGCGGTGACCAGGCTGGAATAACCATCTTTCGTTGGCTGCCTGAATCCTATGCGTGGAAACAATGCTGTCATAACAGGGTTATACTTAAACCCATTTGTATAGACAGAAGAATCCGTGCTGTAATCGATGCCCGTTACATGGAAAAACCATGTTTCACCTTCAGCAAACGTAAACCCATTCAATAACCGAAAACCACCGGTTGAGATTGGCTCCCATTTGGAATAATCCCATGTACCGTATCCGCTGCGTTCAACATACCCATTCAATCCTTTCAGATCAGGGTTGTTGTATTCATCGGTATCAGCTGTAGGGTTGTAACCACCAGCGCCAACGATTATTTGAATGGGTTTAATCATGATATCTTATTCGTGCCTTCTTAGCACATATTTTACCGTCAATTTTGAAGACATTGTTCCTGTGCCTGTCTGAAGTACTTTAACATAAACAGGTACTGGCTCAGTGATATAAAATGTCTTTGATTGAGATGCAACGTCTGTTACAGTGTAGGCTGATCCAATGATGTCATAATTAGTGCCATCAGGCGAGCCGTAAACCGCAATAGTGCCGCCGCTGGTGCCGGAAATTTCCGTTGCAATAGCAGTAACCGCAATCCCTGCATAACCTGCAGTTAGTTTGATCACTTTGTTTGCAGTTCCGGTATTAACAACCGTATCACCTGCTGCCAGGGGCATTGTGGTTGCTGTTTGTGCGCTTATCGATCCGATGAATAAAACCATACTCATCAGGATCATTGTAAATAACTTTTTCATTTTTTACTTTGATTTTTTAATTGATGAATTGGTTTAGGTCGTTTGAGCCACTTCGTAAACAACAGATTCGCTTGCAGTTGACAATGGAGGTAAAACCCATCCGATAGTCAATGACATTTCAGCTTCCAGTACTTCATCCTGTACGCCGCCGCCTTGTGAGCTACCGTCTGCACGGGTTGTGTAGCCATGGAAATCGAACATCAGGCCGCTGCCCAATGGATCAGCAACCATGCCGTAACCACCCAAAACAGAATCATAATCACCTTTACCTGCACGGTTTACCGGGTCGTTCCATGGAAGACCAGCAAATGAACCGGAAGGCATGATAAGGCCGGATCCGCCTGTGTAATTGGAATCGATTGCTTCAGTTGTTTCTGCAATTGTGGCGAAGTCCTGCGACATCCACGAAAGGTTTTGGTTGTTGGCCGTACCCTGTTGCAGGATGTATTGCATTTTCCTGTATTGCTCAGCATCCAGGATTGCATCATACTGACCACGGAAATTTTGAACACGCATGAATGATGCGATGTTCTGCAGGAAGCGATCTTTATCGGTTGCTGCAACTTCCAGGGCAAAGTTTGTGCTGTTCCATGTTCCTGCACCGCCAGTTGTTAAAGAGGCAAGCTGAGAACGATTGCTTTGCAGGTATGCAAGTGCTGCAGTACCGGCACGGCTATGAATGTTACGGGCAGATTCCATCATTTCATGTGCCAATTGCTCAGCATAGTTGAAGATGTTTGATTGCCCTTGCTTCAGGTAAATGGTGAATGGTTCAATGAATTTCACCCAGGCCAGCGTTACTTCTTTCGAATCCGCTTTGGTTCCTGTGTGGTTATGCGCTTTTGCAGTAGTTGCAGATGCAGCACGTTTTGTTTTGATGTATGCTTTTACAGCACGATCATCTTTATTGCGAAGTTCCTGGTGCGATGGAATTGTTGCTTCCATGTTTTTAAGCGCCAGCATCAATGCAGGGTCCTGCTTTCTGCGAACCTCAGGTGATTCAAACGATGGTTTGAACTTTGCTTGTGCAGCCAATAAGGCCGAAGCTGTATAATTTGCCATTTTGTTTGTGAAGATTGATAGATGTATTCCGTACCACGGAGAATGTTTGAGGTACCACCTCTATCGGCTTTGGGCTACCAGCCCGGAGTGTTTTGCAAACGAGATCGTACCACGATGACCATCTGCACTGCTAAAGTACGAATATTTTTATTAAAGCATAATTATTATGCAGAAATATTTTTGAAAAGAAAAACCCCGTGTTACCGGGGCAATGGCTATTACTCAAAGCTGTATGGGTATTATGCTTTGTCATCGACCGTCGCTTTAGCCAACAAACGGGATTCGAACCCGCACAGATTTTACCTTTTTATAGGCACCCTATTGAACGAAGGCAGCAAAAAACAAGAAATGAAAATAGTGATAGAACAACGACCCAAAATGCCTGTTCATCGGATAAATACAATTGTAGTTTATGTATATTCTTAAAAAATTTCAAAATAGGTATTTTTTTAAAAAATGCTTTACGGGAGTATAAAACGAAGATAATAGTAATTCGAATATCAGAATAAGAAAAGCCCGTAAAAACGGGCCTTTGTTTACCAAAATCTTTGTATCTTATTAGCACACTTGCTATGAGGCAATAAAGATAAAAAACTTTTTTATAAAAAGCATAATAATTATGCGTTCATATCAAAAGAAGGATCAGCCTTTGAAAGTTCAGTAAGCTTTGCAACGATCTCCTGGCCATGCTCACCGTTAATTGACTTGCCTTCTTTTTCATAGTGTGCAATAACTTCAGATTTTTTACTGAAAACACCGCCCGCTGGTTTCTCATCACCTTTACCACGTCCACCGCCGCCAGTTCCACCTGTATCTTCCAGCCATTTCCTTTCAGTGAATACAGTCATCAAGCCGGATGCAAGGTCAAGGGGTTTAGTAGTTGCCGGATCACGCAATGGCTCTCCATCTTTACCAACAACAACCAGGTTGCCATCAATTTCTTTGATATGCTTCGCCTTTACGATATCCAGCATTTCATCATCGGCCAGGATGCCGGCTCTGTTCTTTGGCAATGCTGTTAAGATTTGGCGATCCTTTGTGATTGAATTGGCTTTTTCATTGGCTGTGGCAATTTCCGTGTCCTTATCTGCCAGCTTTTGCGTCAACAGGCCGTTTTGCTTTTCCAGTTCAACCACACGATCATTGGCCGGAATCTTAGCATCAGCAACAGCCTTTGAAACGATGGCTTCAGCAATCTTCTTTGGATCCTTACCAACTGATTCTTCCAATCCTGCAGCAGCACGCACTTCTTTTGCGCCGATCTCTTTACCGGCCTTGATACCTTCATTCTTTTGCGCCTGATCACGGGTATCAAGTTCTTCCTGTGTCAATACGCTGATGTTTTCCGGGATTACAACATCTGTTTCAGCTTCAGCAGTAATGGCTGCTTCCAGGTCGGCTTCTTTAATTTTAAGAAGGCCGGCAATCTTTTTAATTGTTTCTTTTTTAAGCATACTTAAGTTTTAAGCAGTTTGATAATGGGGGTGTTATTTTGCAGGGAAAAGCCTGGTGAGCGTGTTTTCAGATTGCGTGTTCAGCAGGTCTGCACGCTCCTGGCTGATCGATGTGGTGCGGATGGCCTTCTGTGCGTCCTTTTCAAATTCCTTCAGTTTACGGCCAATGTTATTGCCCATGCCGTCTTTGATATCTTCATACACCGGCTTCACCTTCCATTCTTCGAATAGGGTGTTTGATGAATTTCCTTTTTTTGAATTTCCTGAACTTGGGGGCCTCATGGCCTCGATAATCTCATCGGCTTCATCTTCTGAATATCCTTTTGCATCAGCCAGGATCAACTCTTTCATTTCCTCCGGAGTTTTACCAAGCGTTAATTTGGAAAATACTGCAATTGCAGCTTCTTTGCGCTTTGCATTCATGGTATTGTGTTTTATTTATGGAAAATTAGTTTTTAATCTTCTTTCATTGGGATTGTTGAAATAAGTTCCCACTTGCTATTGAATACTTTATATACTCGATTTTTATAATCGGCTACGCTGTTATGAACTACTCTTGTGCAATCCGCTTTGGTATTGGATTCTTTTTCTTTTTTTGCAAAAGGATTCCATGCCTTAATGAAATCAATCAATGTGAAAAGTGTTGGCAATCGCATGTGTTAGTTTTTAAGCCGCTGCCCCTATCTGCTTTGGTTCTACAGGTGCAGCCAATTGTTTTTTGCCGATATATTCAACCATCATTTCTTTCAACTGAGTTGCATCATAGGCAATCAGCATGGCTTCATTTAAGGTTGACAGCCATTCACCGAAATAAAGTTTCACCTTGTATTCATCATCACTGCAGCCAAGTGCTTTAACCTCAGAAACTTTGAAATGCACGAACGGTTCAACCTTCATAAGCTTAGACTGAATGGCCAATTTAACCGGATCGCTGTTATATTTTGCTTCGTAGTATTCCATCAGCAGATCATCCAAAACGCTATATGCAACGCCTTTGGCCCTGGAATCTGAGTATTTCTGCCAAATAACATCCGGCCCCTCTGTCATGTACCTTTTGCCGTAATTAACGGATGATCCCGGGTAGGATTGACTGATTTGTATTCTTATGATGGAATCCAGTATGAATTTGTGAATGCGTTCAGCATATTCGCTGATAGGCTCCAGGCGGTCTGATTTGGGCTGAATTTCATTTACGATCTCTGTGGCGGTCTTTGTCTGTCCTGCCTGATCGGTGCCCATGCCGCTGGTCTTTTGTTGTGATGACGCACCCCAAATGGTGAAGTTCATCAGGTCTTCAAGTATTTGTAAATTACCATGCGACATTTCATGATAATTCTTATCCGGTGAAACATATCCTGCAACGTCAGGCGTTACAGTGGGCGTGTCTTTATCCCGGGGCCAGGTGATAAGCTTTGCATCACTTACACTGGAAACGCCGCCAATCTTTGAGCCATTGCATGTTTTGCATAACTTCCCATCATCCAATCCAGTGCCCTTGCACACCTTGCACGAATCGGCATATTCCCAATATTTCGGGTAAGCGTGCAGGAAATCATGTGTAAGCTTTACTGATCCGGTCATCAGAAAATGGTTGGCCAGTTCCAATACATCATCAAATATGCTTACTACGCCGCCTTCCATATTCGGGTTTGGAATATCGCTGTTAAGCATTGCCGGCACCTGCATGAACAGGTTTGGCAACGTGTATTGCGTGAGGATGGTAGCTGTTTCACCTTCTTTTTTCACATAGTAATCAGCCGAATCATCTACAACCCGGTAAACAATATCTTCAGGCTTCAAGCCTATTTCGGCCTTATCCTTTGCGCTCATCGTGAAAACGATGTATTCCAGGTTTGTGCCGTTTGGCTTATAATCGTAAATGCACTGGATAGATTTATAGGTGGGATAGCTTACCGATTTACCCATAGCATAAGCCCTTTTGGCTTCAGCTTCTTCATGCATTTCCATGAACACAACGCCGGCCGGATCATCCATGTAATGCCTACGCCAGTTTGTTTCATTCCATTTTTTAACGGTCATGCCGCCACGAATGGAAGATGACAGCATTCGTGCTTTACGTTCGTTTGATTCGGGAAGATTGTAATAGAGAGAACCCCCACGGGCTGAAAAAACTTTATCGATTGGTCGGGATAGCCTGGAGAATAGATCCCGGTTACTTCGTGCATACTTAACCCGTATGCTGTGTAAAACCTTGCTTTCAATGCCATCAATCGTAGACAGGGATACTTCCAGGTTTTCACCATAGAGGTGTTTGCGCATTTCTTTATTGTACTTACGCCCGGCTTCGATCAAATGCTTATTGGGATTTTTAAGGATGATTTCCTTAATCTCCATATCTTTTAGAATCATACTACCTGCGCTTACTTACAAGCGAAAAGTTTTAATGATGCAACAAATATAAAAATAATTAGCATAATAATTATGCTTTTTTTATCCAGCGTGTGATGCCTGGTAAGTTTTGCCCCTCTTTTCATTAATCACATACCGCCATGGATCGATCAGGTGATTAAAATCATCAATTGGTGTGTTGGTGTATTCATCGTTTTTATTCTTCGCGAAGATGTAGTTCCTGATCTCATTCCAAAGATCTTCGCTTTCCTTCACGGCATATAATTCCATGCCATCCATGGTATCCAGGCCAAACCTTATGCTGTCCGTTCCTTTGGTGCATTTCATCACATTAAACCCAGTGATAAGCGCCGGGAATGCTTTGAGGTCTTCGGCTGATAGATCATTGGGATCAAACCCGTTTCTTAATGTCCTGATTGCTTTTTCATCAGCATTATCTGCAATGATCTCATCATGGGTGATCTGCAGCGTGCAATACAGCTTTGCAATTTCAAGTGTTGGAAGTGGTTTATAGTTCAATTGCCGGCACCATGATTTATTCCGGTGAATCTTTACACCTACCAGGCCAGCTGGTGAAGATGTACCGAAATCCTGCCCGAAATATTCCACATAAGGCAATGCCAGGTATTCTTCCAAACTGATAGGCTTTACTTTTTTCAACACCTGGCCTTTTCTTCCCGTGGATGCATATCCTTTGATAGCTGTCATGTAGTAATGTGGGTTGAATTTCGGGCTTTCAGGATTGCAGTAGGCTTCGTACCGCTGTTTTACATTATCAGGCAGGAACGGGTTTGTTTCATATCCTGTTTTGATAATTACTGCGCCCGGGATATCCTTTGGAACAATTTCGAAGTATCCTTCAAATTCTTTTTTAAGATGCGGCGGGATATGTTCAGGGATCGGCGCTGATGTGGTTGTGTAAAAGTAATTTTTAAGAACAAAGTGACCAATATCAGGTGTATTAAGTATAAGAATTACCAGGCAGCCTTCTTTACGCAAACTATCAACGAATGTGTTGAATTTATCTTCATCTGTCAAATCCTCCATTTCTTCAATCACAGCGATGTCAATGTTGGATATACCTTTCAGGTTTGCTTTCTTTGAATTTTCACTGGCCCGGAAACCTTTTGTAAAAACTACATCTTCGCCGGAATCCTTATCACGTAACCCGGTCTGCAGCCTTTCAGTGTTTGTGTTGAAAGGAATGCTATCATACCGGATCAGTATTTCATTTAGAATAGAATCTTTGATCAGACTTTTTTCATCACGAAGGATAACGCACCGCTTTTTATTTACCGCTGCCTGGTGAGCAATGTAATCACTTACACCATACGTTTTCATACCACCACGGCCTCCAATGAGAATAACTGTATCTGTTTTGGGTGGAAGGTTCCAAAGATCGTAAACAGCATCACCCACAGGCACAACGCCTGATAGCCTTAATGCTCTTTGCATCTGTGGTGGAGCAATCTGATAAACGCTACTTTTTAACGGGGTAAGCTGCATAAAGTTCTTTGATGTAGACCTGCAGTTGTTCGTTGGTCATAGGTGGGGTAACATCTTCGCCATCCTTATTCGTGTTGGCTACTTTAATTGGGGTATAAGAGCCATCCATCTTGTTTAATTCAGCAATAGCCGAAATGCGATCCCGGTGCGTTGGTTCTTCCGGGTATTCCATTATTTTGCCGCCAATAACAAACGGCCTCTTTGCCTTTATTTCGCCTGTAATCAATTTTGTAAGCAATTCCTTCCTTTCGTCTGCGGTCATTATAGCCTTTTTACAGGCTTCAATGGCTGCGGCCTCATCTACCTTTGCCAGCTTATCTTTAAGGGCTTGTTGCTTAGTTGTGTGCTGCTCCTGTGCAATTTTATAGTGATTGTAAAAGGTTCTTTCGGTAAACTGAAATTTGCTGCAAATTGCTGCACAGATTTTCTCAGTAGCCTTCCCCTGTTCAATCAGCTTAATAATTGCGTCAATTATGGCTTGTTTATTAGCTTTCATTAGTTTTATTGAGCGCCGGGGTGGATTCGAACCCCTCCTGCAGGCTGGTAGCCTGCTGTGCTGCCTTAACACTTCCGGCGCTTGTTAATTGCCTTTCGGCTAATGTTATTTTTTCACCTTTATACATTCCTGCTCCCATTTCATCAATTTTGCTAAATGGTAATATTGGTACTGTTAAGTTTTTTATACTTTCTTTATCTAAGAAATAAATGTATTTTATTTGGAATCCTTCAATAGGGTATGCCCCTATATGTTTTAAGTATCTTGTGGCTGGCCAACTTTCATAAATACCACTCTTCCCGAATTGAACTGCTTTTTTTTCTTTACCACCTGGATTAAATCCAGGATTAAAAATAATACTGCAACATACTTCACCGTTTGGCATTTGCCACATCGAACTATTTTTTTTAATATCCACCAAATTAAATCCGCTTGCACGGTATATTGCACCATCACCACATTGTGTACCATCTGCATAAGATACAATCCATTTAATATGTGGCGCATTTTTTTTCAGTAGCTTCATCATTATTGAAATACATCTGCTTTCAGAATACTTAGGTAAATATTCATCAAACGCCATTCTTGCTAATTCTGCAAACTCATTCCAACCAGTATTTTTAACCAAATTTATACTTGCATGTTTATTTATAGATGGGCTTATTTGCATACATCCATGAAGCTTACCATCTAAAAAACATCCAAATGATACCTGAGTTCTTGTATCTACCTTACCGCTATAATGATGTTTCTTTACAAACTCATTTGCAATTTTACTTGGTATTACTTTAACAATTATTTCCTTTGCTCTGCCCATTGCATTATGATTAAGTAAAGTGCATTACCGTTTGAATTTTCGTTGCCCATAGTTTCGGCATATTTATACTCTTCCGTTTTCTTAATATCCGCAATAGCGTTTTTAATTTGCTCCGCCTGTTCATCAGCGAGAGTAAATGTCATTTGCTGAAATGGTTCTTTATCGCCGTCCTTTAAACTAAAATCCTCGCCAAACCCTTCGTTTTTAATTCCGGTATCAACCCCCCACTCCTCGCAAACAGCCTCTCCTAATTCAGCCTCTACTAATTCCGCATCAAATACGATGTTTGCCTTTGCCGCTGCATTGTCAGCCAGTGCCATTTCCCGGCCTTCTGGGCTATCCAGGTCAATATCTGTCCGCTTTACTGCTATTATCCTTTTCCCATCGCTTTCAACAATCTGTACATCTTCCATGCCGATGGCCGATGCGTTTTCAACTGATTTATTTCCGGCAATGATCCTGTTGTTCTTATCCAGCAAAATAGACCGGCCTGCGCCGAACTTTGTAAAAGACTTTTCAATAAGCGAATTGCCGAATTGTGAACCTTTGTTGAAGTTCTTATCATCCGGTATCAATTCAGATATTTTTATGTGCTTATCTTTTGCCATACTCAAAGTTACAAAAATAAAGCATAATTACTATGCTTCAGGCTATTTTCAATATTGGAAGAAAGGCGGGATCCATGTCGACCTAGTGAAATACCTGCCCCGCCTTCGCCGTTGTGTATGTCATGGGGGTTAAAATTTTATTTAAACATTTGAATTTGTTGTGTCTGTTCCTTAAACCTTTTTACGCCTGCATCGAAATAATCTTTATCCAGTTCGCATATTGTCATATCAAACCCCATGTGTTCACAGGCGATGGCCGATGACATAGAGCCGCCGTGGGTGTCGAGTATCTTATTTCCGGGCTTGGCGTAATCATTCAATAATTTTTTATAAAGCAGTATTGGCTTATGACATGGGTGTATGCGTTTTTCATTCAATTTTTTATTCCCTT
>ERZ650304.758-NODE-758-length-14465-cov-156.087578_pt1 | contig 14465 bp, 17 predicted proteins | sample MGYA00376240_ERZ650304 | MGnify/ENA primary metagenome ERZ650304 (study PRJEB26733, sample SAMN07839271) | wastewater metagenome | biome: small river; feature: stream; material: water | place: USA: North Carolina | collected 2016-03-01 ...
GAACCCCGAACATAGCCGGCATCAATCGTTCCACCAGTCGATAGCGTCAAAATCAAATGATAAGAGCCGTCGATGGCCGCACTGACCACCGACACGCCTTGAATGCCTTGAATACCTTGCGCTCCCTGCGGACCACGGACATAACCCGCATCTACGGTTCCGCCATTCGACAGCGTTAGGATTAGATGATAAGAGCCGTCGATGGCCGCACTGACCACCGACACGCCATCAGCACCGTTATTACCAGCAGGGCCGGCCGGTCCCGGCATACCGCCGCCGACCTCAATAGAACGAATACGCGGTTCAACTTTGACTTCGACAGACTTAATCGACACCGTCAACCACTCCCAAGCTCGCGACTATGTGACCTTCGATAAGCGTGTAACGGTCGGTTCCAGTCCACTCTTTCAGTTCATAGAAAAACCGCTGGTCATCCACCCATGTTTCCGTCGAGGCATAGGGAATTTTGACTAAAATGCCGCCATTGACGGCACCCGGGCCATGGATACTATCCGGAACATTGACGATGGAAATTGCACTACTTGTATCACTTTCGTAATGAAAAGTAGTATCGCCGGATTGAGCATGGAAAACAGCAATCGAACCGGTGAATGTCCGCAACGTTCCGTCCGTCTGACGAAACGAAAATAGAAATGCAAACGTATCTCCGATTCGATGGTCAATATCCATGCTCGGAATGTCAGCCATCAATCAAGCCCTTCGCGCGTCCGATACCATGTCCGAATGTCGTTTATCGTGACCAGTCCGTCAAACCGATAGCCGACCGTCTCGACGTTTAAGCCGTCGTGTTTGACGATAGCGAATGTCTGCCGATTTTCGCGGCCTTCCGGAATATCGGACGGGCGCATATCCTGCGGATTATCGTCACGATAGGACACGGAAAGATATCGTCCGTTTTCGTCGTCGATACCGATAGCATGAGTGCCCGGAACTTCATAGCCGTTAAGCACGATTTCAGCCGGTTCGCCCACAATCGGCAAAGCGTACCATTCCAGATGTTTTTCAGTGACTTGCATTGGTTACCCGCCTTTAAAAGGACCATTCCAAAGATTCGACATTTCGAGCAATGAGTCGAAAACCGTCATCGTCGGTGATCATAAATCCATTTTTAATCGCCGAAACTTCATATTCCTCTCGCCACACCATGACAACAGAATCCAGTCCCGATCCACCGCGAATATGATGATTCCCGTCATTCGGATAAACAATGAACGTATCGTCACCTTCCTTGCCAAAAAGAAAATCATCCCCTACGAATGCAATGAAAGTATCATCTTCATTGCTACCAACGACATAATCGTTTTCAAATGTTCCTACGTAGATCATTAGAAGCTCACCACCACGAAGTTTGCGCCGCGCCATTGACCGGAAGCTTTACTAGCCGTGAATGTGATTGGGCTAGAACTTGCCGGTTCAACAATTGTTCTGGACATGGCCCGATTCAATTCGAAATCCACTGTAACAGAACGGCTCCCGATATTAATCGTTACACCAGTTGCGTTGTTATCACAAACCCAGCTCAATGTCAACGTGTATCCGGTTATTGACGGCGGCGCGGTGACACTGCCGCTTGCCGCTGTGCTTATGGAAAATTCCCAAGGTGCTACCACGTTAGGAGTAGCCGAATTTGAAGCACTGGTCCAACCAGAACGCAAACCGGAAGTATTAACATGCCTTGCCTGTAGTGTAGCAGGGCTACTATTTATCGGATAGTAAAGATAAAGATTACCGCCGATACCGGGTTTAATCGAAACTGTTCCGATCAACTGACCAAGTTGAGCAATTTCAGTGTATGCGTAGTCCAGTTCAGGCGGATTTGACATTCCATATATCTGGAAACCATTCTGATTTGCCTGAACACTAAAAGAACTCGGGTTAGCCGGCGCACCCGATGTCGGAACAGGCGTCACGGGTCCGACATAGCTTGACCATGCGCCGGCTTGTCCGTTCCACGTATACGTGCGCCACCGGACGCGATAGCTTCGTTGGGTGTTGGCGATGAACCAGAGCTTGCCGCCATCGGCGCGGACGGTAAAAGTCTGACCGACATTGTCTGAATACTCGCACTCATAGCCAGCCGCACCGCTGACGCCGCCTGAGAAACTAGACAGAAGGGCGATATCAACGCGACCGTCTTTGTCCACATCACGATTTGCCTGAATCAAAGTGATACCGGTAGGCGGATCAAGCAACGTCGTGTCGGTGTCGGTAAGCACGACACCGGTTTCCACCTGATCGACAGGAGCCGAAGCCGCCGCACCGACGTTATCGGACGTATCGACGGGCAACACCCGATAATAATAGCGGACACCTTTGGTTATGTTCTCGTCGTCTCGCCACTTGGTCGATTTAGTGCGTCCGATCTCACTCATACTCGCAAGATCGTTTGTCAACCCGCGAAAGATTGCGACTTCGCGATTATCCGGATCACTAATCCGGTTCCATTTGATGATGTTCGCGCCACTTTTCCGGCTGATCGAAATACCCGTGATTGCGTTGGCGTCGGTGCCTTTTTTGGACGGCGTGATACCAACCGAACTTGTCCAATTCGACAGACGACCGACGCCGCTTTTTATGCGGACACGAACGGTATGCAGAACACCGGTTTTCGTAACCCTGAAGCGAGCGGCTTTGCCGTTGTCACCGACCTCACGGAAATTTTTCGGAGCGCCAGAGACATTGATATCATAGATGGCATCAGCTTTATCACCAGCCCATCCCGGATATGTACAGTCCATTCTCAGATAAGTTCGGATTGTTCCATCTTCATCTTTTTCCTGAACCTTCGTAACACTCAAACCAGTCGGTGCAGGCAATAACGTATCATCGGTGTCAACGTCATCGACGCCACGATTGACACAATTGTCCGAAGCCGAAACACTACTAATATTATCGGATTTATCAAGAAAACGTTTCCAATAATAAGTAGTGTCACCACGCGTACCGGGCGGATCATCATCACGGCATCGGAATCCTCGACGTTTGTCAATAAGCGTCGAAGAACCAAAATTGTTGGTGTTATTTGCATATGTCAGCACCCAATCCAGATGTTTAAAATCTGGATCATCGCATTTGATACGATTGGCATTTGCTAACGCACGGGCGCTAACACCTGTCGGTGTCGGTACGTTATTTCCTCGCTTTGTCGGCGTAATAGTTACAGGGGAACTATACAGGCCCCGCGTGCCTATACCCTTGACCGCCTGAACTCGAATGCTGTGTAATATGCCGGTTTTCTGAACAAGAAATTTCCGACGCGCGTCTTTTGAAGGAACAGTAAATGGCGGCGTAACACCGCCTACGGTAACTTCATACGAATAAGTCGTTTTGCTCGTCGCCCAGACAGGCGGCGTGCAATCCATCAAAATATAAGTTTGAATTTTCCCGTCTTCATCTTCATCCTGAACCTTGGCAAGCGTTAGATTGGACGGAGCGGCAAGCGTGTCATCGGTCGTATCATCATCGTCGATACCGAGATCATGAAGATTAACAGAATGGTCATCCCAGTTTGACCATTCTGTATTTCGATCACTTTCCGGTTCAATCTTAAATCGAACCTGAACCCATTTGGCTTTTAGAGTAACAATAGATTGTGACGTAAAAGTAATATCGCCGTAATCAGGGTTATCGACCTCAAAAAACGCTTCGGATCGTCCACGATGGATAACTTTTTGGTCACCGTATCGTTTCCGAACCTGATAAAGTAGAGCTTGGCAGTCTACAAAATCGTCATCCACCGTTGCTTGAATTCGAACGGCAGGACGTCGGGCTTTACCGGTATCGTCGGTAAACGGAACCGCAGTCACGGTTGCGACAAGCGTTTGTGTCGATTCGTCCAAATCCTCGAAAACGCCTGTTTCATAAGGGTTTTCGTCCGTCAATGCGTTCCAGTTCGCATCGCTGGCGTCGGCTTCGCGGAGATTGAGAACGGTAACGCCGTCTTCGCGCAAAACGACATCGCCGACGATGAATTTCTTTGCCGTGAATTGAAATCGGTCAGACGTCCAACTAACGACGTCACACGGTTCCAGCTTTCGAGCCTGCGACCAAAGCGCGACGACGAATGTCCTGAACCGGCGGTTATCGTTAAGCGCCAATTGCGCCATGCGCTGAGCTTGACGATTGTCGCGGACATAATCGAAATCCAGCGTTGTTTTTCTTACGTCGCCATCTTCGTTGACATAAGCGATTTTCGTACGAGGCTTGTACGCCTTTGCCTCGCCGGCATTGTCGGGCTCGACATAGGTTCCATTGACCGTATTCGCGATCTGGTCACGGGTTGGAAACACACGTCCGGTCAATTCATCGGACAAAATCACGTCGTCGTCGGTAAACGAATAAACCGACGCGCCGATGCCGCCGACATAGACCTTAAACTTACCGCCGGATTCGACAATGCGACCGTCACACGATGCTAGCATGCGCTCAATAACGGTCCACGGTTCCTCAGACAGATCGATTTCCGCGCCCATTCGCGCCCATTTGATCGTGCCGCCGCTCCGGGTCGCTACATCGGTGTCACACTGATTCGCCGCAGCCGTCCAACTGTCGTTGTCAAACCGCGTCGTCGGCCATTTCTTGCCGCCGTAGAGCCATTCCGTTCCGCGATAGAAACCGCGCATGACATCGTAAGCAGCAATGATCGGATTACCGGGGTTAGCCGTCCAAGTGTTATAGTCGTTGTAACGCTGCGAACCGCTGCCGCCGTTCGTGCTGTCCTGTCGGAAGTCGTAAAGACGGCTGTTCTTGACCACCGGCAGCACTTCAACCTCACCGGTCGGTGCTTTTTTGTCATACTTTTGAGTAACGATCATATAAGCTCGACCACGACCGATATGGTTCGTCGTCCATTTTCTCGGGCCGCTGTCAAACTTGCTTGTCAGATAATTGTCGGCAGTCGTCTGGCTCCCGTCATGGAATTTCACCCATAAACGATGACCGCCATGCGAATTGTATTTGTGGATCGGATGACCGATGTTTACACCGTCAACCGTGTCGGTTTCGTCCGGATCGTAACTGCATTTGATACCATCGACCCAAACATAATTCTCGAAACCGTCCACCGGCCTGTCGGACAGGGCATAAACGCGGGTCAAAAATGCGTTCGGAATTTTACCGGTGCGACCCCACGAACCCTTGTAAATGAACGAGCCGGCGCTTTCCTTGCGGCCAATATGGATCGATTGATTGACCGCGCCGCCGAGAACAGCGGTGAGCTTCGTCCCGATTTCTTGTTCGGGCTTTTCCGCCATCGCCATTTGCAGGAAAATCGACGCCGCCGTTGTGGCGGCATAAAGGCCGAGCGTCGCAAGCGTCGTTGCTGCCGTCGTGGAAAGACCCAAACCGACTAGTGGTGCAGCAATAAGAGCGGCCATTTACGCAACCTTGAACGCTTTGACCGCATCGCAACGCGGCAAAATCCCTATACCTTTCCGAGTCATAGTGTATATCTGAGGTCCGATAAAGATACCGAACCCATATTCCCGACCCTGCTTGACGGCAGCTACATCACCGTCCACGGCTTCGATAGCAGGAATTTCCGGCAGACGTTCAGCGACATAGCGAAGCGCCGACATACCGATCAGTTTCTTGCCTTCCTCACACGATCCGTATTTGCCGCGCAATCCTATGGCATAGTCAATTCCCGTCAGAAGCTCGACCACGCCGGCCACCATGATCAACGGGTCATTGACGCTCCATTGAAACGGGCGAGCGCCGACAAGATCGACATAATCGGAAAGAACCGCTTTTCGGTTAATCATGGCTTTACCCGTCCGGTTCCGCCGCCATTGTGACCGCCCTTACCGCCACCTTTGCCGCCACCGCCATGATGTTTCTTGTCCCGTTCGCGTTTCTTGTCCTTACCCCATCGAATGTTCCAATGATGCGCGCTATCGGAGAATTGAAAAAACCGGTCGCCGTCGCGGGTTTGTCCAACTTCGTCGTCCCGCATGTCGTAATTGCGATCAGTCAAAGCCGCCGAAAGCGAATCGACGGAAATTTGAAATGTCGATTCCGGGTTGTCATCCGCATCAACGGACAAAGCCGAATCCTTGGAATCAATCGTGTTGACGAAACCGACGAATTCACAAGGCGGTTCGTCGATCAACAATCCGGTGTCTTGGTCCAATTCGCCGATGAACCATTGAAATAAAGCTTCCCGGCAATTATAGCCGTAAACCATGTCCTGAACGAGCGTAGACGGCCCGGACATGGTGAAACTATGGCTGCGAATGATCGCGCCTTCGGTCCTGACGAGGTCGCCCATTTTAACGATATGACCGCCGCCGGCAAATGTCCGCGAATCCGGCAAACCCGTGTCCGGGTCGGTGATTGTCACCGTCATGTTGTCGTCGGACGTGCAGAAATGACACCACGTCATCGCCAACGGGTTGATCTTATCCTTGACCTTAAAGGACAGGAAATGGATCGGCCAGAACCCTTTGCCGGAATTCCGATAGTTATTGATTGCCGTCGAATAAACACGCATTACGGCACCGAGATAAGAGAAAACGTGAAGCCCGATGCCGTGTCGAAGGAACCGCCATTCGGACGGAAGCTGCCGGCAACCAGCTTGAACTTTCCGCAAGCCTTTCGCATCATCACGACCGCGCCGACATTGAGCGTAGGCGGCAGGAACGGCCAAACTTCGAATTCCGGGGTATGACCGGTATCGTTGGCCTGAACAGTTTCCATGACCTCGAATAGATAACGCTTGTTCGTGTCATAAAGCACGGAATATTTGTCGCCTTTGGTGACAACGAATTGCTCGCGACCGCATGCGATGGAAAGTGACCGATTGTTGACGCCTTTGGACAGGACCGTCACGACATTTTCGCCAAGCCGCCAACCTTTCGGGTCGGATGCAGGAAAAGGCCGGCGGATATCGTATGCCAAAATAGTTCCATCGCGCGCGCCAAGATGCATCATGTCGGCCTCAGACAAGAGGTTGCGATTATGACGGCCACCGGCCAGCGTGACGTTAATCGACCATTTCGGCCGACCGAGATAATAGGACAAGACGTCGCCGCTACCGGCAACGGATTGCTTTCGATTTTGCTGCGGAACGAAAACCGGTCGGTCGGCCCAACGAAGCTGTTCCCAAAAATTTTCCGGCGCAACCGGATAGGTGATCGCCATCGTTAACCCCTTCTGCGCCGGTTCCGGCTATGACTTTCCACGTCCTCATGGAATTCATTCTTCCGGTAATTGTCGAATGTCGTTTGCGTCCGAGATGCTACACGCGCTTCCGTCCGTCGTCCTTCACGCTGGACATAGGCACGCAAGCTGCCTTCGTCGTCCACATAGACATGCACGTCCGAACCGTACATTCCGCTGCGCCCCATTGCTCCCGACCGGTCGGACATGCCGACGCTGCCGCCATTCGCATAACCGCGAAGTGCTTCAAGCTGACGAAGGCCGATCCGGCGGACGGATTCGGCGTCGAAGACATATTCGCCCTTATGAACGATGCCGGCGGGATCGTTTTTACCGCCCGCACCCGTCCAACCGCCTTTCGCGAACAGCCCCGGCGAAGCCGTCAGCGGATTGAACGTGCTTCCCCCGCCGAACAGGCCACCGAAGATACCGCCTAGTCCGCCACTCGGGCTGAATAGCTGATTAAGCAGCATTTCCTGTAGTTTGTCGGCTACCTTGTTCAGGGCGTTAACAGCGATTTCGCCCCATTCCTTCCAAGTGATTTTACCGTCCGCAAGCGCAGAACGAATATCGGACAGGATGCCGCCGGTAACGGATTTGGCCAGTTCAAGCGATTCAGTGGACGATTTCGCCGCCGCTTCCTGACTTGCTTTCAACTGTTCAGCCGCCGCCGACGTCGTACCGTATTGCGTGGCAAGCGTCCGCATGGCTTCCGCCTGTTCGCGTGCAGCCGGTGTTAGCTTGGACAGATCGCCGTTCAGAAGTTGGTTCGCACTGGTCAATTCCTTGCCGGCTGCGGTGCCTTCTTTCTGCGCGAGGTTCAAAAGTTCCTGCGCTTTTTGCAGCGTCGTCAACTTCTGTCCGTAATCGTTGACCAGCGGGTTAAGGCTGGCGCGCAATCCGGTTTCTTCTTTGAGTTGCTGCAACATCTTCTGTTGCTCGGTGAGCTTGGACGCGAAATCCTCTTTGTTTTGAATGCCTTGCGTGACGCTCGTCGGCGCACCGTTCAAATAAAGCTGCGCTTCCTGATCACGACGACCGGCATTGATACCGCCATTGTCCGTCCGAAGCGCTTTGATCGCGTCATAAACATTTTCAGTGCTACCCGTCCGAATAGCCGCTACCAACCGATCAGGAAGCGAACCATAATTATAAGCGACGGACGTCAACGCCGCCTGTTGCTGATCGTTCATCGAATTGAACGTATCGGCTCCGATCTGGCCACGGACGGTTTCTTGAAATTCACCGATGCGACGTTCAAGGTCACGATTCGCATCCGCAAGCGTCGTCTTGGTCGCAGCGGTAACTTTTTGAATCGTTCCATCCGACAGTGTTATCGTATCGGACCCGTAGCCGGTGCGGTACGCGTTTACGTCATATTTGGCGTAATTGATAAAGCCTTCAAATTGCTTGATCAGATCAGCCGCCGACGAGACGGATTTAGTTGACGACGCAACGTTGGCTTCCGTTTGCAGTTCAGAACGCGCCTGCACTTTAGCCGCCGCTTCTGTCAACGCTACACCGACCTTAGCCGCAGCGTCGATGATCGCCTTAGCGCGTGTGTCAACATTCCTTTCCAGATCGTTTTTCATCGATTCGGCGTTACGCTGATCGAAAAACGCCGACTTCTTCACCTGTTCCTGAATTTGAGTGATCTGGTCCGGGACCGGCGCGCTGTAAGCGGTGTTCGACGACGGCACGACGCCCGCGACAGCCGTTCTCGCTTCACCGAGCTTGTCAACCAGTGTGGTAATCTGGTCAACAATAGACTGCATATTCGGATTAATTTTGCCGAGTTCTTTCAGCGCGGTGCTGAATTCCTGCGCCGACGTGATACCCAACTGAAAACTACGGACCAATCCAGTGAATTCCGCGTCCAGATCACCAGTCGCACCCGGCCTCATGTCGTCGTTCATGATCGACTTGAGCATGTCGTTCAATTCTTGACGTGCTTTGACCAGCTTACCGGCGGCTTGCTCGACAGGCGTTCCAAGCGATTCCGCCAAACTATGAATGTTGCCCGGAAGGTCTTTGATCGCGTTGATGCCGGGGATCAAATTTTCAAGGACGCCCTGCAACTCGACGAGCTTGGCGATAAAGCCGCCGACTTCGCTATCAGCGACATATTTGAAAATCTTGCCCAAATCCTCAACGGTCGTTGCAAGCGTACCGATGACTTCAACCGCTTTGGACGACAGGCCGAACACGCTGTCGAATTTGCCGACCGTATCCTGTAGGCTGTTCTGCAACTTAACCAGAGCTTGGCTAATCGTCAGGACCGAACCACCTTTAAGCTTTTGGTCAAGAATGACGGAACCGCGTTCCAGTCCTTCAAACAGGTCTTTCGACGTCAGTTCGCCGGCCAGCATCATCTGGCGCAGCTTCGACACCGAACCGCCTGCTTTGTCGATACCGGCGGCAACCGCCTGCAAGATAACGGGCATGCCTTCAAGGATGGAATTGAATTCTTCCGCGCGGACCACGCCGCCGCCAAGCGCTTGCGACAACTGGAGCAATGCGCCTTGCGATTCTTCCGCCGTCGTTCCTTGGACGCGGAGAGCTTTCGCGACGTTCTCGGAAAATTTAATCAACTGCCCGGACGAAACGCCAAGCTCTTTCTGATTGATCGACACGCGGCTATAGAGCTTGACCAAGTCTTCAACAGGTGTCGCATTGTCCTGCGCCGCCTGAAACAGCTTCTCATAGACGGATGTCAATTCCTGTCCGGACAGACCGGCAACTTTGAGCGCGTTTTGTGTCCGGGTTGCACCATCGGCAAGCTCTTTGAAAGCCATGACCGCCGATGTCAGACCAGCCGCCGCGCCGCCGAGTGCCAGTCCCTTGCCAAGGTCAGAAAAAGACGACTGGACGTTTTTCTGCATCGCTTTGGCGCGCACTTCGATCTTGCGCGACTCGCCGTTGAACGTCGCAACGGCACGCCTCAAGCTGCCGTCAAATTTTTTGATATCGGCATCTAGCGAGACGACAAGACGTTCAAGATCGGTAGCCATAGCTTATTCCTGTGGCGACAAAATACTTAACTTCAAGCCTTCGGACAAAACCGAAATCTTATTCTTGATCTCAAGCGTCTTTGCCAAACGATCTTTAAGACGATTGGCGGTTTCTTCTGAGATAGCATTTTCGGTCGAAATGATAATGATGTCATTCGGGTCGAAATCGACTTTATCAATGTTCATGCGTTACCTTTCGCCTGCATAAATTTCCAAATGTCGTTCGCTTCCGACTTGGACAGGGATTTTTTGTCTTCGGAGCTATTGGCTTTTATGACGCCATCGACAGCGGCCATAAACTGCCAAATGCTCATTTCGTTGACGGCTTGCGGCGTGAAGCCCGCCGCTGCACCTGTTCCGTAAACTGCGGCAAATCGGATTCGTCCGTTCGGGAGGTCGTCGAGGGAACTTCCGGATTTGCCGCCACCGGCTCCCCCACGGGTTCCTCCGGCGAACCGACCAACCCGGCGGTAAGGATGGCAATGGCGAGCATATGGTTTTCGAGCGGCGGACGCTCCATCACATACCGTTTGACCAGCGTCGAGGCCGTGGACGGTTTCATGTCCTTGTCGGCACCGAGCAAACCGAGACGGATGATTTCGGCGATATCCTCTACCCGCCAATCACCGGTATGCAGTCGGTTGAGAATGAACTGCGGCCCGGCGTTGACTGATTCCTGCAATTCGACGATCTGTCCCCAAGCGAGGCGAAAATCGTATTCGCCATCGCCGAACATAACACCTCGGATACGAGCGTCTCGCATCAGGTCACCACGCGGGTCATTTCGCCATCGGACTGCATAGAAACGTTATTGGTCGCACGACCGCCGTTCGCCACGCCCATTTCCATGCTTTCGATGTGCATGTTTCCGGTCCAAGTCAGCGTCTTGGTCGGGAATTCCAGTTCGATCTTAACCGGAACCGAGTCAACGCTTTCGAAAGCATCCGTCCAATCTTCAACGGATTCCTCCGCAAGGACGCCTTCGCCGGTGATCGACATGGAAAGCGACGTCGCATCGCGGCCGATCCAGTCCACCTTGTCGGGGTCGTCGCAATCGGGGATATTAACCTCTTCAAGGTTCTTCGTCAGCGTCATAGACCGCTGCGTAAAACCGCAAGGCGCTGCATAGACGATAGGGCTGGAACCGGAGCCGAGAAGCACTCGGAACATTCCACTCTTGATGGTTGTAGCTCTAGCCATACGCGCAACTCCTAGTTAGCTAGACGATGATTCTTCCACAATCGCCAGAAAGCGGATTGAGGCATGCCGAATCGCACCATCCCGAAGGAAGTCAGTGCGATCATGGGAGAATTCCACCAATGCGTTTTCCGACAGTGTTGGAAAGAACCCCTTCATTGAACTCCGAACCAAACCGGCTAGTCGGGTTATTTCTTCCTGACCCGGACGATTTGACCATGCATCGACCTGTAACATGATTTCGCCGCCGTCGATACAGTCAATGTTTTCAATTGTGTATATCATCGGACCAAACGAAACATACGGCAATCTCGCCACGTCCAGACCTTGCGGCGGTTCATCGAATACCTGCGCAAAAGCAATGAGCGGCCCGTAAGCGTTCATTGTCGCATACATTTCGTTGCGCAGTTCATTGATGACATCAACCACCGGCTGCGATCTCCTTTGCCGCCTTCGTCATTGCCCGAGTAACACGACTTTTGGCGCTCTTTTTCCCGCTTCGCCACGAGACATAGAAGAATGGTTGCGCCGGAATAGCCGGAATCGTCGCACCTGCAAATTTACCACCTGCGGTATGCTCGCGAGTACCGAACTCAACGAAACGTGAATACCACGCTTTATCACCGCCGGCAAAAATTGTAATTCGCATGTTACCGGCGGCGGATTTGATCTGGCCGACTTTCAACGAACCTTTCGGCGCGTCTCCCCACGTCCATTTGATCGACATTTGCAGATCGCCGCTATCGACGGGAGCAAGCGATTTCATTTGGCGAACGATCTGTTCCGCCGAATCTTCCATCGCTTTGCGGATAACGGCTTCGGCCTTCGGCGGAAATGCTTTAAGCTTCCTGATCAGTCGGTCTTTGTTCAATACGGTCGCTGTCATCCCGGCAATCCTTCCCGGACGAAGAAATCAAGATATCGATTGTCTTCCTGAACGTCGGACAGGGACAGGATTTCAAACAGACGACGCGGCTTGTTGTTCGGTCCAATACCCTTTCGAGCATCATAGGCGCGCCATGATGCGGTGACCATCCGGGACCGTCGATCCGATCGAACCGTAAGAATGTACGGCTGTTGACCGGTCATCCGGCCGGCAATCACGCCTTCGCCGCCCATAAGACGCGGTTTCAATCGAGCCGACAGCGTGAACTGATCCGTCCATTCGCCGGCCGCGCCGGGAGCGCCGGTATCTTCCATCCACTGGAAAGTTACACGCTCACGAAGCTGTTCGGCGTAATCTACTGTCACGTCTCGACCTCGACCGGTTCGGCGTCCTTGGACCGCTTGCGCATTGCGACTGCGGCTCCGGCTTTGATCGCTGCTTCCGCGCAGTCATGCACCACGTTAGCGGTGTCGCCAGCTTGATAAACCAGCGTAACCGACCGCTTGGGCTTCCACGAAAATTCAGCGTTGAACCGGAGCCACATTTTATCGACTGACCCCCGGAGCCATGATCCGAACAGACAGAACCGACGTCGATTTGGCGATGCCAATCTGACAAACGTTCTCACCGGCACCAACATCCGCGTCCGGGCAAACACCGCCGGCAGTGTTGGACAGGAAGTAGGTTGCACCGGCCGTCAGGACCGCGCCGCCCATGTTCAGATCACCGGATTTGATAACGGTAATCGGCTGATTCAGCGAAGCGCCATTGAGCGCCACACCGTTTGCGGTCTTCGCGCCGGCAGTGGCGGAATCGCTGTCGGCCAGCAACCATTTCTTGCTCGACGGCGATTTATAAACCGCCTTGCCAGCAATGATCGTTTCACCGGACAGACCGGATTCCTTGACGGCGTTGTCAGCGGCGACAATCAAGGCTGCGGTTAGCACCAAATCGGCCATGCATTTTACTCCCTCTTCAAGCCCACGCGGGATCGCGCAAGCGTTTCAACAAACCGACCACTTTGTTTTCACGGTCGTTCTCAGCCAACCCCGCCAACACGGCATCACCACGCTCACCCGCGTCAATGAGCGCATTGGCGACAATCAAGATCGCCGACTTGACGTTTCGAGGCGCGGTTGTTTCATCCCAGTCCTCATTCCACCGGTTCTTGAGGTAGTCAGCCACGACCGCCTGCGCTTCGTCCAGACCGTTCTGGATATTCGGCAAACGGTCGTCCTGTCCGGACGGGTCCAGATCGACATGATAGCGATAGTCGTATTCAGAAACGGTAACGAACGATGTCATGATCAGCCACCCAACATTACCGGTTTATTCTCACGCGGCGTCGATGATCCACCGTCACGGCCCGGCTTGCCCTGCTTGACAGCAAGTCGCCATTGCTTGCCCGTTCCCGGCTTTTCGGTTGCATCGGGCGTCTGTGCTACCCAAACCGAGCCACCCCATGTCACCGAATCGCCCTTCGCGTATGTTTTGCCTTCGGTATACAGATCACGGTAGATCATAACCGGGACTTCAAACGCGAATTCTTTCCGTTCCTGTCCGCGAGACAGGACGAATTTAAACACCCGTTCGCCATCATATTCAATGGACAGATCATCGAAGCCCAGACCGTCCTGCGGCTTCGGAACTGCATCGAACAACGTCTTGATATCGTTGGAAATTCGTTCGTTAACCTTTTCAAAGTCAACGTCTACGCCATCCCAACCGACGACGCGGCCAACGTCTTTCGTCCGACCGTTCGAGAACGTCAGGTGCAAATGATCGTCCTTGGCAATCAAGGCGTCCATCACGTCCGCGCCGTCGCGGCCGTCCTTCGGGACGGGGATCGCCGCAACAGCTTTGCTCACGGCTTCATCGATCACCGGACGGACATCGTCGATGGTCACGGAAACACCATCCTTCGGGACAGGGATGGCTGCAACGGCCTTGCGATATTCATCAAACGTCTTGGACGTGGTTTCAGCCACGGCCTTGCCGACCGTCTCGACGATAAGCGGACGAACATCGTCGATATTAACCGATCTACCGTCAACGCCGTCTTTTGCCGGCGGCAGTTCAGCCACGGCCTTGCCGACTGTCTCGACAATGAGCGGTCGGACATCGTCGATATTAACCGATCTACCGTCAACGCCGTCTTTTGCCGGCGGCAGTTCAGCCACGGCCTTGCCGAC
>ERZ650304.759-NODE-759-length-14462-cov-5.632054_pt1 | contig 14462 bp, 20 predicted proteins | sample MGYA00376240_ERZ650304 | MGnify/ENA primary metagenome ERZ650304 (study PRJEB26733, sample SAMN07839271) | wastewater metagenome | biome: small river; feature: stream; material: water | place: USA: North Carolina | collected 2016-03-01 ...
TACCGCTCGAATTACGGCACAACTAATTACACTGACCTATTACACTGACTAAGAACGACTCTTTGCGATCACTAGAGAAGATAGGATTATAACTGGAGCAAGAAATGCAAATACAGAACTTGTTAGGAACGCGCCTCCAATCATTGCAGTATTTGCTGCAACACAGCAAGCAACAACTCCTGTACCACCACCTAGGGCCTTTACCTTCAACCATCTCTCAGCTGTACGTAGTCCAAGCATAATCATAAATCCTCCAACTACTACTCCGTTTACTACTAGGTCATACCATAGAATCGCATGCTCTAGTTTTGTCTGTAATTCTACAGTTTGCATAAACCAAAGGAATGCTGCAAGAACTGCAATCAATGAAATCATGAATACGGCATTACGAGTACCTTTTGAGAAAGAACTGAAAGGGAACTTGAGCATATAAACTGAACCTATCAGTATTGCTAGGGAAGCAAGATTCATGTACATCATGTTCATTGTAGACATACCTAGACCCATAAGCATCATACTCATAGCCTGATACACTAGGAACGCAAGCAAAGCGCCAACAAGTTCGTTCTTCTCTTTTCTATAAGAGTTCCATACGAATAGTGCACAAAGTACATAGAATACACCTGAAGCTATCATCAAAAAAATATCAAAATGGAAACCTAGGATCATGGGTCCTGCAGACTCCATCGCCATCATACTGTTTGCTAGCATAATAAATAAATTAAATTAATTTTAAAAAAATATATTCCAAAAACAAAAAAATAAAAAATCATGAAAAAAATCATCATCAGCACATGCTTGTTTTTGTTAACAGCATCCGCATTTTCGCTGCAGCTTGCAATAAAAGCCACTTCTTTTGATACATCTGCCACAGTAGAACCCGGCAGCGCGCAATGGGCAGATATTAAATTTGTTGCCGGACCGTACATCGGTTCCGATCGCCTGCAGATTTACATACAGTACAAAGATGCCAGCGGTTTCTACAACGGTCCGCTGGTAAAATGCTTTGATACGGCATTCTATCCGTTTTATTTCAATCTTCCGGAAAATGCAGATACTACACGCCGCGTAAACTTTAATTTGCCGGCAACTGCGCTGGGCCGCTCTTTTAAAATTACGGTAAACCTGGCACCTACTGCCTTTTACGGAATATTTAACTATACTCCTATTACGACCGGCATCCGCAATAATATAAACCGCAACCAACAGGTGAAAGAAGTGCAATACTTCAACTTTGCCGGGCAGCCAATAGCAGAACCATACGGCCAATGCATCCGCAAAACCATCTATGAAGATGAAACCTTTGAAAGTAAACAGATTTTTATAGTAAAATAGAAATTTTATGTTTATAACAGATGATGGATTTGAATTACCAAAATGTGGAAAATGGTTTACTGTTACGCATAATTGTGAAAATAAAAATAGTATTCCAGCCAAAAATGTCATTATAGGTAATAATATAAATAATCATAAATTTGCAAATTTATTTCACAAAGAAGAAAATGCAATAAAATTTATGGAATTATTACAGTCAAATTCTGAATAAATCATCCACTTCCACCAGCTTTTGGTTGTAATCTTTTAGGAAATAACCGGCTTTTGTTTCATCAGAATAGTAATCCTGCAGAAGCTGGCTGCGTTCTATGTTTACTTTTGCAGAAGAATTGCGCACTTTCCGTTCAATATCTTTACGTACCCAGCTGTAATGATGCATCGGTTTATCCATCAAAACCACATTTGATTCATCCATTGGCACATATAACTGCTGTATCTTCCGCGTTGGATCTACATAATATGGATAATTTTTTGCACCGGAAAAGGTGCTTTCTTTCAGTTCATGGATAAACGGTACATAATAATTATCCGGCGCTTTCAGCCGCAACGTTGGCTTTTTAAAATAGGTCAGTATTTTGCAAACAGATCCTTTTGCACCGGATGCAAGAAACTGCTGTTTTAGCGCGCCAAAATCTTCATAATATTCGTCACAGTCCATATGCAGAAAGTGCGTGCATCCTTCTTCTTTGGCATACTGCAGGCCTAAATTACGTTTCAGTATTTCATTAGTCATGCCGCCATTGTGCTGCGGTTCATATTTTACCAGCAATACTTCACATCCAAAGTCCGGCACTTTAAAATAATTCATTGGATTATAAGCTTCACCAAAGTTGGATATATCCTGCCATACCAGGATAAAAATATCCACTTCATTTTTCAGACATTTCATGCTACCGTACAGCAGTTCCACACCATCCCAGACGTTATATATGGCGGCTATTTTCATAAAATATTATTTACACAAGATGATATTTTCAGCATTTAAATGCTTTGTTTCTAATCCAAACGGCGCAAGTTTTCCTACAATTTCCACAATGCAGTTGTCATGCTCAATGCAAATCATGTCTATCTGCTCCCAGAACCAATCCGGAATAGCATTAAAAATCTGCATGTTGGTTGCTTCCGTATCTATGCTGATAAAACTGGCATCTTTGCCATGCGCTTCCAGAAATTCTGCCACATGCAGCTGCGGTATTTTAATGGTTTCAAAATTAACACCTCCTTTCTGCCACTTTTCTTTATGTTCCTGCACAGATGTAGAAACCGCATCACCGCCGGAAGAATAGAATTCCAGTTCTTCATTAGAAACACCAATAGCTACATTCAGCACTTCAATACGTGCTTCATTTTTGTAATGTTCTGCAATAGCTTTGTAATTTATCGGGTCCGCTTCTACCAGCACACCGCGCCATCCTTCTTCATAAAGTTTACGAGTATTAGATAACTGAAACACATGGAACGCGCCAATGTCAATAAATTTTCCAACCTTGTTTTTTGCGGCAAAGTATTCCGTAATAATTTGTTCTTCTTTGTTTTGTGAGTACATAAATGCTTATTTTATAATGACTAATACATCATCAAAACGGTTCAGAATATGCCTTCTGTCCAGAATGGTGATTGTTTTATTGTTATCAATAGTTTCAAATGCAGCGCGGCTTTTATCAATATCTTCTACATCTTCAATAATATAGATACCGCCCGGTGCCAGGTATTCTTTGTAAATATTGTACAGCTTTAGCTGCTGTTCCAGCGAGTGGTTTGCATCTTCAATTATTACATCGAACTTCATACCATAGAAATGGAAATCAACTTCATCAGGATTTTCCGCATCAAATATTTTTATGATATGTTCACCGCTTTTAATCATTTCGCGCAAATCTGCCATGCCATCGTGCGGTGTTTCGTGACAATCCACACCAATTACATCTGCCCATTCGAAATAATTTTCCCACATGCGCAAAGAATTTCCTTTAAAAACTCCGATTTCCAACATTTTATTTGCTGTTTTACGATATGGTGCCAGCACGTCTTCATACACATCAATATAACTGTGTACGGTGCCTTTATCCGTTTCAAATCCCTGCTGCTGCAGCGTTTCGAATATATTTTTTAGTGTGCTCATAACGGATATCTTTTACCTGCGATTTCTACCTGATCATCCATTTTTTCATAACCTAAGTTTTCAGGATGTCCTAAGTTTACAATAATTCCATCCGACAACCAGCTGGCAACGGCACCGGTGCTGCTTCTATTTTTTATGTACCAGAAACATTTGGAAAACAACCATACCATTAATGCCGGTTGCATGCCACGTTCAAATCCGCTTAACGGAATATGTCTTTCTGGATTATGCAAACTGCCCAGCGGAGAAGAATGGAATTCATCTATATTAAATGCCTGCGGATAACGGTCCAGCAGCGGCTGCAAAATGGTTTCTTCTTCTGCCGTACACATGATGCGCGCATCCGGTGTAGCTTCCAGCGCCAAATCAATATATTTGAAATACTTTTCAATAGGCATCCGCGGGCGGCCATCCGTTACGTTATCCGTTCCGCGCCAGGTAATCCCAATAGTTTTAGAAAAATCAATGTTGTATTTTTCTACTATCTGATGTCCGCGTTGGTTTACCACATCATTAAAATGCAAGTGTTTTTTGTAATACGCTTTGATGATATCCAACGGCTGCGCCATGAACGGCACCGGGCTGCTATCCTGCCAGTTTTCCCAGGTCCATGTTTCAGTTGCTGGTTGAGCTTCTTTTATTTTTGGCTGTGTAAAATACCACTCAAACATATTTGGCATCTGCGCAAACTTATCACTGTCGTGGTATGGCAGCAGCGCGCGCGGCGGTGTATGTCCATCCGGCCAGTTGATGTAAACGTCTTTTCCCTGTTGTTCTGCTGCCCACATTTGCCAGAATGCGCAGTAAATCCATGTCGTTAAGGTGGCTGCCACGTCTGTTTTCTCTAAATAAATCATTGTACTAATTTTTGTATTTCATGTTCATAACTTGCCGTTAAATCTTTTGAAGTATCTGTGCTGTCAACTTTGCCTGTTGCAAAATCTATAGTTTGCCAAGTACGATGAAAACCAAACGGAAATTCACGTAAATAATCCGGATTACGGTTGCCGCCCTGCGCAAAATCACATGCCTGTTCTTTGCTCGCAAACTTAAAATGACTAAACCAGGTAGGTAAACACAGCACACCATCTTCATAATAGCCTAACCCTTCCTGCAATCTTTGCGCATCTTCAAAAGTTCCATTCCATGCTGGTAAAAGTGCTGCAGCATATTCCATAAGCTTTTTTGAACGTAAGGAAAAACCGCCGCTTCCTACAGCATCAAATTGCACAAATAATGGTCCTATGTAATCCAGTTCCAGCCATTCCATATTAAATGACTGCGGGTTTAAAATCCAGCCGTCACGTTGTACAATCAGTACGTTTTGAGTATCTATGTATTTATGTAATTCTTTTAGCATAAATACAGAATACATAACCAAAGATGTTAGCGGCATAATTTCAATGCGGTGCTCCGATTCCACCGGAAGATGTGTTAACAGCTTTACAGCACCAAAATCCGCCTTTTGTTTACAGATTTCCAGCACTTTTGCCGCGCGGTTGGCATCTACACCATCTACACAAATTAATGTTACTGTAGGTAATTGTAGTTTCATTTATTGCTTATAAATCTGTAGTGGTATAATATTTTTTCTGTATAAAATTCTTTCTTCAGCAATCCGGATTCGTGAACTTGTTTGGACCAGTCATGATCTTCACCAAAATTTTTATTAGGAAAATGGAATTGTTTGGCAATATCTGCCCGCATGCAGTTTAAATGGTTTGGATAACGTTCATATTTAACGAAATTATCAGTGGTTTTCCATTCATTGTACTGCAAAGAATGTTCAAAAATTTCGGGGTTTTCACCGTTGGTAGTCATAATGCCGCGCAAAGAAACAACATCAGGTTCTGTTTCTAATGCCGTTCTGATGGTAGAAATGTAATCACTTTTAGGAAAATCATCATCATCAAAAAAGCAAACGTATTTTCCATCTGCAGCTTGTAAAAGTCTGTTTCTTTTGGCACCTAAACATAAATCTTCATCTTTATCAATTAAAATTTCAATGTCAGAAAATATGTATCTTTTAATTTCGCCAATAGTAATACGAACATCACCACCAATTTGTGCTTCAAATTCACTTAAAAGTGAATACAGCATTTCCTTTCTTTTACTGATGGTTGGTATTAAAATAGATAGCATCATAATGGAAAATTTTCAGCTTTACGTTGGTAATAAGTTTCTTTCCCGGAATCCCAATGCGCATTATTACGCATGTAAGTAGCATCTTTTTCCGCCAATCCGTTGCAATAATGGTGATGCGGAAATAAAAGCGTTGGTACTTCCAGCAACCAGTTATTGTTTCTGCAGGTCCAGTATAAATCCTGGTCAACAAACATAGATTTGTATTGTGGATGCCATAAATAACCCAGCTTAGTGTATAAAGTTCGGTTCATTATTGGAATGGTAACAATATCCACTTCAAATTTCTGAAGGCCGTCATCTGTTTTTAAAACCAGTGGTTTTTCTATTCCGTGCTCTATAAAAATAGTTACTATTTTTCTATCCCAGTCAGCCGGACAAACAAAATCATCTGATAAATAAATTAGGATATCGCCGGTGGCAGCGGATGCCGCGCGGTTGGTAGCTTCTACCAAGCTGCTGTTATTATTTTCTAAAATAACGGATCTGGTAAATAGCAGTTTATATTTTGAAGCTTCCGCATCATCATTATCCAGCGATAAAATATGTTCAATTTCAAACATCAAACTGCTGTAATTCAGCCAATTCATAAAAGTATGATAAGCTTTCATGGCACGCCCGCGTGATGGATGAATTAAAGAGATTTTCATTTTTTATCAACTTTATCTGAATAATCCATAAATTCAAAAAGAAACATTAATAAAATGAGTGATAAAAATGAAAAATTAATATCAATCTTTATATCGTTCATAATAATAGAAATGCTTCTGAATAGCACATAAATTGCAAATATTGATCGTGTTATATTTTTCATTTATAATACTGTGTATAAAAATTAAAACTTTCAAAATCATCGTATTCCTGTATCATATGCTTATGCAGATACACAAACTTTTCATCTTTATTGGTAAAGCGATGCAGTTTGTCCACATGGTTTACACCGCCGCAAAGTCCTACACCATGTTTTATTCCTATTGCAATTGGATTTCCCGGATGAATTATTTTACCTGTTAACCCGGCATGCAGCCATAAATGTAAATCTGTATAAGGATCATTATCCTGGCACCATGTAATATCCAAATCTGGTTTTATCAGCGTATTCATGGCGCTGGCCCGTTCCGGATGGTTCATGGTAAAATATCCGCGTTCTTTTAAGTGATAATAAACGGTGTATGCAGTACCAAATAAATCTGGTGTTTCTTTTGAAACCCATCTTGCTGTCATATATGCAATATAATTAGGTGCATACCAGTCATCATTTTCAATCAATAAAATACAGTCAAAACCTTTTCCGCGCAAACGTTCATATCCTGTGCGGTAACGCCAGGTAATATCTTTTTCTGAAGAAAGTGGAGGATCAGCAACTATTTCTATGTGATCGGGTGGCATGGTTTGTCTGCGCATCATCCGCAAACAATTCTTTAAAAATTCGGGGCGGTCGCCTCGGTCCGGTATGATGATTGCAGTCTTCATACATCAAATGTAAGTGCCCGCATACTGCATTATATTTTTTCATTGCCAAATTGGCAATGAAAAAAATATTCTGAAATTATTGGTTTTATTTTTGACTTATCAAATTATAACTCTAAAAACATTTCAATGATTTCAGACGCTGTCGGTTCAGAATTAATTAGCAAAATAGTAGGTTATAAAATTACAAAAGGTGATTTTGCTCCCGAAACACCGAACTTACCGATGCGTATTGCCATTTTAGGCGAAGCAAATACTGCAAATCAGGCAACATTAAGCACAGCTGCAAAAGAAGTAAAATCAGCACAGGAAGCCGGACAATTATATGGTTACGGTTCACCAATTTATACTATCATGCGTATTTTACGCAGCAATTACGGTGCAAATGTTGGCGGCATTCCTACTATTGTTTATCCGCAGGCTGCTGCCAGTGGCGCTACTGCCAAAGTAATGAAAATTACACCATCTGGTGTTGCTACAGGCAGCGGTGTACATACCGTTATTGTGGCTGGACGTACCGGTTTGGAAGGTGGAAGCTATGAAATTTCAATTGCAGAAGGTGATACAACGGATGATATTACCGCTAAAATATATGCAGCTGTTAATAACGTGTTGGGCGCGCCAGTTACAGTTGCAGATACTTCTTATGAAGTAAATTTTACTACAAAATGGAAAGGTAAAACCGCACATGATTTAACCATTTCTGTTGATACTGGAAAATCTGCTTTAGGTATTACATACGTTGTATCAACGACTACTGCAGGTACAGGAACACCATCTATTTCCGCAGCATTAAATCTGTTTGGAAACGAATGGAATACCATTGTTATAAATCCATACGGATTAGAATCAGCTATTGTTTCTTCATTGCAACAATTTAACGGTATTCCTGATCCGACAAATCCAACCGGAAGATTCCGCGGTATTGTAATGAAACCATTTATTGCGTTAACAGGAACAGTTTCTGAAGATATTTCTTCTACTACCGATGCCATGAGCAGTGATGTAACCATTGCTGTATGCCCGGCTCCGCTTTCAAAAGGATTTCCGTTTGAAGCAGCTGCAAACATGGCGGCACTGGTTGCCAGAATTGCGCAGGATTCACCACATCTGGATGTTTCAGGTCAGTTATATCCTGATATGCCTACACCAACAAGCATTGGCGCTATGGCAGATTATGCTAACCGAGATGCCATCGTGAAAAAAGGATGTAGCACAGTGGATTTAGTGGCTGGAAAATATAAAGTACAGGATTTGGTAACTACCTATCATCCTGCCGGAGAAACGCCGCCGCAATTCAGATATGTACGTAATTTGTTACTGGATTTTAATGTTCGTTACGGATATTATCTGTTGGAACAAACAAATGTTGTTGATCATGTAATTGCAAATGATGCAGATATTGTATCAGCATCAAAAGTAATTAAACCAAAACAGTGGAAACAAATTTTATTCAATTATTTTGAAAGTTTGGTAAACCGTGGTTTAGTGGTGGAGGCATCTTTTTCACAAACATCTTTACAGGTAGGATTATCTACTACCAACCCTGACCGTTTAGAAACTTCATTCAGATATAAAAGATCAGGCATTGCCAGAATTGCTTCAACAACGGCAGAAGCGGGTTTTAACTTTGGAACATTAAATCAATAACATAAATGACAGGCGGCGATATCTTAGAAATTACGTATAACCATCCAACCATTGGAAGTGGTGTTCTTTATCCAAAAGCTGGTGAAGATAACAGTTACTTTCCCGGTGGTGTAACAACCGGTTCTGATGCAAATATGATTACCGCTGCAGGTGCTCCGATTTGGCAGCAAAACCGCACACGTGGTTATTTTGTAGTGACAGTAGCAAACGAGCAGAATACAAAACAGGATTTAGAAAAAATTATTGAATTGTCTGCTTCACCTGTAGATGCTGACTGGACATTTTCTGTAATTAATGGTGTAACGTATGGCGGCAAAGGAAAGCCGGTAGATGTACCAGAAGGAAATATTAATCAATCTACTTTTTCGCTGCGTGTAGAAGGTGGACAATTTAAAAAAATAACCGGATAAAATGAGTGTAATCAGTAAAGAAGTAGCAAAGCAGGAAATTGAAAAGTGGTTAGATCATAAAAAAGTATCTGACAATAAGCGTGAGGCGAGTGCGGAAGCCATTGAATTATTAGCAGATGCTGTTTCCAGTGGAAATATGATTTTGGATAAGGATTTCAATTTAGTGTATAAACTTAAATTTCCTACAGAAGCAGAAGCACCAATTACTGATTTGAAATTTAAACCGCGTCTTAAAATAGGAACGGTATATAACCATCTGCAAAATGTGAAACCGAGTGATGCAGATGGAAGATTGTTTGCGTATGCTGCGGCATTAACAACCAATTCAAAAGAAGTAATTAAAAGTCTGGAAATTGATGACTGGAATATTGTACAAGCTGTAGTAATTTTTTTTCTGTAGATTATGAAAGTATAGTAAACATTATAAAAACAGTAGTTCGTGAGCATCATTTTTCACCGGTGGAAATTGATGCTTTTTTTTTAGACGATAAGGATTATCACGGCATTATTTTTTGGTATGATGACGTGAAAGAAATGAATGATGAATTAAAACCAAAACAACAAAAGAAAAAATAATGAATGCTGCGTTAAAAGTTCCAACTATTTTTTCTGCCATTGATAAGTTTAGTTCAGTGGTTTCAGGAATGACAAAATCTGTTTCTTCTTTTGCTAATAAATCAGAAATAAATATTGCGCGCGTGCAGCGATCAATGCGCGCAACTTCAGATATTTCTAAAAACATAGCTATAGGTACAGGTGCTGCGGGTGCTGCTATTATTACACCTTTAGGTATTGCGGTAAAAGCTGCATCTGATTACGAAACTTCTATTGCTTCCTTATCCGCAATTACAGGTTCTACAGGTAATGAGTTACAGAAATTTAAACAAAAAGTAGAAGAAGTTGCAGATTCACAAAATATGGCATATGGTGAAACTGCTAAAGCTTTTGAATTAGCAGGTTCTGCAATGCCAGAACTATTAAGTTCTGCAGATGCATTAGGTAAAGTTTCAAAAGCAGCAATAATTCTTTCAAAAGCCTCCGGTGAAGATTTAGAATCATCTATCAGAAGCTTAACAGGTACTATGAATCAATTTTCATTAGGTGCAAATCAATCTGAACGAACAATTAATGTATTAGCTGCCGGTGCTAAAGTAGGAGCTGCATCAATAGCACAAACGGCAGAATCAATGGTAAATTTTGGATCTGTAGCCGCCAGTGCAAATATGAGTGTAGAACAAGCTGTTGGTGCTATCCAAGTAATGAGTAAGTATAGTTTATTTGGTGCAGAAGCTGGTACAAAATTAAGAGGTTCATTATTAAAATTACAACAAGCTGGTGTTGGCTATGCAAGCGGCCAGTTTAAAATAAATGATGCATTATTAGAAGCTAAAAATAAAATTGATAAATTAAGTACAGCAAAACAAAAAGATGCAGCATTAAATAAATTGTTTGGCGCTGAGAATATTTCTACAGGTAAAATATTGCTTAATAATATAGCATTGTTAGATGAATATACAAAAGGTGTTACTAACACTTCAGAAGCCCAAATTCAAGCTGCCATAAAATCTGCAACATTAGCTAAGAAAATGGAAGCTATGAAAAATACATTAGCTAATTTGTCTGTAAAAATTGGTGAAGTTTTATTACCAATTATAACAAAATTAGCAGATAAAGTTTTACCTGTAATAAAAAGAATGTCAGAATGGATTAAAGCTAATCCTAAATTAACACAAGGATTAATAAAAGGTGCAGCAGCAGTTGGTATATTATTATTAACTATATCAGGTATTTCAACTGTAGTATCAATTGTATCAGGTTTTATAGCTACTACTTATACATTGGCAGCAGCTTGGGTAACAGTTGGCGGTTTTATTAGTTCTACAATTATTCCATTATTTGAATTATTAGGTGCAACTATTACAGTAGTTGGTGAAACAATCGCAGCAGCATTTATTGCAAATCCAATTGGTTTAATAATTGTTGCCATTGTTGCATTGATTGCAGTGGTGGTAATCATCATAAAAAAATGGAATGAATGGGGCGCTGCCATTTCTATATTGTTAGGGCCTTTAGGATTGGTTATTTCTTTAATTCAATCCTTCCGCCGTAACTGGGAAATGGTAACAGCCGCGTTTAAAACGGAAGGTATTCTGGGCGGATTGAAAGCCATAGGAAAAGTATTTATGGATGCGCTGATAATGCCATTGCAGCAGGCTTTAGGTTTAATTGCAAAACTGACCGGTGCAAAATGGGCGGTAACTGCCGTATCTGATTTGCAGGCATTACGTAATGCCATTGGTGTAAATACCACCACAGATGAAACAGGAAAACCAATTGCAGCCGCACCGGCAATTAATACAAAAAAAACAAATCAGGATGCTATTGTAAACAGAACGGAAAGCATTCAGAAAAAAAGTATGACGTTTGATTTTAAGAATGTACCTAAAGGATTAATTGTAAGCGGTGATGGTGCCGGAAATAACATGATGCCAGCTTTAGGTTCAACCTTTGGAATGTAATGGATGTAAAAGTAATTGAAACGGGAAACGGTGGTGATTTAACCAAAAATGGCAACGATTTAGCCATGGTATTTTCTTTTGAGAATATGCCATATCTCGCTATGTTTGGAGGTAATAAGTCCGTAACACCATCCAAAAGGCTTGCATCCGAACAGGCATTCGATTTCTGGGGAAATAGCCTGTTATGGCCCAATGATGCAGATATCCAGTTTAATTCAACTACTGAAAAGATGCTGGAAGAAACACCGCTGACATCATCCGGAAGAATCATCATCGAAGAAGCGGTAAAAACCGACCTTGCTTTTATGTCTGCATTTTCTGATGTCAGCGTTTCCACGGAAATAATGGCAACGGATAAGATAAAGATTGGAATCATCTTGAAAAAACCGGAGAACCTGGAAGAAAAAAAATATGTATACATCTGGGAAAACGGAAATATAACCACTGAATAATTATGACTTCAATTCCTACTATAACCGAATTATATGATAATGTGCTCGCAGATCTGGAAGCACAGTTCGGCATAAATATTCCATCATTCGGGAAAAACTTCCTGCGGGTGCTGGCAGGCGTACAGGCGGCAAAACTGAAGCTTTATTACATAGCTATTGCTGGTATTCAGAAAAATATCTTTGTGGACACCGCGGAACCGGAAGCCATCGGCGGCACACTGGAACGTTTCGGGCGTGTGAAACTGAATAGAAATCCGTTTCCTGCTAAAGCCGGTCAATATACTTTACAGGTTACCGGCACGATCGGTGCCATTATTCCCGCACAAACTACTTTTAAAAGTGATGATACATCTGAGAATCCGGGAAAGCTGTACATTTTAGACAGTGCCTATACGCTGACAGCCACTACCGATACTATAACTGTTCGTTCACTGGAAACCGGCATTGAAACAAAACTATCCGTTGGTAATATGCTGACTGCCACTGCACCGATTGCATTGGTAAATAAGTCTGCAGAAGTTACGGCCGAACTGATAGAACCTTCTGCCGCTGAAACAGTGGAGGACTACCGAAAGAAAGCGCTGGATGCCTACCGCCTTGAACCACAGGGCGGTGCTGCTACTGACTACCGCCTATGGTCCGCAGATGCGCAGGGTGTAAAACAAACCTATCCGTATGCAAAGTCAGGAAGCGAGTACCAGATAAATTTATATGTGGAAGCTACAGTAGTAGATTCTACTGATGGAAAAGGAACACCATCTGCATTATTACTAGCAGCTGTGGAAGAAGTGGTGGAGTTTGATCCTGATACGACACGTCCAAATTCAGAGCGTGGCCGCCGTCCGCTGCAGGCAATTGTAAACTTTCTTCCGATTGTTCCGCGTGAAGTAAGTATTGTGATTAATGGATTAGTTGGAAGAACTACGGAAATTGAAACACTAATTTCCAATGCCTTAAAAGAAGAAATAAACAAAGTACGTCCGTTTGTTTCGGCATGTGATGTGCTTTCTGAAAAGAATGATATTCTGGATAATAATAAAATTGTAGCAACAATTTTTAATACACGACCAGGTTCAATATTTGGTGCCATCAATTTAACGGTGGATGGTACCACTTATACATCGTACACTTTTATTAATGGTTTTATACCGCATGTAAATTCTATCACGTTTGCTTAATTTTTTACCCGACATATTAGCACTTACTAAACAGTTATATCCAACTGGTAGAGCATTTAAAATGCCTAAAGGCGGATTCTTTGAAAAATTGCATCTGGCACTTAATGAAAGTGAAAACCGCGCATATAATGCGGCATATGGTTTACTGGATAATATTTTACCGGATAACGCCAACTTTACGGAAGCAGATGCGTATGACTGGGAACGCCGTTTAGGTTTAATTACAGGTTTAGGTGTAAGTCTGGAAGATAGAAAGAAAGCCATTAAACGAAAAATAAACCATCCTGGCACCATTGCCGCACGACAGCACTATTTGTACATTGAAGGACAATTGCAGGCTGCAGGATTTGATGTATATGTGTATGAAAACAGATTTCCATATGGTGGAGGTGCTTACTACACCAGAAGTGTTTATGATATTTCCGGATTAATTGGTACTAATGAATTTCAATATGGTGAAGGCCAGTATGGCGATGGCCAGTACGGACCAACTTATGGAAATATCATCGCAAATCATATTGATGAAGTACAAGATCAGCAATTTTATATTACCAGTAATTTGCGCAATACATTTTTTATAGGTGGAAATCCTTTAGGTAGTTTTGCTAATATACCTGAAAATAGAAAAGATGAATTCAGACAGTTGATTTTAAAATTAAAACCAGCACATATGATTGGTTATTTACTTATCAATTATGTATAATAATTTAAACATTAAAAATATAATAAGAAAAATTTTTTAAATCTATTAATTTAAATAAAATATTTTATTTGATTGAAACTATTCCGAAGAATTTGTGATTTCAGTCATAAGATTATAGAAAGAACTCATTTTAATAATATAAGCAATAATTTCAGTTTCTGTCATCATTGCTAATTCTTGTTCAGTAATCATTTTTATTATCATTAATGCATATTTCTAGGAAAAAATTTTTTTTTATTCGTGTATATAAATGCATATTGTTAAGACATTTATGGAATCAAGTGGATTTGATTGGTTTGCCTTAACATGTTCAGCAATATATTTTATACTATTCGTAGTATTTTTAGGATGTTTTGAAACAGGAAAATGTACGGCTGAAGAAGTATACATAGTAAATTTATTAAAAATATTATTTTTGATTCCTCCAATAAATTTTCATTTAAATTATTTTGAATTAAAAAGGCCATTCGAGACGGAGAAA
>ERZ650304.760-NODE-760-length-14461-cov-4.961960_pt1 | contig 14461 bp, 16 predicted proteins | sample MGYA00376240_ERZ650304 | MGnify/ENA primary metagenome ERZ650304 (study PRJEB26733, sample SAMN07839271) | wastewater metagenome | biome: small river; feature: stream; material: water | place: USA: North Carolina | collected 2016-03-01 ...
AGTTCAACAATTGATTATTAGTGATATACAAAATGACGTACCGCCAAATGCTGCATTTTTAATTGAGAGATTACATGAATCAATTTTACGCAAATAACACTGAATATGAGATCCTTACTCCTAACGGATGGGAAGATTTTGAAGGTGTTATATTTAATAAAAACGCAAATAAAATATCAAGAAAATTATTTTTTGATGACCGCTCTTTTATTATTGCAACAGAAGACCATCGGTTTTTTATCAATTCTAAAGAGATGAAAGTAAAAGATTTAAAGGTAGGAGATATACTAGATTCGAGTTCCGCGCATGAGATAATTAGCATCGAAGAAATGGTACTAGCAGACACTTATGAAATCTTTAATGCAACCAACCATGTTATTGTTGCAAATAACATTTATTCGCATCAATGTGATGAGTTTGCGTTTGTCCCTCCGAATATTGCTGAAGAGTTTTGGACTTCAATTTCGCCGACCTTATCAACTGGGGGTAGCGCAATTATTACGTCTACTCCTAACAGTGATGAAGATACCTTTGCAACAATCTGGAAAGAAGCAAACAAGAAGTTCGACGAGTTCGGCAACGAACAAGCACTTGGAGAAAACGGGTTTTTTCCGTATAGTTGTAAATGGAGCGACCATCCGGACCGCGACGAAGCATGGGCAGCGGCAGAACAAGGACGGATCGGCGAAGAGCGGTTCCGCCGGGAATTCGGGCTTGAGTTTTTAGTATATGACGAAACATTGATTAATTCATTAGTACTTGCCGGTATGGAAGGCAAAGCACCGATTATGAATATGGGTCAAACACGTTGGTTTAAGCAGCCAACCGCCGACGGTATGTACTTAGTTTCTCTCGATCCAAGCCTAGGTACTGGTGGGAATAGTGCAGGAATACAAGTATTTGAATTGCCGACCTTTGAACAGATCGCAGAGTGGCATCATAATACAACTCCGATTCAAGGACAGATTCGTGTGCTTAGGGACATTTTAAAATATATCCAGCATGCAGTCGGCGACGACAACACCGGAAATATTTACTGGAGTCTCGAAAATAACACCGTCGGCGAAGCAGGATTGGTTTGTATCAGTGACATCGGAGAGGAGAACTTTCCAGGCTTGCTTATCTCAGAACCGATGAAGAAGGGGCATGTTCGGAAGTTTAGGAAGGGGTTCAATACTACTCACCGCAGCAAAGTATCAGCTGCGGCTCGGTTAAAGTACTTGATCGAATCAGGAAAGATGAAGATTTATTCGAAGCCGTTAATTTCTGAACTTAAATCCTTTATTGCACAGGGTGTTTCGTTTAAAGCAAAATCTGGAGAAGAAGACGACTTAGTAAGCGCATTACTTCTCATTGTTCGAATGGGGCAGGTATTATCCGACTGGGATCCGCGGGTGTTCGACTCATTCTCAACGAGTCAAGAGGATGAACCGGAAGATTTTGAGTTGCCGATGCCGATTTTTATTTCCTCTGTGTAAGGATAAATATGATTATGAACAATAAAAATCTTAGCTTAATTGCACCTGAATTATTTGAAAAAATTAGAGCACAGTTTCCCAGTATCCAACTAACTGACGAAAATGGAGAAGCAACCACGGAGCCAGAAGATGCTCGCATGTTTGAATTTCCATTTGAAAAAGGTTCTGAAAACTTAGGAACGGTGACGTTGAGTATTGCTGACGAAGACGGGATAGTCGTTCTTTTCAGTAACAGTATGCTCGACGGAGTATCGTCTGGCATTAAACGTAACTGGTTTAATTTTTTGCGAGAATTGCGAGAATTTGCTAAGCAACGATTTCTTAATTTTGATATTCGCGATATTACTAAATCTAATTTAGAAAAGCGAGACATTAAACAACTTTCACAAGAGCAGAACGGAGACAGCCAAATGACCGAAAGTAAATTCTGGGGTACTTCAAAAGTCAGTTATCAGACTGTCGGAGAATCACGACTAATTATAAAACACTTATCACCGATTAATGCCGAGGTGCCAGGAAGCCGCACGCGAAACGTCGAAAGCATTTATATTGAAAATTCACAAGGCGAGAGATTTAAGTATCCGTATAAGCATATTAACGGCGCTCGCGCAATGGCACGCCATATCTCCAACGGCGGAAATCCTTACGATCCAATCGGCGAGCACGTTACTGGGTTAAGCGAAGAACTAAGCAAATTGCGAATGTTCAAGCGGTATGTTGAGCGGAATGATATGGTGTCAGAAGCAATGGACTCAATTAATCCGAGAGTTGTTGCTAGAATCGATGAAATTAAGAAAGCAATCCACGGACTGCAATCTCAAAGATATTACTCTGCGTTTGCTGAATCATTCGTATCCGCCGAATCGAAACAAATTCCAGAAGAAGTAATGAACGATTGGATCGATCGTTTAACTGTTCGAACATTTAACGAAGAATTGAAAAATGTTTTCCCGTACATATTCCGATTAGTAGACGAAAGTGATATTCCAGCTCGACAACTAACGGCAGAGGACTTGATCCCTGAAGAACAAACTGAAACTGATATCGATCAAATTTTCCGTGATCTAGCAAACGGCGAGCTAGATATTTTCGACGTGTATAGTGCAAATACTTCGTTGCCTGCTGAACGAGCAGCACAAGACAAATTGCACCAAATGTACGATCAAGCAGCACAAGAGAATAATTTGTATCCGAGTGATGATTTTGAAGAAATTCTCGACATCGTACAAAAGAAGATTTCCCAAGAATACGGAGATCGTGGTCAATCTGAAGATCGTGAAATGGCTCAATATGAATCGTTATTAAATCGTATCATCGGAGAGAACTCTGATATACTAAGCGATGATGAGAGTATTCAATCCGCGGCTCTTGAAAAGTTAAAAGATCTAGTTTCTCAACCACTACCCGTTGGCACTGATGGTACAAACGCAATTGAAAGTTTGCAAGGGATCATCGACGACGCCGAGCTTCATGATATTTTTAAAGAACTAGCCGATATGGATCCGGAGTTTGATGCACGGTCGATTATTAAGGATTATCTCGAGATCCACGATAAGGAAAACGGAACTGATCTTGCGTCTCAGATTAGCATCGATGGCGACAGCGCAAACTCCGAATTGCCGTCACCCCCTGCTGCCGAAGAACCGCCAGTAGAAAGCCCGGATGATAGTGAAGAAGTTGCTCCTGCTGCCGAAGAAGAGCCAGTAACTGCAAGTTTCGATCATGAAGAGATGGACTCCGAGTTAGTTGAACCAAAGGACGAAATTCACGAGTTTGTAGAAAGCATGTTTGATAAGGAAACCGGAAACTTTCCAAAGGGTGAAACAGGTGTTCTGATATCAGTCGAAAAACGATTCGGTCCAGATGCTGTGCCGAAAGCACAGCATGCGATCGAACACTTAGTTGCGGTCACAGAAAGCTATCGAATTCGAAAGTTAGCGGGACTAGTCGACGAAGATTTTAGTTCGACTCTTAAAAAAGTAGGGAAGAAAATTAAACGCGCAGCGCAGGGGTGGCCGACTGGGGTATCAAATTCAGGCCCGAAAGATATGCGTGATCGTGTCTCGTCATACGACTCAGATACTTTAACTAAACTACGGGGAACCGACGACAAGCCGCGTTCTGGACACTCCCCTCGTCAAACTCAATTAAAGTTAATTGATAGAGAAATGAAGCGGCGCGGGGCAACACCGAAGTAATAGTAATACAACATACGCCCCGAAAGGGGCTTTTGTTTGGCAAATAAAGACGGTAAAGTGCGTTACCATTCTTCTTGTTTTCGCCACATTTAAGTGTTACTATGACTTTACTGTATAAATACAGATACAGCACGGATAGGAAGTGTCCTATCGCTGTTAAAATTCAATTAAAGGCTAACACCAGGGAGTTACACAATTATGGCATCACTAGCAGAAATCCGCGCAAAGCTTAAAGCACAAGAGCAAAAATCATCCGGTCAAGGCAACAGCGACCATACAGTTTACCCATTTTGGAATTTGAAAGAAGGCGGCGAATCTTCGCTACGGTTCTTACCAGACGCTGATCCGGACAATACATTTTTCTGGGTTGAACGAGCAATGATCAAATTGCCGTTCGCAGGTGTAAAGGGACAAACTGATTCTAAGCAAGTTGTAGTAAACGTTCCGTGCATGGAAATGTACGGCGAAAGCTGCCCGATTCTTAACGAAGTTCGTCCGTGGTTTAAAGATCCGACTCTAGAAGAGCAAGGTCGTAAGTACTGGAAAAAGCGTTCGTACATTTTCCAAGGACTCGTAACTGAAGACGGTCTAAAAGAAACCGACACCCCGGAAAATCCAATTCGTCGCCACATTATCGGTCCTCAGTTATTTGGCCTGATTAAGGCAGCGTTGCTTGATCCAGAATTCGAAGATCTGCCAACTGACTATGTTAACGGTCTCGATTTTAAGATCGTAAAGACTAGCAAAGGTGGATATGCAGATTACTCAACCTCAAAATGGAGCCGACGTAGCCGACCACTTACTGCGGTTGAGCAAGCAGCCGTAGACAAGCACGGATTGTTTAACCTAAAAGACTTCTTGCCAAAGAAGCCATCTGAAGTCGAACTAAAGATTATGATGGAGATGTTTGAGGCAAGTGTTGACGGCGAACCGTTCGACATGGAACGTTGGGGGCAATACTTCAAGCCGGCAGGCATGGGCGGACTAGCTGACAACAGCTTAACACCAGCTACATCAGCAAAAGCAACTCCAAAACCAGCACCGGCAGCCACTGTGTCAGCACCTGCTGAATCAGACGATCTTCCGTTTGAACCAGACGTTGCAGTATCTAAGCCGGCTGCAACCGGTTCCTCTGCAAACCGAGCAGAAGATATTCTTGCAATGATCCGCAATCGCAAGACTCAGTAACGTCGAAACTGTTAGGGGCTACGGCCCCTAACACATTAGTTTGTAATCTTAGATAATCAAATTAGACGGCATGCCGGAGTGCTTGCTGCTGGCAAAAATAAAGGAATATACACATGGTTCAAAAAACATTTGATCTTTCGAAATTTCGAAAGACCCTCACTAAGAGTATCGACGGACTGGGGATCGGTTTTAACGACCCAACAGATTGGGTTTCGACAGGCAACTACGCCCTAAACTATCTTATTAGTTCAGATTTTAACAAAGGCATACCGCTTGGTAAAGTTACGGTGTTTGCTGGTGAATCGGGAGCTGGCAAAAGTTATATTTGCTCAGGAAATATAATTAAGAATGCCCAAGAACAAGGGATTTATGTTGTACTAGTTGACAGCGAAAATGCACTTGACGAAAGCTGGCTCCGTGCGTTAGGAGTTGATACAAGTGAAGATAAATTGCTAAAGCTAAACATGGCAATGATCGACGACGTTGCAAAAACAATTTCGGAGTTCATGAAAGAATATAAAGTAATGTCGGAGCTTGAAAAACCGAAGGTACTGTTCGTAATTGACTCCCTCGGAATGCTGCTAACACCGACTGATGTTAATCAGTTTGAAGCAGGTGATATGAAAGGCGACATGGGGCGAAAGCCGAAGGCGTTAACTTCGCTAGTTCGGAATTGCGTCAACATGTTCGGTAGCTATAACGTCGGTCTCGTTGCAACAAATCACACGTATGCTTCGCAAGACATGTTTGATCCTGATGATAAGATTTCTGGTGGTCAGGGGTTTGTTTACGCAAGTTCAATTGTAGTAGCAATGAAAAAGTTGAAACTGAAAGAAGACGAGAACGGAGATAAGACTTCCGATGTTATGGGAATTCGAGCAGCTTGTAAGATTATGAAGACGCGATATGCAAAGCCGTTTGAAACCTTGCAGATTAAGATTCCGTATGATACGGGTATGAATCCAAATTCTGGACTGTTTGATATGTTCGATCATCGCGGCTGGTTAGTTAAAGAAGGCAATAGTTACATTTACACATTGCACGACGGAACAAAAATAAAGAAAATGAAAAAAGCATGGGAAGCAGATACAGACGATTGTCTTAAAAAAGTAATGGAAGACGTGATGCTTCATCCGAAGCATGTAGTAATTCCAGAAATCGAAGAAACACCAAAGGAGACACCGATTGACTGAGCACCAAATTGTTGACATGTGGGTTCTATTCCGTGAATACATGGACCCGAAGGTTGTTGAAGTAGCTGCCGAGAGATACATCGATTTGCTTGTTGAAAACGGCGTACCCGACAAGCTAATTAAACAGCTAGTTGGACACGACGAATACCTCGATGAAGCGATCTTGTATTACTTAGACGAAGACGATGAGCTCGAAGAAGAGTAAACTTTAATGCCACTTCGGTGGCATTAAAATTGGAGACAAATTATGAGTTGGTATTCGAAAGTATCGCAAGATATCACTAAGATCCCCGACGCAATTACTCACTACGAAGCCGAATTATCGGTTGCTCGTTACGAGTGCAAGCTATCAGGAAACATCGAAAAAGCTGCCGCTGCTCTGCCGGGAATAGTAGAGTTACGGTTTGGACAATTACAAGAAATTGAAGCCATTCTTGAATTTTTAAACATTGAACTAAGACGTACTCGCAGCAAGCACTTTCGTAAATATTTGGAAAGCTACCAGCGAGCACTAAGCTCTCGAGATTGTGAACGGTACGTCGACGGTGAACCCGAAGTTATCGATTACGAAAAGCTAATCAACGAGTTTGCATTACTCCGTAACAAGTGGCTTTCAATAATTAAAGCAATCGACCAAAAACAATGGCAAATTACCAATATCGTCAAACTTCGGGTTGCAGGGATTGAAGACGCGTCGATTTAACCGATGTTGTTGCAGTTAACTGGATGACCGTGTATAATTATTAACAAGCTTGAGGTTTGGATTGTACATGGTTACTATTGAAAAAATTGTTAGCGTAGTTTACGATAAAGAATTGGTAAACAATCGGCAGCATCTACTGTTTATATTTTCGATAATGAATCGGATACGCCGACACCAAGGATTAACAGTACGCCAGGGAGCACGGACTCTTGAGATTTTAAGGTTCGTAAAAGAAAAAATAATCGCTCACTTTCCTGAGGCAGAGGAAACGCTTAATAATCCTGTCTGGGAGAATCCATTAGTGGAAATCAAAAAAACGCGCATTCTAAAAATCGAACAAGGGAAAATTGTCCTTGAAGTATCACATACTGACCCGACGATTCGTCAAATAATGCTTGAAAACCAAGACAAATTTGAAGGGCAGCTTGTTCCGGCTTCTCGCACCGGCTCGTCTTTTAGTTTGTCGTTGACTGAACGCAACATCTTAAATGCAGTTCGGCTGTTAAAGCGGTATAATGTTGAGATGTCAGAAGAGATTGTTGCATTATACCAGGAAATAAACGAACTTGTTAACTCGAATACGAAGTGGTTCTCATATGACGAGCTAGATCCGGAATCGGGCCTAATTAAAGCTCTTTCTTCAGAAATTGACCGCACAAACGATACTCATGTGTTTGATCGGCAGCTTCGATACCAATACAAAGTTCGCTCGAGAACATTGCCGCTCGATACTCTTACTAACAAGATAGCAGCACGTAAGAACCCAACGGTATTCATCGACTCGAAAAAAATAACGTTTCCTGAACTGTTTGCAAGCATGCGAGAGTTAAGACGATTGCCGATGCTCGTCATCGTCGACGAATATAACCCTGCTAAGTCAACAGAGTTCCTAAAAGGATTAGTTGACGAGCTAACTTCGTTTCCTGATTTAACTGTAGGAACCTATATTCGATTCGACAACGATGCCGGCGTCGGCGAACAGTTTAATCGGCTCGTTAAAGACCACGGATTAAACGCAAAACTTCAAGCAGATACTTCGATAGCTATAATCAGCAATTCACATCTTCCAAAATTTATGGTAGGGTCCGAGTGGTATCCGAGGTCCGTAATTAGCATTAACAATCGATTTAAACACTCGAAGTCGTACATTTACTGCAATTCAGTGGATCTGATTGCTTACTACAACACAGCAGCGCCATTAGGGATAGGGCTAGAGAATGAGCTTTTGTAAATTAATTATTCAAGATGAAGTGAACATTAAGTTTGAAGGATTACCGGCTGAAGTAAGGCGGAAACTTTCAAACACATTTAAATTTGAGAAGCCGGGTGCAAAGTATCATCCGGCTTATAAGCTTGGAAGATGGGACGGTACAACTACGTTATTCGGAGTCGGCGGAAATGGGTATCTAGCCCATCTTCCAAGGATCCTTGATGTATTAACCGCAAGCGGATATGAAATCTCTGAAATTGTTGACCAGCGCCACCCGGTTCAGCTTAACTTCGGAGAGGTAACCGAAACATATTGGGCAGACCGCGGAATCGTTTGGCCAAAAGGGCACCCCGACGAAGGGAAGCCTGTTATGCTCAGAGATTACCAAGTTTCAGCAATCAATACCTTTTTAAAAAATCCGCAGTCGTTGCAAGAGATTGCAACTGGTGCAGGTAAGTGCCAACCGTTAACCAGTAAAGTATTAACGCCTGCTGGGTGGAGGCAAATGGGGTCGATTGTTGCCGGCGACGATGTGATCACACCCGCCGGTAAATCAGTAAAGGTTTTAGAGACGTTTACTCCGGGGATCAAAGAAGTGTATGAGATAACGTTTAGTGACGGGCGAACTGTGCGGTCGTGCGCAGACCACATCTGGCCAATATATAACATAGAATGGGGGAGAACACGGACCGGCCCAATACGGAATATCTCAACGGCTGAAGTAATAAAATTGTTGATGAACACAAAGCGCAAAATCGGAGTACCGTTAGTATCGATGGTCGAGGACGTAGCTGACATCGATCTTCCGATCGACCCGTGGTTGCTTGGATTTTTATTAGGCGACGGTAGTTTTAGAAACGGAAAACTTTGTTTCTCAACGGCAGACGAAGAACTTCTCTCAAAAGTCCGGGCAAAGTTAGATCTAGAGTATGAAGTAAAACATATCGCCAACTACGATTATTGCATTAAGTTTAAACACTCTACACTAGCACGCAAACTACACAGCGAGAACATGTGCAGCAAGAATCGAAACACGCAAGGACACATTTTACCTAATCAGCCATCATCGTCAAACATGTATATTAAAAAATTGATGGAACTAGGGCTAATGGAAACATATAGCCATACTAAATTCATTCCGGAACTATATTTTAGCGCAAGTATTAACCAACGTCTAGAATTAATTCGCGGATTAGTCGACAGTGACGGCACGATAGATAAAGCTAGTGTTAAATTTTCATCCACTAGTAAAATGCTAGTAGAAGGGTTTCAAACTCTTATTTGGAGTATTGGGGGTGTTGCTAAAATATCTAGTAAAAGTAACACTACTTATATGTATAACGGAGTCCGTGTGCAATGTAAGGATTCGTTCACTGTTGCTACTAGATATCATTCGCCATGGGAGTTAACATCGTTAACTCGAAAGAAGAATGCTACAAATTTCTCATACCAGTACGGCCCGACATTAAAATTAAACATAGACTCAGTGAAGAAAGTTTCGACTGAACAAGTAAAATGCATTATGATTGACGATCCGATGCACTTATATGTAACTGATAACTATGTCGTTACCCACAACACTATCACTACGGCTACACTTAGCCACTTATGCGAAGCACTCGGCCGCACAGTTACAATTGTGCCAAACAAAGGATTAGTGGAACAGACCGAAGAAGATTTTATTAATTGTGGGCTTGACGTAGGTGTGTATTATGGTGATAGAAAAGATTTAAACAAAACTCATACGATTTGTACTTGGCAGAGCCTCAACATTCTAAATAAAAAGTCAAAAAATGACGAGCACGAGATCTTAACACTTGCAGAATTCCTTGACAATGTTAAGACTGTTATAGTCGACGAAGTACACATGGCCCAGGCCACGGTCTTGAAGGATTTATTAACACAAAATTTACAGCATGCTTGCGTTCGATGGGGGCTAACCGGAACTGTCCCTAAAGAGCCAGTTGAGTACGAAAGTATCTTTGCAAGCATTGGGCCAGTAGTAGGCGGAATTACTGCAAGCGAATTGCAAGAACGAGGTGTGTTGTCAAATTGTCATGTTAATGTCATGCAGCTCATTGACCTTAAAGAATTTAGGAGTTATGCAGAAGAATACGATTACTTAGTTACTAACAACGATCGGATAGATTATGTAGCGTCATTTATTGAACAGATTGCATTAACTGGTAACACATTAGTACTTGTAAATCGAATCGAAACAGGGACTATGCTCCAAACTCGTTTAAGTAACCTGTTTAGTGTTCTTGCTGATGCACCCGAAGTTTCGTTTGTTTCTGGAGCGGTAAAATCAACTACTAGAAAAGAAGCGTACGACGAAGTCAGGACAAGCCAAAATAAAGTAATCATTGCAACATACGGAGTTGCAGCAGTTGGCATTAATATCCCGCGAATCTTTAACTTGGTTCTTATCGAACCCGGAAAAAGTTTTGTCCGAGTTATCCAATCAATTGGACGAGGAATCCGTAAAGCAGCAGACAAAGATTTTGTTGAAATTTGGGATATTACTTCGACTTGCAAATATGCCAAGCGCCACTTAACTGAGCGGAAAAAGTATTACCGAGATGCCAAATATCAGTTTACTATCAAAAAGGTTGATTGGAAGTAACAATCGACTTGACACTTGCTACAGTCTGTAGTATAATGTAAAGAATAAAAAGGTAACACATTTGAAAATCTTAACAATTGATAATATTCCGTTCGATCTCAATAACTTACCCGACGAGCTCGAAGAAGAAATTCGGTTTGCTGTACTTGACAACAGTAATCCATTAGAACCTGATTTCTTCTTTCCACCTCTTGTTTTTCTTGAGAGTTTCAACAGCCCGGCAATGGTACTTAAGATCGGCGAAGACGAAGTTACACTGCCTATTGATTGGTGTATAGCAGTAGGCGACGGTGACTGTGCATGCGACATTGAGATTATCCCACTTACTAGTTTGAACGACCGCGGATTTGATGCGCTATGCGTGAATCCACTTTCTAGTTTTCGTTTAGAATTCCGACCTATCCAAATCGTTAATTTTTATAACGACGTAAAGTGGTATTTTCCGAAAATTAAAGCCGGTCAGTTGTTATCAATTCCACTCACTGATAAATCCAAATCACTCTGCATATTTGCTGTTAAAGAAGTTTCGCGACAGTGCGAACTGATTGATATGGCAAAGCTGCTATAATTAAGGAAGCATTACATGATTCTTCGTGCAGTAAAACGCGCATACGACCTGCATTCTGAAAAGTATCCTCACATTTACTGGAAGATTGACCTCCATGGGGTATGCTTTCATTCTAACTACCGGTCTCACGAGTACGAGTGGATAAACGAATCGGTCCTTGAGGCACTTACTGAAATTCAAAAATGTGAACATTCAAAGATTATTCTGTGGTCGTCGTGTTACCCGGCCGAGCAGGTTCGCATTATTAAGTTCTTCGCCGACCACGGCATTAAGGTCGACTTCTTTAATGAAAACCCGTTATTCAGTAATACTGAATACGGATGTTTTGACAAGAAGTTTTATTTTAGCATTTTGATTGATGACAAGGCGGGATTTGACCCGCATGAAGATTGGTCTCTAATTACCGAGTTTCTTAAATGCAGGAACAACTGCTAAACCTATCTCGAATCATATCTCCGTTAACGTACGATGAAGGCTAGTCAGACGGGGCAGATATTTAAGATCGCATTCCGCCGCAACGTGGGCCGCTACGTGGCTCGAAAGTTTTTCATTATCCCTAGAGTATGTGATGCTACTGGAAAGTGGATCTGGTTAGAATTTGGGTATGGAGTTTCGGCAGATACTGCGGTCCGACCGCGCCTTGCAGCAACTGCATTTCTTTCAGAAAAGGGATACACAATACTTGCACTCAAGGGAGAAATTTAATGACTCGTGTAGAACCAATAGACCTGTGGCACATCGTCGGTGCAGTGCGTTTATCTGGGCTACCACCGCTAGTAACCCGAAAGTTTTTTATTATCCCGAAAGTGTGCGATGTAACTAAAAAGCGAATTTGGTTAGAGCACGGATACGAAGTATCAGTAGAGTTACTACCGTTTAGTTGTCATCCAATAAAAACGCAAATTTCAGAAAAGGGATACACAATACTTGCACTCAAGGGAGAAATTTAATGACTGAAAAAGTCGCACTTAAAGACGTACTAGCATCAGTTGACTCTGGGTATTCTGGCTTGTGGGACGAAATCGACGATGACCAACGCAAGGCTCTTAAGTCAGAATTCTTTATCCTTAACCGATATGTAAGTAATGTTAAGGGGCAGTCTCGGGAAGTCCAAGAACATTTTGTATTGACTGTCAATGAATTTTTTAACAAGAATTGGAACTTGCTACAAAAGCATCCGAAACTCCTATGGATGCTTCTGAGTATGTGTAGCCACGAAACTGGAAAAATCTTTTTCCACGAATGGATCGGGTACAAAAAGAAAAAAGGAAACAACAAGTTAATGAACTTTTTATTAACGGTTTATCCGAACAAGAAGATTGACGAAGTTGAAATGCTGGCAGCGTTAATGACACCGACCGAAGCAAAGAAGTTAGCTCAAGCACACGGGTACGACGATAAACAAATAGAAAAGATGTTAAAATGACTACGAAACCATTTGTATGCCAATACTGTAAACACGGTTATACTAAAGAATCGTCACTTGTAACACACATTTGCGAGCAGAAGAGGCGCTACCTTGCAAAGAATGAAAAACATGTAGTAATCGCGCACCAGACGTTTATACGATTCTTTCAACTCACCCAAAATGCAAAAGGTGTGAAATCGTATGAAGAATTTGCAAAAAGCCCGTATTACAATGCCTTTGTTAAGTTCGGTTCCTTTGTAAGCAATACTAATCCAATGTATCCGCAGAAATATATTGATTATGTCGTAACTAGCGGAGCTAAGCTCGACCAGTGGTGCAGGGACGAGCTGTATGAAAAATACATTCTTCATTTGATAGTAACTGAATCTGCTGAGACTGCCCTTGAACGCACCCTAACTCATATGCAAGACTGGGCTGACAAGAATAATGCAGCGTGGAATCATTACTTTAAATGTGTAAGTCCAAGCCGCGTAATCTTTGATATAAAAGACGGAAAGATTAGCCCGTGGGTGATCTTAAATTGTAAGTCCGGTAAAATGATGTTAACGAGTTTAGTCGACGAACAACTAAACTTGATTGAAAAGTATATTGATCCAAATATGTGGCTTAAGAAATTTAAGCAGTATCCTGCAGATGTGATGCTAATTAAAGAAGTAGCTAAGGAAGGAAACTTATGAGCGCAGATGTAGATATCGACTTTGTTGATCGTGCCGCAGCAATTGCATTATTTCCTGCAATTGCTGCGGCACGGGTTGTAAGTTTAGTAGACGGTGAATTGTCACTTACTCCGCACAACAGCGGCATTTACCTCCAAGATATTCCGCACAATCCGGTATCGAATGTTGCAACGATTGATTTTCGCGAAGCCGATGCTCGCGGATATTTTAAGATCGACTTTCTAAACGTAAGTGTCTACGACGGAGTCAAAGACGAAGAACACTTAGTTAAACTGCTTACTAAAGAACCGATGTGGGACCTATTAACATCAACTGAGTTTGTAGATATGCTGTTTCATGTTAACGGCCACAGTGATGTTTTACAAAAAATGAAACCAACGTCCATCGAGCAATTAGCCGCAGTGCTAGCCGCTATCCGCCCAGCAAAACGTCACTTAATTGGAAAGTCGTGGGAGGAAGTATTACAAGAAGTCTGGGTTAAACCGACTGACGATAAGTATTATTTTAAAAAGAGCCATTCGATTTCTTACGCAGCAGCGATTGTAGTCCAGATGAATTTAATTTGTGAACAGTTATCACAGCAACCTTAGCGTGTCGGCTTCCTTACGAGTTGAACATTCTTTCGCTTGACTCGTTTCAATGAAAGGTTTGAAAGGTTAACAATCGGTCCTAGAATAACTCGAACATCTTTGCTATTGAATGTTTTAATGGCGAACTTAAATTCGGCGATTTCGGTGCGAAGGAATATGTTAATCGGCATTTGTCTATTTGATTCCCACCACCACACTTCACCTAGCTCCAACAGCCTTGCTTGCTCCTCGGGTGTGCGAAGGATTCCTAGGTCATAGAAACTAGTTACATATTGATCTTGATTTATAATTATTCCTACATATTCTTCAGTTCCGTAGTGAAGAACGGATATAAAAGGTAGGTGTTCCTGAAGATGTTCTGTTAAATTTCCCATAAATACACTTATTAGCCGAGTAGTCGCAGATGCAAAAATTGTCAAGTTATTTATACCCGAATAGGGTATCGGTGCATGCTAGTCTGGAAGAATCCCCAACGGAGTGGAGAATAGTGTATCAACGTAATGTAAAAATTTATCAGGGCCTAGATAACACCATCGAGTTTGACTTTAAAAACGCCCAGCAACGTCGAATTGATATTAGTGCCCTTACCCTTCGATGTATT
>ERZ650304.762-NODE-762-length-14442-cov-30.727462_pt1 | contig 14442 bp, 10 predicted proteins | sample MGYA00376240_ERZ650304 | MGnify/ENA primary metagenome ERZ650304 (study PRJEB26733, sample SAMN07839271) | wastewater metagenome | biome: small river; feature: stream; material: water | place: USA: North Carolina | collected 2016-03-01 ...
TAACGGTTATTTTCTTTGTTTGAACGGTTGTATTGCTTCTGAAAATTTCCTGCCATCCATTAGTGCCCATTTTCATAAAGGCAACACTGCCAGTTAAAGAACCTCCTTTAATAACATAATTCATTTTACCCGATACGGCCAGATAACCATCACCAGAAGTTCCGTTGATTGCTGTAATCGTGAATGTTGAACCAACACGTAATACAACGATATCTGCATTTTGAAAATCCCTTTCAGTGGTAGAGAAGTTTAAACCTTTGATATAACGAAGATCATCTGCAGTTCCACTTTGCGGAGCAACATCAACAACTGTAACCGGACCATATCGCTGTAAGGTCAATGTATCGGAATTAATCGTTGCTGCCTGTACCGGATTCTTAGTAATAGGCATGATGTAACTTGTTATTTCAATAGCATCAGCGCTTACCAATACTTTAGTAGCGCCGCTGTTACTGTCAACAAAATAACGATTGCCATCTGGATCATTAAATGCCTCGGTATAAGTTCCTGTTTCACCGGTATTCTGCGCGTAAATAATTGCATTGGGCAAACAGCGTAACCGTAACATACTCCAGTGTGCTCTATCATTTGGGTATGTGTTTAATATAGCCGATGCCGGTGTTACTTCATAAATAAGGCCAACGCCGTTTCCTAAATCCCCTATTTTAGTTAGTGCCATTACTGGTTAATTTTTAAGTTAATTACTAATTTTTGAACATTGGCCAGAAAATCTGCATTGGTTACCGGAATGCCAAACATATCATAGAACTGCAGTGTAAAACCTTCGTTGTCCACTGTTTTGATTTTCATTTGATATGGGTAAGTGCTTGCAAAATCTGCCGCATCACCTTCGGTGGCACCTGTTCTTAATAAACTCTTGATGCTCACATCTATTTTATCCGTTATATCTGTTCCAGGTGCAGGCTCAGTTGTCAAAAAGTTTTTTACATATAATACTGCCAAATCAGAATTCAGCACCGCTAATGAGGCGTGAGGGTAATTTCTGAACTGAATATCGGTATTTGCTACCGGGAACCCACTTAAATATCTGTTACCCTGGCGCACAACATCACTTGACGTTACTTGCATATCTGTTCCACCCGGTGGTAAAATGGTAATATTCAAACTGATGTGGTTTTTTACCACTAATACCCACGTTTTAACACCTGCCAATACAGAACTGGTAATGGTTACCGAACCATCACCACTGGTAAGATTATCAATTACCAACGAGTTTACCTTATCAGTAAATGAAGATTCTAAGCCATAGGTTACTGTAGTTCCTACTACAGAAACAGTAACCGGTGAAGTTTTGGCAAAAGTATAATCCGTTCCACCACCGCCACCTACGCCGCAATATGGATCCACAAACGTTGGTTGTGTGGTTTCGCATGCACATGGACACTTAACCCTGATGTTGATTAAAGCGAACATTAAGTCATATAACTGGTCCACTCTGGTGTAATTACCCAACATTAAATTATTGTTGTAATCAATAAAATAAACAATCAGGTTCAGCATATCCACCAAGCGGCTATTATCAATTCTGCCTCCGGCATTACTTACATACGCCAGAAAATCATTTGAATAAAGGGTATAACAGTTTACCAGGTCTGCACTGAGCTTTCCACCTTTAACGATTTCATATATATACAGTTCAACATATATCTCAACTGTCACATATCCATCAACAAACGTTACAGTGGACGTTAAATATGTTTCATAACCGGCATTAATGAGTGTATAGGTATAATTCAGCACCGCGTTATTGGTAGTAACATCTGGCAATTCTAATTGAGATGGGAGGTGTAAGGTTATTGTCCTGTCCAGTGTAGTATATTCACCATACTCAGTTGTGTCGGTAATGGTGAGTTTTTGACAGAATGAATTATTGACAAAAGTCATACAACCCTCTTTTATTTCCCCGGTAGTGGCATCAACTAATGATTCCGGTGGGTTTAATTCATAAGTATAGGAAAAGCTAAACTCTGTAGTCCCTGCAATCTGGATGAAATACTCCATTGTGTAGGTGCCGAGCATAAAGCCATCGGTGGAAATCATCGGCAAGTCACGCTTGAAGGTCATAGCCGGTGTTGCTCCATTGGTATCGGGGGTGCCAAATGAACCCTCATAAAATACCACACCCATTGGACTGGTTAATTTAAAAACCCCTCGAACATCAGCAAGCGCATAACCGGCTGCAGGATAGTCGGTGGTATCTGTAAGAATCATTTTTTTGAAGTCAGCACTCTCGCTGTTCAAGTCGAATTTTGTTGTAAATATTGGTATTGCCATTTCCTTAAATTTAAAAAGGGTTTTACAGAACCAGTCTGCAAAACCCTCAAATATCAATTATATTCAATAATTAATCCTTACTCAACTCTACCGTTACCTGTTTTACAAGATGAATTGCTTTTTGATTTGCTTTCGTTGGAATTAAATTCAAATAGGCTTTTTCATCTCTTAATAAATCAGTAATGGTTTTTAATGCATTGTCATGTAAAGTTACAAATTTTTCTAATCCACCTATCCTGTCACCCCAAAAGTTTGGTGTAACAACATAAAATGGTTCACCAATCGTTACTTTCGCATAAGGCTTTGCGGTATCTTCACGCATTGTGTAAAAATAACTATGCGTTGCATGATCGTAATGGATTACCTTATAATCTTCTGCCTCCTGTAATACTTCGATAATACGGCCTTCTTCCGAAGATACAGTTTCCATAACCTTTTTAGGATTACCTTCAGCATAAGCAGAAAGTATATCGCGTAATTGGAATTCCTCTAATCCATCAGCATTAGATATCTGTAATTTTTTAGCCAGTCGAATACAAGCATTAAGGTCCAGATAACCCGCGTTACTGGTATCTGTGATTATTGACATTGCTTTAACTTTTAACGCACGTAACGTAACGCGGTTTGCTGATTCTGTTTCGTGGTTTACCAAGTAAAATATTTGGCCATACTGAGGGCATTTCAAAAGAAAATAAACCAGTGCATAGTCCTTTCCACCTTCATGGGCATTTTCACTCAAATCAATAATTAATTGTCCTGTTCTGTCAAAGCACCATGTATCAGGAGCATAAATTGGTTCTTTACCAATTCCCTGTTCGCGCTTCGTTCTGAAATAGCGGAATTTTGCTTTTGAATCATTCCATGTGCCGGTAAATGTGTTAGGAATGTAATCAAATGGGATAAGTTCTTTACCAGGATTGTCTTTATCCTTTATGATGTTCACATACTTAAAAATGTAAACCCGGTAAGGGTTACTACCTACTAAGTTTGGAAATTCCTTCCGAATCATCTCAGCGGTAATGGTTGTCAGTTTGTCATTAATCTCAAGAAACATACTCAAAAATTATAAGTTACAAAAATAAAAGGGAAGCACCGTTGTGATGCTTCCCTTATCAAATATTATTTATTGACCTTGTAAGATCATAAATTGATTTCCGCACATTCCCTGGAACCCTACATCAGCTAAAGAGAACAATGAGTTCTGATCTAACTGTGTAACCGGTTGGGTATATGGCTGATATCCTGAGATACCATTCCATTTCGCTAATACCATTTTACGGTTGATGCCGGCAAATGATTTATAACGATATCCAAACATCGGTGCCATACGATATTCTGAACGGTTTTCATCACGATACATTTTACGCATACCGATTGGCATAATGAATGCAAATGATTGTTTATCCTCAAATCCGGTTGCACCGTAAGATGCCGTATTTGATAATGCACCTTGTTTTCTAAACAAGTGTTTCACATCATTTGATTCATAACTGGAAAACTTAATCTTAATGTTTTCACCAGTTCCGTAAGAATAATCTGAATCCTTTAACCAGTCAGCTAACGTGTTTTTGATTTCAGTGCCTAAATCAAAACCATGTAACCACATATAGGTATCGCTACCACGGTTCTGGTCAATGATTTTAGCAATTACATCAAATTTGCTCATGTTAAAGTTACCGATAGTGTAAGGTACGTTTTGACCTTCTTCACGAATCCACGGTGCTAAACCTTTTGTGGTTTTTAACTTACGGGTAGTTAATCCTAGTGGATCTTCAATACCAGGTGAAGTATCGGTATCGCTTGACCACATTAGGGCACCATCCAATTTATACAACATACGGTAATCCATGGCTTTTTGACCATAGGCGTAATATGCATTAATGTCCTGACCACCGGAAGTGTATTTAATCCACTTAACGTTTGTCATTTCAGTACCGGTACCTGACCATGCTTCTTTGATAATTTGAGTTTGGTTCGATTTTTTACGAATATTCTCAATTACAGAATCCGGCATACCGGTTCCCTCAGCAAATGCACCTGATACAAGGATGATGTTTGTTCCTACAGCCAATGTATCTGTAGTCCATGCCGCTTTTTTGAATTTCAAGGTTACGGTTGGACCTGCAGCGTTAACTGCTGTTACAACAGCTTCTTTGTCACGAACACCACCGGTAAACGTTGGAAACATGAATACGTCACCTTTTCGCGGAAATACATGCACTCCCGAGTTTGCATCGGTAAATACATCATTTGCATCCAGTGTAATCGTAAATGCTGCCTGTGAACCACCCTGACCTGATGCTACTGTAGAACCAACACGCATCGTGCGGATATATTCATCATCTTCATAGTGGTAGTAAGTGGTTTGCGCTACGGGCATTTCAAATCCCCACGCTTTCATAATCATCATAAAGAAACCATACCATTGGTCACCTTTACGTTCAAATAATTCGTCCATAATTTCAGGACGGTCGATGTCAAGCACCGAAATATACTCCGTGGCGTTTATCCCGCCAACAGGAGGCCTTAAATTTGCCATTTTTGTAAGATTTTAGTTGTTACCAATAATTTTGACTGTTCCCGCCATTTCCTGTATTGACATCTTGAATTACAACTTGTTTCTCACCACCTTTATCAGGTTGGTTAGAATTCTCCTTACCTAAATCAATTCCGCCGTATTTAGCTGCTAATGCCTTAGCACCAGATACCGCACCTCTTGAATAAGCAAGGCTTGTAATTTTTTCCATCAATGCGCCCGCAAAAATCTTATTGGTAAAACCGCGCAATGTTGCCAGATTCTTTTCATTTAGTTCAAGGCCCTGATATGATTTAACATTCTGCTTAAACAAATCATTGTATTGCTGCTGTTCCTCAGCGGATAACTCGTATTCAAACGCTTCCTCAAGGGTTACATCACCTATGGTTACTTTGTTTGGTACGGTAATTTTTCCCATTCCTTTCCCAAACTCAGGCTCCCATAACTTAATTCGCTCGGTTTCAGTAACAGCCATTTGCTGTTGCTTTTGTTCCGGTGCTGTAAGTTTTGCGCTGTTCTGCAGATTAACAATAAATTCTTCGGCTGCTGTTGCATCCTGGCTCAATCTAAATAAACCTTCGTTTTTTTCTATATCGGAATATTCCCTTCCCAATCCAGAATTACGAGGGTCCTCTAGCATGTTGTACTTACTCCGTAACGCAGACTCAATAACCTGTGGTGTTAGTGATTTATCCTTATTGTTAAGGATGGCTTGTTTCAGTACTTTATCAAAAGAACTCATTGCAGCCACATCGGTGTTAATTAAATCGTGGAAAAACGGAATGTCCCTTCCTCCCCCCGCGATATAATTAACTAATGCTTTTACATTGGGTTCCTTTTTGATATTTTCAGCAATGGTCAGTAATTCGGGATCTACCGGTGCAGATTGATTGTTCAAACGTTCTTTAATAACATCTTTGGTAATGCCCTCGCCAAAATTTTCCTTTAACCAATTTGATTCATCAAAAGCTGTTGGGCCTTCCGGGCCTTTTTGTTTTGTTGGATCTATTGGTTCCGGATTTTGTTGGTTATTACCTTGATTAGGATTGTTTAAATCAATCTCCGCAATCGTTAAGTTCTCAATACCATCTACCATTTCTCAAAAGTTTTAACAAAATTGAATATTGTAATTTAGATTTCCAAATTTTATTTACACTGGTTCTTTTTTAGGTGCCGATTTGTTACCTGCCACTACCGGTTTAGGTTTAGGGTTTTTTGATTCCAAACTGGCTTTTAATATTTCCAGTGCTTCCTTCATTTTACCGATAACCATTTGCGTTAATCGGTCCTCTTTACCTTCTGCCGCAATTTTTTCCAGTTCAGCATTAAGGGCATTAAATACTGATTCCTGTTGTGTTTTAGCATTTTCCTGTATCAATGCCAATTGGTTTTGTTGCTCCCGTTGTGCATTAACAGTTAAACGATAATCCATAATGATTCTGGCAAATGTGCTACGGCCTTTTCTTACGAGCTCCTGTATCAATAATGCATCCGGCCAAGTAAGTGAACCATTTTGTGCAGAATTCATTGCAGCCTGTACAATTGACTGTTTTTCGGTAAGGGTAGCATCTACATCAACCCGTAATTCGTAATGTGAACCACTACCATCAGCCCCGATTTTTATTTTCTGAACGGTGTTTGAACTAAACTCAGCAAATATTTCCTCAAATCCTTGTGGGAATAAGAAACATAATTGTTGAATATCCCAAATAACGTGTTGATAAACAGATTTTTTGATGATGTTGTATGCTTCTGCCAGGTGGCTGATTGCTTTTAAACTTTGATTTTGTGCAATTTCGGTAGTTTGCACTAATTGACCTGGTATAGGAGAATCCCCGGCGATGGTGCCAGATATACCCACTATATCATTCACCTTAGCGATATTAAAATTGTAGTTGGTTACATATTCGTTCATACTTTCCCCAATACCCCCCTTCAATTCCATGATTACGTGTTGTATCTGTTTAACACCTAACTCCCCAAATACTTCATCATTAACCAATAACACGCCTTTATCCATGAATAGCTGAAATGCTGCTATTGGATCAATCTTACCATCAAAACTCATTTGTGAAAATGCACTCCAAAATACTGCAAAACCATGTGGGTGAGCATTCAGCCAAGCAATCTGAAATTTCTTTAAGGTGAGCTCGTTATCATCTTCAATCGGGATTAACTGGTTACCAAATGAATTATTACCGGTATTAAAAATTGAGTAGCTGCAGAATGTTTTACCATCATAGCGGCGTTTAACCCAATCCTTTGGCCCGTAATTAAAAAATATCTCTGTGCCAATTACCCAATCACAACGATACCACATTTCGTATGGGAATTTCTCCACCTTTAAATTTTCTGATTCTACTACTGAGGTATCAGAAGGTCGGAACTCCTCTATTTTTTTACCACTTTTGGTAGTTCTGGTAGTAACGGTTTCGCTATTGTAGGATTTATATTCAGCATGTAGTACCGGTACTTTACGATAATCGTAAGGATATTGGCCGTGGCTGTCTTTATTACCCTGATTAAACAAATCCCGATTTACACCCCATGATTGTGTAAATGGTGCCAATTGGTTTAAAAATGTTTGTTCATCAATATAAGTGCCCTGACCAATTAATCTCGCCCTTAACTTTTTCACTGACATAAATACTACATGCCCAAACTGTTCGCCATCAGCATAGTTGTTATCCAGACTGCCTTGAAAAATTGCATATTCAGGATCTATGTATTCAATTTTTGGTTTTTTAGTAACTGGATCCATGTATTCGTTTACGATGGCAATACCTAAATCAAAAAGGTCCTCGTAAATTTTTCTTTTTACAAATACGTTCCAGTTATTTATTTCGAAAGTCCTGTCCACTACCTTTTTCATGTTTTGCTCATGCAATAACTCCAGTGATGTGGATGCAAATAATTCTAACTCTTGTTTATCTGCCGGCACAAATGGTAGTGGTTCATCTTTTTGCCCAAGTGCTGCATAGATACGATCATAAAATTTATTCTGTGACCGTTCCCAAATGGCATTTTTAATACGGGTTCTGGCTTTCATGGAATTTTCATCAACACCAACTGGTGTTAAATCAACGTCCATTTCCATTAAGTTAGCAATCGTGGCTTTACGATATTTCGGGATGATGGACTGGTTTGCCCATGAAATATTTTTATTGTATGAAAAACGGTTTACATCCTGTTGATCGGGTTTGTGCTGATTTTCCTCATGTCCAATCTGCTCCTTGTATTTTATTACCGGTTGCTGACCAACGGCATACTGCCTGATGGTAGCATAATCATTAATGTTGACACCGTTAGCTTGAAATGGTAACCCTGAGTTTCCTTTGCAATACCTGGCAAATATCGCCATGGCGAATGCACTGCACCAATCTTTACCGGCTTTTGTTTTTGCAGGAACGTTCTCAGGTGGATAATTGTAATCTCCTTTTTGGAACTTATCTATGGATTGACTAGGTACGGACTGATTTAAACTTTTCATGCTATTACGTTTCGTCTGAACAGTTGACTAATGTCCCGCAGTTTCTTTTCCCCAAACATCTTATAAATCTCAGTTGCACCTAGTAGCGCATAACCACAAGCAGTAAACACATCATAATCATTCATTTTTACATCAATATCACTACATTGTTGTAACAAAATTAAGTGATTTTCTATTAATGCTGATTGCAGGAGGTAGTCACGCATGCAATTAAACAAACTGTTTCGTATTTCAACAGACGTGTGAGCACCTGGCGCTTTAAGTTCTTTACCCGATTTTGGATCTATCCGGAACTGTAGGTAGTTCTCAAATTTCCTTCTAACATACCATTTCCAAACATCGGTTAAGTTTACCTCTGGATAACATTTACAGCCAAACAGGATGGATAACATTAAGGACTTTTCACAAAACTCATCTGTGGTAGGTGGTATCTTGTTATAAATAACATTGAATATACCGGTCTTATGATAGAAGTCATTTGTTTCCGGATTGATTTCATCGCGTTTAATCATTGGTGAATCAATCCCCGGGTTATACTTCCGATAAATAGCTATTGCACCATTACTACCTTTACCGGTGCTTGTGTCCTCTCCAAATTTGAACATATCCGCACCCTGGCTCCATAAAGCGGTATTGGCAGGTGTTATTTTGCCTCTAGCATCCATATAGAACTGATTAGACTCAGAAGGGTCAAGTGTGTAAGAACATTCAACATCGTAATCACTTTTATCAGCGGGTATCAAAACAACTTTTGCCTTTCCACTTATAACATCATCTACTGTCGGTAGTTTTAATATTTCCCATTTATGTAGTTTAGAATCTAGGCCCATCCATTCAACCTTGTAATAAGCAATTTTAGGGTTATCGCTAAAGGTGAACTGTTGCAAGCGCTGATTAATCAGGTGCATTGGGAAACGTTTGTTTCCGGACAATGTTGAAAAACAATCACGGAAGCACCTTGGTACATCTTTTCTAAAATCGATTAACCCCTCCTGATCATCATTTTCAATAAACTGTTCAATCTGGTTGGTAATGTTATCTGCAGCCGCATCAAATAAACTGTTTCCATATTCATCGTTATACTCCTGCAGTCCATCGGCTGAATCAATAAAGAAATTAATTAAGCCGGTTTGTGTCTGTCCGTTATCGTTCCTGTCACGGTAATGGGAATTCATGCAGAGTTTTTTCCATTTCTCGGCACCATCTTTTTCCATATCCCCAACGGTTGTGGTGCAGAGGCATAAGCCGTGTATTTTTTTATTTGCACCTAATGTCAGGGTTTGTTTAATAAATTTCATGTGGCGGCGTTCCACATCAACTTCTTTTGTTTTACCACACTCATCTACGTGGATAAAGTTAATCTCCTCACTATCATACGCGTTCTCGGTGGAGGCCCTGTAGGTAATTTTCGAATAAAGTGCCCGTTTAATTTTATCGCCAGTGCTACCAACCTTTCCCTTTTTAGATTGAGGTTTAAACTGAATATCTTTTGCAGGGTCCGGATTATTGGTATTGATTGGTTTAAAAAAGAACGGATAACCACGCCATCCCCTCAGCAATATTGTTTTGAATATTTTTTCAGCATGGTCCTCGGTAGCACTCTGCATACCGTTATTTCCGTTTGGTGTTCTGGTGGCGATGTCCAGGTTAATGTTACAGGCTTTGGTCGTTGCACCCTCACGGCGCATCTTATTCCATGTCATGCCGATAACGGTTCTGGTGCCCATATCCACCAAATAACCTTTATCCTCAACCTTAAAGCCTTTTTTTACGGCTTCATCATGTTTTTTCTGGTTACTGGTATAGGTTACTTTTTTAAAATTATCAGTGATTTTATATTTAAACGGGGATTCTGTTGTATTAAGGCACCACCATACAGCGGTGTAAAACCTTCTATCCCTGTCACGGTAATTTTGGTAGAGGGAAACGGCCTCTTTATTTTCAGCCTGAAAGTAGGTCAGGTGCATGTAATGATGTCCGGTAATCCATGTCGGAACGCCGTTGTTATAAAACCAGTAGCCGTTTTTTCTACGTTCCCACTCCCGGTCAATAAACTTCATTTCATCCTTGTAATAATCCCAATGGTTTACAATTTCTTCCCAATACAAGTCAACATCAGTCCAACCCTGTTCATTCAGGGCATTTAATTTTGGTGGTAGGGTGGTTCGCTTAAACTTTTGGTCCTTTGGGTGCAATCCGTAACCATCAATGGTATTTAATTTCGGTGGAGCAGGTAATTTAATGACAATGGTGTCCAAATCCCTGTCCTGTTCATGGAATACTACTACTTGGGTAGGGGGTTTATATAAATGCTCAAATTCACTTTTTTTCCTTTTCGATGCCATGACTTTCGTTGAATTGATTTACCCATTCCTGAGCTTTATACTCGGGTCTAAATTTACGCACTTCCAGTTCTGCATTGGAAACAGTCTTGTAAAATTCTAATTGCACACCCGGGGCTTTATCCCCTGCCAAAATTTCATCACGGAAATCGTTTAATACTTTTAATTCCTGTTTGATGCTTGTTAATGTGGCTTTTGGGTTCATCAGTGTGTCCTCATAATACTTACGCTGTAAAATCTGGTAAGTAGCATAATCAATTGAATGAACCAGAATACAATAACAGATGATCATTGCATTAGCGATTGGCATTTTGCCTTGCATGAAGTATTGTGCATAAGTGGTTAATGTCCCGGTATTGGATGCTTCAAATCCGGCAAATTCAGCACTCATTAATTTTCGTTTGTGGTAATCTTCAATATGTGCAAACGGGCTAAATGGATCATACATGCATACGATGAACTTAATTGCCATTGTATTGGTCAGGTGGATATAACCGAACTTGTTATCATAGTTTTTAAACTCCGCGTATGATTCCAACTTTTTTTTAAATACCTTATAGGCATCACTGCCGGCAGGAATTTCATTTAAATCCAACCAACACTTACTGAAACTATCCTCAGTAATTTTAATGTTTGCCTTTTCTATTAACGATTCAGTCATGGAATATTATGGTTTCCTTGTCATAGATGGAATTTTCATCAATTCCTGTAAAGATGGTATAAGTTTCGATATTGTAAACAAAATCATACTTCTTAAAATTTCGCTCAAATGTCAGGATATTGCTTTTTTCATGCAAAATTCGCTTACCTACTAAATGCTTTAAGTGTTTTGGAGCGGCTAATACTTCTGCCTCAGCATGTTTAGTGGTGTCCTGTAATTTGACATTATGGATAATTCTGCTTGCAGCCTTTTTGATTGGCTTTACATACAATACGTGCCTGTTCGGTATAATCTTACCTGCTTTGAGTTTAGCGATAATGTACCGCTCATGTGTAGCTCGGTAATCACACCCGGGGCCTTCAAAGTATTTAGCCGTAATTGGTCCAGAAGTGTGGTAAAATATTTCATCCCCTGCTTGAACAAAACCATGGTCCTTGTAAAAAAACTCATGTTTGAACTTACGCATGTAGGCTTTTAATGGTTCGCCAGTGGCCATTACTTTACCTAGTGCCAGGTGGTCGATTTTATTTTTTGTGAAAATTTCTAAGTTATTGATTATCAACGATGTTTGTGATGCTATGTCCTCCACTAGTATATATCCATTAACAGGAATAAACTGCTCATTCCTGATGGCGCAAAATATCTTATCATATTTCACCGGAAAGAACATCTCCCCTTTTTCATTGTAAAAAAGCAATCCATTTTTTTGGGCTACTCTTTTAAAATGATGATATCCGTAATAGATGATGTCACCAACCTTTAATTCGATATTTGTATCATAATCGCTGATGGAAACCATACCGCCATCATTCTCCAGATTAGGCACCCCATCATTCTCGTAAAACTTTAATTTTTTAGGCAGCATGACTACTTCACCTCTGAACATGGCATTTTCTGTATCTTCCCATGTAATATCCTGCCACAAGCCGCTTTTTAACTTTACATGCGGACTAATGAAATCATCAATTATTTTAACGAGCACCTGATTATTGAGCATAACCTTTGGGAGCTCAGGCAATTCAATTGCCATTCGCCTGATTGCCGGCATTATATTTTCGCTAAATGTCATACCTTTTTGAATAACGTTACAGCACTATCAGCCATTAGGTCGGGTTTAACTTTACCTTTTTCCATTAGCTTATTCCAATCTTTTACAAAACCATCTTTTGTTGCAGCACTCATTTTCATCCATGCGCCGAGTTCTGCTTTACGGATTGGTAGGTCGGTTCCGCGATGGTGAACAATTGTCATGTCATTAGGCCCGGAATTCATTTCACTTTTCCGAATAACCGGTGGACCTTTTTTCTTTTTGTTTGCACCCATAACATTGCAAATATAACAAGTTTGTGATGTATTGCAATTCCAATAAGTTTTCCACATTATTTGTTTTTTTCAACAATCTTAATTTACATTTGTGCCATTCCAGACAGATGAATAAGCAATCAGCACAATTAAAATTCTTATAAATCCTTTGCGGGTAGCCGTTCCAGATACTTTGTCTGCCTGGAAACTTTCTTTGTATCAGCGGCTACCCTCAAGGGACAAACATATTTTTATGATTGAGAATCACGAAAAATCCGTGGTGGTTAAACGCAAACTGCGTAATAACTTCACAATGGTGTCGAATGACATCCTGCGCAACAAATCAATTTCGTTAAAAGCAAAAGGCTTAATGTGTTATCTGCTCTCGCTTCCAGATGATACCGAGATTAAAAAAACCAAATTACATTTAGAACTTAAAGATGGTCGGGATGCTGTTATATCAGCCTTTAACGAACTGATTGAATCCCGATACATTACTGTGGAACAAACTGTTGATGAGGAGCTAAAACAGTTCGCTTATGTTTACACGATTTACGATGTTCCTCAGACTGGAGAAACTACCGAGCCGTTACTGGAAACCCGTAACGGCTTTCCCGTAACGGAAAACCCGTTGCCTATATATAATAATAAGGATAATACTATATTAAATAAGAAAAGAAGTACCCAAAATGAACAAATATTAGAAAAAGCAGAACAGTGGTACACCCTACAGGTTAATGAAGCAGTATTATCCGGATTTGAACACTTAACCCTTTATAAAAAGTTAATCAATTACATTTTTGCCAGTAATCCCCTAAAAAAACCGGCTATTGGTATTTTATCCCTATCCCAACAAATGAAGTGGACTGAATTTGAAAAATTGTTGAATCAAGTTGGAGGACCGGATAAGATTGGAAAAATTGTTGATAAGATTGAAGTTATGATAAATACCCCTAAATACCTGAAAGGCAAAGAATCTTTTTATCTCACACTTAGAACCTGGTTAAAAAATGAAAGATCCTAGAAGCATAAAACGTGTAAACACCTTAACTCAAGAAGTTATGTACGGAAAGGTTCCGCCGCAAGCGCCGGACTTTGAGGAATCTGTTTTAGGTGCCCTGATGATTGATAAGGATGCCATTGATGCAATGTTTCCACTTACTGCTGCTGATTTTTATGATGATCGCCATCATAATGTTTTTGAGGCAATAATGAATTTACATCGATTAAATCAACCGGTTGACCTAATGACCGTAACGGAGCAATTAAGGTCAATGGGTAAATTAGAGGAGGCAGGTGGGCCTTTTTATGTTACAACTTTAACTAACCGTGTTGCTTCTACAGCCCATATAGAACATCACTCCCGTATTATCAAGCAAAAATCATTACAGCGAGCTTTAATAACCATTTCCAGTAATGCTGCGAATGCTGCTTATGATGATACGATTGATGTTTTTGAATTATTCGAAACCGTTGAAACGCAATTAACGGAAGCCAATTCAGTTACTATCGGCAGTGAAATAAAAAACATGGCCGAAATCAGCAAGGATTATGATAAAAACCGTGAGGAGCAAAAACTGAAAAAAAAGCGTACCGGTGTTCCTTCCCCGTTAAAAGATGTAAGGGGTAAAATTGGCCAGTATAATAACGGGGATTTGATAATTGTTGCAGCCCGGGCCTCAATGGGTAAAACGGCTTTTGCTGTGGAGGAAATCTTAGGGATGGCAAAAATGGGTATTCCGGTGGGTTTTATATCCATGGAAATGCGTTCACCAAAAATCTACCTTCGATTAGTAGCCTGTGAATCTGGCTTAAC
>ERZ650304.763-NODE-763-length-14434-cov-4.553446_pt1 | contig 14434 bp, 10 predicted proteins | sample MGYA00376240_ERZ650304 | MGnify/ENA primary metagenome ERZ650304 (study PRJEB26733, sample SAMN07839271) | wastewater metagenome | biome: small river; feature: stream; material: water | place: USA: North Carolina | collected 2016-03-01 ...
TGGATTCTAATAATATTTTTTCTTTTAATCCCATTTAAAAATCTATATTAAATCTTATTATCAAACTTGTTTCATTGTGTTTTGGTATAGGTGGTGATATTTTAGCATATATCATTGGGTGATTATCATTATCTGCGCCAATCTTAAGACCTACTTCGGTAATTAATTTAGCCTTCTGGAAATTAGATGCACAATCAAATGTAGAGTTAAGTGAACCATTCCACTTGTCTGCGTCTAATTTATAATCCACTTGCATTCTATATTGGTTAGTAAATGTCTTAAATTGTACATTACCTATCGTCCATCTCATTTTACCTACAAATAATTGGTCTGGCGTTCCCGTACCCCAGAATTGAGTTAAGTCATAGAATACCGCCCCGGTAACCGTGTCTAAATATTGTTGCTTAAAGAATTTTATACGATAGTCTGCTTTCTTAATACCAGCATCTTTCAAATCAAAGACAGTTGCATCACTCTGATAATCTAACATTGGCATAACCACCACTTCTTCTACACCTGTTTGTTTTGGATTAAGAGGGTCAGTATTGTCTATAATGTATTTACCTATAATAACTTCTAATTGGTCTGCTTCATATCCAGTTAACCTTATATCATCTACCAGCCAAAGAAGTTCTGGTAGAGTAAATTCAACAGTATATAAACCTTCATCTAAGTTTGTTGTAATTGGGTTATGCCAATTGAATTGAATTAACTTATTATAAGGTAGAGTATCATAATGCGTTCCTTTTAAACGGTAAGTTAAGAAATGTGAATATGGTTGAGTGATAATATTGATAGTATCAACTACCACAGTCGTCTGTAATTTATTTACGTTTTCTAGAGTAGGTTCTGGTAGAGTATAGTTACGATTAGAATTATATGAAAGTGCCATAATAATTTCTGGGTCAGTAATAATACATATTCTTAAATCGTAGAAGATGTAACCTACAAAACTCTTAACAACTGTATCGGTGTCGTAATATAATTTCCCCCAATCACCTACGAAACTGTCTGTATATTTGTCGGTATTGTTAATAGAAATTACTCCATCTTTAAGTTGTGACATAATACCTGGTAGGTTAATTTTAAAACTATCCGTTACATAATATAAATGGTCTTGGATATTATTGTCATAGTCGAATACTAAGAACTTTGTAACATTCTTAATAGCATCTGTATCAATATGTCCTAAGAAGTTCTGTAGACCTAAATATTCTGAACCATCATAGTCTAAGAAGTTTGTTGCACCTTGAGGTTTTAACGAACCAACATAGTTATAAGGGTCACCAAGAATTTGTTCTGTTTGAACTTCTATTTTCTGCCATGTATCAACATATTGCTCTCTAATAGATTGAGTATCTTCTCTATTAATAAGAACAAAAGTATAATAACCATTAGCTTGTGGTGTAAAGTCTTTATCTATTGTAATTACCCATTCAGTTGCTGTTGAACCTGGTAAAACACTTAGAATCTGGAACTGCCATAACTCACTCTGGAATAAAGGTAAGCTATCTACATCATCTGTATAATTTCCTGTAGAAACTGTTGTTGATTGTGGTGTAGGAAGAGTAAATTCAGTTTCAAAATATTTCTGTATTACCAACCAATCATCTACTGTTGGTATGATTGCAACGTCACCAACATTAATTGTAATCTCTCTTGTGCCTGTTAAATCAAAGTTGTAAACACCTACCACTGCATTCTGGCTAAATAAACCCATTGGTGTTGTTAAGACTTCATCCCATAACCATACACTTCCGTCTTTACGAACAATACCTTTTGTAAATTCGGAAGATACAAACTCTTGTCTAGAAACTTCTGTTTGTAGATTATCGCAGTCTTCGAATTTAATTTCTGCCGTATATCTTTTATGTCCACCGTGATATAATAAAGCTGGGTTAACATTATCTTTCTGTAATAGGTCACCGTAGCCGTAATAGTTATTACCGCCTGTACCAGCATATATTAATAACTCTGGGTCGGCGAGTTGTGCTGCGTCTACAATTAATGGAAGTAAACTGGTTTGTCTATTATTTAATATTGTTTGTGGCATCCTATTTTATTCTTTAAATATTATATTGGTTCAACTGTGTATCCACAATTATAATTTCCTCTTGGTAATCTAAATGTTTGATTGTATCCTAAGTCATGGCAATTTCTAGATTCAACGACCTGAGATGTATTAGAATTTACTGCAACACAATTTACAAGTGCCTTGTCAAGCATTAATTGTAACCATTGCTGTTCATTTAAGTCATTTGTCTTATCTATTATTGTTTGGACCACGTTACCGTTTGTATTTGTAATCGTTGTCTGAATCCATTCAGCGAATTGCATATCTAGACTTGGTGTAATATCTACACTAAAAACTTCAACACCTTCTAGTATAGGTGCATCATCAATAACGATATTCGTAAATACCGGTGTAGCAGACATATTAGCTTGTAGAGTTGGGAACGTAATTTTGTCATCAACTTTCGTAATAATATTATCAAGGTTAACTCTAATAATAGTTGTCGTAACCATTTGATTAGGACCAGTAGCAGCACTGCTTGAACCAACGGCTGTATTTGTTACTTTAAAATCACCTGGTACCATAAATTGTATCTCTATGATATCACTTGTAAATGTACCTGTATTTAGAATGTAATCTAGGTTCAAGGTTGCTGTAACATAATTACCTAAGTTGTCTTTCTTAAGAATTGCCCATGTACTTGAAGTATAATGTCCTCTATTTAAAGTCTTGTTTAATACTAAAGGCGTAGACAAATTACAAGATATTTGTGCGTTATTAGCAATTACCGTTGTTCCGTTTCTTGTTATAGCAACCGCTTTCTGGAATACTTTAAATGATTGCGCACCTGTACTACCTAAATCCCAATTACCACCATTAAAAACCGAACGCAAATTTAAGCCCCAGATAATACTTAAATCTTTCCATTTATAAACTGGGTCTGAAACTCTAATATAAGATAGTCTGTAAGGATATCCAGCACCAAAACATCCATCTACCTTATTACCATTTGGATTTGTTACTTTATTGTGACGTACTTCTGGGTTACCTACAGGCCCATTGCCATATATTATCTGACCTTGTAACAAATATGTAGGTGGCACTTGTTGCGCACCATTAAAAGAAGTCCAAGTTTGAACCGTGTTACCATCACCGTCTTGTATAAGATATGTACCTACCACACCTAAAGAGTGATAGAAATCTAAGCCCCTTGAACCATCCCAATCTTCATCACCTGGATACCAAGTTTGTGGTGCTGCCGCCGAGCGATTCCCTGATGGGTTTCTCATAAAGTGTGTATCATTATAAGTTGCCCCAGAGCCGTGCATAAAATTTAAGTTACCAAATACAGACTGTTCTAATCTCCATTCTGCATATTGTCCATTAGTTTCAAAGTCAACAATTCTATCCTTTGGATAATAGTTAGGATTAAATTGCGCCTGCTTTTCTACATATACATTATAAACACCCATTTTCTTATGTTGTTATTATTATTGTTTTTTCTAATCCACTAAATTGCCCACGGGCTACAACTCTACCTATTTCATAAGGAGCATGCGGAACATCATCTGCTGGGTTAAGAAGTTTTGATGCAAAGAAACTACCATTTACTTCGTCGAGTGTTATTTCTAGATAATCGGGAGCTAAATTCGTTACTTCAAAAGTATATAGCTCTGGTAACCTTAATTGATTTCCTTGAGCATCAAAATATCCGTCTGGTACAGTTTCTAAGAAGCATATCCAACCTTGTACAGGGTCATTACCGAAGTTGATTGTATTGTTATCGAAACCATTTTCTAATGTAGGAGGAACTACACCCAAAGATAAGTTCGAGTTATCTGGGTAGTTATAATATGAAGAGACATATCCTTGCGAGTCAACATATCTTTTATAACAAAAGATATTACCTGTTAAACCTCTATCTAAACCTTGATAAACTAAACGACTTTTAATGCGCTCAATATTATATGGTGCATTAAGGACTCTAATTTTTGTATAATCATAAGATAAACGATAGTCCACGTCACTATCACCAAACTCAATACAAGATATTCTTAAATTTTGTGGATTAGCTTGTGCTAACTTAGAAAATTTCTCTCTAAGCCTATTTTGTATTTTTACATCTACTATTAATCTTTTTTCTGGATTAAACATTCTTTATACTATTTTATTCATCGCCGCTCATTGTAAGTAGCGGTGTGCCTGTTTTATTATGTGTAATTATTCCATTTGCAATATAATATTCCCCTTCTACTTCAATATTATATACTAAAAATTTATTTTTGTTAGAAGTAGTTATTTCAATTGAATCAATAACTATTTCTTTAAAGTCTTTAGTAAATAATATGTCGCCCTCTCTTAATTCATCAACTCTACATACGATATAATCGTTGTTTCTCATAATATATTGTTGGTGACCTCCTGTAGAAGTAAATATACCATTGATTGTATATATTTGATTTACAAAGTAATTTTGTTTACCCGTAACTAATACCTTTTCCATTTGTCTTGTTAAAGGATTCATAACAGAAAGTTCATGCCCTACTCTTATGTCTTCAATCTTATATTGTTCTTGTGGGTCGGTAGTATCTATAATTGTCCCTTCAAGAAGACATCCGCCACCAGATCCAAGACCAGAAGGAGCTGGTGGTAATTGCCCGTTACCGTCATTAGCTCTTGTGTATGTTAGAGTGATATCGATATCTGATGCTATTGGGTCTAGAAGATATGTCCAACGAAGATATCTATATATGTAATACCTTGTTGAATTTACATAATAATATCCTCCAGGGGAACCGTCTTTATTAAGTTCATTATTAGCTTCAAAGTTTAATCCAGCTACAAGGTCTCCTAATTTGTCAACACCGTTAATCTTAAATTGAGTAATCGTTGGTGTGCCATATATAATATAATCTGTTACGAAACTACCATCACCTGCTAAATTAGATGAATCTATCGCTGCCAATAATAAAATTCTAATAGTTGCATCTTCTTGGCCTAATGTTACATATTGAAATGAAGTAGAATTTTCTACTGGGTAAGATTCCATTCTAGAAACATGAGTAGGTGCATTAGAAGTAGAAGCTGCGTTTGTTCTATAAACTCTAAATTGATGAGTATAAGGCCACCAAGTAATTTTTACTTGAGTTGCTGCTGTAATACCAGTTAAAGTTTTTGTAAGAATATTTGGAGTAGAACCACTAATTGGGAATATACTTTCAAATGGTTGATTATTAATTTGCATCACTGCACCGAGAGTTGCATTTGGTCTAGAAAAGGTGATAGTTAAATTATCTCCAGAAGACACAAACTGACTATCACCTGAGTTTATAACAGTAGTACCGTTACTAATAATACCTGATGATTGATTTGTAATTGTAAACTCAACGGGTAAAATAGCTCCAGCACCGCCTGTTGAAAAGTCTAAGTCTATTAAAGGCCCTGGTAGAGATTTTAATTGCGAATCAAAAATACCATCATCACCAATACCTGGTTCTTCAAGAAGCTCGATTGTATAAACTTTGTGGACCTCTTGAGATGTATTGTCTTCATATGTCACTGGGTCTGGCGCCTCACTTTCTAATGATACTTTCCAGAATGGAGCGAAGGCTATTGTTTTAGGTATTGAACCAGCTGCTACTTGATAACATATTCCCAAATAGAATATAGCACCTTCTGTCCATGTTATATCTGACACCCCTTCTGTTACAACTGCCCCCCATGCTTTAAATGTTCCATCTGTTTCAATAAATTTAGCAATGTTTGACATGAAGCCAAATGTATTTTCTTGCATTAATTCAAAGTCGTCTTTAAGAACAGGGTGTCCGTTTGCGGCGTATTGTAGTATTTTGCTTGTTGTGCTCATTCTTTATTTATCTATAAAGGTATAAAATTATTTTATGAATCTATAATATTTTCCAGTTTCACTATCATAATAAATATGATTATGTGGTCCACCAATTAAATTGTCTTCACCTTCGTAATAAATATAGAAGTTATCATCAACTTCCTGATTTGGCAGAGTATATTCTATTTGGAAACAAGGTAATTGTTGATATACTATTGTATCTATTCTTTCGGGCAACTGTCCTAAATCCCATTGGTGGAATTCAAAATTCATATCAGTAGTTACCAATGTCGCTATCATTGTATCTCTTAGGTCTGCTAAATCTGCTTGGTATAAACCCCAATCTTCTTCTAACCCAGCTAAGTCAATTTCTAACCATATAGAATAGTTGCTTACTCTATAAGACATCTTAGCTGGGTTAGCAATGTTCTTCCATATCTCACCTAACTTCTTAAGAGTATAGAAGTCTGATTGTTCCCATGTAATTGTACCTGAGTTACCATAAGGTGCTAAGTTAAATGAGAATTCACCGCTAAGAGCTGAGCCTAATAAATCAATTCTTATAGATGCCCTACGTCCTAGATTGTCGATAATACAATTCTTATATGCTCCACGGTATCTAAACTTGTCTGGAACTTCTGGTTGAATTAAACGAGAGAAGTTATTTGTGTTTACTACTATCGGAATAAATTGGGCTGATAGAATCTTAAACTTCTTTTCTATCAACTGAATAATAGAAATTAGATTCGTATAAGTAATAATTTGTCTACCGAATACAAAGTAATTGATTAACATAGCCTGTAGAACCTCATATTCTTCTTGTTTATGAAGATTATCGTCCCACCCTTTAAGTTGATATAACTTATTAATTGTCGTCGTTAAATCAATTCCATAGTAGAAATCTTGTTTTGTCCTTTCAAATATAGAATCACTATCTTCAAAAGAAGAATAAGGAATTAAATTTAAGAAGTCAACTTTATTATCATTGTCTACCGGTAGAACATTTGTAATAACATCCTCACCATCTATTAGTGGATAAGGTGATTGGTAGTATGCATCAAAATTATTATTCGCAATATTAGCCTTAAAGATATATCCTTCCACAGAATAATTTGAATCATCACTCTGCCCGCCAGTTTGTAGATTGTCCTGGTTTATTTCTCTGTTTTCATATACCTGTATTTCCTTAACCCATACATCGATTCTATGTGGGTCGCCTACAAATAAATCCCACCATCTTACAGCGTCATCGCCAGTGTTTGTTGGCTCTGCAAAATATGTAATATCTAATTTCTCTAAAGGCGCCGCTATAAGTTCATTTAAAGGTAAATCTCTAGCAGTCCAATACAACTCTTGTGTTGGTGTTAGGTTCCTCCAAGGTATAAATTCTATGTACCTAAAGTCTTGATATAATTCAATACCTGCTGGTCTTAATTTAAGTTCCATTCTGTGATTCAAACCATCATCATTAAATGTGTATTCACTCATAGCAACTCTTTGGTCAAATCTTGTGTTCGGTAGATTTGGGTTAAATTCATCTACATATCTAAGACGTACAACTAATTTAGAATTCTCTATACGACAGATAATATAGTTATCGTCTAGAGCTGATGTTGTATCTGTAAAATCTGTTTGTGTACCTATTAAGAAGTCACTAATAATTTCTAATGACTCTCCATTAAGAACTATATCTTTGGAAGAAATTGTTATTACTCCATCTTTATAACTGGCAAAGAATTTTTCTGATACAGCAGATGTATTAATAATATTACATATCTTTTTAGAAGTCTGCTGTATTGTTTCTTCTTCTGTAGTTAGAACAAGAGTCTCACCTAGAACTTTTACTTCTATTGTACCACCGCTTAATAAGTCCGTAATAGAAAATGATGCTTGGTTGTAGAAACCAAATCTCTCTCTAAAATAATTGTATCTATTACCAGCAGGTAATAATTCAGGTTCTGCGCCTATAGAAGCAACATGGAATAAAGAAGCTAAGGTAAATTGATTCTTTACTGCATTTAAAGTTTGCTTAGGTATTAGGTATTCAAAAGTGAATCCACAATATTTGTCCGGCAATGATAAAGGCAACATATAATAAGGCTTCGCCGTATTCTGTAGATAACAGAACCCGCCTTCCTTAAATTTACAATAAGAATAAGTTTGTTGTCCCCATCTAATTAAATCATTTAAAAAAGCATCTTGCGGAGATGTAATTAAGTCAATCTCTCTAAGGTTTATCTGCCATTGGTTATCTAACGCCTGCTTATAGAAATATGGTTGGTTCGCCGTAGACGGTATATTAGAATTGTTAAGAAGAGCCTGTGGGTCTATTTCCCAAACAGAACCAGGAGTTTTTACTTTTTCATTATCAATTAAACGGACCTTCTTATTAGATGTAGGTGTTCCATTTGCGTCTTTCTCTAAGAAATCGAAATAGAATTCATTTACCTGTACTAATCCTTCTGGAACACCCAATAAGTCTATTAGCTTCTCAAGTATTCCAAGAGTACCTTTACCTTTATATAGATATAGAAGGTTAATTAATAGCCTCTTCTGTTTTTCTTTCTGTAGAAGATATAGTGTCTTTGCATTATCTTGGTCTTGAAACTCTGGTTGATTATTAATATAGATTAATCCAGGCTCTGTTTGAACAAGCAGCTTGGACAATTCAATATTGTCTTCTTCAAATAATTCTAGACCAAAATGCTTAGCGTATAAATCATAATATTGATAAGTTAATTGGTTGTATGGCGTGTAATTTAAGTGATGATTATAAGCGATGAAATTTATGTAGAGTTTAATCTGGTCAAATAACCATCCAGCAATTAGAACGAATCTTTTAAACATCGCATCCTGGTCTCTTAATTCATCTATAACATAAGACGGGAATGCCTTACGAAGTAATTGGTTTGTTTCATCCTCATCCATAATCATTGCTGAAGCAATAACCAATTCAGTATTAAGGTCTGAATAGTAATTCTCTATAAAACCTGGGTCATCTTCATAGTTATATTGTAAACGGAAATTACCTGGGTCTAGAATCCATTCATCAAACTCTTGACTCTTAAACATGATATTGTCGGTAACAATTTCTCTTGGCCAAGGTTTTGTAACTGTCTTGTTAAGAAGTTGTTTCTGAAAATCAGTTGTTGCATTATTAAACTCAATGTAATATTGATTATTCCTTTGCAATAAGAAACCGTCATAAGTTGTTAATCCCTCCACTAGAGTGATATATTGTCCTGGTGTAAGGTTACCTTCAATTACTAATCTAATTCCATAAGTCGTTCCATAAGTTGGTACCTTCTCTCTAATCCTTGCTAGACCATCATATACTATTGGCGAAACAAGCACCTTAGGAGATGTTAGAGATGCATTCTGGTATAAACGTACATGAGTAGGGTCTATAACTTCAACAAAGAAATCATTGTTAAGTTCAGGTATATTGCACTTCTTTATCTTAATTTCTAAGCTATCTGTGTATCCATGTGGGTTAGCAGTTTCTATCTCAACTCCAGTAGGTGCTAAGACAATTGCTGTAATAGGGTTATAGATAGGAGATTCGTAATCAAGAACCTTGTATTGATTATCATTTTTGTCTACAAGAACAAAATTAATAAGGTTATCTGTTTGTGACTCTTTAAGGTTAAATACTTCTAGGCCTTTATTAATTTCATCATTTGTGAATTCAATATAAGTTTTGTTGTCTTGGTTCGTAATAGATATTGCACCTGTTGAAGAAGCTATGTACGCCTTGTAAGGATAATTGTCAATAAGGTTTACAAGGTTATAAGACAATTCAGTATAAGCACTACCGAAGAATATAAAGTTTCTTAAATCACGATAGTCAATTAATAACTTCGCCGAATTAGAAAGGAACTCTCTAAATAATTTGTCTGAAATAGTAATATCCTGCTGAGCAATAGATTTTTCTAGAGACTCCTTTAATTTATCTAGAGTTAATTCAACATTAGAAGAACATCTATCAAATACTGTTTGGCCAGATGTTGTGGTATCCTGTGCAAAAACGTCAGGTTGGAATGAGTCTGGAACATTTTTAAAAACTCCAGACGGTGTTAATTGATTTCCAAAGAAAATCCCACCTTTAATTGCTGTATTACCTAACTGTAGAAAATCCATTGCTTATATTCTTCTTTTTACTTCTTTTGTTCCTTCTTGAGATATTATATAACTGAATATAACACGACCGTCAATTCCTCCGTTTGGATTAATAGTTAAACCTGCGTCATCATACACCTCAATAATATTTGTCTGTAAATCTCTTACAGCGTCGTTTAATGAATATTGTCTCATTAGGTCTAAGGCGTTCGTTTCCTGCGTATATTGAACTTTTATGCCGATAGGCTTAAAGTAACACTCCTTCGGATAAATCCTTAATTTATCACCTACTCCAATAGTATTAAATGGACTGTCTATTCCCATATAATCAGGTGTCATAGTTATTTTAGCTAAGTTATTATTAAAGTCAAAGTAATCACTTGAAATTGCCTTTACATTTTTATCTGTGCCGTTTGAATTCTTTGCATATACTACTGAACCCATTAGACGGTTTGAAAATATAGCTTCGTTTGTAGAACCGTTAAAACTTCTTTCGAAGAATAGTTTTGTGTTTCTAAATGGCGCTATGTCGAGAGTATATTGTGTATGCCTGCTTGAAGTTGAAGCTGCTGCCACTAAGTCTGTACCATATTCGATATAGTCTTTAACTTTGATTTCAGTGATAGTTGTTTCAATATAAATAGGTTCAATTAGAATATAATAGTTACCATGGTTTGGAGTCCATGTATTTGTATCGTCGTTAAAAGTATTGAATGTATTATCGTATAAGATAAGAAATTGATTACCTAAGACTGTTTTTATCTTCTGCGTCAAGTCATTAGGGAATAAAGGAAGGACATCCCATACACCTTCCTTATAGAAGTTTATATTAATAAAGTCTTCGTCTTGGACAATAGTTACTATATCATTTAGAATACCCGCAAAATCAGATTCGGTTATAGGAGAATTAATCCTAAGTTCTTTTTCAATACCATTCTGTACGAATAACTTTACTTTATCGGTATTGTCATTACCAATAGTATTAGATGCTGGAGCGGCTGGATTATAAGCAAAATCCTTTCCAACATAAGTCTGTGATTCTTCTTTAAGAATTTCGGCGTGTAGGTTCTTAGTAAATTCAATAGGTATATAGTTTACTAATCCATGGTCTCTTAATACAAATTCTAACATATCTTTATCTTTTTAATGATTTTTGTAATTGATAATCCCTGCTCTGATAAGGTGATGCGTTAAATTCGCTTACAAATTGAGAAGATTTATTATATGCTAATTTGAACTTGTAAACCAATTCGCTTGTAAATATAACATCATTAACGTTCATTCTTACTTGAACCTCATAATTAATATCTGGGAAAAAGAAAGATGTATCAAAATTAAACCACATTGTTCCTCTATAACTATTTACCTTCTGCCAAGGAATCATTTCAAATCCATTATCACACATTACTCTATATTCGAAATAATCTCTAGCAATATTAGCTCCGCCTCTTGCATTCGCTATTATCTGCATATTAGGTTTATCACCCCACATGATAATTTCATGTGGATATGTTGATGTTGGATAGAAATACTGCCCTTCATATATTAATCCTGTTGTTCTTACTTTATTAGGCGAGATAACATTTACAAGTTCTTCCCATATTTTATTACCGTCTAGGAACCATTGTTCATATAAGAATGTAGGTACATAGTTTTCTGGTATTGAATCTTGATACCTGTAAATACCACCTCCCAAATTCTCAACATCTACCGTCTGCATAAAGACTTTCTTGTTATCTACTAACTGGCAAGTAATTACACCTGTAAAGTCTCTCTTGTTCTCATTAATTAATACACCTGTAACAATTTCACCGGCAACATAATTCTGTTTAGAATCACTTACATTATCATCTATAACTAATTCAATGTAAGGAAGATATATTGTTCTTGTATGTCTTGAGAATACATATTTAGCTCTCTGTATTGTTACATCTTGAGATGGATTTAATGGTTGAACATAGAAAGTATTAATTCCTTCTTGCAGAGAATCAATAGTAAACTCTAGGTCATCATGCCATCTGTCTGTAACCACTGTATCTATTAAGGTTTTAGCACTCCATACATCATTCGAATCGTTTCTAAAATGATAATTAGACGTTCCAGTAACAGCGTCTTTGCCTAAAAAGAAATAACCTGAGCCTTCTTGGAAATCGTCTGTATTCTTACTAAGTGTATATGTTAACGGCGGCATTTGTTCAAACCCTGGTACATAACCTGAATCCCATAGTTTTAATTTAGCTGTGTATTCATATTTATTAAGCTTCTCAGCTAAGTCGTCAGAGATAACAAATTGCAAAGCTGTTAAGCCTTGATAATTGCCATCCATTAATTGCATGATTGGATTTGCCCCCGTATTGATAAGACCTGATGCGGCAATTTGAGAACCGCCTTGTGCATAGAATAAAGAATTATTTTTCTTGGGATATAATCTTAGATACATTTATTATTTTATACTTAAATATAGTATCTACTTCTTTTTAATTTGGATTTTCCCGTCCTTTTGCATTTGGTCCAGATGAAGAATTAATTCCTCTTTCTTTGTTTGTAGAATACCTGGGATATCATTTTTTGTTTGTAGAACCCAATCTTCAAGAACTACAAGCTCTGCAACAATCATCCAGTCACCACCATTATAAGAATCAAAAGATACTTCATAGTTCTCTATCTTTTCTTTATATGAAGCTGATACTTTAAACCCTAAAAATTCTTGAGTGACAACTGTTTCTACGAATGCATCTTTAATCATAACACATTTGCCGTCTGGTTTAATATGTTCTTTTGGTAAATTCCTAGAGTATATAATTATAGCTGGGTTATCTCCTCTGCGTATTGTATATTGATAGAAAGCGAAGCTAAACTTCTCTAAAGGCTTTTCTTTCTTTAATTTCCTTTCTTCTTTTTGTAGCTCATTATTCTTGTCTACTTCTTCTTTAGTTAAGCCCAAGGGATAATTCATAGCATCTTCTGGGACAATAGTTTCGTCGGTAACTTTTATGTCAGCTATTTCCAATAGTGCTGAATTTATACCCTCTATTTTATCTTTCTTCTTTGCCATTATAATATACGTTTAAAAGTATCTGCGCGGTCTACAAATTTCTGTAAATCAGCTTCGCGAGTATTTTCAAGAATCTTACGTTCAGTATCTAAATCTCTGTTCTGAGCTAAGTATTCATCAAACTTACCTTTGTAACGAAAATGTAATTTGTTGATGTTGTTTGTAAGTGCTTGCATCTTATCAATACCTAAACGGTCACCTACATACATCCAGAAGTTTAAGAAATAATTAAAACCTCTCTTGCCATATAGAGAATAAGAAAAAGCATTTACGGCTCTTACAGATACCAAAACTTCTTCTTTATCATTTTTAAATAAACCTTCCCAATCTGCAAATGCTGCGTCACTGATAGGATTAAGTGGTAGTAAAGTAAAATCGCCTTTAATATGTTGTAAACAAACGACGTACCACATTACATCTGCCCATTCTTCTGAGATATTAATTAAATCTAATGCTTTACCATAAGCAAAATTTTTCTTATAAGCGTCTGCTAATTCGCCTACCTCTGTAATAATACCCATGTGCATATGAAGTACATTCTTTTCAATACTACCTAAGTCTGGCATTGTGGCTCTTGCATAGAACTGATATTGTTCTAAGGATTCGATTTTGTCTTTTAGAAATAATTCTTGGTTATCCATTTATAATGTCTTTAAATTGTTGATAAGATTGTTCCCAATTAATGTGGTGTATGAATTTACCACCGGCCTCTGTCCATATTCTATTCTGAAAATCATAGTCGTCAATCAAAATATGTATAGGCGGTTCACAATGTGGAAAATGTTTTTCGTTGTAATGCTTAATAAACTCTGGCTTCTCCCTTGTCTCTCTAGCAAATTGTACATGGGCATAAGGGTCAATGTTATTAATAACCCATAACATCTTTTCCATTTTTACTTTCTTAGCGAATGTATTCTTTTGTGAAATTGATGTTAGGAAAGATATAGGAATGTGTAATTGATTACATTCGGTCTTTATCTTATTATAGTATTTCTTTGTATCCGGTAGAATTGGCAAGTCTAAGAAGAAGTTAACTCCTGAATCTGGTTTTGTTGTTTTCCTTAATAAAGGATACCAATCGGTGTCATCTATTACATCTTTCTGTAGGTATTGTTTTGCACCGTAATGAATGTCTGCACAAACACCATCTAAATCGAACCAAAGAAAAAACTTTGTGTGGACTTCTTTATTTATCTTCATAGTACAAATGTACTATTTTTTAAATTGATTGTAGAATTTTCTTCGTATTTTTCTTTCTAAAGCATCAAGATTTGGCAAAGGTTTTGTATCCTCAGGATATATGTCTATTAAAGATTGTATCTTCTGAGACAAATTTTCTATTACCGCACTAAGATATTCCCAGGTATATTCACCTTTCTTTATTTTGAATATCTCTTCT
>ERZ650304.766-NODE-766-length-14370-cov-13.461334_pt1 | contig 14370 bp, 12 predicted proteins | sample MGYA00376240_ERZ650304 | MGnify/ENA primary metagenome ERZ650304 (study PRJEB26733, sample SAMN07839271) | wastewater metagenome | biome: small river; feature: stream; material: water | place: USA: North Carolina | collected 2016-03-01 ...
ACATTATCGGTGACATTATCGGTGACATTATCGGTGACATTATCGGTGACATTATCGGTGACATTATTTTTTTGCGCTTTATTCCGATAAAAAATAGTATTAAACCAATGCTCATCAATCTTAAACTCAACACCGCAGTTAGTAGTCTCAGCAATCGCATCTTTAATCCGCTTGATTCCAGTACCAATTTTTTCGATATAGCCGATACGGTGCAGTAAATCTGCAATTAATGGATTACGGGTGACGCTCTTATGTCCAAATGATTCTTTGGATAGACCAGAGGGAAGTCCGCCTGGATTACTAATTTCAACACGGTCAGAAAAAATCGCAATAACTATATTCGCACCTTTTTCAAAGTAGTTGCGGTGACAAACTGCGTTAATGACCGCTTCACGGAGTGCCACTTCGGGTATTTCAAGGATTTCCTCGCGTTGTAAATGCTCGATTTTATAGGCAATATTTAAGTGCTTGCGTAAAAAAATGATACTGTCTTCTATATCGTTTATCAAATCAGCTCGATAGTCTTTGCGATCCAAAATAGTGATATTTTCTGTACCTTGGAAGAGGACACAAGCTATCTTGGCTTGTAAAATCAAAAATTCGATGCTATCACAAAAAAATAATGCGCCTGCATTAGTTAATTGTTGCTTATCGTTAGAGCAACGCAAGTTTTGCAATATCTCTTGTGGTGCTAGTTTTGGTGAGATCTTGGCTAATTCGATAAAATTATTATATTTGGCAATAGAAAAATGCTTATCAAAGTTTGCACGTGAGTTAATCAATTCGTCAAAATGGATAAGACCCTCTTGTTGAAAAAACTCAATTATTTGGTTGCGAGTTAATTTTTGGCTATTTGGTCCAATCCGTAAGAAAAACCCTTCGCTACAGGCATGAGGCTTGCTTTTACTCTCCGGGATTGTAATGATGATAACTGATTGTTGATAGTCTATGTTGACCGTTAGCTGTGGCTCAATATGATTAATGCTATCTTGCAATCGTGAGCGGGTGTTATTATCAAAAGTAACCCCTTTGATTGTACCATCATCACTAACGCCGATAAAAATTTTGCCGCCTGACGCATTGGCAAAGGCGCAGATTTCTCGTACTAGTGATTTATCAATAGTTTCTTTAAACTCTTGGTGGTAACTCTCGCCAAGTTGGAGTAATTCCTGCAAATTCATATTCTAATTTTTATGTACATTATGTTTGAGTCTTGAGATTAACTTTTGTTTTATAAGCTTGGTATATCAAGCAAATCCAGCTTCTTTTTGATGTTTTATTCGTAATAGACTAATTCGGTTGAGCTCCTCATCATAGTCATAAAGCAATGCATAGCCCGATGACCCAAATTCTAGCAAGTAAATACGAAACTCACCAAAAAATGAAAATGCTTTAGGAATTGATGAGAGTAGTTCAAGCTTTTCATTTAGTAATTTAGCCAAGCGTTGTGCTGCGGATGGATTTTTCTCCGCTAAAAAAGCATAAACGCGCTCAAAATCAGAAATAAACTCTGGAGCGTAAACTATTTGTGGCATTTAGGTGGCTCAACTATTTGACCATTTGCTAAACATTGTAACCAGTTTGCTACATCCTTGTGTTCACAATGAAGCCCTGTCTGATTTAAATTATCTGCAGCGGCTTTGGCTTCTTCCATAAATTCTAATTTCTTTGCCTGTGAGTCAAGATAAGCACGAGTTGCCTCACGAATCAAATATGACACAGGTCGATCATAAAGCTTAGACAAATATGTAAGGCGCTCTATGTCACCAGCTTCAAATTTTGTCGGGATTGATTTGCTTAGCATGGGTGTTTCCTAGTGTAAAGATTTTATACCAAATTATACTGCGTATTGTATTATGCGGTCAATATTTTTTATCTAGTGAGAAATTTAATTATATCCGAACTTTATCTTCCGCTGGATTATATCATATTTAATAGTTAGTTTTACGTAACGATACAGCTATAGGGTTATTGTCGATATTGAGTGTGATAAAATCGCTAGGTACGCGAATTTATTCGGGTAATGCATATAGACAAGGAGTAATTTTGAGTCATCCACTAATCAAATTAATTCGTTATAGCCGTAATTATCGTTTTGATATTTCACTGGCGACATTTTATTCGTTAATGAATAAATTCTTTGATATTTTACCTGAGGTATTGATCGGGGTTGCGGTTGATGTAATCGTCAAACGGCAGGATTCTATGTTGGCACATCTTGGGATTCATGATGTTAAGCTACAGATCATTATATTAGGTTTGTTCACCGGGGTAACGTGGATTTTAGAGTCTACTTTTCAATATCTTTATTCACTCAAATGGTGTTATTTGGCACAAAATCTGCAGCATGATATGCGGATTGATGCATATAGTCACATTCAAAATCTGGAGCTCGAGTTTTTTGAAAATAAAGCCACTGGAAACATGATGGCGATTATCAATGATGATATCAACCAACTCGAACGTTTTATTAATGACGGGGTGAATCAGATTATCCAAATAGTTGGTTCAACCATTTTGATTAGTATTATTTTCTTTATGATTTCTACGCAAGTAGCGTTATTGAGCTTCTTGCCAATTCCGTTGATTATCTTGGGTGTCTTTTTCTTTAAAAATAAACTAGCACCACGCTATCTAAAAGTACGTAATGCTGCTGGTGATCTCAATAGTAAGCTTAATACTAATCTATCTGGTATCGCAACGATTAAAACTTTCACTACTGAAAAGTATGAGCTAAATGCAGTGTCGCAACTGAGTCAAGGATATGCCAATGCCAATAAACATGCGATTATTATGTCGGCGGCAGTAACGCCAGTTATTCGCATGGCGGTAATGTGTGGCTTTTTGGCAGCATTAATTTATGGTGGAATTTTGACTATCGATGGACATATACAGGTTGCATCATATAGTATTTTAATCTTTTTATCGCAACGCTTATTGTGGCCTCTGACTTATTTAGCGCAAGTAACCGATATGTATCAGCGTTCGATGGCATCGATTAACCGCGTGATGGGCTTGCTTAATTCTCCAGTTAATATTGTTGATGGAGCTAATCAATTAGTTACTCCATGCAGTGGGCGAGTGGAGTTTAAAGCAGTTGATTTTACTTATCATGAGCGGGAACAGTTATTTAATCGTCTATCTTTTGTGATTGAACCGGGTGAAACAGTGGCTTTTGTCGGTAGTACTGGCTCAGGGAAATCAACCATTGTTAAGCTATTGCTCAGACTTTACCAGCATCAAGCTGGGCAAATATTGATTGATAATCAGGAGATTAATACGCTAACTATGGATTCATTCCGTAGTCAAATCGGGGTAGTTAGTCAGGAAACCTTTTTAATTGATGGTACAATTGCCGATAATATATCTTATGGTAGTTTTGCTGCTAGTCGTGAGCAGGTTATACAAGTGGCGCGGATGGTGGAAGCAGATCAATTTATCAGTGAACTACCGGATGGCTATGATACCATTGTTGGTGAACGAGGACAGAAATTATCAGGCGGGCAGCGTCAACGTATAGCTTTAGCGCGCGCGATTATTAAAAATCCGGCGATTCTGATTCTGGATGAAGCTACCTCGGCACTGGATAATCATACTGAAGATATGATTCAGCGTTCAATGCTTGAAGTTGCCAAAGGGCGAACTACGCTAGTGATTGCACATCGTTTATCGACTGTAGTGAGTGCTCGACGTATCTATGTTTTAGAGCAGGGTGAGATTGTCGAAGTCGGTAGCCATAGTGAATTATTGGCGCAAGGTGGTAAATATGCCGCATTGTGGAATTTGCAACTCCGTACTATTAATTAAGATTGGAAAGCATTATGTTTAAACTTTATCGTCAACATCAAGGTAAAATTATTCTAATTAGTGTACTTGCCGCGTTTGTCTTAGGAATTGTTCTGCCGCATATTTTTGCGCATTTAGAATTTATCAGTGGGACATTTATTAATCTGCTCAAATTATGTGCATTACCAATTGTCCTGACTTCATTAATCGTAACAATAGGTAATCTGCAAAAGCTGAATGAGTTAAAAAAAGTTGCTCGTAATTCATTAATTTATATTTTTATCACTGAAATAATTGCAGTTACGATTGGTTTAATTGTCTTTAACTCGGTTGATATTAGTGGTGGAATCAATGCAGAGAGTTTACTCAGTGGTGCTAAATATACCGAATCAACTTCAACTGCAATAGATCCGAGCCATATTTTTAATTATATTTTTTCATCGAATATTTTTCATTCGTTGGCTAATTTTGATGTATTGCCTGTGGTTGCATTTTCAATCATGTTTGGAATTACCTGCGCACTGAATCAAGAAAAAGCACGTCCGATCCTTGATGTGATGGTAAGCACCCGTGAAATGTTTTTGTCGCTGCTTAATGGTGTGATGTATCTGGCACCAATTGCTATTTTTGTCTTGATTGGAACTTCAGTTGCGGATAGTTATCTAAGTGGTGCGCTGGGTGCTAATCTGATTGGCTTATTAAAATTTGTTGGGCTGTTTTTTGTCGGTTTGTTTATTCACTTCTTGTGGCAACTTTTGTTAGTTGCGACGCTTTACCGTCATTTGGGAATCAAACGAATTTTATCTGAAGCAATGCCAATTTTTATGACGTCGTTTATATCTTCGAGTTCGCTAGCGACTTTACCGCTGGCATTGGAAAAAGCTGTAGAGCTTGGTGGTAAACGTAAGGTAGTGAATTTTATGTTACCAATTTGTGCTTCGATGAATTTTGCTTCAGGAATGATGTATGAAATGGCTGCTTGTCTGTTCTTTATGCATATTCTGGGGATACATCCAGATTTATCACAGCAAATTTTGTTAGCTTTAGCATGTATCTTAACTGGTATTGCGGTTGGTGGTATCCCCGAGACATCAATGGTAAGCTTTGTAACCGTCTTTGGTATGGCTAATATTCCGCTCTCAGCGATTGCGATCTTGATGCCACTAGATCGGATTGTCGATCGGGTACGTACAATGGTAAATATCTTTGGTAATACTTGTGGAACTCTGATTGTCAGTAAAACAGTAGATTAAAAACTAAGGCACCATGATTATCTGGTGCCTTAGTTTTTTAAATCGTATTTGGAAATTAGATTCCACCACCAACGGTGATATTTACTAACGGATATGCTGATTGCCCACCAGCAATTACACCGAAAGTTTGCCCTGTGCTAACGTTCCCGTTAGTATTGGTAATCGTTACTGTACAGCTATTAGCAATTAGTGCAGCTGCATTATTGCACTGACTAATATTTGACGTATAGCCATTGGGGTTAGTACTAGTTAATTGTCCAACGAAAATACCTGAACCCGTGTAACCATTAATTTGTAATGTACATGAACCATTAGCAGGAATAGTTTGACAACCTGTAGCGGTAAAGCTGTTGATGTTAAATGTTGACGTGTTAACTGTGATACTGCCATTTCCTGTTTGAACGTCACTTGTGCTACCGCTCGTGCCACTGTTACATGCATTCAATAATAACGCCGCAGCCAATAACCCTAATATTTTTTTCATATTTTACACCTTATTTAAGTAATTTGTATTGTAATAATAATTATGCGCTGATTATAGCATTAAGTGTGCGAAAAGGTGCAATGATTTGCGCAAAATGTTGTAAAATACCAGCCAAAATTATTAGTTTAGAATAAAGATGAATCAATTATAGTTAAGGTAAACGTATGGCACAACTAACACCGGTAGATATTAAACATGCTACAATTGACGATGTGGTATTTATCCAACAGATTTATGCTCATCACGTTGCTACTGGGCTTGGAACGTTTGAAGAAGTAGCTCCCACATTTGCAGAAATGACAGCTCGTTTTAATAAAATCACTGAGCAAAATTTTCCATTTATTGTAGCTAAGCTTGAGGGTGAAGTAATTGGTTATGCTTACGCTGGACATTTTCGTGAGCGCTCAGCTTATCGTTTTACCGTTGAAGATTCGATTTATATCGCACCGGCTTATTGTGGGCATGGAGTAGGGCGAATTTTACTCGATGAATTAATCCTTCGCTGTCGTGCCCGTGGTTATAAGCAGCTGCTTGCCGTGATCGGTGACAGTAATAATCATGGTTCAATTAATTTACATCAGAAGTGTGGTTTTACACTCACTGGGGTGATGAAAGATGTCGGGTATAAATTTGAGCGTTTCGTTGATGTGGTAATTATGCAGCTTACTTTATGAACCATAACGGACGATTTTAGCATTTTTTACGCTTCCAGTAACTTTTGCACCATTAGCTAAAATAAGCTCTCCCATCATTTTGGTAAAAACTATATTTCCGGTTACTTGCGTATTATCTAAAAAAATCTGTGGTGTTAGAATCCATATTTTTGCGTTATCAGTGATATCACCCTTGATTTGTGAGTTAGTTAACTTGAGTTTATAACCGCTGCTGCTAATCCCTTGGTGGAGAGTCGCTTGATTTAGCGTTATTGAGCCAGATGTGTTGATTGTCTGGTAAAAACTATCACGGTTTGAGTCTAGGCTTCCGCTTATGTTTATTGGTAGTGCGTAGGTTGAATTATTTGAAGTTAAACTGCCACTACAATGTAATAATTTACCACTAATTTGACTATTACTTATTGCCAATGCTCCTGAAATATTCATTTCGCCATTTACTTGTGAGTTTTCAAGAATAGCTTTACCGTCAATACTCAAATCCTGTAATTTAGATTGTCGAAATTGAGCTTTACCACTGATATTACTCATCCCGCTATTAGTTATGCGTTCAGCGTCCAGATCGCCATTGACGTTAATTGATTGATAATTTTCCTGACTTACTTTTACATTACCCGCAAAATTTAGGTTGTTGATAGAGTCGGCATTAGTCTGCCAAAATAAGATAAATGACATACTAAAGCCAAGAATTTGCATACGTTTCATTATAGTGTCCTATGGATTAATCTTGTGCGGTTGATTCTTGAGCTGAAAAACTACTCCAGCAATTGCGATCTGAATGATACCACCAGCGACATAAATTTGTAAATAGTTTAAATGCGCTTTAAATAATAAATTACACAGCAATGGTCCAAGTAGATTGGATAAATAAAACAAAGATGCGATTGCGCCACTGACTAACGGCGATATTTTAACTAATTCTGATTGAGAGTTAATGTGTTGTAAGATAAGTGTATTCATATGTACTAGTGTGATTATTGAAATGATACTGCTTAAAATATAACATAGACTAAAACTCATAAATGTTGAACTATAGCTGAGGCTAATCCAGCAGAGGCTATTGGCAAAAATAGTTAATCCAATAATTTTATGAGCAGGTTGATGTGCAACAAGTTTTAGCTTGCAGCACATCGCACCAGCGATACTGCAAAACATCGCTGCCGCCATTAATGAGGTATAGCGTTCAATTCCAATTGATTCTTGATGTACTTTAGTTGTAAGCAATAAGTAAAATGGGCTGGATAGCGCGAGATAGCTTGCCATAATTGCTAGATAGCGAGTAAATGCGGGTAATTTCCAAATGGTGCGAAGTAAATTGGATAGACGTAATGATGGTAGCGCTGATTTAGATTCTAGGTTTTTAATTGCAGGAATTTGTGCCGCACACCACCAGAGTAATACCAAACCTATTGCAAAAACTAGTAAAATGCCACGCGTTTGATAGTGAGAATAAATATAGCCTGCAAACTTGATATTAATACTACCAATTAATGCACCAAAAATTGTTATATCCGCCATAAAGTCACGTGCTTTGGTGGCTAAGATCGTAGTGAGTTGCTTATCTAGTGAAAAGTAGATCGCGCGAAATATAATTCCACTAAGTGCAATGAATACAGCTAGTAATATGACCTCATTTACGTTTATAATGAGTAGGACTAAAGTTGTACTCAACAAGATCATATAATTAAGGTGAATTATTTTACGATAAGGGTAGTTATTTACCAAATAACTAATCAAAAACGAAAATAAAAACGGTAAGCTTGGAATTATGCTTGCCACGGTTGCATAATCATAAAAGTTATTGTTTTTTACTGGAAGATTGATTGCCATAAAGTTGAGTAATGGATTTAAAACATCACCAATTAAAACAAAAGATAATACGCAGGTCAGAACGACATAACGATAGTTGCGATCTTGGTAATTGTGTAGTTTGAGGAATCTCATTGAATATATTTCCGGTAATAATCCGTTAAGATAGCATATTTTATGTTAATGAAAAATAATTTCTATGAATGTAACATTGTACGTTATAATATACAAATAAAATAAATTAATTCTGGTTAATAGAACTTATTGGGGAGAGCAGTATGTTATCAGACTATGAAAAAAAGGAATTCACTGAGAATATATTGATTCCAAATTTTATGCATTTGGTGGATCAGGGGATTTACTCAGTTTTGTTTGATTACGAGCTTAAAATTGTTGTTTGTACTACCTTATCTGCACAATCAATTGGCTTAGAGCGATGGGAGGATGCTCGGGGATTAAGTTTTCGAAATTATGCTAATACCGATGTAGCTGCGAAGATTTTTTCTGGGCATTATAATGAGCAGTTGATGGAGTCATTACATCAGTACGCTAAAAGAATTTATGAAATTCAACGCTTGGTATTTACGAGCAAGAATGTAATTAGCCTGATTGACTTGCTTCCTTATGGTGGGAAATTTACCTCTTATCTGGTGACCTATGTCCCAATACTGCATCCTAGCGGTGAAGTTGTGGCGATTCAGAGTTTTGCTATTCAATCAAGATTTTTTAGTCATCAAGATTATCTTAAAGTAATTACTGATGAAAAAACACATGAAAGATATCTTAATTCTGAAAAATTAACCTTGCGAGAGCATGAAATTATGTTTCTATTGGCAAATGGTGTCAATCAGGAACAATGTTCGCAGATATTGAAAATTACACGTAGCACAATCGGGAATATTATCGCTAATCAGCTTTGTCCAAAATTCGGCATTTTAGGCTCTAATACTAAGTTATTAGCGCAGGTAGCGCTCCAGCATGAATTTCATCAATTGGTTCCTAGCAGCTTGTATCGTCCGTATATAGTCGTTTTGGATGAAAAAATTGCAACTCAAATTAATAACTATACGATATCTACTGAACCTCCTACGCCTGAGATTTTATAATTTGATGCTATTGGTTTTTTTAAAGTAAACTTAGAAATTTTTATTGTAATATTATTTTTTAATTATCGGGAATGTTATGCGTAACTTATTAATAACGCTATTGATACTGAGTGGTGCACTTTGCCACGCGGATGCACCTGGAATGGCTCAGGATATTTTAAAACAAATTATCCATGGCTCAGTGAATACTAATCCTGATTTAAGTGAAGTGCAGGCAGATCAGTCTGTTGTAGTTTCCTTACGTTCTGCAATTTTAATTTTGGCTTGTACAAATCGTAATCCAATAGAATCCGCAGCTCAGACAAAATGTGTAAAAGAACATAAGAGTGAGATCATGACAATTGGGGATTTGAGTGAGCCATCGTTTAAGGTTGGAGTACAAGCTGCTCAACAACAAGCTTTGATTCATCGTGAACTTACCTCAAGCGCTTACCCGCAGGTTATTAATAATTTAGTGTTGTTTATCAATAATCTATCACGCAATGATGATGTGAATACACCTCTTAAGGCGAGCAAGTAATGTGTCAATTTTGTTGAAATTTTTTCTATAGATCTGCGTTTTATTTGTCAATGTCTTGCCTTAATCAACGAAGCTTTTTAATAATCACATTAAAATAAGCCAAAAGTATCTTTGTGAGTCTAAAAAAATAGGCTCTCCATTCAGAGGAGAGCCTATACTCATTTTATTTTAAAGATTGAGTAATGCCATACATTATACTGTTTTGTTGGTAGTTAGGGTCATACGTTGGTACATCACCATTAATTTCCCAAGTGAAGTAACCGTTTAGACCTTTACTCTGTCCATAACTAACCTTGTTTGCAACTGACTGACTGTTATCATAAGTTGCAAAATAAGGTATGCCACCTACCACATAGTAGAACCATGGTGTCTGCGCAGGAACTCCCATCCAAGTAGCTGAAGGTGTTATGCCCGTAGCAGGAATGATGCCTGGTAAGTAGTCATATTTTTGTCCTGTTGCGCAATATGAAGCATTCAGATTAGTTGTAGCCATGCTGCTATAAATACAACGGTAAGTTACAACACCACCAGTTCCCGCTGAAGCCAACCAGCCATTATTTGACGAACCTAATAATTGATAGATTGCTTGAGCTGTAGTTAATGGTTGATTTTGTAAGTTTTCAACACGTGCATAAGCAGGAATACCAAGATTCAGTTTATTTAATCCACTTTGACCAACTAATGCCATGTAGCCTTTGTAACTACCACAGCTAACACCATTTGTGCCACAATATAAAGTATCGTTTATATCATAATACATTTGTGGACTACCCCAAGCGGCACTAGAACGATTTAAGCCAGAATTAGCATCAGAATAACCCGAACCGCCTGCGGATGTTTCATCAAACTGACCGTGATAATCATAACTCATTAGATTTCCATAAGTTATACTATTAAGGATTGTCTGGAAACTACCACCAAGTTGAGTATAAGTCTGAATCGTATCTACACCAGCAGGCAGAGCTGTTGATATATTAAACGTAGACCCAGCAAGAATACCATTAGAAGTGATACTTTCTGCATAATTATGTAAAGTAGCAAGTAACGCCTGATATCCTTGAACTGATGCGGTATTCCAAGAAATAGTACCACCATTACACCATGAAGCAGATTGGCTACATACACCTTGCTCGAAGTCTATATCAATACCATTGAAGCCAGCAAGAAGGGCAGTATTAATCATATTTTGAGCAGCAGTGTTAATTGCAGATTGATTAGTCCCGCTAGCACAACTAGAATCATTGTTACAATAAGCTTGGAATAACATTTGCAAATCTTGTGAAGGGTAACCTGCAGTTCCTGAGCCACTACCCCAACCACCATATGATATTGCCAGATTCAACCATGGATGTTGATTACGCATAAAAGCAAACTGCTCCATATACGTAGGATCTGCCCAATTATCAGCTAATGCTGTTGAATATGTCGTAGGGTTAAAGTAACCTAGATCATAGATCATTGTATTAGTGTTTTGAATCGGGAAATTTGAACCATATGTAGAAGGAACACTTTCTACCGGGAACATATAGCCTGTAGGCGTACTATAATTTGCCCAGTCTACAAAGTATCCACCAATCATTTTATTCGGATTAGGATTCGCTAGATTAGGATATATAGTATAAGGAGTCGCAGAGTAAGAGTTACCACTAGTATCTGTAAGTACAATATTATGTGCTACATCTAAATATAAAGGTAAGCCATCACTAGTCGAAGCGTCTGCAGTCTGAGAGTTGCCATTAGGCATACCAGTTACTGTATAACTAGCACCCGGAGCAATAGTTACACCACTACCCCAACCTAATCCAAAATTATAGATTACATCACAAATACCATTATTAACACCATAACAGTTTCCTTTACTAGTAGACTGAATAGTTCCACCATTTGGTGCTTGTGAAGCAGTGATAACATTCTGCATGGCTGCACCACTACGCAAAGTGAAATTCATGTTACTAAGTGTTATTGACTGTGAGGAGTTATTGGTAAGGATCAAATTGTAGCTATTACCAATACCTGTAACACCAGCCGCGGTAGAAGGATAATATACCTGATAGCTAAATGCTGCCGCTGATTTAGTGTTCGTAACGGTAACAGTAGAAGTTGAGCTAGTTACTACCGGTGAAGGAGATATACTAGTAGAGTAACCTGCTACAGTGCTTGCAGTAAGTGCGACATTATCTTTACTGTAGAATGTATATGTTCCTGATTGTAAAGCATCTGTTGCATAAGACATATAGCTTGTATCTGAACCATACGACAATGTTTGACCTGTGACAGGGCTTTCTACATTGATATTTACAGTATAAAGACTGCTACTCGGTATTTTGGTATAAGAAACATTTTCAACTGTGGTTGAGCTTGAGCTAACATTAAATGACTCGACAATAGGAGCATAATAGTCACCTGTTGCTGGATCTCCTAAACCTTGAATTTGCAGTGTATATGTCTGACCAGAGACAAAAGAGTTTGACGTTATACTCTGAGTTAAGGAACCTGAATTAAAGGTTAAATTGCCAACAACGACTCCATTACTTTCAATAATGCGTCCAAGCACTGTGTTATTTTTAAATAACGAAGGTATATTAACTGAACTTAAATCTACTGTAACTGTATTTACAGGATTAGCCGTGTAGCTATAATTAACAGTTTCATTGACGGTAGAACCAGCTGCTACACTTATTGATGTTCCTGGCGCATAACTATATGTAAGAGTACCGCCACTAACAGTTGGCACTGAACTAGGTACAACAACTATTGTATATTGACCAGGCAATAGGTTAGTAATTGTATTGGACGTAGAACTCGTATTTGCTGGATTTAGAGTTTGAGTAGCAACAACTGTGTTAGAAGGCGAAATCACCTGAACTTGGAAATTACAACCTACTGATGAACATGCGTTTGAAACTCCAGTACCCGCAATTGAGCTCAGGTTAATAGAGCCAGTTTGCACCACTGGGGCTGGCGTAGGCGTAGGACTCGGAGTTGGTGTAGGACTAGGACCTGGAGCTGGTGTAGGACTAGGACTTGGCGTTGGTGATGGAGTTGTTCCATTAAGAGATATACCACCAATAGTTAGGCTATTTATATATGATGAATAACTAATTTGGGCAGAAACCGCTAGTTGTGCATTAGGAGCTAATTCTGCCCAGTTACAATATTCAGTACAAGTTGGACCTACAATAGAAACATTTGCCGTATTTGTACCAGCTCCAGTACCAACAGCCGTGGAATATGGAGAACCAGATACAGCTAAACTATATCCTGAAGCTGGTAATGCGCCACCATTAAATTGAACATTATCCAGCGTAACTAATTCATTAATTGACTGAGGTGTAGCGCAAGAGTTTACTATAGCAAAATTTACTGTTGCAGTTGACCACCACTGAGAAGAACTTATCGAAATAGAATAATTTTGATTATTTGTTTGTGGAACCAACTGAATACAGCTATTACTAGAGTCATTCAGCGCGGCATTCGCTTTTTTTGTAGAGTTAGAATTAACAATCGTTCCAAATTGGGTATTTGCCGAAATTGGAGTGCGCTTCTGAATACTTTGGGGCACAACTATCGTATTATTTGTTTGTGGCTGAGAGTTTGAGCCAGAGCTGGAACTACTGCCATTACACCCAGCCACAACAAATGCGGCGGCAAGAGTGCAATTTAATGCTTTTAATTTCATATATCTTTCCTTGAGTTTTTTATCAGACTTTCACTGTGTTGTTGGGTACAAAGCAAAAATTGTACATGATTTATTAGCTTTTTCCGAATTGAGTTAGTCGTAGATTAATAAAACTAACGAATTCTAAGATAAAAACGTTAAACAAATACATCCGGTATTGCTTTTATACACATCTAATTGGGGCACAATTATACACTGTTTGATTGTTATTGAAATTCCCTTTAAAAGGACTTGACGATAATGTTAGAATAATGTATACTCAATTTAAGTTATTAGCGAGGTTGAATACAATAACAGTAAGTAATAATTACGTAAATTTAACATGATAGGAGGAGAAAATTTTGAGTAACGACGAAGCCTTCAATTTAGCGCTCATCCACTTTCAAGAGTTTTATGCCAATTCTGCAGAGTATAGATTTATCGTTGACACTAAGACTTCAAATGTAACATGTAGCAGCGCTTACTATAACGTGTGGAGTAATGAAAAGTGGGCTCAAGTTCATCATAAAGATAACATTAACCTATTTGAATTTATCTCAGATCATCCCCATAAAAGTGATCTTATTGATATGTATGAAAAAGTAGTTAAGAGTAAATTGGCAGTAACAAATCTGGGGATAAATTTTCTGCGTAAAAAAGATTATGTCGTGATGTACTTTCACTACTCTCCATTAGTAAACACAGCAACTCAAGATGTAGTAGCCATACAAGTAGTAGCTACTAAACTAAATTTTCCAATTGCTTTTTTCCGATTACCAGCTTTGATTAGCAGGCTTAGTACTGATAGGTTAGTAGCTAATTTTGATGAAAGACTCAAAGACTATGATGGATTTATAAATAATTATGAGCAAGAGATTCTTTTTTTAATATTTTATTTTGACACTTATGACGATATTGCTAGTGTAATCAGCCTTAAATATGCTAGAGAGATAAAGGGTAATACTATTGCAAAATATGTACGTAGAAATCTTTATACAAAGTTTCTTGCTACATGACAGAAAATAAAAAAAGCTGACCATATCTTCAAAAATAGGTTAATTTATCGAATTTTCGACCAAGAAA
>ERZ650304.767-NODE-767-length-14366-cov-14.512892_pt1 | contig 14366 bp, 13 predicted proteins | sample MGYA00376240_ERZ650304 | MGnify/ENA primary metagenome ERZ650304 (study PRJEB26733, sample SAMN07839271) | wastewater metagenome | biome: small river; feature: stream; material: water | place: USA: North Carolina | collected 2016-03-01 ...
GCAAGAGGCTAGGGGTGGGGGGTGGCTCAGCTCAGCATGGATACTAGCCAGACCCGCCAGCGTATACCATCGAAGCTGCCAACTATCAAAAGCCTCAGGCAAATCACCGGCCACTTGCATAAAGCCAGTTTTTAGATCGGCAACCCTTATATGTAGCCCATCCTGGTCAATCCACCAATTCCAGACATCACAAGTACCACGGGTTAGCCCAGGATTACTAACATGGCCTACAGAATGCCCCAGATTGCTTCCAAGCCACTTTCCGGTATTGGTGGTAGTGTCGTACTCAAAAGAGGCTTCATAACGATCTAGAGGTGATTTAGGTGCATTCTGAGGGTCGCCACCTAGAAGCCAGTTTCGGCAATTCTGGGGTAGCCCCCCAGGCTTGAGATATCGGGCATGATCATTAGTACCGGCTTGCCCGGCTTGGCTGTAAGTGTCCAGACGAATGAGACTAGCCGAGCCTGAGCATTGCATCAGGCGCTCAATCTCGGATGCTGTGAATATGGGGGAGTGGGTCACAGCGCCGCGCGCCCAGCTTCAGTTAATACGTAGATTCCATGCGGCGCGTGAATAAGTTTTTCCTGAACTAAACTATCAACAATAGAATGGTCTGGTAGCTTTTTCTCTTCCTTGGTCCAATCCTGTGTTTTGGCGAAATTATGCCAATTATCAATCGGACTCTCAACAAACCGAAGGTACCGTTTATGCTCTGCCGTGAGGATCATCTTACCTACTCCACCAAATCAAGCCTTGCTTTTCTTCAAGGCCCTACTGCACCGCTTGCACTTATTCCGCTTGCTCTTGAAATACTGGACATCGGAAGTAGCCGTACGCCCATTGTGCCAAGGGTCACAAAGCCCGCCCACTAACCCGACCCATGCACTTAACATCCTTGCGCCGGCCCTGGTTCGCCTTTGCCAGCTTGCGCCGTTTGGGTTGATTAGCCTTATACCGGGGAATGGACCCTGAGCCATGGTAATAGGCTTGGCCCATTGTAGCCATGGTGAGGGCGGGAAGCATTGCATTCATAAAAGGGAGCATACTGGTTAACATTTGGACTCCTTGTGGACCTAGTTGGAATCGAACCAGCATTAAGGGTTTTACGTACCCAATCGTAGGCCCGCAATGACCGATGGATCTTAGCTAGCATTAACCCGCTACGGTGGCTCTTAAGTGGCTGTCGGTCACAGCCACTATGGAAAGCTAGGACCCTTTTATGGGAAAGCCTGGACCCGAACCAGGGACCGGAGGGATATAAGCCCTCTGCTCTAACCAACTGAGCTACTCTCCCTTAGTGGCCCTACTCCAGCAGCGAGGGCCTAGGCTGCGAGTCACTAGATCTGGGGGTGGGCGACCTAATTAGTGACTCTACTATTTAGTATCTAGCAACCTCCCTGGTTATAAGTCTAGCAGGTAACGTTACTTATGCAAACGGAGAGACCGGACCCTCAACGGACTTCATGGCCAGTAGTTCCGAGGTGACCCATTCCTCGATAAACTCATCCGCCGGAGTGGGGGCTTTACCCTCAGTCAGACTATCTGCCTCATGCTTCCGGTACTGAGCCTGGCACTTCGTCAGCATATCCACCAGACCAGTGCTAAGCCCTTCGCCCTGGGGCCAGTTGGGATCAAAAGTAGCCAGGCCATTTACCATCGGGCCAGGCTTACGCGACTTACGCCAAGCCTCATTGAGATCAAGGATTTTGACCCCCATCATCACGCTTGGGTCCTCAACCTTTTCCGTTGCCGCAGGGGTAACCGGAGCAATCGTTGCACCGTCGCCACCAATCTTAGTCAGCAGCGCAGTCAGAAGATCATGGGCGATCGGGTATTCCTTCAAGGCCGCAGAGTCCCCGGTGAAGTAGCGGATGGCCGCAGCCATAGCCAGCAGATCCTGTTTATTGTCAAGCTGGTCAGCATCCGCCATTGTGTCCGCAGCCTTCTCAAGCACTACAGCAGCCTTAGACAACAGCTCAGGCTTGAGCTTAACCACTACATGGCCCGCAGTAGGCTCAGGAGTCTTACTAGCGGGCGTAACAGGGGCAGCGCTGGCCGGACTAGGCGCGGGGGTCTTGCTGCTGCCTGCAGCCTTGGCCGCAGCCCGGGCCTCTTTCTGTTTCGCTGATCCACCGCCACGTACACTACTGCCGGCAATCTTACCGAGCATGGTGATCTGATCTTCTGGGGCGAGGGGAACCAACTTGCCACCCTTACCAGTCTGGAAAAAGTTGTCTCGCATCTGAGTCCAGCTGATACCACCCGGCTTACCGTCGCCCAGATCCACCGCTGCCTGGACAGCTTTCTCAACCTGCAGGATCATCATGCGGTTAGTCAGGGTGCGATCGTCAATGTCTCCCAAAAGCCGGGCAACGTGTGCGCGGGGCAGATCCTGAAGCATGTTCTGAATGCGCGCGGCCAGTCGGCTAGGCGGAGTCTTAATCCGGCCAAACTCGGTGCTAGTACTAAGCTCCCACATCTGGGGACTCTCAGGATCAATGTCCTGGTAGACACACCAGAGATGATAAATGATAGGCGTACCATCGGAAGTGAAAAGGCCAGGCGCATCAAATCCCTGCTTAGCGTCGCCTACCCGGCCACCCAAGTACAGGTTGATTGCTTCATCACTGGCCCAACCCCAAGCCTTGGGCGAAAGAACAGTCTTAGTCCCAACGATATAGTTGCGGAACGTCGCATGATCTGCGTAGCTCGGATCTTTGGCACGCTCGGCAACCAGCATCTGCACGCGCTCGTTAATTTCAATGGCAGCCTTGCGGCGCTGGCGACCATTGGCAATGACGCGTTCACCAGTCCAGGTGGTAAGGGTAGTAGGTTCATAATAGCCGTAAGCGATGGTATGCTTGCGCTCATCGGTACAGTCGGGGGTAACATTGATCTGGATCTGCTTCATTCCGCGCAGCAGCGAGTAAATCAGAGTCTCATCTACTTCAAGCGCTTCGCGCCCATCATTGCTCCGCCCTTTCTTACGGACGATCATATCTTCCGGCTTGAGGTACTGGTGCAGCTCAAGTGCCTGGCGCACCTCCGGGGCAGCTTGAGGGCTAGGGGTGTACTCACGCATTAGCGGGTTCCTCCCTTACCCTGGCGCTCACTGATGCTCGCTAGTACATCCGCCATGGTGGGCTGGCCCTTGCCATTGAGCCGGGTGGAGGTCCAGCCACGCCACCTAACAGACTCCCCAGCAAGTTCCTCATACCGGATATACTTCACCTTCGGGTCCGGGTGGCGCTTAAGGTTCTTACGGCAACCCTTCGCCGGGACTACTGAGATCTGTTCCTTGCCAAGGATAAGACCAGTTGCAGACTTGATCACAAAATTATGCAGTTGGGACATTCATTACTCCTGTGAGTGTAAGTTTAACAGGGAAATGGTTAGGGGCTAGGGGTTAATGGGAACAAGGTCAAGCCACTGGCAGCCCGGCGCTTTCATTTCAATCAAAACTTGTACCACATTCTCCGCAAAGTCCGAAAGAACAGTGTCAATGGCGGCGGCCTCGGCGGCGGACCTGGCGGCGGCCTCGGCGGCGGACTCGGCGGACCTGGCGGCGGACCAGGCGGCGGACTCGGCGGACTCGGCGGCGGACCAGGCGGCGGACTCGGCGGACCGGGCGGCGGACCGGGCGGCGGACTCGGATCCCTCTAGCTCACACAAATTTGCACTCACCTCCAATGCCGTTTTGTGCTCAGCGACGGTGTGCAAAACGGCAGCAGCACGTAGCGCAATAGGCACAATCTTACGAATTGTCATTTCTGCAATCCGCCGAGCAAAATCGTTATCGTCCACAGCGCCAGCGCTGCCTAACTGCACCAAGGCCAAACGACGCATTCCCTTAGCGCGGGCGGAGTCACTCGACCAATCAGAATCATTCAAACGGATTTTTAGTGCCCGTATCGCAGGGGAAACACAACTAGGTTCATCACTATGGGGAAGTCCCATAGCAAAACAGACTGCCGCTTCAACGCACATACTACCAGGGATTGGTTTCCCCTTACCCCTCACAAGCCCAGCATCAACGGTATCACGTACTTTGATTGCGATCTCTTTTGTAATTTCCACTTGGACCTCCGGTTAGAAACGTTACTCGCTTTAATCAGACTAACCGATCGGCTCGACGGTGCAACAATATTTTATAAGTGCTGAAATTAATTCAGTTTATCCCCTCCTTCCGAAAACCTAAAACCCCAGCTGCATTCATCAATCATCCCACCTTTTGCCAGATCCGAGCACAAAGTCTTATACCGTTCTAGTAGTTCCTTAGCCCTAACCTCAGAGTCCCAAGGCTTGCTAGCTTCCCGCTCAGCAGTCAAAGCCCTCGACTGATGCAGTTGGATTTGATTCTCGGACCTACGGATCAGGCCATCAATATTATTCAGCTCAGCGAGCATCTGCTCAATCGACCGAGCATTTTGAAAGCCGAGTCCGGTCACCCGATAGGCCGCACCCTCAGCCTTGCCAGGATAAGCAGCCAGAGTCAGAGTACCATGCCATAGCTCAAAGTAGAGACTCACTCCATTAAGCAGACCAACTAGCACCGACTTATTCCTGATCGTTTTGCCTAGCAGATTAGTCAATCGGCGAATATGCTCGCTTGCTTCTTGCGCAGTCGGTAACGTTACAAAAGTCATCTGGCCAGATGTTCCGCCACCAATCTCACGTAATGAGCAATTAAACTCTCCTTTATGCTTTGCCAGAATTTCCTTAGTTGCAAGGTGAGAATCAATAGCGCAACGCTCATCCTCAATCAATGCAGGCAATCGACGAGATTCAAACCGAAGTTGATTGTGAGTATCATACCAGGCTTTCCATTGCCGTTCTAGATTAGTCAGTTCAGTTTCTAGCCTGATTTTGTCTACTACCCGGATATCACCCATAGCAATAGCTTTGGCCATGCCTGCAGTAAGAACTAGATTACCGATGTCCTCCGCAGTTCTAGAGGTGAGCTTGCCGGACATAATCTGAGCAACAATTTTGGCTTTATACTCGATAAGCTGCCAGACAACAGGATCATAACTGCGTTGAGTCACATAAACCAACACATGTACAGCGGGCCATATGTTACCGTCTCTCACAGCTCGGGCAGTACGTTGCTCTAGTTCATCGGGTCGCCAGGGGCAATCCAGATGATGCAAGGCGTAGACTTGATCCTGGACATTAACCCCCGTCCCCATTTTTCCGGTGCTACCGATGAGTACCCGGCATCGACCCCGACGCATACGATCATGCTGCGCAAGCCGCTCAGCATCGGTTGATACGTCATGGGCAAATTCTATTTCATGCGGAAGAATGCCAGCATTAACTAGTTTCTGTTTGATAACCCCATATACGCCAAGTGTAGCGTGCTTTTCGCTATCTGTTAGCATGTCCTCTTGCTGCAGCTCTTGATCCTCATCCTCATTAGCCGAGCGGCGCACCCATTCCCCACTGTCCTTTTCCTTGGGGGTATACATATCACAAAAAATAATCTGCGTACCGTGCTGCTTATAGGACTCACAGTAATAGCGCCAGACTTCCTCTGTAAGCGCGTCAACCTTAGTCCTAACACCGTCAACAAAACCCAGCTTAGGGTCACCATTGAACAGGCTGGCCCATTTACCATGTGAGGTAATGACCAGCATATTGTCATCTTTGGGATCAACTTTCCGGTGGCGGACTAGATCAGCTCGCTCGGCAAGTTCCTCAGTATACGCTACCAGGGCCTCACTGCCAGCTACCTCGATTACTCTTGGCTGTCCCCCTACAATCTGGGGGCGCTTAACTTCTGGCGCATCTGGGGCTCTGTCCCAACACTCCGCAAGGTGCAAAAGGATCTCAGGTATATTCTGATATCTAAGCCGAGTCTGCATACGGAAATTGCCGACAGCATCCATCTCAATAGAGCTAAAAGGCTCAGTAAAGGTTGCAGCCCATGCGTCAAAATGCCATAGGCCAAGGTGCTTAAGTAGCTTAGGCTGGTAGCACCTCATCCAAATCCAAATCTCAGCCAAGGTATTAGTCAGCGGGGTACCCGTAAGGGCGACTGCTTTACCCCCCTTGCCTAGAATATAGTGGACTTTGACCCGAGTATCAAAAGCCCGTTGCGACTCGCCACGGGGCAAACCAGCAACGTTTTCCATTTTGGTGAAAACTACATCCCGCTTGCAGGCTTGAATTTCGTCACACACTATGCTACTAAACCCACACTCCTCCCAAGTAATAGGGGCCTCCCCGTTGATAGTCATCTTCTCCCAGCGGGCTTGGTACTTAGTTTCAAACTTAGCAAGGGATTTTTCCCGCTTCTTAAACTCCCTCGACAGGGCTTTGGCCTCAACCGACTTAGCTAGAGTGTCATTCAGGTAGTCCCTTAGTGACTCCACTTCGCTTGCTAGATACTTGCTAAACGTTTCCTGGCTGAGTGGGATTGTCCTAAACTGCTCATAGGTCATTAGTACATATTTATAACCACCGGACACAATCTGGCTAAGAAACCGTCGCCGGTTAAGGGGCGTGAATGAATCATCCTGACTGGCGAGCAGTTCATCACCAAGCCCTGGATAAAGGGCCAGGAAGCGTTCCCGCCACTGGCCAAGCGTATGCTTGGGAACTACAAAGCAAGTCCTAGTCACTAGGCCAAGTTGAGTAGCTTTAACAATTCCGCAGATACCAGTATCAGTCTTGCCAAAGCCGGGCGCATAAACAGGGAATGCACTATTATCGTAGGTCCCTTGGGAAAGGATACGGGCAACACCATTGCGCTGGTGCTTACGCAATTGGTATAGCTTACCCTCAACCTCAAGCGCCAAGCCAGGGAAAGATAGATACCCACCATCAAACTGGCGCAATCGAAAGCCGTTGAAACGGTCATTGTAAGTATCACAGAGCAGTTGAGTCCTAGCATCATCGGCCCATATCCAAGAATCCCATCGGGCCTTAATCTCTAAGAGCTTGCCTTGCGCAGCGGCAGTTTCTTTTTCGTTCTTAATCCGTCCAGTACTGCCATCCTCTTTTTCATATTCATCATAGATAACCGGAATCTTAAGATTGATTGCTTCCCTTAGAATGCTTGCGGCATCCATTCGAGAAGTACCATAGATAACAGTATTCTCGTTTGATGCCAGAGTGCTTGGATTAGTAATCTCAACAATCCAACTAGCCGTAGGCTCTAGGAATGATACTTTGACTCCCCAATTAGTACCGGGAAACAGGTTCTTGATAAATGCTACGTAGACTTCGGGGGGAATCCAGGTTGCACCAAATGATGCGCGAATCTCAGTAGATCCAAGTGGGGTAGGTTGTGCTTGTGCAAGGCAAGTAACGTTACGCTCATAGGATGAGTTAAGAACTGCCGCCGCTTTTGCAGTTGCTAGCTTTTCTCGAACATTCCCACTCAGGTATTCTGCAGCTGATACCCATTGGTCTGCATGACCAGGCAGACGGAAGGCTAGGTTATCCTGAGCCAGCCCGGCAATCGCTATGTCAACCGATACGCCAGCCAGGCTAGCCACCTTAGCCGTATCAATAACACCATACTGGTCAAGGCATACGTGCATCGCATCGGCAATTGGTAGGTTTGCTTGCTGTGTGGGTGCGCCAGCAACAGTATTCTCGGTAAACAGCTTAGACTTATTCCCCTGCTTATCCTCAAGTGCTAGGAGGAAAGCAAACCAGCCTTCACCTTTGATTGACTCTAGAGGGTGGTTATGCTTGGCACTGGCTGCAAGCGCGCTGGCGAAGGTGCCAAACCTGGCCCGGTAACTGTCATAGGCAAGGTTTAGTCGGCGGCGCTGTGTCTGAGTATCCGGTGAGCCCGATGCTTGCGCCTGCAGTAGTTCCTTACCCCGTTGATAAACGCGCTGGGCGAGCTCACAAGCTGAGGTGAGGCTAGGGGCAGGGGCAGGGCTAGGGGCAGCGCTAGGGGCCAGCGTAGCGCAAGGCTGTAGGCATTCCATCGCCTGTGCAAGTTGCTCGGCTAGGGTGCCTGTTGACCGGGGCTTGACCGTGAAGCTAAACCCCATCTGCATTTTGCCCTTAGCATAAGAGCCTAGCAAATGCTCGGGATGCAAATCGTAGTAAGTAGAAACGTTAGCCTTGCCAAGCGTCACATCACCAGCTTTAGCAGACTTTTCGACAGTCCCGATCCAATCTATACCGTCAAGGTTAGCACGGGGCTCAATCCTCTTACGTAGGATAAGAATATCAACTACAACATCTGTACCGGCAGACTCCTGAAAAGCAGTCTCGGGCAATCGGAATGCTGCCAGTAAGTCAGCATGCTTAGCCAACCATTCACGAGTGCTAGAGTCTTCCTTATCGAGGGTATATCTAGAGGTAATTAGTATGGCATGCCCATTGGGCTTGAGTAGCGTTATAGACTTAGCAATGAAATAATCGTGAATGCTCGACTTAAGGAAGTTGAACTTAATTGAGGGGTCGGTGACTCCATAATTACCAAAGGGAACATTACCAATAACCACATCAAACTGGTTAGCGGGCAGATTGGCTTGCTCTAAACCAGTTTGTTTGATATCAACTTCAGGGTACAGGGCTTGCGCTATTTTGGCTGTAGTTTTGTCAAGCTCAACCCCCACTAGGTGCGAGCCTGAGAGGGAAGCGGGGAGGGTGCCAAAGAATGCCCCAGCGCCGCAGGATGGCTCTAGAATCCAAAGTGGTGAGGGAGGGCTATGGCCCACCAGCCGCTCAACCATCGCCCAAAGTGAGCGCACAACGTCAAGCCCGGTGTAGTGCGCATTGAGGGTGGATTTAGATATGGCCCGCTTTTCCTCTGTTGTGAGGACTGCGGCCAGCCTAGGATCGTTAGGCTCACCGTACCAGTCAAACCCCCGTTTGCGGACCTGGGTATCCCCCCAGCCAGAATACCCGGCTAGAATGGTCTGTTCTTCAGGGGTGGCTAGCCGTTGCTCTTGCTCTAACTGGTGAGCAATTAGAATACCATTGAGATTGATCTGGTATCGGTCGGCCGGGGAGGATGGATAGGCGGAATCTTGGGAATCAGAGTAGTGGAACATTAGGAGAAGTATAGCAGGGAAGGGCGGGGAGTGCTAGGACTGTGACAAGGGAGGGAGGAAATACATATGAGAGAGAACATCAGGAGCTACCCTGGCATCGTACCCGTGGATTAGGGTGTCAGTCTTAGTTCCCCTGATGCCGACATCGCCGAATCTCGACAGCATGGTGATAATTACACACGCACCAGTAGGCAATGAATACTCTGTAAATTCGGGATCTGCACCATGACCATTCCATTGTTTAAAAGTCTGGGGCTGTTTCAAAGTCGCATGCGCAAACATTGGCCGATCTTCTGCTTTGCGCTTTCGCATTTCCTCCCAAAATTCTTCTGTAGTCATAGGCTATTCTTTCCTCACCTTCTGTAATTCCAAGTTAAGGTGCCATCCTGGCAAACCGGGAAGCCTACCCAGGTCCACACTCTCTATTTTATGCTGCAATTCCCAATCTGACCAGGGTTCTTTCGAGCCATCCACCGAGATACACCGTTGATTCCAGCCCATATTGAGAACCTGAGCAACCATCTCAGGAGGGATCAAAAAACCTGCCATAGTATGCGCAACTGCGCGCATAGCAGTAAGAGAGCCACCCTGACCACTGATGCTGGCGTCAATTCGGTCTAGGTACTTAACTGCTCGCTGTATCCGCTGGGCCAGGGGAATCGTACAGGTTGCAATCGCTTGAGTGAGGGAAGTTTTAGTCACCGCCTGCAAGCCGACAGTAACGTTACTCTTGCCCGGTCCGAGCCCAACACCAGCGCCAAGCATGGTCATTTTAGATCGCCACGCAGAATACCCGAGAATGCGCAAGGTAGCCGACCAATCCAACACCTTACCGCCAGCCCAAACAATAGCCCTGTCAGGAGCCTCTTGAGACGGCTTATTCCCGAGGTAAACCAGTTGCAACAGGCGCTCGGACATGGCCTGGTCAAAAGCTGGCAGATTCCCAAGCTCAGCAAAAGCCCCAGACAGATAGGCATACTCTAGGCGTAGCTCATCCTTATCCACAATGTCTGGGCCAGGTTGAGCTAGTGGTAGCAGACAGTGCCACTTAATCCCTGCGCCGGCAAACCTGCTGGAGTAAGACTCATGAATACAATAGGCTAGACCTAGCTTAGCCAGAGCTTCCCTGAGGACTCTCGGTTGTCCTCCTTTGTCTGCATCTAGGACTAGCATAGTCCAGCCAACCACATCCTCATCTCTGCGGCCCGCACCCTCAGATATGAGAGAGCCGCTCACCCAGCGCTGGTGTAGCTTATCAGGCTGGACCTGGACGCCAGCTGTTGCAAACCGCTCACAAAAATTAGCCCAGGTTGCACGGGTGAGGCGCGGGAACTTTTGTAGGCCGATGCCTTCGGTAAAGTCTACCCAGCTTACTAGAGGCGTTTTGGGGGCTGCCAGGGCCGCGGTAGACTCCCGGCCAGCGGCAATCGCTAGGAGGACTAGATCGCGAGTGGTCAAGGGGATGTGGGTGGCCAGAGAATGGCGGAGACTTTTAGGATTTGGTCATCGGTTCATTTCCCACTCCCCAGCGCCCGAGTAGGCGCATTTAGATTAATCCCAGCACCAGCCACAACACCAGCACCGTAACCATCACGGTCTACCCGATTCTTAGTTGCGGACGAGCGTAGCTTTACCCCTTGCTCGCCGAGGTGCTTGGTAATAGCTTCCTTTGCTGCTGTGGCATACGTTTCCAACTTGACCAGGGCAGTACTACTCTGGGCTGCTACATCAGTCTTACGTGAAGTTTGGAGGCGTTCCCCAAGGGTTTTGACTGCACCCTGGCGAAAGGAGTTTTTCCAGGTCTTGCCGTGTACATGATTGGTCCCGGCGGGAGTAGGTGCGCCAGAGTGCCACCCCTTATCCGCCAGTCTGTTAACCTCTCCTGCCAGCCAAGCCAGAAGCACACTGGCGACAGCAACATCATTTGCCCGGCCCAGCATAACAGTTACAGTCCGCCGGTTCACCCTACCCGGTACATGTACAGTCTTACCGTAGGTTTGGCAAAAGCAAGACTCGCCTACGTGCTTGGCCAGAATCTGGAACCAAGTATCATTTGCCAGGTCATGGTCAAGGGTAATCTCTTGCACACTTGGCGGTGCAAGGTCGGCTGAATCTATCCCATGCTGTAGCATAAGCCGCTGGGCGGCGGCTGCAGCTTGCGCTGACTCATGCACGTTATCGGAAGTGGCCAGGGCCAGTAGCTTCTGAATGCGGGAAAGGATTGGATTGGTCACGATCGGGCTCCTATCATGGCTGCATGGCATCGCAAAGCAAGTTCACCTTTGGGAGTAGTCTTAACATAGTCCCACTCTTCATCCTCCCAGGTAACGATGTAACCGCGCTCTATGAGGTCATCAATAACCGCTTGATCCCATTCGTACTCATGGTGAATATCACCACATGCCCGTTTTAGCTCTGCAACCTCAAGCGGAGTCAGCGTCAGCATCGTTCACCCCCACCAATGAGCCTAACCGATCGCAGTAATTAGTCAAGCTAGAAACGTTACAGGCTGCAAGTAGCCGATACCTATCGCCTACCGCCCCAACACACCCCCACCTATCACCCGACATCAATCGCTTCCCCTAGCTCAGCTAGTGGCCCGGCGCTAGCCTGTAGATAGCGCTCCCTGTACTTCCTCGACTCCCGAACCAGCATACTAAGACTGGCTGGGCTTTGGTTACCTGCGAGTCGGCGCAGCAAAAACTGCCGGACATCTACTAACTCGCCCTTGACCCTGATCGGCACAGCTTCAATACCAACCCGAGTCACAACCTCAATCATTGCTAGCGCTTCCTGCGCAAGTAGATCAGCGTCAACCTCGTTAGGGTCCTCCCTTATATAAACCCGTTCCTTAACTTTAGTCTGGGGGTTAGTCAGCCGTTCCTGAGTGTAGCCAAGCGAGGTCATAAGCGCTGCCAGCCGGGCCTTATCGGCAGCGTCAGGCTTATCTACGTTGAGAATATTCTTACCAAATAGGTTATCTACAGTTAACCACATGGCCGGCAATGTACGTAAGGGGCCATCGGGGCCAAAGGGTTGATTACCCGCGGCGGCAACATACTCCCTAATATCGCGTTCCCAATAAAACCATGTCCGGTTCCTTAATCGCTGGCCATATGCTTCCTTCGCTTCACGAATGTACTCCGGTTGCTTGAGAATCTTGCCACCCTGGGCCTGAAACTTGGCCCAGCCCCGTAAGCACCAATTCAGAATCCCTGGCATTTCACCGGCAAGAATAGCCGGAAGGTCCTTTTGTTCACTCTCAGGTCTAGCCGTAGCAAATGGAACATAAAGGATACGCTTCCATAAGGCATCGTCTGCAACAGGGTCCATTAACGGCTCATTGTTAAATGTCATCACTAGATGCCAGGTTTGCCTAGCAGCTTCATTGTTCTCACGCATGCCGCGGGCTGTAATCCCATCGTTGCCAGTCCATTGCTTAAGTAACTCGCTTACATCACCTAAATCAAACCGCTTGTTAAGTTCAGGGAATAGAACCAATCGACGGCCAAAGATATCCTTTTGGCTGCTGGTATGGGTACCAGGTCTAAGGGCTTCCCTAGACAGAATTACCGCTAGGTCCCGGGCTTTATTTTTCTTCCCTAGTAGGTCACCAATAACATTAGTAAATGTACTCTTGCCAGAGAAGCTCGGGCCACCGACAAGAGTTACCCATCGGTGAATATTGCTTCCTGTCAGCCAGGCTCCTGCTAACTGAGCCAGAAAGTCAATCACGTTATCCCGGTCATCCCCAGCTGCAGCTTGAGCTGACTCTAGGAATCGTTTCCATTCAGGGCAAGGCGCATCAGGATCATAGTTCACATATGCGAGCTTAGTAATTAGGTCTCCTCGTTCCCGGCTTTCCTCATGACTGACCAAAGTAGGGGGAACATAAGTATCACTTGCCAAATCATACCCGGCTGTACGTAGGTCAAGTACTCCATTTTCGCAATTGAGCAGAAAATCTGTATCGGGTCCATCAAATTCCTTACCGGCGGGTAACTTCATCCGGTTACGCGCTAGTGCAATTAAATTATCAATGGTCTTTCGCTGGTGTAATTTGTTGATAGCAGCCTGTAAAGCGTCAAGCCGGGCCTGGATATTATCATCCCCAGCCTTGACCTCAGTACGCGTCATCATCTCCTTTAATTCATAGTTAGCAAGTCCTATCTCAAGTTGCAGGTATCCGTCGAGGTTAGTGGCTAGCCCTTGGACTATTACGTCCATATCATCAGAGCAAGTCCATTGGGTATCAGTCCATTGGTACCATTTATGATTGTGATACCATAGCTTCCCCCGATTGACCTCAGCAAAAGCCAAGGCAAAACCGTACTCATCTAGAGGCTTGTCTTTAAATGGACGCATTATTGGGATAGGTTAGGGGAAGGGGTGCGCTCAAGCGCTCGCAAATACCGTTGCCAGAGACTATCATTCTCTTTCTGATATGCGGCAAGAGCAGATTCTAGCCTTTTGATTCTGTCTTCCTTTCGTTTTTCTTCCCTGTTGGCATATTCTATAATCCACAGGTCAAGCGCACGTTGTGCTAATCGTTGAGCATAGACTTTGTTATCAAAATAAACAACGTACGTAATGCTAGAACCAAAGGAGATACCAGGCGGTAGCCGGTTATTTATGGGTGGCTGGTCACTAACATTATATTCACCGCCTACAATAATCTGCCATAGTGTTGCCTTAAAACTTGGGTTAGTCGAATGGATGTAACCTTTCCCATCACTCGACTCTCGACAATTCTCTATATACGCCGTCCAGCCGCCTTTACGCAGACAATTATCAATCCAGTCTGGACTAATAGGATCTGTGTCAAGGGGAGTAACAATAATTAGTCTAGAATCATGGTCCACATAGTTAGTCACTCCCATCGCACGCCACCAGAGAGGGTTAAGACCTCTATCATATCCATACCACCCTCATTAAAAGCCCATCGTAGCCCGGCGCTATGCTGCGCCTGGCAAAAGAGAATATGCTCGCAACGTTGCCAACCATTGAGAATCCAGGGCTTACCGTCCCATCCAGTAAAAGCTATCTGGCTCACTAGCTCCGCTTCAATCTCTCCCCAATGGTCAGAAATGAGTCCTTTATGATGTCGGTGTGCAGCAGATCGCCCCCAGCCAAATAACCAAAACTGGTCAAATGATTCTAGATGCGCATATGGTCTAGGTGTGCCACTCTGACAATCCCAGGCAGATATTGCAGCTTCTATCTGTTTCCGGTTCTCAATAAACTCCCGAGCATGCTCTGGCTTACATCCTGACAGTCGAGCAAGTTTATCAGGGTCCCTGGTTAGTGGATATAGACGGATTGCCATTAGAGCACCTCTCTCGG
>ERZ650304.768-NODE-768-length-14355-cov-3.898881_pt1 | contig 14355 bp, 14 predicted proteins | sample MGYA00376240_ERZ650304 | MGnify/ENA primary metagenome ERZ650304 (study PRJEB26733, sample SAMN07839271) | wastewater metagenome | biome: small river; feature: stream; material: water | place: USA: North Carolina | collected 2016-03-01 ...
AAAGATGGAACACTTGCTACAAGCGGAGCAATCATGGCAGGAACTGCTGTTTCCCCTATTCGTATCATTGAAGACTTTACTGGCAAACCAATTCGCGCACCACATGCAGGGCAACCAATCAAAGTAACAGGTTTTGACGATATCCCAGCATCAGGTTCTCTGTTTGTTTCCTCATCAGATAAAAAAGAAATCGAGAAACTACAATCAGAAGCACAGCAAAATGCAGTCAAAGATGTTCTTGACCCTCGCGTATACCGAAATGCAAAAGTGGTTATCCCAGTTGCCATCAAAGCAGACTCACTTGGAACATTGGATGCTGTTGTGCGAGAACTCAAAAAACGCGAAACAGATGATGTAAAGATAAAAATCATCGGAAAAGGAATCGGAGCGATCAGCGAAGGAGATATCATGCTTGCATCGTCAGATGAAAAAGCAGTTGTACTTGGTTTTGCTGTAAAACTCGACCCACGCGCTCGCGAACAATCAGAGCGATTTGCTATCGAACCACAACTCTTTGATATCATCTACAAACTCGGTGAATGGTTTGACACACTCGTCGAATCTCGCCTTCCATACGAAGAAAAAGAAACAATTCTTGGAACACTCAAGGTCCTCAAAAACTTTTCAACACAAAAAGATAAACACGTTATCGGTGGACGTGTAGAAACAGGTCGCATTCAACTTAATTCTCTTGTTAAAATTGTTCGTCGTGGTGTAGAACTTGGGCGCGGACGTATTATCGAGCTTCAATCACAAAAGATAAAAACAAACGAAGTTCTCGAAGGCACAGAATGTGGTCTCATGGTTGAATCAAAGATAGATATGATTCCTAGTGACATTCTCGAATCACTTGTAGTTGAAAAACTAAAGATATAACTATTATGGATGCAAATCGTGAACCAACTCAGCGACAACTAAAAGTAACTCTTGAAGTCCAAGGACTTGCACAAGACTTCTTTCAACGTGAGTCATCTGGCGCTTCTATGATAACGGTGACACGCGCTGAAGTATCTGCTGATATGCGTCACGGAACTATTTTCATCTCAGTTCTTCCAGAAAACAAAGAAGCTGCTGCGCTAGATTTTGCAAAACGTATGCGAACAGATTTGCGAAAGTACGTCATGAAGCGCCTCCCAGTACGTGTTATTCCATTTTTTGAAATCGAAATAGACTACGGAGAAAAGAATCGCAGAAACATCGACGACATCCTCCGCAAAGAAAAGCTTGAACGAGGAACTGTAGAAGAAAAAGCTGTCGAGGAAACAGACTAAAATACACAAGAAAAGCGCGCCTACGGCGCGCTTTTCTTTACTGTTCTCACCCCTCCCAATACTTGACAAAACGTATATTTTATGTATAATATAATATGACATTTGTCGTTAGGACGATATGTCAGTTGTACCTCGTTTTTTAAATCAACCTCAAGCCCCTCAAGGCTTTTACTTCTGGAGATATCACCATGGGAAGTGGAAAATCCTTTCGTCGCGAAGACAAGCGCGCAATTCCGCGCGGCCCCGGCAACCAAGACGCAATCGCGTCTCGGCAAGCCGAAGGCCGAAACAAGAAGCAAGAAGTTCCCGAATGGAAATGGATCACCGGCGAAGCGGAACTCGTCCAGGCATGCCTGGACATGCTGAACGGTGAACCGGGACTGTACCCGATGTTCGGCATCCAAATGGCCGTCGAAGAACGTCAAGGCAACACCGAGAACTACTCTGTACTGGTCTACTGCGATGCCCTGTACGGTGAAGAAGGTCAAAACCTTTGCGGCGCATTGCGTCCCGGTTTCGCGGTTGGTGTCCATCAGCTGGCATGGAACATCAACGAAGGAACCAAGTGGAAAAGCGCCGACCACGAGCTTTTCATTCTGGCCATTCTGGTGCAGCCCGAGATGCAGATGGCGCGTCAAAAGTTCTTCGAAGAGCAGCAAGCTGCCGAAGAGGAACGCAAGCGTCGCACGCAAGAAGCTCAGGCTCAAAAACCTGCACTGATCGCACGCCTGCGGAGCCAGCTGATCCAGCCGAAAGCCACCGATCCGGTAGCGGAACCCGCCGAAGAAGCGAGGTCGCAATGCCGCCAGAAGCCGGAGTACCCGGAAGTCGCCCACATCAGCAAGCTGATCACGAACGACGACATCTGTGTCTTCTACCACCCTTCGGGGGCAACCCTGAAGACCTGCGAGGGTGAAAAGAAGCAGCTGGTCGTCCGCATTAGCGGACTGAAGGATGAAACCCATCCGATGTTTCGTGCATCTCAGCTGAACGTGTTCGCCTTCCTTGACGAGATCGTCGAGGAGCCGGAAAATCCCCAGCTCGACACTGAGATGCAGCGCGAAGGTCAAACCTTCCGCGCGTGGCTGCGGGAACAAGGCATCCTGAACGACCGCATCCCCCAAGGTGAACCTTCGGGAAACGTGGTTGGCACCGTAGTGGAGTGCTCAGCTTCCTGAAGCGAGTCTTCTCTAACGGTGCCACCAAGAGCGCCTAAGCCAACACCGGCTTTATGACAGTGTATCTACCTAGCTTATAGCAACAGTAGATACACTGTTTTTTATTTTCTATACTTGACAAAATACATATTTCGTGTATAATATATAACAGGCTGCCCCTTGTGGCAGATTCATTGAAACCTTACGGAGATATTCACATGGCTAAGCAAGGCAAAGGTAACAGCGGCAAAGGCGGCTCTTCCAAAGGCGGCGAATGCGCCGCCCAAGGAGCAATCAATCGCGGGCAAATCGCTAAAGAAGCAAAAGCTCGCGAACACCGTCGCCAAGAAGAAGGTCCCGCCTTCTTCCTCCGCCTGAACGCGGATCGCAACAACAATCCGGCCGACATCGCAAACGGTGTCGTGGGCAAGTACGCAATCCCGGGCGGTGACCAACCGTCTATCCATCTGAGTGTGCGCAAGCACAACCAGAAGGATACTTCTTTCTCGGTTGTCGAGTTCGAGTCCGTGCAACGCGGACACGCCCTCCAAGGCGAAACTCTCGACCCCGGCGTGTTCCTGGGTACCAAGTGGATCGGTGACACCGAATGGAGCTCCCGCATGACGGGTAGCGCCAGGACCACGCAGCAAAACCTGCATGGCTACCTGAGCCAGTTCATCGAACTGGTGCCGGCTGATCACGTGGATACCCCTGTGGAATCTGCGGTCATCACTCCGAACCTGACGGAAGCCGACAAGGCTTCCATCGCCAAGGCGGAAGCAAAGCGCCAGCGCAAGAAGATCAGCACGATCGCGGAAGCAAGCGCGGAAGGCGCACGAGAAACTGTGTTGCACACCATGCGCAAGCAAGCGATACGTCCGTTCGAGTTCGCGACCGGCGTGATCGGTTACTGCGACCTGTCGAGTAACCACGGCGAGCTCATCGTTCTGTCGTTCGTGGATGGCGGCGACCGCAAGGTCAGCATCGCCTATCTGAGCAAGTCCCACATCCTCACGCTTGCCGGCGTGAAGGTGGACGACGCGATCTTTGCCTCCTATGTCATGGCAGGCCGCGTACACGAAAGTGATCGCGGCCGCATGAACAAGGACGACTTTGATCGTCGCAACGCGATAGCGAAGTACATCCATGACCAACTGACAAACCGTGGAATCCGGTTCCCTGCTGGGAAGAAGCAAAACGCGTAACAGCTAGCTGCTACGCACACAACCCCCAATGTCACAAGACGTTGGGGTTTTTTCTTTTGTCCATTTTAATGTATAATCATCAAACACTCGACGCCCGGGTGGCGAAATTGGTAGACGCACTTGCCTTAGGAGCAAGCGCCGCAAGGCATGAAGGTTCAAGTCCTTTCCCGGGCACTTTATGAAAATCCCCGTTATATTCGAGGATGAAAACATACTTGTTATCAACAAGCCAGCAGGACTTGTTGTGCACCCATTTGATAACTCTACAGAAGAGACGCTTTTGGATATTCTTAAGGAAACTAACCCTGAATGTTTTTTGTTTAATAACCTACTAACACTTCAGGACGGCAGAGTTATCAATCTTGGTGGCATTGTTCATAAGCTTGATCGAGAAACATCTGGTGTTATGGTTATCGCAAAGTCACATGAAGTGTTTGAAGATCTTCAGCAACAGTTTCTAAACCACACAACACAAAAAGAATACACAGCTCTCGTTGAGGGTGGTGTTGACCAAAACACATTTGTAATTGATGCACCACTATCACGCATCAAAAAAAGTTTTAAGCGTACAACAGACATGAGTATCGCTCGAGGGAAACAAGTGAGCGCTATCACTCACGGAGAAGTTATTTCACGACATGAATCAACAACCTGTGTTCGTTTGTTACCTGTTACTGGACGCACGCATCAATTGCGTGCACACATGGCACATATTGGTCACCCAATAGTAGGAGACAATGTATACGGAACTAAAGGCAACAATTCCCCACTCATGCTTCATGCCCACAAACTAACCCTCACTGTGAAAGGTAAAGAAAAAACCTATAAGGCAGAAGTGCCAGAAACATTTATGTGCCCCCAGTAGGTCCACCCCTCCTTTCAGTCGAGATCCTATATTTTTATAGTCACTTCGTTTCTTAAAAATATGGACCTTAGGTTCGATCCCTACTAGGTATCGAAACGCTTCGCTTATTTGTGCCCCCAGTAGGGATCGAACCTACGACCTGCGGATTAAGAGTCCGATGCTCTACCAGCTGAGCTATAGGGGCATTTCTGTGGTGAATACTATACCACGAGTACAATTTTTTTTCTAGAGTCTTGTATATAAATGTGCTAGAATAGAAAAACTTTTTACGAAAGTAAAAAAGTCTGATAGATAATAAGACGCAGTGGCGAAGTGGCCTAACGCTGCGGTTTGCAAAACCGCCATTCGCGGGTTCGACTCCCGCCTGCGTCTCACGTAACAAAAAATATCGTTACGCTCCCTGCCCGGGTGATGGAATGGTAGACATAGAGGACTTAAAATCCTCGGCGAGTTAAATTGCGTGCGGGTTCGAGTCCCGCCCTGGGCACAACATAAAAATGAGATAGCAAAAGCTGTCCATTTTTTAGTTATGCCCAGGAAGAAAGACAACTGCTTGTCTTTAAGTCGGGACGAGAAAGTCCGGAGTGTGTTTCGCTAGTAAGCGAAACGACGAGGAGCGGGAGGCGAGCTTTTCTTGCGACGGCAAGAAAAGACTTTTCGAAGAGATTCCCGTCCTGGGCACATAATAAAGAAAGCGCGCCGTAGGCGCGCTTTTGTGTTTATTGATTCATCAACATATTTTCACGAGAACGAAAACCCATAGTTCCCGCGGTCACCTTTGTGGAATGTTTCCCACATACGCTCTGCATCTCTCATCGTAAAGGATGGGTCGTCTTTGTGCATGAGTTCAAACAGAGACTTCACTTCTCGCTGTTTCGCATTGGTATCACGTGAACGCATGTTACTCCCTGCAATAGACTGAAACAGCTCTTGCAGTGCATCGTTTTCAAATCGCACAAAACGATTTGAGATGTTTTGAAGCTTGAGCCCGTGCACCACTTCTTGAGTTATTGAATGTAACCCTAGCATTAAGTTCTTTGCTTTCTTGCCTTGAACCTCCTCAAATGAAAACCTTTGGGCAGCATTGTGGAGTGCTTGAGCAGTGAGCTCTTTGACAGCATCAATGAGTGGCTTACGCTGTTCTGGGAGCGTTTGAGCATTAGTATCGAGTGCATCCTCATATGCATAGACATCAACAATGCGCCATGTCGCGACGAGCGAGAGAACAACAGCCTTGTTGTCTCTTGTATACACCACAACTGTTTCGTTAAAGACAATCGGAGACATATCCACACCACGCACCGCATTGTAGCCAAGCACAACACGAGAGAAGGTGTAGATAAATACTTCGGCCATAAGCGGAAGAAGTCCAGGCAGCCAGTTCATCCCCTCGTGAATACTTGCGCTTGTGCGTTTGCCGTTAAACGATTCGACAGCTGCACGCTTTTCTTTTTCAAACCAGATGTGGGCTGCGATTTCGGTTGCTATGTAGAGCAGTGTGATTGTTGCTATAGTCCACCCGCTATTGATGACAGATTTTTGCCACCACAAAAATGTAAATCTAAACGGCGCAAACAGGTACAGCGGCAAAGCAACAAGTGCCATGCTGTATCCAACAGCAGATGAGACGATGAGTCCGATTTTTACAGACTCTGAAACCACATACCCCTGTCTGCGGGCTTGAGAAAATAGTGCCAGAAACACAAGTAGTGAAATAGTTGCACAAGCAACAATGCCAACCCAGACAAAGTCTATGTTGGCAAAGAATTGCGTAATAGTTTGATTCATCACAAACTCCTTGAAAAGATCTTTCTCGCGACATGCGAGCTCGTCAAACATTCTGCCACTATTGTAGATGTTTTACAACCACACTTGCTAGAGACCCTAGTCTCATGTAGATTATGAGATATCGTTCTTTTTGAGGAGGCATCTATGGCACACCATACACATGATGTGAATGTCCAGGTTCGTTTGCCTGGATTCTTTAGTAGATTTTTTGCCCAGATTGGAGACAAGCTTGGGTATCTGGTTGGCGTACTGATTGCTCTGGCAATCGGGCTTCTCGTAATCGCAAAGGCTATTGCGTTTATCTGGCCGACACTCATATGGCTCATACCAAGTCTTGTGATACTAGCCATCACCACGCTGGTACTTTACAAGGCCTACACCATGCCACATGGTGAAGCTATCCCATTTTTCCAACACAAGGCAACCGTACTTGCTGTTAGAGTTATTTTTGTCATCTTCCTACTCCTTGCGGACATCAAGAATGTCCCGTGAAAACATACGGCGTACATTTGAGATCATTTGCAGGAATCTGTAGATAAAGACATGTACGCCGTTTTTATTTTGTATACTAATAATTGACATACATCACTAGTTGTTGTAGTTTAGAAGTAAGAGTTCAATCAATATATTATTAGGAGAACACATGGCAACAGAAAGAAATATCCAAGGCCGACCACACCTACCTGAAAAGGAGGAGCACATCATTGTTGATGAAGTACTCGGCAGAGAGAAGTTTCCTTGGAAGAAAACCTTTGATGCGCGCAAACCACCAGGTCCGGTGACAATTGACATCGCTGCGCGAGTAAAAGAAGTCGCACCTAAACCCGCAGAACCAGAACCGCTCCGTGGGACATCTTTGATGAACACCCTAGTTGGCGTCAACTGGAGTCCACGCATGTGGGTTGGTGTTTGTCTGGTTGTGATAATCATCATCGTGATGATCGCACCCAAAAAGAAACAGCCCGCGGAAGAACCAAAACCTGTACAATCTGTGCAACAGCCCGCACAGTCACAACAAGGAACAAAAGAAAGGCCGATACCTTGGCCGTACGCTCCCAAATAACCCAAACCAGCCGCCCCTTCGGGGCGGCTTTTTCTTGTCTTTCAGAAACTTGACACCAACATATTAAAGTTGTAGGATAAAAATTGAACCTTCTTTGTATTACCTTACGGTCGTAAAGACCATAGAAAGGAACCTATGAGCCAACAGGAGATTGTTAATAACCATATCAAACCTTGGTTGCCGGTTGCGATGATCGTAATCGGCGCAATCACAATCACCAGGCTTGCTTTCGACTCACACACGGAAGCACAAGAGCCACCGGCGGTGAAAATCGAAAAAGAAAAGACCAAGCAAGCCTTTTTTGAGACAAACAAGAGAAAGTACGACGCGGAAATTGCAAAGGCGGAGGCTCGCAAGAACCAACCGCCAATCATCGTCCCGTCGCCGTTTTCTCAAGTCCAACAACGGCCGCAACAATGGCCATACCAACCGTAAAGGAGAACACCATGAGTGACAGTCACGCTGCACCCAAAGAGAGTAAAGCTCAGCTTGCTGGAGGTATCGTTCTCCTGGCAATTGCAGGGACCCTTGCCTTGTACTTGCTGTCGGATGGATTCCGGTCAGCAATGGACAACATCGTCCATGCGATGTTTGGCTACCGGATGGTGAAGAACGACCTGACGAACTTCCTCGCCATTCTGCTCGTTTTCGTTGGTGTCATCATGGTGATGACCCGAAAACCTGCAGCGCCCCACCATTGATCTTTCCAGCGGAATTAAAACCGCTTCATCAAATAACGAGGTCATCTGACTTCGTGTACGAAACTGTGTTCTCGTTTAACCGCGAGGCACATAGATGTACGCGGAGAACGGGTGACCTCGTTTTTATTTTGTCTCTGCAATTCGTTATCTACTATCTACTACACACTACGCGCTATATACTGTTTGTATGTCCATTTCAAGTATCGAGCGTGAAGAATTTGCACAACACTCTTTTCTCAAACGCCTCCTTGAACTACACGATATACCTGAACAACTCTACATCAAGGGATCTCTTCCAGAAGTCACCTTTGATGCCTACGGTCGTGCCACTCCGCGCATACTCGCGGTGATTGGTTCACGCAAAAATACAACCTATGGAAAAGAAGCTGTGAAAAAACTACTGACCTCTCTAGCGGGGCAACAGGTTGTCATCCTTTCAGGGTTGGCGCTTGGTATTGATGGACTCTCCCACAAAGAGGCCCTCAACAACAAGCTCATCACTGTTGCGGTTCCTGGTTCAGGGTTAGATGAAACAGTTCTCTACCCACATGCTCATATAGAGCTGTCGCGTAATATTCTGGAGAACAATGGATGCCTCATATCTGAACTATCCCCTGGCACAAAACCTGCACAGTGGACATTTCCATCACGTAACCGTATTGTTGCTGCACTTGCAGATGCGATTCTTGTCGTAGAGGCTGCGAGTAAGTCAGGCGCGCTGATTACAGCGCGCCTCGGACTTGAACTCGGTCGTGACATCGGCGCAATTCCTGGGGATATTTTCTCAGAACAAGCAGAAGGTACAAACCTACTCATCAAAGATGGTGCATATATCATACGAAATGAAGATGACCTCTATGACCTTTTACATCTTACCCAAGAAACAAAACAACAGCAGACAGTATCGCTAAGTAACGACGAACAAATACTCTTTGACACCCTCTCTGAACCACATGACAAAGATACTCTGTTGCATAAAAGTGGACTCGGTCAATCACATTTTTTAGTAGCTCTTACATCACTCGAAATGAAAGGTTATATACAGGACACATTTGGCGAAGTGAAGCGTTTAGTGTAAAGTACACAACACAACTATGAAACTACTTATCGTTGAGTCACCATCAAAAGCAAAAACGATTGCCAAATATCTGGGCAGCGATTTTGAGGTGCGCGCATCTGTTGGACACATTCGCGACCTTCCAAAATCAAACAAAAAAGCCATCGACATCGAAGGTGGTTTTATTCCGCATTATGAAATCTCTGCCGGAAAAGAAAAAGTAGTGAGCGAACTCAAATCGCTTTCAAAAAAGGCAAGCACCATACTCCTCGCAACCGACCCCGACCGAGAAGGAGAAGCTATTGCATGGCATATCAAAGAAGCCATTGGACTCAAGGACGCAAAGCGCGTTGCTTTTCATGAAATCACAGAAAGTGCGATCAAAGAAGCCATCAAACATCCACGAGAAATAGACAATAACCTCAAAGAAGCTCAAGAGGCTCGTCGAGTGCTAGATCGTCTGGTTGGGTATGACCTATCTGGCATTATCTGGAAAAAGGTGCGCTACGGCCTTTCTGCTGGTCGCGTGCAATCCCCTGCACTTCGTATCGTCATGGAACGCGAACGAGAAATTCGCGCATTTGTTCCAGAAACATATTTTGTACTCGCTGGCGAATGGAAAACATCTGGCCGCATCAAAGAAAGCAAGAGCTACACACTCGCACTTGAATGCGACGTACAACCAAAAGAACTCGCCGAAGCAGAACGTATCCTCAAACTCGGACGCACTGGGTCATGGACTGTTGTATCACTAGATTCAACAGATGTGTCACGTTCGCCACGTGCACCATTTACCACATCGACACTTCAACAAACAGCATCATCTCGTTTAGGTTTTTCTCCTTCACGTACGATGAGCATCGCTCAAAAGCTCTACGAAAAAGGTCTCATCACCTACATGCGTACTGACTCTACGACGCTTTCTCAGGTTGCACTCGGTGAAATCGCAACAACTATCGAAAGCACATGGGGCAAAGACTATCTAGAAGTCCGCACCTACAAAACAAAAGCAAAGAATGCTCAAGAGGCCCATGAAGCTATTCGCCCAACACATGCGAGCACTCGTAATGGTGGAAGCACAGATGACGAAAAGAAACTCTACACACTCATTTGGGATAGAACCATCGCTTCTCAGATGAAAGACGCCAAGCTCCGCCGTAGCAAAGTATCTGCAAACATAGACGACAAAGAAACTATTCCAAACTTTTCTGTAACAGGTTCTGTTGTGACATTCCCAGGATGGTTGATTGCAGATCCAGATGCGCGCGGCGAAGATGTGCAGCTACCAGTGTTAAACGTTGGCGATCCACTCGAACTACTGACACTTCAATCAATAGAAAAACAAACTCAACCGCCAAGCCGTTACACCGAAGCAGGACTGATTAAAGAACTCGAAAAGCGTGGGATTGGACGACCTTCGACATACGCTTCTATCATCGGCACTATCGAAGCGCGTGGATATGTAGAAAAAATAAACAAAGCACTTCATCCAACAGATACAGGTGAAGTGGTAACAACATTCCTAGAAGAACAACTTGGCCAATACATCTCGGATACATTCACTGCGGATATAGAAGACAAGCTTGACCTCATCGCTGATGGTAAAGCAACATACTTGAAAACACTCACTGATTTTTACGGACCATTTTTGAAAGATGTTAAGTCAAAAGAAAAGTTAGACAAAGCAACAAACCTAGGAGACGCGCCAGAGGATATCCTTTGTCCGATTTGTCAGTCACACATGGTTATCAAACTTGCAAAGAATGGCAAGTTCTATTCATGCTCACGATATCCAGATTGTATGGGAGCACGCAAGCTCGATGGAACACTCATGGAAGGACCAAAGAAACTCGGTCGCAAGTGTCCAAAGTGTGGAGATATTGCAGGAAAAAACGGTGGCGGAGAACTCATGGAACGTGATGGTCGTTATGGTAAATTTATCGCCTGTTCAAACTATCCAAAGTGTAAATATATAGAGCAAGATGAAGAGGAGCGAAAGAAAAAGTCTACAGGTATTGCATGTGGATGGTGTTCGGATGGAGTATTTGAAGAACGTCGTGGACGCTTCGGTATTTTCTATTCATGTACCAACTACCCAGATTGTAAACATGCGATAAAGACAAAACCAACCGGCAATCGCTGTCCAATGTGTAATGAACTAATGATGGAAGGAACAAAAACCATTCCTGAAAGATGTAGTGTAAAAACCTGCCCAATGCATAACCCACACAAGCTAGGAGAAGTAGCAACGAAGAAGAAATAATACAAAAACCACCCTCGGGTGGTTTTTATTTTAGTGACAAAATCAAATTAATGTGCTATTGTATTTTTGGCGAGCATGGTCTCAGACCAGGCGTCCTTGTTCTTTTAATCCGACTCAATCTTTAGAAGGAGAGTCATCATGCGTTATGCAAACATCGCGTTTTTCCTCGTGGCAGCGGTATTGGGTTTTACCCTTTCCGCGGCGGCAATTTCCAGCCTTCCGTTCTACATGTTCAATGTCCCGGAAAAGAGCGGTTTCGATGCTTCAATCGAAGTGTTGAACGCCGCAAAACCGGGCATGTTCACTGAAGGAGGACACTTTTACGCCGTCATGGCGCTGGAAACTGTGAGCAAATGGGCAGGTATCGTCAACTTCGTGGTAGCAGTACTCTGCGCTGTTGTGTCAGTCATGCCGGCGCTGATCACCATTCGCATCGCAGAGAGGAAGCTCTTTGACCGCTACGCTGACCGTGGGTGGGCAATGATGGGCTGGATGAGCATCCTCGGCGCACTCGCCGTTGCTATTCACACGACGCATCTGAATGCTTTGCTGTATATCATTGCTTGCTCGGCGGTGATATGCGGCTACATCATCACCTACCAGTGGCCCAAGAAATACCATGACGGGCACAATGAGCATGGACATGACAACGGCGGACGCAACAACGTGCGTCACGCTCATCACTGAACGTGATCATGTAAACAACTAAAACCACCTTCGGGTGGTTTTTTATTTTGCTATACTCTATGCATCATGTTTGCCTTTTACTCACTTGCACTCGTCGTTGTTTTTCTGGGAACAGTTATCAATATACCTGGGTCGCTTCATATCAACCCACTTCTGCTACATTTCTATGAACCACATAGAGTTCTTTTCCTTACTATGTTGTTTCTTGTTTTGGGTGCAATAAGTAGAATTATAGTTATGTGGGACAAGATAGTTTGGCGAGATGCAACAACTCTTGCTGTATGGGGACTTTTTGGAGGTATTTTTGGAGGATACTTTGTGGGAATAATTCCACAAAAAATAATCGTTGCCACCTTTTTTCTTTCAGGTCTATTTTATATATACAAATACATCAAACGAAACGAGCCTCAACACCAAAAACAACACGGAGCATTTCTTTCAGGTTTTATAACAGCATTCTTTCAAGCTTTTGGAATGTCTGTTGGCGTCCTACGACAAGGCTATCTGTTTTCTAAGGGGTACGATCTACCAACTGTTCAAGCAACTGCCGCCATCGCATTCATAACAGGTGGATTAGCTACGATTGTAACCAGAATGCTTCATGAACCATTCTTTGTGAAAGATACATTTTCAATTCTTATTCTATTTCCATTTATGCTCTTTACGGTATATATCGCAAAAAGAGTTATTTACAAAATACCAAAAAACATTCAAGACAAGATAATTATTTATTCACTTCTGCTGTCACTTGCGTCTGCTATTCCATACTTGATTGCTTAGAACTTGAATCTAAAAACTCTACACTGTATAGTACATATATGGACACAAACCCTGAGAGGATTTTCGAGTTGCTGCCAAGCCTATCAAAAAAAGATAAGGACCTTATTGCCCGTGCTTGCGAATTTGCACAAAAAGCACACGAGGGTCAACTTCGCAAATCTGGCGAACCTTATTACAACCACGTCTTTGCAACTGGAGTAAATTTGGCAACTCTTAAAATGGATGCAGACACAATCGCAGCAGGAGTCATGCATGATGTACTAGAAGACACCTCAGTCACCGAAGAAGAGATGATCAAAGAGTTCGGTGAACACATCACAAAACTCGTTAACGGAGTAACAAAACTAGGAAAGCTTCGCTACTCTGGTGTGGAGCGCCACGTTGAGTCATTGCGTAAATTTTTCGTAGCGATGGCAGACGATATCCGTGTGGTCGTTATCAAGCTCTGTGACAGACTACACAATATCCAAACACTACAGTACGTAGATAATGAAAAGCAGCGACGCATCGCACTTGAAACAATCGAACTTCACGCACGTCTTGCAGACCGCCTCGGTATGGGACGCCTCAAAGCAGAGCTCGAGGACGCAGCATTTCCATATGTATACCCAGAAGACTACAAACAAACAGTAGAACTATTTAAATCTCTTCGACCGATTTCTGATGAGCAGCTTGAAAAGGTTTCAAACAAACTCGGTGAGGAGCTTTCGGTTTTTGATGTACACATCGAACGTATCGACTCTCGTATCAAACACTTGTACTCACTCTGGCAAAAGCTGAAAAAGTACAAAATGGACCAAAACAAGATATACGACGTGATTGCGCTTCGTATCATTGTTCCAACCATTGCAGAGTGTTATCAAGCTCTTGGGGTCATCCATGGCCTCTACAAGCCTGTTCCTGGGCGTTTCAAAGACTACATCGCAGTACCAAAACCAAACGGCTACCGATCACTTCACACAACCATCTTCTCTGGAGACGGAACTACGCTTGAAATTCAAATCAGAACAAAAGACATGCACCAAGAAGCCGAGTACGGTATCGCGTCTCACCTCTCATACAAAGAGGTTGGTAAAAATATGTCTGAGCAGGAAATCAAGAAAAAGGTTGGCTGGACAAAAGATCTCCTTGAATGGCAAAAAGATGTCGAACACCATCAGGAGTTTATGAAAAATCTCAAGACAGACTTTTTTGAAAAGCGTGTGTTTGTTCTCACACCAAAAGGTGACGTCATCGACCTCCCTGAAGGATCAACCCCTATCGATTTTGCCTATGCTGTTCACTCAAAAATCGGTGACCATATCGCAGGTTCAAAAGTAAACGGCAAACTTGCACCACTTGATACCACACTACGCAATCGTGATGTCGTAGAAATCGAAGTAAAAGAAAGCGCTACACCAAAACGTAAATGGCTCGACATGACGAGAACCACAATGGCTAAAAGAAAGATACGTCAGTACATCCGTGAAAACGGAGGGCTCATCGATAAATTCCTCACGAGGTAAATCTAGTGTGGTA
>ERZ650304.769-NODE-769-length-14343-cov-5.294093_pt1 | contig 14343 bp, 21 predicted proteins | sample MGYA00376240_ERZ650304 | MGnify/ENA primary metagenome ERZ650304 (study PRJEB26733, sample SAMN07839271) | wastewater metagenome | biome: small river; feature: stream; material: water | place: USA: North Carolina | collected 2016-03-01 ...
GAGCGGCCTGGACTACGAGCGCGCCGTGCTGGCCGCCCTCGATGGCGGCTGCTCACTCCCCCTCGGCTGCCACGCCCGCCGCCTGGGCGATGGGCGCTGGCGCCTGAGTGCCCGTCTCGGCCGCGCCGGCGGCCTGGCCGCCTACGACGGCGTGAACCTGCGCGGCGGCGAAGGCCCGGTCGTCGACTACGTGGCCAAGCTGAAGTCCGACGGCTACGAGAAGGCCTCGGCCAAGCAGTACATCGAGGTCTGGGCGCACCTGCTCTGGTCCGAGAACGACGGCCCGGTGCCGGAAGCCGATCGCCGCATGTACCAAGTCAGCCTGTCGCCCACCAGCGCCGGCCGCTTCCAAGGCTACATGCTGGAGTCCGGCATCCGCAAGACCCGAGGCATCCCCGACTCCGACATCGTCTACATGACGCAGGAGAAGGTCAACAAGAACAACAAGAAGTGGGGTGTCGCAGTCTTCTCGGCGAAGGCCTGATCGTGATGGGCCGGCAACTCCCAAGGTAGCGGGTACGCCGGTCTGACCTGAGCCGCTGCAGCGGCACTTCCTGAACAACGGGTCTTCAGGCTCCAGCACTCCGTTCCGTCCGAGTGCTGGGGCAAGCAGACCAACTCCTGAAAAGCCTCATGATCAAGTACCACGCCGGCAGCGGCTCGACGCCTCCCGCCCTCTGGATCACCGACACCGAGACCGCCTCGCTCAAGGGAGGTGTCTGCGACATCGCCATCGTGGCCGTCGACCGCAACCTCGACGTGCTGTGGGAAGTCGAGAGTCTGATCGACCCCGAGCGGCCGATCGACCCCGGCGCCTCCGGTATTCACGGCATCGTCGACGAGGACGTGTGGGACAAGCCCACCCTGTCCGAGTTCATGGCGCTGACGGATCACCCGTTTCAGCACCCAGGCCTGCACCTGTGCGGGCACAATATCCAGTTCGACGCGCGCATGCTGGCGTCAACCCTCCCCGAAGCATACCGGAGCCTGTGCACGCTCAAGCTGGCGCGCAACCTGTGGACCGAGTCGGTCTCCGACCACAAACTGCAGACCTTGCGCTACAGCTTCAAGCTGGAAGCTGGCCCGGCCCACCGCGCCATGGGTGACGTCATCACCTGCCTGAGCCTGCTGCGCTACGTCATGAAGACGCAAGATGTCGACTTCGACGGACTCTTGGCTCTGGCCCGCAAGCCGCTCACACTTGACTGGAAGTTGCCATTTTCCAAATACAAGGGCACGAAGCTGCGTGACCTGCCGGCTGGCATGGTCAAGTGGCTCCTCGATAAGCCTGACCTCGATCCAGATTTGCGCGAAGCCTTGGCCTTGCGGAAGTCTTGATACCCCCCACTCACAACAGGAACCTTATGGCCACCTTGAAGTTCGTCGCTAGCGACAACACCCCGTTCGACACCGAAGAAGAAGCCGTTGCCCACGAAGCCATGATGGAGTGTGGCAAGCAGGTCAAGGCCTACATTGACGCCATCGGCGTCCAAGGCTCTGCGGCGGCACTGCTGTCCAAGCACCTGCTGGCCTTCCTCGCTCTGACCCGCTATGGCACAGTGCCGGAGAAGGAGCCCGTCAAGGTGCGCAAGCCTCGTGCCCCGAAAGTGGCAGCTGCCTGACCGGCGACAACGACCTAAACGGCCCTGCGGGGCCGTTTTCCATGAAGGAACCAATATTTAGTCCCATTTGCGTATTCAATGGCAGGTCCATCTTCACGATGAAGATTGCCATCAATATACCAATATTTAGCCCCATCAGCCAATTCAACAGCGGGTCCATCTTCTCGATGGAGCTTGCCGTTCATTCTCCACTCTTTAATCTCCTCATTAACTGTTACTTCGTATGTTTTCATGCCAGTTATATTTGTGTGTTGTTAAAAGTGAAAAAAATCAAAAATATCCTGACCATTCAAAAAATTTAGCCAATTTCTCTTTATAAGAATCCAAGGTCCCATTGTTATCAATAGTGTAATCAAATAAATCATGATGATTGTCGAGTTCGATTTCAGATAAATGAGTAGAGTCGCATAACCCTCGCTGTATATGAAGACAAATTCCACCAAGACTCTTAACGTATTGCAATTCGTTTAAATATCTACAATCAGTGATAATGTAAATTGCGTCTGGGTCATTGATTTTCTCAAAAGCCTTATCCATCCAATATGAAGGATTAATTAAATCTCTGCGGGCGTTTCCCCAAGATTGCATTAATGGTCTTATAATTTCTTTTGTTTCGTCATTGTCTAAATAATCTCTACCTATGCCAAACGGCTTGAGAAATATTTCGTAAATTTCGTCTTTTAGTGCGTCGGCAAAGGCGATTTTAACAATTTTTTTGTGTGGATATAATTCTTTAGCTAATAGAAAAGCTGTGTCTTTTCCAACTCTTTTTTTGTAAGAACAACTGATGATAGTCATTAATTAATATACGATAATTTTTCAAGGGTAATTGTGAAATTAAACGAAATACATTATTAATGGATAAAAGAATTAAAATCATAAATATTTTAACAAGACTGGCTGCGATTTCTGAAAGCATTCAAGAAAGTAACCCAAAAGCGTCTAGATTAATCGATGAAACATTGCAATCCATTTCAGATGACATTGGCACAGACAATGAAGCTGACGGCTTTAACACAGACATATTCCCTCCGATAGAACCACCGGTAGTTAAATAGTAGTTTAAACCGTTCCTGATATATCAGGGAACCAATCCTGTATGATATCGCAGCACATCTGAAGTATTTCTTGATACTCTTCTTTTGACAGCGACTTTTTCTCAGCAAAAGCTTGAGAGTATTTGACAGCAGAATCGTATGCTATTTTAAAGTCAGTTTTTGGGTCCGAGCTTAAAGACATTAAAATATCTTCAAATTCAGAATTGATTTTTCTTAAGTATTTTTCCATATGTTTTTGTAATGTATCTTATAAAAGCAATGCATATATAAAATAAAAATAAAATTGGTTTTCCAAATGTAGAAAGCCAATTGTACCGAGACCTCGATATGATTTTACATACCGCTTCAAATCCATAATAATTTCTGTCTGCGATTAAAGTGATTTTGTCTTCTTTTACATTTAAGGATTTAGAAATAGCGGTATTGTTGCTTGCGATAGTCAATCGTACTTGATTTAATTCTAAATTTGAAACTATTTGTTTTGTCTTCAAACAAATAGGACATGCATTGTCATAGTACAAAAACCATCTCTCAATCATACTGCGTATACCTGATCAAATTTAGAATTGATGTATTCAACTAAAAATTTATATGTTTTGGGAGCTTTTTGAGGCAATTGAGCCAATCCGGTGCCTAATCCGTCTTCTGGGAAAACAACATATTCAAAATCTTCACTCAACAAGACTAGCTCATCTATCTTTTCTTTGATCTTTTCGATGTTATTTTCGTATTGGTCGTCATTAAAAAACGCATCTGGGAAAGATGATGGAAGCTTTTTGGTTGGGATGCCAAATGAATTTTTGCAATACCGTATAATGGCTTGACCGCCTTGACCTCTTCCAACTAAATTGTCACCAAAAACAAACAGATAATTGGGGTACTTATTGGCAGTATCGATTGAATAACGGTTAATTCTGCTGACTTTCGCCATTAGCTTAACTCCAAGCCTCTTTAGAGCCGTCAACTTTATCAGACCACCAAGAACGCTCTGATCTACGTTTCGTCTCGTAATGGCTCTCTCTAGCCGCCATAGAGCCATTCAGCATGAATATACTAACTTGAGGTATACCAACAAATTGTTTCTCAATTAAAAATTCCACTCCATCCTCTTGAATGTGATTTTGAGTGACATCTTTTATAGATGAGCATTTGCTGTTGTTAGTGGAAGCTTTTTCGATCACTGCAACGGCAGTCTTTTCGTTTGGTGCAAAGCAGAAAACGTCGCTTTCTGAGATTTTTGCTTTAAATAATTTTATCATTTCAATAGTCTATAGTTCCTAATTCAGTATACGTAAAAAATATTCCTAATTAGGTTTTTTGGACAAAGGGAACTATAGATTCCCTAGACGAGTCAAAGATGCCATCAAGATTCCAATAGAATCCCTTGCGATTTCTTTTCTCTTCTCTCACCCACTTGGGGACAGGCGGAAGCCTGTCTTCCTCAAGATTAAGTGAAGCATTCAAATCGGCATCTGTAGCGAAGCCACAGAGCTTACAATCGAACATTTTTTCTTTCCTTGAGGATTTTTGAGTCCAACCACAATTACTACATCTCTGAGAACGAAACTCGTTCCCTATCTCAGAGATACCGAAACCTTCGGTTTCTGAGAGGGATTCAAGTTTCTTTTTTATCAAAGTGTAAGTAAAAGATGATAAAAATTTACCTTTGTTAATTCCTTTTCCTAATTGGAAAAGCTTCTCTAAATTAATTTGTTTTACGTTGGAAAGATTTAATTGATTTAGAGACCAATTGATATAATTCTTTCTGTGTTCTTGAGCCTTAAGGAAACCATGGCTTCCTTTTTTCTTTCTTGCCAAAGCATTCATAATTGATCTAAGATCATAACCATGATTGTTTTTCTTTGTTACTTGACCATCAGATAAAGTAAGACAAGTAACAATTCCTTGGTCTGCCCCCAATTTAATTCCTTCAATTCTTTTTTCTTTATCTGGAAGATCAAAACTAAAACTTAAATAATTTGAACTAATTCTTAAGGAATTCAACATCTTTCCTTTAGATTCATATTCGTTATATTTCTTATGTTTCTTAAATGGAATACAAATCGTCTTATTTTTAAACAATCTAATTTGAATGAAATTATCGAACTCCACTCCAGATTCTTTGATATCAAAGAATCTGGAATCTATCTGAGGTTGAATGAGTGGAAATTTAGGACTGCTGATTTTTTCTTTATTTGTGAGAGATTGAAGATGAGACGTATTTTTTCCATTCTTCATCAATTTAGAGATCATAAATTGTCTTTGTTTATTTTTTACTGTACATGATCTCAAAATGGACGAAGAATGTGTTCCGCAGGCTTGCAACATTCTTTGCGTGAACAGCCCATTGTCAAATTGTTTAAGGAAATCATTGTTTAGATTAGCATCTAAATCAAATTTTTTCTTATTGAAATCGAAGATTGTATTATTTTTATTTATATAACCATTAATCCAGATATGTGACACAATTCTTTGAACTACTTTTGTATATTCTATTTGGAATGATTCCAACAAATTAATTTTACTTTTATTGGCATATTTAGTGGTTACTTTCACCGATCTAATCATTGTTCTGTGTTTTTTTTAGAAATTTATATCTATACGTAATGATTCAAGAATAGATTCAAACTCAGATGGATCAATATCAAACCTCTTGCTGTTTATGAGACCATATGAACGAGTGAAATCAAAGCTTGTATTGTTATATTCACCAGCCATCATCCCCGTTCCTTCGTCTCTTTCCCCCATAAAATGAAAAAATACTTGAACGATATTTTTTGTGTCTGTAAGTCTAGTTACATTGCCAAATCCGCTTTCGATGTTGACAGTGCCCGATGGTGTTCTTAATGGAATAATATTCTGCAAATACTCTATCAAATTCAAAAGTTGGTCTTGGCGACCGCTTCCATCAGGCATACCCTTGGCATCTTTGGATAGATTATAAATTGCGTTATCTCTATTGCGAATGCTTGAAAACATCCCCGTACTGACGAATTCATACAGCGGATCAGATTGACCAGCGTACCATTGTGAGGCCAGCAGTCTCATGTCCTTTTGCTGTTCGAAAAAATCAAGCTCGGCCATATCTCGATCCTCAAGCCCAATCATTTCATCTAAGTCGTCGTTTTCGTCTTCTGGATATTCACCTATTGGATTTTTGTATTCTAACCCATTGAGTTGATTCAAGATGCCAGGTTTGACTTTTCGATCACCATCTTCGTCACTGGATTGTGCAATTTTAATCAAAAACGCATTTAATTTATCAACACGAGAATACTTCTTTAATGATTCAAGGGACTCTATTTTGTTTAAAAAATTTTTCAATCCAAAAGCAAACGCCATACAAGATATTTCTAATATATTTGTCCGATACCTTGTATAATTAAAATATGCATATTTGTTGTTGCTGCCATAGAATGAAGGTCATGACTGGTTCTGAAGTGTACTTTTTTGAACTATGTTCTGCTTTGGTGGAACTTGGTCACAAAGTGACTTTGGCGGCACCAGAGATTTCGGTTTTTTATAAACAAAAATGTCATAATGCTGGGTTTGAACTGGTCCCAATTTTTGAATTAAATGACGGATATGATTTAATATTAATGTCTCATTATAAAAGCTTTGAGCAGTTTATTCCCAAGCACACACCAATAGTGAATATTATTCACAGCGAAATTTATGATTTAGAGCAGCCATTTATATCAGACCAAGTAGTGAAATACATTGGCGTGAGAGATACTATTTGCCAAAAGCTTATCAATGAATATGGTATTGATCCATCAAAAGTTCAAATGATTAGAAATCCGATTGATCTTTCTAAATTCAACACAAATAATTGTCAAGACCAGCAATATGGTTTGTTTGTTGGAACAATGGGTGGGCTGAGATATAAACCAGCAATTCATTTCGCTGAATTTTGCAAAATCAACAAATTAAAATCAGTATACATTGGTCCAGAAAACGAATTCCTTCCTTTTTTTGACAGCGTATTCCCGGCGACCGAAGCGATAGAGGATTATTTTAAAAACTGCTCGATCTCTGGAGGTATTATTCAAGGGCGAACTTACTTTGAGGCCAAACTGTGCGGAAAAAAGACAATAGAATACTACATTAACGGAATGGGGATGCTGGATAATATCGAGTACGACGATGAGCCTTCATTAAACGAACTTAAAATGCTGCAAGACACTTTCGATAGAAAGCGAGTGGCTGAAAGAATTATTTCAACCACTCGTAGCTAACTAGCTTATTCTGGATATCTGAATAGCCATCTTTTTGATATGCTATATTTGGATAGATCGTTAAACATCTATATTTCTTTTGAAGAAACACGTAACAGTTATCGAGTTGATGAAACGGATGGAACTGCAAAGTTTCGATGATTTCAGAAAACATAGAGTTATGTATCCACATAGCATGAGTGGTATACAAATCACCGGCTTGATATACATCTCCACCAACATGCGTTATTGGTCCTCTATGGCTTCCTCCAAGGTATATAAATTGTGCATCTGTGAGGAATTCATAGTTTCTTTCTAGTATTTCTGACACAGAATTATGCAAAACAATATCGTCTTCGAAGATGAATACAGATTCTAATTTGTTTTTAATTGCTTCTCTTAAAATTTGAATATGTGATAGTTTTATCCCATACTCTCCTGGAAGAAGCGGTTGCTTGACTTCAATTTCATGCCCATTTACGGCAGGAAAAAAATTATAATCAATATCTAGCTTTTTTAGTTCTTGCACCGAAGCCGCTTGACGGTCTTCCCGGTGCGGCAAAGACAAAACTAAAGTGTTTTCAAATAAAGAATTTTTATTCATAAATGTTCAGTAAATTAACTTCATTCATTTCTTCAAAGAAACTTTTAGACAATGCGGCTCCTTTCGAGTTCTCTTCATCATAATCGTTTCTATGTCCAACCCAATTTCGGTCAAACAATTGGAAAAATCCAGAATCTTCGTCCAATGATAAATCGTTAAAGATATTTTCAAATGCCGTTGCTCCAATAGTTGGAACGCAATTGTATTTGAGCACAGCTTTCAATTGACTTAATGTTCTCATGCTTCCAGCGATGACTCTAGAGTTGTTCAGCGAACATAAGTTGTCATATAGAACGCCTAAACCGGATTCGTAAGAAATACCCGCTGCTTCCATTCTTCCTGGAATGATAGATACATAATCAATCGAAGGATCGCTCAACGCTTTAGCTGCGACGTTGTAATCTGCAACTCCAGTGACATTAAAACTGATGCCTTCATACTTATAGACTTCTTCTAAGAAGTAAGTGTAATGAGGGATTTTAATGCCAACTTTAAAGTCAAAACTACTGGCAAACTCACACATTGTTCTCAGATTGTCTGGGATTTTATCGTCATTTGGAATTTGAATATAAATAATTCCATCTAATCTTTTTCTCTTTATTAAAGAATTTAAATCAGTCAAATATAGATGTAAATCATTTAATGTAAAGCTTGTTTTGAAATAGGAAGCTAATGCTTTCGGGTTTGTGGTAATGCCAGCAAACCTCTTCTTCATACCCCAAGTGTCTCCATAAAAGTCCAAATCATTCTGGAGTCGATCAATTATCTCACCAATTTTTTCTGGATCGCCGCTGTCAATAAAAAATTTCTGCACACTTAATTATACGTCTAAAATATTTTTTAATTCAGATGTAGAAGTGAATTTTACAGCTTTGTCGTCAATATAATAGTCTGCCAACGGTTTTCCAAAATGAATTTCGTCATATGGGATATTGTAATCCCGCAGCCATTTGAATAAAATCTCTCCCTGCTTTGCGACGACCATTCCTACGTTGTTGTTGCAAGTTTTCATATGTCTAGCGGTGGATATAATAATGGTATGACCAAGATCATGAAGGGTGTTGAGATACTCGGGCATTCCATCTATCGGCTTTAGCTCATCATACGACTGGCCTTCTGTTTTATTTTGGCAAATAGTGCCGTCTAAATCAAAACAAAAAATCATTTGTGTGCATCCAGCCATTCGTTTAAAATTTTAACTCCGGTGCAATACATAATAATTTGTCTATCCACTGAATCATAATGCCTTGCACACATGCCTATGAATATAAGGCCTTGAATCAATTCACTTTTCACAAGTGTGCTTGTATTAAGGTTTTTTGAAATAACGTCTTTCAAATAAGATAAATCTTTGTCAAATGAGAAATTAATGCAATTTGACGAATATGTTAAGTTAAACATATCATATATAATTTGCTCATAATTTCCGCTAACTGAATGTAAAAGTTTGCCATAATCATAACATTTATCTCCGAATATGCCTTTCATCCCATAAGAGCCACGAGGGTCTACGAATATAAGAGAACTGCCAGCGGGGTTCACCATAATGTTGGCAAAACAGCAATCACCATGGATGATGCTTAAATCGAAATTTAGATATTTTTCACCAATAATTTGAAAAACATCTTGGCTGATTTTTGAAAAATTCTTATAAGAAACTCCATTTATTTCAAGTGTGTCGAATGAGCACAGTTCGTTAAACAAATCGGAAGATTTTAGAAAAGAATTGTATTCATTAATTGTTTTTGAAACCAGCATTTGATAATTCAAATCATTTACGTTGCCATTAAATTCATGAGGGATATCAGATTTAGGATATGTATGTAAAAGATCAATCATCCACATCAATTGTCTCATTAAATTACAATTATGCTGTTTATTGTCAGAATTGAAAAAATACTCCGCTATATTTTTGTAGTTTTCGTAATTTTTCAACTCTAACGCATAAACTAATCCATTTGATTTGTCGCCACGAAATTCAGCAAACAAATGTTTTTGGTCACAAGATTGTATTTTATGATAATAATTGATTTCATCATTCAGTCGATCTTCGTGACTAAGTTTCACAAATGAATCTTTTGTGATATAGGATTTATTAAACGCTCGATGTTTTACCATAATATGCTTCAAAAATCTCTTGTACTGAAATCGTCAGCAATTTATGCTTCGAAGTGAAGTCTTCGAGCGTTTTTCCTCTTGCCATCGTTCCATCATCGTTGATAATTTCAGCAATAATAGCAACAGGCTTCAAGCCAGCAAGAAGCATTAATGTTACAGAAGCCTCGGTGTGACCTCGTCTGTCTAGCAGGAGGTTGTCTTTCGCTCTAAGAGGAAAGAGGTGTCCCGGTCTAGCTAAATCTTTTGGATTAAGCTCATCCTTTAAGAATTTAGAGATAGCAACAAGCCTTTCTGACACTGGCATTCCTGTCGTGATGAAATCATCAGAGGCATCTACTGATATCGTAAACGGAGTCCCATTTTTATCTGTAGAATTCGGCACCATGTTTGGCAGCTCTAATTTATCTAGAATTTCAGATGTTGTCGGAAGACACATTAAGCCTCTTGCCTCTCTGATTACAAACGCAAGTGCTTCTTCAGTTGCAAATTCAGCAGCTAAAACTAAATCACCCTCGTCCTCTCTCGATTCATCATCAACAATGATAATAGGAACTCCCGCTCGGACCTTTTCTAAAATTGAATGTAATTTATCAACCATGTTAATACTATTGTACAATATTAAATAGTCAATCTAATGAAAAAGTTGCTATTAAACTACTCAGATTCAAAATTCAAAAATGCTCAAAAATATAATAGCATAACAGGCTTGGAAACCGGAGGATTTGATTCAGTCATTGAATGTTCACCGATGACCATAGATGATCAATTCAAAAATCTCCATAACGATATTTTGTCTCAGCCAAGAGGCGGCGGATATTGGCTATGGAAGCCTTACATTATATTGAAGAGTTTGATGAGTATGAGTGACGGCGACATTTTATTCTATTGCGATTCTGGATCGCATTTTGTCTCATCAATTAATGAAATTCTGAATACAGTCTCTTTTGATAAACAGCCTATAATACCTTTTGGCGTTGATCCTCATTTAGATAGAAAATTTACAAAAATGGATGTATTTGTATTCAATGAATGTAAAGAAGATCAATCTATAACTGACACAGTTCAAGTATGTGCTTCTTTTCAATTAATCAAAAAAAGCCAAACTGCAATTGATTTTTATAATGAATTGTTGTACCAATGTTGCAATCTAAATCTAATCACTGATGCACCTAATGCGTTCGGTGTTGATAACTTTAGTGAATTTGCAGATCACAGACATGATCAATCAATATACAGTGTGCTGTGTAAACGCAACAGATACGAAATCTTTAGAGACCCTTCGCAATTCGGTTTATGGTCTAAAGAGAAATACACCAACAGCACTTATCCTCAAATCATTGAGCATACAAGGAGACAGGATTGAAAATAGCACTTTGCGTATCTGGGGAAATGAGGACGTTCAGCAACCCTATTGTGGTGGAGAAATTTTACGAAAACTTGTTTGACGCCTATCGTCCAGATATTTTTGTCTCTACTTGGGATCACATTGGTAAATCTCAGCACGACAATACACTGAATGAAGCAAGCGGAATCAATGAGTGTGAGATACTTAATGTGTACCAAAACGTGAAAAACATCGAAATTGAAAACTTCAATGCTTGGCTTGATGGACTAAATAGTGATGAACTGAAAAATTTGTGGGCTCATTACAGAGTTGACAATATCTTAATGCCAACGTCTATACCTCAATTTTATAAGATATACCGAGCAAACGAACTTAAATGCGAATACGAACGCGAATGTGGATTTAAATACGATATTGTGATCAGGTATCGACCGGATTTAATCATGGTTGATAAACTTCATTTAGATGCAAATGTGGAAAGCACAATAGTGAATATTAATACGAAAAAATATCATTGGCCTAATCGAATATATGACATATTCTTTTATTCTAATTCAGAAAATATAAACAAGATGTGTGAAGTGTGGCCTAACTTCATAAGTGTTCTAAATCATCCATTTACAAATGGACTGCCCAACATTGATCCGTGTAGAATGCTGTATGTGCAGGCTCTGATTAACAATATTAATGTGCAAAGTATGGATAAAAATATTTGCGATGTTTATAGAAATGAATCATACGAATGTATCAGAAGCTTTCTTTTAGATTGATTAAATTAGAGGGTTAATTGCGACACGACTGTAAAATTTAAATATGTCTTTATTTAAATTTTCTAAGACCAATGAAATTGATCACGGGAAAATATTACACCTAGTTGCCAAAAACATTATTAAAAGTGACCCTTTATCTAAAGTGCTGGGTGGATTTGGATTCAAGCCATCTAAATTTTCAGAAATCCACAACGAAGAGAACCTTGAGAATGCAACATCGAAAGATTCAGTTCATCGAGAAAAAGGTGATGAACTCCAAGAAATATGGATTGAAAAGGGCGAGAATGGAAAAACACAATATGGCTATATGCATTATGGGCCTGATACTCATGCTCATCTTTACTTTGACAATTTAGAAGACTTAGTCGCACATATCTCAGAAGAAGACGATGGAGCGGAAAAATACGCCTCTACAACAAAAGATAAAAAGGTTAAACTAAACAAGCCATTCAGAACTCCAGATGGTCCAAAGAAATTTTCAGTTTATGTAAAAAATGAAAAAGGTAATGTTGTTAAAGTCAATTTTGGCGATCCTAATTTGAGCATTAAAAGAGATCAACCGGAAAGGCGAAAGAATTTTAGAGCAAGACACAAATGTGAATCGCCTGGACCAAAAACTAAAGCTAAATATTGGTCATGCAAAATGTGGTCCAAGCCTTCAGTGACAAGTATTCTCAAAGGAAAAAGTTAACCTCTATTGTGCCAAATTTTTTTAATATATAACTGCCATCCCCAGAAATCATTTGTATAATCTGACGTAAAAGATAGTTTGTCCGATGGCAGTAACGCTGGCCAAATTCTTTCCATAGCACAACTGTCTAATTTATTTTGAGGAATAAATTCATAGCATTTATTATTAACAAAAACATTCCTGATTTTATTTGAGCAATAAAACATATTTCCAAAAATTGGATTTGTGCTCCAATTGTAATCATGTCCAGATATCTTCTTATACCATTCTCTTGCATGAATAGTGTCAATATGGTCGTGATTTATTGGAAAAGTTGAAAGCCCAATACATTTTTCTCCATTGTTTGATGGAATTCTGAAAATCCTTTCCCATTCGAAAGCCATAAATTCAATCGAATCTTGAAAGAAGAAATATTCTGGTTCAAATGGCAGATTTAAAAAAGCGTGATTAATTGCACCGGCTTCATAATTTGGTCCAGTATTTGCATATAAGCAATTGTATTTATCAGCGATTTTTTTCGAAGATGTGTCTTCGGACGTTTCGCAAATCAAAACCGTATGTTTTTCTGTTTGAAAATCGAACAAAGACTTTATGCATTGCTCAAGTATGGGCAAATTTTTGTGTGTAATAATTGTAATCATAAATCATCTCGCTTAAATATCAAATCAACATCCATCTGTTTTACTAAAGAGTATTTGTTTTTAGACAAAGAAGATATCGCAAGTGCAACCTCTGATGGGTAATTGGCTTCCATTGAAATAATTTTTGGCCTAAACGTCTTAAGAATATCTAGAATTATCTTCAACTCCCCTCCTTCTGTGTCAATTGATAAATAATCAATTTCAGTATCTTTGTGCAACACCGACTTCAATGTGCAGACAGGCACTTCAAGAGTTTCTTCCATACCGCCGAATTGATTGATTTCATGTTTAATTCTATTTAAATGCTGTTCGTTATAATTGTTCTGTAATCCAGATAGCATTTCTGCGTAACCTGTAACTATCTTGAATTCTCCAATTCCATCATAATCGTCAATTGCAATTTCATGACATTCGCAAGTTCGATTTGTTATTAATTTTTCAAAAACCACTGGATTAGGCTCAAAGCACCAGCCTTTCCATCCAAAATTTTTCTCAAACATATAAGTGTTTGAAAGCGTGACACCATCATGTGCCCCTATATCAACAAAAGTTCCATTTCTTTTGTTTTCAAAAAAATTGTCATACACAAAAACATCTTGACCAAATTGACTATACTGAGGCATCGATTATCTCCTTAAAAATGTCGTCCAAACTGATGGTTACATCCCAATTTGGATAATGGGATTTGAATTTTGATAAATCTGAAACATAACATTGATGGTCTCCGCGTCTAGGAGTGTCTTCCATCTGGTAGTCCAATTGTTTTCCGGTCATATTATAAATTTTCTCTATAGCCTCTAGCATAGATATACTGTTTGCACGGCCTCCGCCAAGGTTATACACTTCTCCTGGCCTTGGGTTCTTTCTGAACTCTTCAAACGCCATGCAAACATCTTTGGAGTGTATATTGTCTCGCACTTGCTTTCCTTTATATCCAAATATAGTGTATTTTTGATTAGACATAGCACACTTTATTAAGTACGATAAAAAGCCATGCAATTGCACACCAGAATGTGCAGGCCCAGTCAAACATCCGCCTCGAAATGTGCCGGTTTTGAGACCAAAGTATTTTCCGTATTCTTGAGTCATTAAATCTCCGGCTAATTTTCCAACCCCGAAAATGCTATGAGTGGATTGATCAATTCTCGTGTTCTCGTCAAATGAACCATTGAAAGGTATGTCGTATCTAGTTTCTGTTTCAATGAACTCTATTTCGTTTGGAGCGTCGCCATAGACTTTATTTGTAGACATATAAATAAAGACAGCGTTAGGACAAT
>ERZ650304.770-NODE-770-length-14334-cov-4.138455_pt1 | contig 14334 bp, 13 predicted proteins | sample MGYA00376240_ERZ650304 | MGnify/ENA primary metagenome ERZ650304 (study PRJEB26733, sample SAMN07839271) | wastewater metagenome | biome: small river; feature: stream; material: water | place: USA: North Carolina | collected 2016-03-01 ...
AACAATGCGTGGATGGCCTTTCAGGATTTGGATGAGCCAAGATATTTCCACTGTCTGGAAATGTTGCTGGAAGACCACGGAAATTGGAGTGCAGATACATTCCCGATAGGCTCACCTATAGGTGCCCTTCTCCATGCAGCACGAGAACTGGAAGAGGTTAAGGCAGAATTGGCAAGGCCGGAGTTTTTGATGAACAAACACAAAACCGCAACAGAATTTGCAGACCTTATTTTCTGTGTGATGGATAGCGCGAGGCGTGCAGGCATCACGGTAGCTGATATTGTGACAGCCGGACGGCAGAAGCTGGAAATCAACAAAAAGCGCCAATGGAGGTACAACGGAGACGGCAGCTACTCCCATGTAAAAAGCGATGAAATAGTTGCGGGATAATTACGAGATAACAACATCAATCACATACAAAAACCAATAACATGGAAGTATTGCAGAAAGTACAAGCGATAATTGCCGACAAGGCAGGCGTATCACCGGAAGAGGTGAAGCCAGAAACGAACCTGAAAGACGAACTCGATCTGGACAGTCTGGATAAGATGGAAATCCTGATGGAGGTAGAGAAACAATTCAACATCATGACGGATGATGACGAATACGAAAGTGTGCAGACGGTAGCGGACGTGGTAACGATTGTGGAGTCTAAAATCAGCTAAACGATAATTATTAACCAAAAACACAATACAACTATGAGCGAGAAAACAGCAATAGAGATGTGGGCCATCGTGGAACTGATGGGTCACCAGAAAATAGCCGGATGGTGCACAGAAGTGCCGGTAGCCGGAACGAACATGCTACGGGTGGACGTACCCGAGACCGAAAAGCAGCCATCATTCACAAGGTTTCTCGGAAGCTCGGCCATCTATGCTATCAATCCGGTAGATGAAGCCACAGCGAAAATGATAGCCGAAAGAATCAAGGCGGCCCCGATTGATGCCTACGATGCAATGGCTGTATTGAAGAAGCTGCATCCGGAAGTAAAGACCATGATCGAGGAGAAAGCAGCCAGTCAGCAATCGCACATGTTCAATTATGAAGAAGAAGATTTCATTCATAACTAAAACCACAATACAATGTCAATCACAAGAGCCAAACCATTTGACCTGCAAGAGGTCAAGGAAACCTACGGTGACGTAACACTCTCCGAGGCAATCGCTGCCATGCAGAATACTGCACAGGTATCATTCGCATGCCCGAAATGCGTCCAGCGCACACAGATAGAGGTAGACCCGAAGCCAACCGGAATGATACAGGTAACTGCATCTGACGGCAGCAGCATCGACACTCCATGCGACATCTGCAACGGATATCTGGCAACTGCGCAGGAGTACCAGGAAGACCCTGACAATCCGGGCAGCTACATTCCCGTAACGGATGACGGTCCGGCTGATCTTCAGGAACCGGCGTAACAGAGAAGGTGGGTAGGCAACTACTCACCTTCTGCTTTTAAAAAAAAGGTGTAAAATTATTACACCTTAATTCCGAAATCTGGTCAAGAATATACCATCACAGGATAGTTTTGTGCCACTATCTGACCAGATACAGGCGACAGGAAGCCAGAGGGGATACCAACCTGCCTGCACCAAGAGCCGGATGACCACCGAAGCTATGGTGCGCAATTTTCGCATAAAACCACCGGTAATGCCATGACGTAGCTACCTAGCGTAGACGGCCTGCAGCAACCTGTTCACGAGGGGGTCAGGGGGCGTGAGGAGGTCGGAAATAGTATACAGGTAAAATAAACACAATACGTGGTTAATTATACCGATTTCGGGGTAATTCGGGCTGTTTGTCCGAAAGTGTCACTGAAAACACGAAAAGCGGGTGGCCTTGGGGTCATTAATTCGTTGTTGGTGGCTGCAAGCATAGCCGTGCGTGGGTAGAAGGGAGCGGGTGTATACCGGCTACCGTGCGGAGCGTAATGGCTGGCGGTCAGCCTGCCAGTAGCGGGGCGGCTATAGTGGCAGCCGTCAACAACATCATTGAAAGGGTGGAGGGGTGCAGTGGCTATCTGCATAATGAGGGCAGAAGCATAGCGCACGAAGTGCGAAGCGTTGGCATTGTGATATTGTGTATATCAATTTGCTATATTTGCACCATGGCAATGGATGTAGAGCAAAGGGTATTGCAAGTGAAGAAGTGGCTGATACAGGGTCTCACTGAGCGTGAGATCATGAAGAAGCAGAAGTGGGGCATATCTACCAGAACACTGCGCAGATACGTGGAGCGATGCCGTGATGAGTGGAAGGCGGTTGCCGGTGATGACATCGAAGAAATGAGGGCGAAAAAGCTGGCTGAACTGGAAGACCTAAAGCGATCGTTGGAGGCAAAGTTCAGAGGCAAGCCATCCGGCATAATGGCTATTGCGAGGGTTGAGAAGCAGATCATAGCCCTGATGGGTCTGGAAAAACCTGTTGTGCGTTACATCACTACGCCTGAAGACAGCCCGATACAGGTCAGCAACACCTTTGACATCGACTACAGCAAATTGAGCCCCGAAGCACTGAAAGAAATCGTCAATGCGCGAAATAAGAAGTGATATAGTTCTGGATGCTGACAAGGCAGCTGCTGCGCTGATCAGGAAGCCGGGGGGCTTCTTTTTTTTCGTGCAGGAGTTCTGGGATGTCATCATCGCAGAAGATCCTGTGTGGAACTGGCACATTGAATTCCTATGCAGTGAAGCTGAGCGAATCATCGACAGACTGGCCAAGAGGCTACCGAAGGAGGAAGATGTCATTGTGAACATACCACCTGGTACGTCCAAGAGTACCATCTTCTCGATCATGCTGCCGGCATATGCCTGGGCGATTGACCCTACTTTGCGTATGCTGCTGCTCTCCTACTCTTCCGATGTGGCGATGGGATTTTCCATGAAGGCGCGTGACATCATCCAGAGCGATAAGTACAGGCGATACTTCCCGGAGGTAGCCATCAGGAAGGACAGCAATAGCAAATCGGACCTACAGAACACCAAGAACGGCCAGATATACGCTGTGGGTCTGGGTGGCGCCATAACAGGTAAACACTTCCACTACATCGGCATAGATGACCCGTTGAACCCGAAAGAGGCTAACAGCGATGCAGAGTGTGCCAATGCCAGTATCATCATAGACAGTACGCTGAACACACGTAAGGTAGACAAGGCCGTAGCCGTGACCCTGCTGATCATGCAGCGACTGTCGGAGAATGACCCTACGGGGCATCTGCTGAGCAAGAAAAACAAGAAGATACGGCATATCTGTCTGCCGGCCGAAGCCATCGACGAGGTGCTACCTGCATACCTGGCTGACTACTACGAGGATGGGCTACTGGACCCTGTTCGACTACCGAAGCCTGTACTGGAAGACCTGTTAACGGATATGGGCACAGCCAACTATGCGGGGCAGATATCGCAGCGACCGGCACCTGCGGGTGGTCTGATCTGGCAGAAGTGGTTCAGGGAGGTACCAGATCACCTGTTCCCGGATAAGAAGCACATGCACAGCTATGGCACTGATTGGGATACTGCCTATACCGACAATGACAAGAATGCCGCTACAGCCTACATGACAGCGGGGAAGATAGGCAACAACATCTACATAGATGACTTCGATTTCGCATGGAAGGAGACGCCGGAGATACTGAAATGGATGAAGACAAAGCCAGCACCGCACTACATTGAAGCCAAGGCCAACGGAAACCCATTGAGGCTACTATTGCAGCGCAATAACATCATAGCGGTGGAAGTGGGTATAGATGGGGGTGCTGATAAGGTGGCGCGTGCACGCCTGGCATCTCCTGTGGCTGAGAGTGGTATCGTGTACATCAGACAGAGCATAGCCGACCGGCTCTATAATGACCCGAGACAGGGTATATTGAAATTCCCGAGAAATAAGTTCAAGGACGTTGCTGACGTACTGGCTCAGTGTCTGTTGAGGCTGGGAAAGAAAGGGAGGATGCGCACTCACGCAGCTGTAGAGGGTGACGATGATGATTTCTAATAAGAAAACCCTCCGGATTGGGGAGGGTTTAATGGCTGCATTTCCATCTTGCTTGCTATTTCGCCTATGCACTTTGCGCCGTAGATGGTTGACGCTGGTCTTTACCTGAATATTCCCCAGCAATACGTAAACAGGGTATCAATCGTTAAAAAAGTTGTTGCGCAGACAGGGATCGAACCTGTGACCTTCGAGTTATGAGCCCGACGATCTACCGCTGCTCTACTGCGCGGGAGCAAAAATAATTATCCTTTCGATATTTCCTATTTCCTTTTGTAATATTTTTGGAAAAAATTCACAACTATGTCGAACAAAGACAAACAACTCGAGGCCGTAGCGTTGATAGACGAGTGCGGAATGAAGGTGCAGGAGCTGCTTTCGGGCGTTCCGGTACTTGCGGGAGCAGCCAAGCATCAGTTGGCGCGTCTCTCTAACCAAATCAGGCAGGCAGCCGGTATAGCGATGCGTGGTGCTACTGCGGCCCGTGAGCGTGAGCTATTGACGCATATCCTTGGCAAGCGTATTGACGGAAACAAGTCGAAGCCAGCACCAGCGCCGGTAGACATTGCCGGACATCTGGCAAAGCTGGAATTCCTTGGAAAGCAAGTGATCGAGGACGTGAAGGCGGGTGTACTGCCTACGGACATACTGAGCAAGCATGAAGAGCCTGCAATACTGGCGGCGGCTGCTATGGTGGGTCTGGACGTGACAGGCACAGACAAGGCTAATGCACGTCTGATAGCGGACATATACAACAAGATTGAGGAGGACGCAGAGCGTGAGGAGCAGGATAGGAAAGCGCAGGAAGCTGCGGTAGTGAATGGTCCGGTGGAGGAAAAGAAGGAGGAAACGGAAGAAGTGGTTGACGTCAGCACTGACCGTGTTGGCAAGTACTACAATCTCCGTACTGCTCAAAAGGACGCAGAAGACATGGTAAATGCTGCACATGCTGCCAAAGCAAACCTTCCTAAAAATGCAACAGCATTCCAGAAGGGTGAAGCAACACGCAAGGTAAACGAAGCTACTGCGGCACTTGAAGCAGCTGATGCAGCGTTGAAAGCGCATGTTGAAACCATGTCGGATGAGGAGTACGCAATTGCTACTACCGACCAGCAGTAACCCATTCCAAACGTCCTAATCGACAACAATGAAATTTGATTTTAAAGGACAAGAATATACGTTTCCCGCTGCCCTGAGTGATATAACCCTCGGGCAGCGGGTTGCTTTTTACGCTACCCATGGCAAGGACATGGAACGCATGGCCAAGGAGATCGAGGAGACGAAAGACGACTTCGAGAAGGAACTGGCTGTGACCATCTTCAACACGGAGATGGCTGTACGTGAGTTTGCTCACTATACCGGCATCAACATAGACACGGTGCGCAATGAGATAGACGTAGCCACTATGATGAACATCTATGCGGTGGACATGCAGCTGTTGCGTGAACAGGAGGCCGCTATTGTGCTGGAGCCTGAATATGAGTTTGAGGGCGAAAACTGGACCATATCATCACCTGAACTGTCAACCAGCAACAGTATGACGCTGAATGAGTTCCTGCACGCCAAAGAAGCAGTACGCCAGTTGCACAAGCTGGGTAACGGGAAATGGGATGCACTACCCTACCTATGCGCCATCTATCTGAGAAAGAAGGATGAACCATTCACCGAGGATCTGGTTGCGCAGGGAAGCAAGCGACTGGAACAGATGAACCGTCTGCCTCTGGACATTGCACTTGGTGTAGCTTTTTTTTTGAGCAGCACTCTCAGTATCTACAAGACAACTTTAGCCTCTTCCACGGAGGAGGTGGAAAAGGACCCAACACAGCCAGCCACTTCGACAATTGGGGATGGATCTCCTTCCTGACGTACATCGCTGAGAGCGGTGTATTCACGGTGGCAGGGCTGAATGCGATAGAGAGTGCCAAGCGAAGCAAGCTATTCGATGTTCTGGTGTATGCCAGCGAGAAGAAGGACATGGATAAGCTGATATCGAACTACTACGAAAACATGAAATAACCTTTTAATAACTAATAAAGCAAAAACGTATGAACGCAGTACAACAGCGCGAACAAGCGAACAAACAGAAGGCCGTTGCGGAGATGGAGCAGGCACTCAAAGACATCAAGTTTCCGGGGGAGCATGTGCCGCATGACTTCAGGAGGGTACTGAATGCAGTATTGGCTACAAAGAGCCGAAGGTCAGCAGAATGTGACTGGCCGATGTTCAAGTCACTGATAGTGGATGACGTGAAGCATTTCTCATTTAAGCAGGTGGGAGTGGCACTCAATGCTATTGAGAGCACTTCTTCTATGGACCTCGGTTGTGTGATGGCTGACTACATCGACATAATGGAGATGCAGGAAGAGCTATCCAAGAAGTGGAACGAACTGTGGACTCCAATTGCGGAAGCCATTGTCAAGAAGTACGCAAGCATACCACCGCTATTTATACCACACGGCAAAAAGAAGTAACAAATGAACGAGTTAGCACTATATCAGTTATTCCGCAATATCCTGACTGCTTCTACTGTGATAGAGGGCAGGCTGTTCCTTTCCACATTGCAGGCGTATGAGGTGAATGTGTCGAACATGGCCAACATGGTGACAGATGCGCTGGACGGGGCTGTGATACAGAAGAAGTACCCATGCGTGTTGATGCTGCCACCTCATGAGACAGGTGATTCAGGGGATAACCGGTATAGTACTATGCGTTTTGACCTGTTTTTCCTTACTCTGGCCGGCAGAACAGGTGACGGTGATGTGAAGTCGCCTGACTACGAAACGAACAGGAGCCTGCATACCAGGGAGCAGGACTGGAAAGATATGCGGGAGTGTGCGGGGAACTTCAGGGCCAAGCTGCTGGAAATACTGCGAGTGCCGCCATTGAGCCAGTATGTAGGGCAGCAGCGGGGAGCAACGGAGACGTATAACAGAATCACATCTAAGGGTAATGACAACCTGAACGGGGTGCATCTGATATTCGAAGTGCTGTTGCGGTCTGATCTGTGCGAACCGGCTGAATACCCGGCAGAGACCGAGATAGTGATACCAGATGATCTGATACCGCACGAAAGCCATAAACACTGATGAACGGATACAGGGAGATAGCGAAGAAGATACCGGACAGCGTGCGCAAGTCGTTGGTAGCGGGTGACGTAATAGGGAAAGCAACAGCAGCTGCGGGGGATAAAAACCTACAGCTGCTGTCACGTATATGGCATGAGTACATAGAACCGGACAGAGAACAGAATCTGGGTTGCGGAAAGTGCATAACGGCACTACTTGCCAATTGGAGGGAGTTGAACGGGGCATTGGTGGAACTGGACGTACAAGAGAGGGCATTAAAAGCACTGAGCAGGAAATATGGACGCTAGGAGAGCAGAGATCAGGCTACTTAACAAGGTAGCGCAGGAGGTGAATAAGAACCTCATAGCCGAATGGGTGGCGCAAGGGCACCACCTTACCGGGGCGTGGGAGCAGTCTCTGAAAGCATCTATTGTGCAAAGTCCTGACAGCGTGTCGGTGCTGGGTACCATGGCCTACTACGGTGCTATCGTAGAGCAGGGAGTGTCGGCGAACAGGATACCCTACGGCGGCAGGTCGGCATCTGGTGGCACCTCCAAGTACATACAGGGGTTAGTTGGGTACTGGAAGAAGCGGGGCCTGAATGAGCGTGAAGCCATCAGGGCAGCCTTTGCGACAGCCAACAAGCACAAAAAGGAGGGAATGCCGACGAAGAACAGTTACAGCTTCTCCAAGACGGGGCAGCGTACCAAGTTCATCAATACGGTGGATAAAGCGATCAGCGCAGACATTGACAGGATGGTGAGTGATGGTCTGGATGCGATTGTAGAGGCAAAATACAGAGAAGTGAAATCAGAAACTATATAAGAAATGGCAATATCATACGCAGTAGGGCCGACCATCAATAGCATGAAGGCCGCATATAACGAGATCAAGGTACAGGCGCACGATGACGGTGTGGGAGGTATTACGCCGGTAGTGTACTGCGATGTGTACATGAATGAGGTGTTTTTCAAGACGGTGAGCAGCAGCAGTCCGATAGTTGTGACCGGCGCAGCTACGGTATGGGAATTTGACCTATCGGGCGTGGCACAGGAGTATATGCGTTCGGTGGTGCCGGATGTGCGCTACCCTACTACCAGCGGAGTGGCTGCGATGCAGGAGTTGTTCCTTGCTCCACCACTGTACAACCTGTACATACATGGTGGTGCGGCAAGGATGCGATGCAAGCTGCGCAGGGGAACGGCAGACAGTTACGGAGTAGTAACGCCACAGGCCCCTGTACCGGTGCAGGAAACGGTAGATAGTGCCGCTATTGCGGGTGGAGGGTACGCCATTGACCCGTTCTATGTGGTGAATTCGGCATTGCAGCTGAACTATGACCACAACACGAACATGCGGTTTGCGCTGAATGAGTACCGCAGGACAGGTATTTTCTCTACTGCCGGATATATGGTGGACGGGGGAAACAGGCTATACCCACTGTCGCACCTGGAAGAAGGGAAGATCTACGCAAATGACTACGGTCAGTTTCCTGTGGTGCTGGAGCGTGATTGCTTCTGGTCTCCGGGTGGAGTGTATAACAATAGCTGTGTAGCTGCGATTGCTGTGGAGTGCTATAACTCTGCGGGAGTGCGGATATATGCAGCTCCATCCATCGGGCAGACGATATACGGGGAATCAATTCTGAGCATACCTGTGGGCGTGAAGAACCTTGTAGCGTTGTTCCCTGCTATGGCGGCCGCATTGCCATCAACGGCATGGTATCAGGTGTTTATCTATTCGAATCTGTGGGTTACGATAGACGCGTCGAAGTGCCACTTTGTGACGCCTAAGTACTACCTGCAGCAAGGGTCGAACAGCAGCCCGGCACAGCATGTGCGGATGTGGTTCAGGAACTTTCTCGGGCATCTGGACGCGCTGAATTTCAGGGTCTATAACGATAAGGGAAAGGTAGTGAGTACTCCGACAGAGGCACGCAGGACCACTCAGCGACTGAATCCATCGCAGATGCGCAATAATGTGCGTAGCAACCGCTATGGAGAGCTGACGGAGATATTCGACGAGTCTGAACTACCACTGATAGAGGAACTGATGAGCAGCACACAGGCGTACATAGAGACGAGCAGCACCAACTACCCTACTCCGGCAGGGCAAAATGTGCTGATGCCGATAGTGATAGAGGACATGGAGTATGTGCAGCGCAATAACGAGTTGAGATATCAGTATGAAGTGACGGTTAAGTACATGCTGAGCCATGAGAATATGAGTGTAAGAGGATAAAACAGGGAATATGCCATATACAAACGATCTGAAGATACTGATAGACAAGCAGCAGGTGGAGACGGGGCCATTGGAGCGTATGGGTGTGAACCTGACGTACAGTCTGGAAGACCCTGAAAACTTTGAGCAGAAGCAGAGCAGCATGTCGCTGGGTATTACCCTACCGGCTACGCCTGTGAATGACAGGATATTCAACAGCTTCCATAACCCGGCTGTGGAGGACATGACGGCAGATGCTGTGTACGGTAATCTGAGGCGGTGTAACATCATTGCGGGAGGAATAGAGGTGCTGCGGGGCGTGAGCATGTTGCAGAGTGCCAGCCACACACGACTGGCAGCGGGGTATAACATCAACTGTTACGGCCAGAATGGGGATTGGGCGATAGACATGAAGGACTTAACGCTGTGGCACTGCCTAAGCGATAATACGCATACGTTTGATGTGGCGACGGTGGAAGGAAGCTGGTACAACTTCATGTACACAGAAGCCAATGACTATGTCTATGCGCCTGTGCGATACAGACAGCCATTCGGGGTGAATGACGATACTGTGAACATATACCACCTACGACCATCACTTAGCATCTACTGGATGGTGATCAGGGCATTCAGGCAGCTGGGATACAAGGTAAAGAGTGATTTCATGGAGACGGACTACTTCAAGGGATTGGTGATGCCGTGGGTGTGGGGTGACTTTTTCGACCTAAACGGAAGCGTCAAGGACGGATTGCTGTTCAAGGCAACAGGACCGGCAGACGAGGCGTCGGTAATTGATCCTTCAAACAGGTGTTTATTTGAGGGCAGTTTTGTTGGCTACCTGGCATCATACATTGATTCGTTTCTGGTACTGAACAGATTCCGAATCGATAACACTACTGTTCCGAATGGCTATGACAACTTCGGGAAATACTCATTTGATGAGGGTTCGCCTTATGGAACCGGCCGCATGACGTGGGTATATGACCCACCAGCAGAGATCGCGAACTTCTACGGGAATAACATAACTGCAAACTTCAGAATAAAGCTACTGGCAAAGTCGCAATGTGTATCAGGGGAATCAGTCAGGGTGCAGGTGGAGATAACGCATGTACACTTCAGTGGCGCACCTGACACAGTTACCTTAATTTACTACGATCAACTCGACCTACCAGGTGGCGGCACTAACGATCACTTGCTGGATGGAGCCGTACAGAACTTTTCTGTAAGTGGTATTGACCTCAACGACACTATCAATGTCAGAATCAAGCTAACAAGCTCAGGGCATCCACTCAACTGGTTTGAAGTACTTAACTCACGTAGGTTGTTATCAAATCCCGGGTCTTCAAACCCACAGTATGTGTATCTGTACTCTACGTTCGAGCTGGTTGACCTTCAACTATCTTTGGGCGGCACGGTAAACCTGAAATTCTACGATAAGTTCAAAAACTACAAGTTTCTGGACCTGCTGCGGGGATTGGTGGACATGTTCAACTGGAGCATACAGACAAACCCGATAGATAAGGAGGTGACCATTGAGCCTACGCATGAGTATCGGCTTGCAGGAGTATCGGGAATGCAGCAGGGATACTTCAAAAGTGAACGTCTGGACTGGACAGGTAAGCAGGATCTGAGCAAAGAGAGCGTTATCACCCTATTTTCTGAGTCTGAAAGGCAGTTGGACATGCAATTTAAGCAGGATGGCAGCGATGGCGGCCAGAACATCTATGCAGCGCGTTACAGGGGTATCTACCTGAACAATACGATCACCAACAGGATAAACAATACCAACATCGACAACGGCATCTTCGCCGGTGTACCCGGTGCAGCCAGATACATGTTCCCATTGCGATTCAGGAAGGGTAACAAGCAGATGACGAACCGGTTCTTCTCGGCTACGATGCACTATGTTCATCAGTCGTGGAAGGGAGTGAACGTATCCACGGACCCTGCGCCGCAACTGATAGCGATATTCCCTGAAAGCATCAATGACAGCAGCGGCAGCGCCATCACTCAGACGTTTGAGCCGAAGATAGCATTTTACAAGGGCGTAGGGCTGACATCAGTACAGGGTGGATGGAGATGGATAGGAGACCCGGCAGCACCCTACTCCGAAGCAGCAGCGACAGCCTTTGAGCTACCATTGATGTTTGCGGTAAACTATGGAACAGGGGGCGAAAATGACCCTGTACTATCGTACTGCGACCAGAAGATCAACGGGAATATAGTGCCGGGGCTGATGCGCAGCTTCTTTTTGAAGCGACTGGCCATCATGCGTGCCGGTAAGCAGTACAGAACGTATATGCGCCTGAATTCGGGAGATATGACGAACTGGCTACACAGGGAGCGTATCATCATCAACGGGGCAAAGTACAATCTGATATCAGTTGACAACTTCAATCCGCTGAGTGATAACCCTGCATTGTGTACGTTATGGAAGGACGTGCAGCCATTGGAAGAAGATAATGATGCAATATATCCATCTACTGACGCGCTGAACGGCGTGGCGATACTTGGACAGTTTGATATGCGATATGCCCCTCTTGTACTGTATAGCACCGACCTACCACAAGTATTATAACAACAGAAAATATTAAAGATGATAGCAATAGAAAAAGCGTACCAGCTACGGGCCATCGGAGGCAAAGAGGTGTATGACCAGCTTGACAAGATCCACAAGAAGTTTGAGGACATCAAGAAGGTGAAGAGCGACCTGAATACCCAGATGGGTAATGTGAAAGACTCTGATGAATACAAGCAACTGGCTGAAAAGCTGAAAGAGGCACAGATACAGTACCGGGCGGTGCAGAAGGAACTGAAGGCATTGCAGTTGCAGGTAATTGAGCTGAAGAACATACAGAAACTGGCAGATGCGGAGGCGAAGCGTAGTGCACAGCAGAAGGTAGCAGATGCGAAGGCGGTGGAACTGGCAGCCAAGGCAGCGACGGAGGCGCAAAAGCAGGCAACGCAGCAGAGCATACAGGCACTGAATGCGGAGCGTACGGCGGCTGCGGCTGCGCAGAAGGACCTGAAGCAATTGCAGCTTGCGAGAGCACAGGCAAGGGCGCAGGTGCCGGGAGCAGCACCGGGAAGCTACAACGACATAGCGGCACAGTACAAGGCTGCGCTGAGCAACTACAAGGCAACGGTATCGTTGCAGGACGCTGCGGCATTGGAGATGGCACAAAAGCACCTGATGAGCCTAAAAACGCAGCTGGATAGCTTCAACCGTAGCCTGACAGAGGACAAGGTACTGATAGGTGAATACACCAGCGGCATCATGAATGCGTTCAAGAAGATGGGATTGGGGCATCTGATAGAAGATCAGGTAAAAACAGCCAAGTCATCCCTGAACATGCTGAATACAGAGTTCAACCAACTGAAACACCAATTGGAGCAGATAAAGGCTACAGGTGTGGGTAGTCTGGATGCGGTGGAGCGGCAGCTTGTTGAGAACAGGCAGGCTGCGTTACAACTGGAAAGCCAACTGGAACATGTGCATCAGGAAATGCGGAATATGGGCGGCATTGGCACACAGGTGACGCAGGCATTGAGTACTGAATTCAAGAACCTGAAACAGAACGTAGCACAGTTTATCATAGGGTATGCAGGATTCCAGTCGCTGATCTCCGGCATTCAGAGCTCTATTCATATAAACTATGAGTTGAGCGATACGTTTGCGGACATCAAGAACAGGATACACGGCACTGATGAGGAGGTAAATTCATTGGTGGAAAGCCTTCGGAAACTAGATACCAGGTCTTCACTTTCCAGTCTGGTAGAGATAGCAGCGATTGTGAGTAAGAAGGGGGTAGCAAAGGAGGAGATAGCCGGTATCACACAGGCCATTGATAACCTGATGGTATCTCTGAACGGGGAGATGGGAGACGCCAAAGAAACGGTGTCTACTCTGGTGAAGCTGGTAAATGTGTACAGCGAGGATAAGCACGTAACAGCAGACAACATCAATGCTATAGGTGGCGCCATAGCTAAGTTATCAACGAGCGGTGTGGCTACGGGTGCATTTCTGGTGGATTTTTCAGAGCGAATGGCGGGTATCAGAGGCGTAACGGGTGTTACGATAGAAACGGTTCTGGGTATGGGTGCCGCGTTGGAGGAACTTGGTCAGCGTTCGGAAACCACATCTACGGCATTGTCGCAGATCATCGTTAAGATGTTCACTGATGTTGAAAAGTATGCACGTATAGCAGGAATGTCGGTAGAGCACTTCAAGATGATGCTGAAAGATGATGTTATGGGAATGGTAGTGACCATAGCTGAAAAACTGAAGGGCAATCTGGGTGAGATGGAAGCATTCTTTGAGGGTGCAACGGACATGAACCTGAGAGGAGCGAGAGCTATTCAGACCATTGGTGATATAACGGGCAATGTAGAGTACTTCCGCAAACGAATGCAGGATGCCACGAACGCAATGCGACAGCATGGCATTGTATCTGACATGGCCGCCACAAAACAAGATAACCTTGCAGCCAATGTAGATAGGGTTCGTAAGGCGTGGGAAATGCTTGCATCCAGCAAGGGAGTGCAGGAGACATTGAGTGCTGTACTGAAGTTGTTACGGACATTGATAGAAAATATAGGCCTTGTATCGGCTGCGCTTCTATTATTCAACGCAAGACTACTGTTAACAAAAGCCCAGGTAGCAGCAAATGCGGTAGCTACACAGGCATACATAGTAACAATGCGTCTGTTGCAGGCACAGGCATTAGCGACCACGTCAGGACTAACTGCATTGTGGGCGGTAATGGCAACAAATCCAATTACAATAGTAATAGGGTTGTTTGCTGCTCTATATGCCGGAATGAAATTCTATGCTGCATCGGTAACTGATACGACGGCCGCACTGGATGCCAAGACAAAGGCGATGCGTGCGAGTATGGATGTTTCTACACGAGCATCAGGCATGGTATCTGAAGAAATATCAAGGGCAAAAATACTTGTCAAGACATTGATGAGCAATGCGACCGCTTATGATACCAAAAAGGCTGCACTACATGAGCTGCAAACAAAATATCCAAAGTATTTCAATGATATGGATATTGAAA
>ERZ650304.771-NODE-771-length-14321-cov-10.068975_pt1 | contig 14321 bp, 16 predicted proteins | sample MGYA00376240_ERZ650304 | MGnify/ENA primary metagenome ERZ650304 (study PRJEB26733, sample SAMN07839271) | wastewater metagenome | biome: small river; feature: stream; material: water | place: USA: North Carolina | collected 2016-03-01 ...
CCTCTGGTACTTCTGGGTCGTCAGGGTTCACTGGAGGGACTGGAGGAAGTGGTTTTACTGGTGCCTCGGGCGCAACGGGTTCTTCAGGGTTCACTGGAGGTTCAGGCGCCTCCGGCGCCTCAGGTGCTACGGGAGTTTCGGGCACATCAGGATTCACAGGTGGAAGTGGGTCAACTGGAACCTCTGGTGCTACAGGTTTTAGTGGTTCGACGGGTATCAGTGGCGCCTCCGGCGCCACGGGAGCGTCGGGTTCGACAGGAAGTTCAGGGTTGACTGGAGCAACAGGAATGTCTGGTGCGTCAGGGTTCACTGGAGGTTCAGGCGCCTCTGGTGCTACAGGAGTGTCGGGAACAACTGGACGCACAGGCGCCTCCGGTGCAACTGGTTTCAGTGGCGCCTCTGGTACTTCTGGCTTGTCGGGGTTCACTGGAGGGACTGGAGGAAGTGGTTTCACTGGCGCATCGGGCGCAACGGGTTCTTCAGGGTTCACTGGAGGTTCAGGCGCCTCCGGCGCAACTGGTTTTAGTGGTTCGACGGGTATCAGCGGCGCCTCCGGCGCCACTGGAGCGTCGGGTTCGACAGGAAGTTCAGGTTTGAGTGGCGCCTCTGGTATTTCTGGATCGTCAGGGTTCACTGGAGGGACTGGAGGAAGTGGTTTCACTGGCGCCTCGGGCGCAACGGGTATTAGTGGCGCCTCCGGCGCCACGGGTTCGTCGGGAGCGTCTGGTACTTCGGGAACGTCTGGTGCAACTGGTTTTAGTGGTGCCTCCGGCGCCACGGGAAGTTCCGGAGGTGGTACAACAGGTGGAACGGGTGGAACGGGTACATCGGGTGGAACGGGGTCGTCTGGAGGAACTGGAAACAGTGGAGCAACTGGCTTTAGTGGTGGCACAGGAGGTGGTGCAACAGGTGGAACGGGTGCAACTGGAAGCGGTGGGGGAGGTGGAGGGGGAGGAACTCAAATTCAGTTCATGGCTGTCACTGGTGACACAGTTAGCAACACGGTCATTTACACATACAATGGAACTGTGTGGTTCTCCATGAATATCAACCCGTTTGGTACTGGAGGAATTGGTTTGTCGTCGTACTATTCACCCGACACCCTTCAATGGATGTTGGGGGGAACGGGAGGTGCAACGGCAAACTTAGTGTACTCGTTAAACACCAACCCGTTTGCTTTTACTACCATTTCAATTCCCCTGACGGCTGTTCAAGGTATTGTGTGGAGTTCAGACATACGCCGTTGGGTCATTGGTGGAAATGGAGGAGCTGTCATTTATTTTTCAAATGATGGCATCTCCTGGGCACCTTCAACAACGGGTAGCACAGTTTTTGCCATTTGCTTTGATGTCACCTATGTTCCCCGGCAGAGTGCCTTTATCGCCGTGGGTCAAGCGGGAACGGCCACCATTGCCTACAGTTTGGATGGACAGATCTGGACGGCCGTGTCAGGATCAACGGGGATTTATTCGAGTTATGGTGACCATGTCTGCACATCATGGGCGTCCAATTTGATTTTGACAACGGGTCTCGGGACCGTCAACACAATTGCTTCATCTCCCACAAACTACACGACATTTGCTGGACTTGGACCAGTGGTTTTTAACGGTACGCAGGCCGCTACCTCGTGTGCGTACGGTGCTAACGGCATGTTTGTGGTGACTGGATTGGGTGTTACGACGACACTAACAGCAGGGTATTCCACCATTGGTGGAACGGCAGACGCGACAACTGGAACGCTCTTTGCCACACGGTACACAAATCCGTCTGGGGCAGGTCTTATGAACTTTGTGTCAGTGTTTTTGAGTGCAGGCACTGGTAGCGCAACACTCGGTGTGTATACGGACTCTGGTCAAGGATATCCAGGAACGTTAATTGCTGCATTTCCAAGCGCCGCTATCACACCACTGGGTTTTACACCGTTTGGAAATGGTATTGCGGGAATGCCATTGCCCTCGGGGTCCTTTTGGATTGCCTTCACGCAGTCAAACACCCTGGCAAGGGCTCGAAATGCCGTATCCGGGGGTGTAACGGTATCGTATGCGTTTACGTACGGAACAGCCTTACCTCAGACGTTTCCTTCCACGGGTTTGACGACAACCAACAATGTTTTTACCATGATTGCGAATTTCAACACTGCAAACGATTTGGCGTACACGTATGACGGTGTGACCTTTTTGGGGGTAACGGATTCGTTTTCACTCTTTTCCGGACAAGGAAACGATGTCGCCTACAGCCCCTCAGCCGGACTTTGGGTGGCCAGTGGGTCTTCAACAACCAATGCAGTTGCCTACTCAGGTCAAGGAACTGGCAATTGGTCCCTGGCGACATTTAGCGGGTTCTCCAATCCTGGCAATGTGACGGCCATTGCAACGTACACGACATCCAGCATGTCGCCAACATCCAAACAGGGTGTGTTTGCGCTTTCTGGGGTGATGCCCATCACCCCCACGCAAAACCAGTTAAAGTTTTTGATTGGAGGAACATCGGGAACGGCTGGATCCGGACAAGGAATGGGTTACACACTGGATACAAACAGTGTCTTCACGTACTCTCCCCAGGGAACTGGAACGACACTTTTTAATGGACCTGTAAGAACAATTGCGTACGCGCCCGAGTTGGGATTGTGGCTGACAAGCATTCAGACTGCTGCTGCCGTGTATCAAAACTCCTACTCGACGAATCCATTTGGAAGTTGGACGGTGATTAACTCAGGTATCACGACAGCAACGGTGGTCACGTCGTTCACATGGAGTTCTACGCAGCAGATTTTTCTGGCAACTGTGCAAGCTGCCACCAATAATTGCTACTGGTCGCGTACTGGCATCCAGTGGACCGTGTCGGCATGTGCCGCAGTGTTTGGAACGGCCGTTTTTAGTTCTGCTTACAGTCGTCAGCAAAACTTGTGGGTTGCCGTGGGACAGGGGGCGACCCACAACATTGCTTACACATCCAATGTGGCTGGCGCTTGGACTGGTGTGGGTGGTCTCACCCTCACGTCTGCCCGAACAGTGACATTTGCTCCAAGCATTCCATTGTGGGTGATTGGTGGTGTCCTGAGCACAGGTTCAACGTCCATCCTGGTGACGATCAATCCAAGCATTCAAACACCCGTGGCTGCCACCACACAACCCTTTGGTACAACAGGCGCCATTGTGAACAGGTGTTACTATGGCGGGCAAGGGACGACAGCGCCCGTCTTTGTTTGTGTGGCCACCCCAGGTACCGGAAGCACTGGAACCATTGCTTGGAGCTCTGACGGTGACACTTGGACTGGTCTGGGAACTAGCATCTTTTCAACGGCTGGATTTGGTGTTTTTTACGACATTGGAAGTGCGCTATGGGTTGCTGCTGGTCAAGGAACCAACCAAGTGGCCAAATCAGTTAATGGGAAAACCTGGACGGCCATTGCCACGGCTCCCTTTACGTCTGCCGCGACAGTTGTGTACGCGCCCGTTTCCATTGCAAATTCTCTAACGCGTGAAATGTACCCCGAACTGGTCAACGAGTACAAGAAGCGACACGTAAACAAAACCTTGTTGTAAAAAAGGGGGTTCATGTCGTCTGTCACAAGTGTTGTTCACTTGTGCATGCGAAAACTGCTGGGTGAAAGGCGTGTGGCAAAGTGGTTTGCACAACAAGTTGTGCGCTACCTGTTTGGTGTAAGCATACAGGATTTGTTGGATTATCCCGCACGTTGTCAGGAATTGGATTTATGTCGTGCTATTCGCGTTCAAATGCCGCAAAATCCCGGTGGTCGTTTTTACGGCTTGTTTCCTTACTCCATGGTAGTTGACACCAACAATAGTAAAGAGCACATTGTGTGGGGGCGCAGTGGGTTGTGTTACAAGCCACGCCTAAATAAAAAATTGCAACGACTAAAGCTACTCAATGAAAACTGTGAGGCACAAAATAAATTTTAATAAAAGCAACAACTTTTCGAGTCCTTCTTTATCCTCGTAGGCATTAAAATGGGTGTCATGGCAACGTTAACGTGTATTCGACCATCCAAATGAGCCTGGCAAATGTCATCAAAAATTGCCGTAATGTTATCATTGTTCTTGGCAGACGTTACAATGGTCGTATGGACATGTCTTTGGCACTCTTGAAGCAATTCCTGGTGCCTGGGGTGGTCCTTTGGAACGTCTGCCTTTGTCGCAATTAACATTCGATAGGCATCAGAAGGGATGGCTTCGTTGAGTAGATAGTAATCTAATAAATGCAAGAGCGTTCCCACGGGGTTTGACAAGTCGTACGCAAAGAGAACAATGTGCGCGTTCCGGAACATGCTTACAGTCATGGATCGAAACCGTTCCTGCCCTGCAGTGTCCCAGCACTGAAGCTTGAGATGCTTGTGGTTCCGTATGATAAAATCAATACCAACCGTTGCATTGTACGAATCAAAAGAAGCTTCTCCCCCTCCTCCAAACGTTTTGAGCAGTGTAGATTTCCCAACAGCGCTGTCGCCAACAATGACCAACTTTAGGACAATGGGCATATTTAAAGAGTCGTCCCCATCCATCAGTAAAAAAAAAGGAAAATCTTTTTATGGAAGACTTTTTGGAGGAGGCCAGAAGTGCTCGAAGGGAGCCCCTGAGGCGATCAAAACAACAAGAAAAAATTGGTACCACTACCAGCATTGGAGGTGGTTCAGTTCTTTTTGTGGGCGAACTCACTTTCAAGGTGTTCGCTGGGTTTGCCTTGTTGGGTTTCGTCATGGGTGCCATTGCGCTTGGTTTTAGTTCCGTGTACATGGCCAACAGACCTTTGGAGATGCAAGGGCCCGTCACCTTTACGCCCTCCAACAACAATGGTCCCTTGCAGCTTGCCCAGCGCGCCCAGCTCTTCACTTGCGCGCCTGCCACGGACTACAATGTGTCCATTTGCAGCTCCTATTGTGGCACACAAAACACTACGCTCAATTGCAACACGACTGCCAACAGTCAGTGCATCCCGTCCGTGACGCCCAATGGTTGCTACATTGTGCTTCCATGCGACTTGGGGCCGTGGGTTGGAAACGAAATCATTCTCACGTCAACGTTGGCTGGAACGGATAACATTTTAGAGGTTGCGCCCACTTACCCAGACTGTCCGACACGTATTTACCGAACCTCAACCGCCTACAGAAGCGTTGTTTTGACTGGCCAGAACACTGTCGTGTCCTTTCTCATTACCGGTCCAAACGCCTTGACGGTCACGGTAATTCCCGTGGGAACCACCACGTTCGTTGTCTGATAAAAAATAAAAACATGTTAAGGGGTCTCTTTGGGTCGTCCTTGACACCTGAAGAAAAAATGGCTGAATGCCAAACAATGCTTCGGGTTCAAGTTCGATCTCTTGAGCGTTCTCGAGACAAACTGGATGAGCGCTGTGATGAACTCAAGGAGCGTGCCAAGGAGCTGGCAGCGGATGGAAAACTCCAAGAGGCCCAACTAAATGTCAAGCAAGTGATTAGGTTTCGAGGGGCATCCTTGAAATTGACGGGAGTTGTCATGAAGATTGAAGACATGGTGATGAGTGTTGAGTTGACCAAGTCGACGGCTTGCATGCAGCGCGCCATGGTGCAAATGACCAGGATTTTAGTCGGTCTCAATGAAATGCTTCCCAACAAGGATCTTGAGCGCATCATTCACAACTTTCAACGAGCGTCCGAGCAGCTTGACGAGAACCAAAAGTCAGTCGACGGTGCCATTGATGCTTCCATGGAACAGTTTGACAATGACGTGGACGAGCAACAGCTGTATCAGCAAGTGTGCGACGAAATTGGCATTGACATTGCGCTCCCCAACACTTTTAAAAAGCCCGTGGAGCAGGACGATTTGATTGCACGAATGGAAAGGTTGAAAAAGACTGAATAAAACCTGTTTCCATTATTTTTTAATTTTCTCCAACACCCATTCACTGCACAACACAAACGGCACATTTTCAAGCAGATACTCGATGCGCTTCCAAGGTCTCTGGACAAGTGTCGGAGACACTCGGCACAAGTCATAGTAATAGCGAGCAACACTCCAAGCGTCCGTGCCGCACAGTAGGAGCACCGTGTCGGAAAAGGGAAGGTCCTTAATTTGTTCGTCAATGCGCCTGACAAGGTGTTCAGGCTTTTCACAGCAATCATCTCCTTGTTCCAAGGGGTCCTTTTCTTCGCGTGTGCGAAAAGAACCATCCTTGACTTGTGCGCGTGTCGGCTTGACCTTGAAAGTTGTTTCTTGGACCACCCAGGGGTCATTGGCAGTGTTTATCCAAACGAGTGTCGCGGCCAGCAAGCCATGTTCAACCATGGACCGACCCCTGGCACTCCCCCCAATGGCCAAATAGTTGATTGGAGAACCACCCCCTTGCATTGGTAAAAAAATGTTTACAGTTGAGGGAGTCGTTGAGTGGATTGTAAACCTCAAGGCCCTTGATGTACCAGTGGACATTTTGGGGTTGCTCGTGTCATGCGCGCTGCTTCATTTGGTTGTTAGCGTACACTACATGGTGGCTCTGCGTGTCAATAGGTTTTGGGTGATTTTTCTGTTAGACTTTGTTGAAGGATACATTGTAGAATGGTTTGGGCACAGACTTTTGTTAAAAACATCCTTTCGGGTTACAAGGAGTTTTATCATTGTCAAGGCAATTGACCAACTACTACTCGAAGAGCGTGCTTCAAACAATCATTAAAGTCTTTAATTTGTCAATGGGTACCCAAGTTTTCCCCTTGCAAAATCCACACTTGACACTTCCAGTTGTGTTTCTGCAAGAATCACTCTCAAACGCACCCACTGGCACATGAACACTGTGCGTTCCTTTAGCGTCGCACATGGGGCAATCTCTAATCTCTATGGGGGTTTCAGTTTCACACAATTCCCATCTCGATTCGTCAACCCAACTCTCCCACTCGTTAATCGCCTGGCACTGCGGGCACTGTGACCCGATTAAAACGGGATATTTTGAATGCAAGCGAGCAGTATTATTGGCAGCACGCAAGTAAGTTTGGTGCGTCGGTTTTTGTTCTCGACCAATCCTGGTAAATTCGTTCCATCTCATGTACCAAGACCCACAGTGCTTGCAGTGGACACAAAAATGCAATACAAGCAACAGCGAAACGAATACAAGCACAAGACCTATAATGAGCCACTCAGTCATTTTCAATGGTTAAGGAGTGGTTTAACATTTTTGACGGACCATTGGCTCTGCCCAATATCCTTTTAAGTATCACATTTGGTTTTCTTGGGTTCTTTGTGGTACTTGGTCTTTACCAAGTCCCGTTTCGGAAACTTTGGAGAGTATACTTGTCTTATGCAGACGCATTCATTGACTGGAAAGCATCCATTGACCGCCTGGCGATGCGCACAATTGTCCCAGCCTTGACTGTGGCCACGCTGGTAGTTATGTGCATTCTTGCCAGTATGTCTTTGTTTCCACTTGTCAAGGGCCTGGAAAATTGCCACTTGACACCTGAAGATGGTATAAGTTATGCAGTGTACCGCTTGGGGCGAGTTGAAACACTCTGGAAATTTCTGCGCGAGTGTTTGGTGGTTGGTCCAATGATACCAAGTTTGTCAGTCTTTTCATGGGACGTAATGGAACACCCTTTGCAACCCATTTTTACGTGTCTCAAGGCATAAAATAAAACAACTTAAAACAAAGAAAAAAACCAAGAAATGGAGGATCCAGTGGTGCTTCATAGTGTCCACTGCATCTTTGTGGATGAGTTTGGAAACGTCTCCCAGGCGACACCTTGTACGTACAAGAGCAACGTTAAACTCAACTCCATTGGACAACTCAAGGCCAACTTGCTACAGCGCTTTGCCTTTGGAGCGAACCCCTCGAAAATGGACCAGTGGTCCTTGACGCTCAATGGTGTGTCCGTTGACGATTCGGCATCACTTAAACGGCGCCTGGGGTCATTTTCCATGGACGACGAGGACACATACCCCTATCTCTTTGTGCTATCCTACAAGAAACCCCTGGTCATTTCTCAAAAACGCGCGCGAGACGAGCGCACAACCTACGACATTGCGCGGCGTCTGCGCGCAATTATTGACGGAGGCATTGATGTCTACGTCAATGACCTCAAGTCCAATGGGATGATCACACAGCGCGTCCTGCATTTTTTGAACTTTATCAGGACTCGCCTGGAAGTCATTCAAACGCCCGTTGATGAATACACCATTGTGACGACTGATGATCTTCCCCTTGAGCGATTGCCAAGAAACACGCTGTGTTTGGCGCCATTCCTCGAGGATCCGCAACACACATCGTTGGTGTGTTTGTACAATGGACGAATCATGCTGCACTTGGACGCATCAGGGTCCATTAACCGTCAGAATCACAGCATTTACTCGTTCATCTTGTCCAAGCACATGCCAGAGTACTCACTCACGTACATTAACTACCAGACGTTTGACAAGGAAGGTGGTGATAACACGTCTTACGCGGGCGGTAATTGCAGCTGCTTTGCGCTCTATCACGTCCCCAGGCTTTTGCTCATGAGCCAGACGTATTTGACATCCAAGTTTGGTTTCGATGCCTTTTGGAGCCGCTTTACTCGCGTGTGTGAACTTTCCAAGGAGCAGAGCGTTGTTTGCGAAATGTGTATTGTTTTAGGTGAGACTTGATCGCCCCGGCGGGGCGGGCTCAAGTCGAATGATTAAGACACTTCTAATATGATTTTTGTCTCATCCCTTTTTGTGCTCTATAGTCTCCTCTCTCGTCTACCTGCACGACGAACGGACTCAAGGCATCACCCGCAAGTGTGACAACTTTGCTCAAGTTCGCGACGTCATTACCCCTGACACCCTTTTGGTCACCCTGATGACTTCAACGTCCATGAAGGAGGCGCTGGCAAATGTCCGTCAACTACTCTTGTCGTACAAGTGGATATCGGACATTAACTTTATGTCCGATGTCATCATGTTGGACATTTTCCTTGAAAACAACAAGGGATTTCAACAGGTTAGCTTTATTGGCAATGCCATTTATCTGTTCTTGCAGGACGTTGAAAAGCGCGGCTTTGTGTCCTCGAAAATAAACGAGTGGTTGCGCTGATATTCTTGTAGCGCAAGTTGTAAATGCGCCTGACGCTGTCCGCCAGTCACCAGCTTGTACACGCGCAGCACATGCCGAAACGTCTCGGGTTCCTTAATGTGTGAAAGGGACGCAATGACAAAGCTAAGCATGAGTCCCCCGACACTGTCGGGTGTCCATTTGACCCCATGGAGGGCCTCAAATTGGGCCACTCGGGTCTTGTACTGTCCTCTGGGGACTTGCCGAATTTGTCCCACACACCACAGGATAATGTCACTGGCAGCGCGGCGAATGTCCTTGGGCGCCTTGAGAAAGTCCATGACCCCCTTTGAAGTCGTTTGTCTTTTTATTCTTCGTCTTCTTCAACCTCTTTCAACAGCTCCTTGACAGCGTCTCTGGCATCGTCCACCAGTCGTTTGGAGCGCTTCCACAGTCGCTCGGATTGCTCCTGGCGTCTCTCAGTCTTTTCCTGGAGCGTATTGTAGTCATCTGACACTCGAAACGCATTCCATGCCAGTTGAAAAACGACATTCCACTTTACCCGCTGGTGACCATCCAGGGCGTCCACCAAGTCCGCCCGAATGTCCTCCTCCTCGTCCAGCAGTTTGTCCAGCTCCCGTTTGTCATTGTCTACTTGCTCGAGAATGACCCGGCGCTCTCTCTTGAGCCTCTGTCGCTCCCGGTGACACTCGACGACAATTGTCCCCACAGCGTCGACAACATCAGAACTGTCACCCATCTAACCAACTTGGAGATTTTGACACAAGTGGAAAAAAAAAACTCGACAAAATGTCCCCGTCACGCAACAAAACTCCATCTAAAAATTTGACCGGACCACTTTTAAATTGACTACATAGGGGTTTTTTTTTCAAGGTGAGTGACATGGAGTGTCCCCGGGGGACAACCGGGGGACAACCGAGTGTCCTTCTCGCTCCGTGTGACATGTTGGTGACACCAGGTGGCACTTACAACGTCACTCGGTGACACGGCTGTCACCCGGAAAAAAAGAGGAGGTCAAAAGAGACTGGGAGAGACAAAAAAAAAGTGTGGAGAAAAAAAAAATCATCTCATTTTTTTTTTTCTTTATCTTCTCCACATGACAGAAAAAGTATGGCTTTGGCAAAGTTGTCTCGTCAGGTGAAAATGGTTTTGGCTGCTCAGCCGCAGGCAAATGTCCACCGGATCGGATGTCAGTGTTCGCAGGAATGTGTCTCGCGCATCTCAGAGACTGAACAGCATCGGATGTGTGTTGAGCACATGGCGCCTTGTCCTTGCGAATGCGAGGTGTGCAAGTATCACCGCGCCAATCCCTGTAATGTGTGCTTGAAGATGACATTTACCCATCGCAACTGCACTTGCAGCACTTGTTTCCAGGTCGAAGGTCCCTTTTTCCCTTCTGAAGAGCAAGAAGAAGGAGAGCGTGTCGAGCGAGACATTGTTGAGGTGAAGAAGGAGCCCAATGATACGGGATTTCAAGAATACTTGCAGACAATGGAAGCCGAGCTGGGGCCAGTTGCGTTTGCGCCTATTGAAGAGGAAGAGGATGAAGAGGAAGAGGAGGAGCCCGAGGATATGTGGGGGGAGCCGCCTTTGATTCCCGCGCGCATTGAGCAGAAAAGTGGTCTCTTTTACCACTGTGTTGGGGACTACGACAAGGCGGTTGCAAACGTCAAGTGCAACAAGCGCACCGTGCGCGTTCCTGACGGCCTTTGGGTGTCGAGGGATATTTTCTACTTGAGGAAGCAGACTGGCACGATTGAGCTCAAAATTTTCCGGGACGAGGAGGAAGACCACTTGGTGACGCTGCTTCGCTTCTGCGACACTGCCGGAGTGACCAAGTTTTCCTACCAGAGCACATCAATCAAGGAGTTGCAGAGCGATTACCGCAAGCTGACCAAGACGCTCCACGAAAAGTGCCAGCCTCCCTTGATTGGAGCCAAGGAGGCGAAAAAGTCCGTTTTGGAGGCCTGCGGGATTGAGAAGCTCTGGGAGGCATACCAAGAAAATGCCGAGGAGGTGGTCCAGGACGCTCAGGAAGTGGCAAGGGCTTTGAAAAAGTTGAAGAGATAAAAGAACAATAAAAAAAGATGGTTGAGGGTTTCATGGAGTTACTCAAAGATATCAGATTGTATGAAGGGGGTTTTCATTTGTTCAATACTTGGTTCTGTTTTCTTTGCTGTATTTGTTACACTGTCGATCAGACGTACAGGTTTTGGTTATTTCGTTACGTTGTGACGATTGCTTCCATGTTGTGCTCTGGATTTCGGTTTCAACGCCTATTGAGACAAAGAAGCATATGTTTAATCCATAAGGATTAAAACATATGCGAGCAATTGGAAATACACACTTTACTGCTTTTGTATTTTTTTTGTATTCCCCGCATATGTTTTAATCCTTACGGATTAAAACATATGCTTCTTTAAAAGGAAAATTAAAAGATTTTTTTTCTTTTCTTTCTTCTTCTTCTTCAATTTGTAATAACCGGGACCCTCATGAGCGACTTTTCAAGGGCTGGTAAATCATTTTGGAGTTGAAAAACGAGTGCCCTCTGTTCGGACCAAACGGACGTTAATCCGTCATCATTCCCAGAGAGTGTCTTGTTTGCCAGTTGGCGCTGAAAGATACGCCGCCACATGTGGCGGCAATAACACAAGTTTTCGACACTTTGATTGAACCCACCAATATCCGCTTCAGTGTCAATACGCTTGGAAGCGTCCTCCCGCGCCTGCCGAAGCCACGTAAAACGATAACGGAGCTGTACAAACTCCCTGTACTCTTCGTCGCGTCTCTTTTGAACATTGTCAAAATCAAAAAGATAATTTCCCAGCGCTTGAAACCCCGGCTGAGAATCATCCGAGTGCTCGTAGATTCGTGCAGCGTCTGGGCGAACCTCAAATTGGTACCATTCCATACGGATGCGACACGAGCCAAACTTGGCGCGTAGCTCGAGACTTTTGCCAGCCTCATCAATGTCAAATATTTTTAAAAAGGGTGGTGGTGGTTGTGCTTCCATCAATGATTAAATTGATTCAAGAAAACTTGCATCAAACGATTAATAACTTTTGGAAAACGTTGGCAGGGCTTGTTGAACGTGGAAAAACGCTACAGGAGCTCGAGTTGAGCATACACGATATTGAAGCAAACTCTAAACACTTTGCGCAACAACTACACACGCCCAAATGCTCAACTTGTTGTTCATGCGAAACGTGTTGGAATTTGTATGAATACTTTTGTTGTTTTTTCTGCAACCGAAACCGTGTCAAGAGAGCGCTAAAGGGCAAATGATTATGCTCTTCCTCTTCCTAATCTTATTTTGCTCAGTGTCTGGCAATTTAATGCGTGACATGAGTGTTCTTGACACGAGCATAAAACAAACCAAGAGAGACGTTGCTGTAACCTGCAAGAGTCCCGGAGGGCACATTTCAAGCACCACTGGTGATTGTGTATGTTGCCCGGGATACTCTGGGCTTGGCTGTGTTAACCGTGATCGGTGCTTCGACGTGTCGTGTTCCAATGGGGGATACTGTGATGGAGCCACTGGGTACTGTGTGTGCCCTCAGGGTTGGACCGGACCACGCTGTAACATTCCCACATGCTCTTCAAATGGTCTCTGGAGTTCTTCAAAGAATGCCTGTGCGTGCCATCGAGGTTGGGCAGGTGCCGACTGCTCCGTTTGCGCGCCATCAGGCACTACATCAAGCACTGGAGTGTCTTACACGTGGGTGTGCGTTCCCAGCAAGGCGACAAAGTACATGCTTATGAACCTGCCAACAACGTATGCACAAAAGTTGGTTTCGGGTGCAGTCAAGGCTGATGCCTCGCTCTCCTACAATGCCTTGATTCCTGGTTCGGGCGCTGTGGGGGTTGATGGAAAAGCCCTCGACTGTGCTTGTCAACCCCTGGATACTGAGGGGGGAAAAAGAAAGAGAATTTCCCCAGCCAACTTGGATCTGTACAATCAAACGGTTGTGGACTGTATTGAAACGTCAACGCTGACCAATCAACAAATGCAAGAACTTGAATCGCTTTGGGCAACGTGTGTCTCTCTGGAACAACAGGGGTTGCTCACAAACGCCTGGTACATTGTCGCCATTATCTTTATCATTCTCTTTGGTCTGCTTGTAATTGCCCTGTTGATTTATTGTGTCTTTGTTAGTTACACACAGGAAATGGTGGTTCAAGCTACTGCTACCAGGCGTAGAAAGCAGCCACCCAGAGTTGCCAAGCAATAAAAAGAGAGTTGATATTTGGTAATGCGCAAGCATTCCCGAATATCACTCTGGTCTCTTCTTTAATTTCCCGCGATAAATGTCATGCTCACGCATGACATTTATCACTCTAAATGCGAAAACAAGTAATGGGTTGGTTTTTGGGTAGTTTACCCAAGGATCTTTGGCGTCTGTTGATACGCACATGGTTACCCAAGTGTGACTTGGCACACTTGCGCGAGGCCATTTTCCCGCGCGATGTTGCCGAGATTGCTGACATTGCCGAAAGCATTGTTGAAAACCACTATGACAACCTCGTGGAGAGTCGGGTTATTCCCAGCATGAAGGAAGCACCCCTAAGTGTCCACCAGAACTTGGTATTGGCAGCCGTGAGAACAGGCGACAAGCGACTCATTGACCATTTGGGGTGTGTTTTCCAAGTTAAAATTGCACAAGACGTGGTTTTCAAGCAGTTGTATTTAAAAGAAGCTGCTCAATTGAGAGACAATGGGGAATTCTTTCAAATTATAAAAACATACGAATGGATGGCTGAGCGAGTACTTGCAATTGTCAAGGGCCCAAATTTTATCGAGCGAGTGATCGCGTGCAATCCAATTATTGATTATGTTTATTTGGGATTTCTCGTGCGCTATGACTGCCTTGAACTGTTTCAATTGTACTTTACGGAACCCTGGAATCGTGATGGAAGCGTGCTTTCAGATATATTCAGTTTCTATTATTGGGAAAATTATGAAACACTGCAATTTGAATGCAAAAGGACTATTGAATGGATTTTAGAAACACATCCAGGATTTCGTGTGCCTAGACAAACTGTAGAAAAAGCCGTACGACGTGCCACTCCGAGCACGTTGCGGTGGCTGTTTAAACTTTTCCCGTTTGCCGTGGACATGTCCATCGTTCATTATGTTCGACATATTGAAGATTTGGATTTTTTCCATTCATATTACCCAATTTTTCCATTTTCACCTGAAGCGTGTGATACTTTCTTGAAATTTAGAGCACGATTCGATGAACTTGTGTGGCTTATGCAACGTCATGAAACGCCCGTTGAGCGTTTGGAGGAGTTGAAAGAGTTGATGG
>ERZ650304.772-NODE-772-length-14312-cov-4.864908_pt1 | contig 14312 bp, 11 predicted proteins | sample MGYA00376240_ERZ650304 | MGnify/ENA primary metagenome ERZ650304 (study PRJEB26733, sample SAMN07839271) | wastewater metagenome | biome: small river; feature: stream; material: water | place: USA: North Carolina | collected 2016-03-01 ...
TAATACATAAGTACCGACTTTTAAATTTTGAAGTTTAGTTGTATTTGAATTAGGATTTACAATTAATAACCCTGTTGGCCCAGAAACTTTTGTCCATTTATAGGAAGCTATAGTTCCATCAGCATCAGTACCACTGCCAGTTATTGTTTTTGAAATTGTAAAAGATTCGTCAACTCCAGCGTCTGCAACTGGTGATTGATTTACAGTTAATGCTGGTTGTACTGTTATAGTTACTTCATCAAAAGCAGAAATTCCACTATTATCCATTACAGTAAGTCTATATACGTATGTACCAGCAACTAAAGTGTTTATGACAGTAGTTGCACTATTAGGAGTTGCAATAGTTCCACCAGAAGGGCCAGATTGTTTACTCCACAAATAAGACGTTATTGTACCATCAGAGTCATTAGCTGTTCCACTTAATGTTGTAGAAGTTACAGGTAAAGTAATTGATATATCGCTGCCAGCATTTACAGTTGGTGCGACATTTCCAGAACAAGATTGACTTAAAACAGGTGTTCCAACACAACCAGATGGTGTAGTAGAAATTAATGTTCTTGTTTGTGTACCACTTACACATGGCCCCCAAGCTGAGTATGTATAAATACAAGAAGTTACACCAACTCCTTGGTATCCTATACCTGTTATTGGAGAGATATAATTTGAATTTAAGTTAGGATTAACAGTAGTATTTCCTGTGTTTGTCAAGGCTCCTGTCCAAGATGGAGCATTGCTATTACCACACTGATAAATGTTATTATCTCTAGTGATAGTATTAATCATTTTACTTCCACCACCAGTTAAATAAGAGTCAATAAAACCAACAAATATATTTTTACTTACTATGATACCATCAGCTCTTGGAGATGTGCCATTGATAAAATGTGTAAAATCTATGCCTGTGTTAGTAGCATTACCTGTCTTATTTACAAAAGTGTTGTTTTCAATCAATAAGTTTCTAACATAAGCATCTTTAGTGTCTCCTTCAGTGTAAAATTGAATACCTGCGCTACCACAACAGTTACCATAGGAGTATGCACTATATAAGTTAGCAAAAAGATTATTTCTGATAATTATATTTCTACATGCACTATATCCACCAACTGGCATAGTATTATTATAGCCACCATTTTCAGCAGGTGTTCTCATATTAAATGTAATACCAATAGCTTGATTTAAGAATTGGTTATCTTCAACTATAACATCGCAAGTTTCAAATTCAAATATAATACCATTTTCTTCTTTTTGATTGAATGGAACATGATCAGATATATTATCATGTATCCACAAACTATAAGCATAAGTACCTTTCCTGTTATAATTTAAATCAATACTTCCCTGAATGTTATTTCCAGCTATTTCAACACCACTATTGTTAAATAATTCAATAGCAAAGTTCCAATCTCCATTAGAACCATTGTATTGGTTACTAGTGAAGTTTGCTTTAGTTAATGTGTTATTTAATATTTTTAAACCAAGGTTATAGCCACTTCCCCAATATTTAATTAATTCGCCATTTTTTCCAGATACTCTTTGATTTTGAGTCATTAAATTACCTTCAATAACCATACCTTGAGTTCCTCCTACATTTAATTGACCGGCGATATATCCAGTTGTATTTCTTGCAGTGTTACTAAATACACAATTTGTAACTCTATTTCCTGTAGTATATATGCCTGGATCTACTGGAATAGTGCTGCTATTGTCTCCATTACCGTTAACAATAACACCTCTATCATAGAAATTTTGTATTTTACAGTTGTCAATAACAACGTTGCTCCTAAGAGTAACCCATATACCAGTCCAGCATTTGTGATTTGACTCAGATACATATTGCCCATCGAATGTTATTTTAGAAATAGTTTGGTTACCATTGGTAACAGATCCGCTTTCTACATTTAAAAGTGTAGACCAGTCTGCTGTCAAGGAACTTTTTATAATTGTAGTTTCTCTATTGGCACCTTCAATACTAACACCAACAGCTAAATCACACTGTTGTGTTTCTACATAAGTACCTGCATTTACATAAATAGTATCTCCTGAAGTAGTTACAGAAGTTGTTGCTTTTTTTAATGTTTTCCAAGGAGTTCCAATTGAACCATTACCTGTAGTGTCATTACCTGTTGTTGAGATGTAAAACGTAGCCATAATTTTTTATTATTTTATTTTTAATTTATAGGTGCTATAAATCCAGCACCTGTTTCGTAATTTTCTAATATTCCTTTTGTATCAGATACAGAGTACCTATTATAAGTGAATCCATCTAATTGTAAAGCTCTTCTTTTTAACAAATGTACAGCTTTTGCTGTATTTAATGATGGATATTTTTGTTTATATATTGCTAATAGTCCTGTAAGCATAAAAGCTCCCTGAGAAGTACCACCTGCAAAAGAAGTATGTCCACTTATATAGTTCACTATTGTAACTCTTGTACTAGTATCATCTGTAATATAACTACCTGAAACCACTCCAGTATCCCAAGCATTTACAGCTATTACTCCTTCCATATTGGCTGGGTGAGCAATCGGATTCATAGGATCATTACCAGAAGCACATACAACAATTATATTTGCTGTTAAAGCAGCTTGTACTGCTGTCTCAAGTCCAGCCCCTAGTGATAAACTAAGATTTATTATATCAAAATTATTTGCAATACAATAATTTATTGCAGATATTACAGAAGAATTGTACAAGGCAGTATCATCTTCCATAATTCTCATAGAATGTAAATCACATCCATAAGCTATGCCATAAAGAGCTGTTGCTCCTGAAGTTGCAGTACCTGTAAAAAGATTTGTTTGTCCTATATGAATACAGCCTCTGCCTCCATGAGATTGAGGTTCTAAATTTGAACCTGTTTGTCCTACGGTAAAATCATGCCTGGTAACTCCTGGAGCTGCTGCATGATGATTATCATGTTGACCAGTATCAATAACAGCTACTTTAACTCCTGCACCTGTAAAACCTGCTGCATGGCTATCCCAAGCATTATAGTAATTTAACAAATCTGTAGGAGGAGTTTGACTACTTGCCATATCAGTTGGCGTATAGCATAAAGCATCATTTCCTAATACAAAAGTATCTTCTTTTATGTTATAACCAGCTTTTTTTATAGCAATAAATTCATCTTCATATAAATCTACAATAACAGTATTTACTTTATTTAAGTCAGTGTGAGGTATATGATTAGTGAAAACAGAAACAATTTCATCATAATCCTTATATTCAATTATGTATTTTTTCATTATACTGATAAAATTATGTATGAATAATTGTCTGGATCATTTATTAAATATTTACCAGCACTTATTGATATATCAAAAAAGTTATTTAAAAGCAACCAATTTCTAATATCTTCCCAAAATGTTGCCGAATTAGTAGTATCTACATTAATTGTTTCTCTTAAATAAGTGTCAAAGTTTGCATAAGTAATATCTACAGTAGTCATACCAACTACAGGTATGCCATAATTTGTATCTATGTCAGCAATATCTGTATCTCCTGTAGTATCGTTATATTCTAAGATTACATGAGCTACTGATATATTAGTAGAATTATTGTACATCATTACATATTTTGGAATTAAATCTACTGAATGTAATGTTGCAGGCTTACTAAATGGTATCAAACTCATATTGTATCTCCTCCTAGAACAAAAGTATTTAGTGATGTAGAGAATAAACTTAAAATTGCATATTGGCCAGCACTTGTAAAATGTCCTTGTCTGTTATTTATTGTTGTACCTACAGTAGCAAAACTAATAGGGCCAGCACCTTGCTGAACTAATGTTACAGTAAATCCAACTGGCAAATTATTAGGAAAAGCATTTGAAACAGTGATAGAAACACCTCCAGCATTTGTAAAGTTAATTACTTTACCACTGTCTGTAGGTAGTAATGTATAAGTTGAAGTTGCTACTGTTTTGTTAGTTAATGTAAATTCATCAAGGTTATAATTATCAAAATCTATCTTTCTATTTGCCACATCAACTCTAACTGTTGGCCCTAAAGCTATATACTGATCTCCATCATTTATTGTAATTAATGTTGCATTACCTAAAAAATGAACATCTCCTATATTAGTTGCAAATCCGTTAAATCTTATACCAGTTGTTTGATTAACTAGTTTCATATCTGATGAAGTATCATCAAATTGAATGAACATGTTAGGATGAGTGGCACCTGTTATTTGCACATTTGAGGAAATTGTACCACCAAGTGTAACTGCATTTGCAATTTCTTGTACGCCTTCACTAAAAGTTAGAGCACTGTTTCCTACAGGAACATCCACCCAAACACCATCTTCAAGAGTTTGTAATACTCCTAAATCATTTGTCCTCACTGGATTATTGTCAGTATTAGGACAACAATTGTCAGTAAATGGTACATTTGAAAACTTTAAGAAACTTTTAAGATAATTTGTTATATTAAAGAAACTTGATAAATTAGTTGCTCTTTTTTTTAAAGGTTTAACTAAACTTTTATCAATACCTATATCTGTCATTATATTAATATTTATAATCTATGAAAAATGTATCTAATGCACCAGGAATTAATAAAGCGGTTAAGATTGTTATGTTAGTTCCTGCTATTGAATAGTCAACACCTAATTGTAATCTTAATCCTCTTACATACAGTTTAGTAGAACCTGTCATAGGAGTATGAGCTATGGTAAATGTAGTATTTACTCCATCTTTTGTACCACCTGGTATTTCTTCATCTACAAAAGTCATCCAAGTATTTGCATTTGTTGCTCCTTGCCCCATCAAAACTTGACCTACAGCTCCTGCCTGATTACCTGGCATAAATGCCCCTCTTAATCTGAAATTTCCATCAACATCTAATTGTTCTGTAGGATTTATTGCTCCATTTACAAAGTTACCGCCACCTATACCAACAAAACCGGTTGTTTTTTGAATTCTGAAAGCTCCTCTAAAAACTGGGCCTGAAAGTTCATCAATTGTAAAATCCATTGATGGATAATTTCCGCCTGCTATACCACCTGTATTTAATCCATACCTCCATCCAGAATTTGTGCCAGAATATACCATTTCATGTGCAATTCTACCTAACCCTGCACCTGGATCCGATGTTGTAACTGATCTAAACCTTACTGTACCTGCATCTTGAGTGTGTATTTTGTAAGTTCCTATAGCTGGCGGAGTGCTACCTATAGATACTCCAGTATTAGTTTTTATAGTCCCAGAAGTTAAAGAATCTCCAAGAGTATAAGTTCTATCTAATCCATTAGCTGTAGTTCCAAAACCAATACTACCGGCAGCAGAAATATGAATTCTATTTACATTATTAGTTATAATACCTAATTGTACTCCATCAGTTGGCCCTATTTTTCCTGTACCTAAAGTTCCACTATTACCATTTACTCTCCAAAAAGAAGGGGTATATGTAACATAAGAAACACCATTATATACCCATTGACTATTATTAATAGTAGATACATATAATACTGTTGTTAAGGCAGGAGTATTAGGAGAAAAAGTAGTTCCGGGAGTATTTGGATCAATGTTTACACTAAAGTCAACAATAGCATCAAAATCACCAGTACCTACACCTCCTCCACCTGTATCTACAGCACAACATTGAATTTGATGCAATCTCTTTTCAATTTTTACTATTCTGCCAAGTATGTTTTTTATCATTATAAATTATTTATATTTGTACATAAGGAGTATAAGGAATTATCTTCTTATCTGTATATAATTTTAGTAAATCTCTCCAACCTAACCCAAAAGTTTTTTCAAAATGAGGATCATCTTTTATTGAACTAAAATCTCCTCCCCAGGCCCAGCCATTTGTTTTAAACACTTTAACTACTTCCATCCAGTCTTTTACACCATCTCTGTCAAAGTCCTCAATTGTGCTCCAACTTAAAGTTTCATAAGTTCCATTATTATCTGTATCTTTTAAGATAGCAAAGTCAATAGCTAATCCATAATTATGATAAGAACTACCACCTTTTGCTCTTGTTACAATAGCACCAGGTCTTGTTCTTCCTTGAGCATATAAGGCATTTTGTTCCTCAATAGTCCTAAGACCTTGTACAACTCTTATAGCCATGTTTTTAGGAAACTGAGCTTCAGCTTGCTCTATACATCTAGTTACGTCTTCTCTTACTTTTGGATGAAGATTGGCAACTCTGTTTATTGATATATAATCTCTCATATTTTAAATTATTTTATTAGAAAAATACCACCAAGTACTGTACTAAGCCCTATAGCTATTTTTTTCCAAGTTCCTTTTCCTTTCTTTTCTTTAGAAAGTTTATCTTCAACTGTCGTAAGTTTTGCGACACTTGTATTGTAGCTTTTTACTGTCTTGTCTAGTAGTACATCTCTTTCAGTAATCTGAGTATCTTTAATCTTAATTATACTATCTTGTAGTTGTGATTTTTGTGTGATAGTGCTAACTAGAACTCTGTTTTGACTCTTTAAGCTGTCAACCTGATCTGATAATACCGGTGCTATTAAAGCCAAACTGTCGCAATCATCTATATAATCTTTAAGATTTTCAGTAGGTTTATTTTGACCAGATATTTTTTTACTTAGTTTTTTCACATTTGTTTGTGAAATCTGTAGTTCTGATTCTGTTTTATCTATGACTCTTTTGCTAGAATCAATTTCAATATTTTTACTTTTTATTGCATTTTCATAAGCATATATCTGTTTCTGATAAATGTCCGTTTTTTCCTTTAAAGCTGCATACTCAGTATTAATCTTTGTATTTTCCTGATAAACACTTTCACTTTTTTTATATTGTTTTACATTTAACAACATTAAAAAAATAATTATAATTACGAAAAGTAAACTTTTCCAGTTTTTTAACAGATAATTTTTTATTTCTTGCATGATTTTTATTTATTGGTTATTATAAACGACAATTCCCGCCAATATTTAGCAGGAAGTCAAGTTACGAGGCATATGGAATTTCATATATTCCACTCCCTCTATTTAGAGTTTCTAAACCTTTCATGGTTTAAGTTTAATTTATTATAAAATTCAAAAGAACTAGAAGTACAAAAAAGAAAATTGATTTTTTTATTGCTCCATTTTCTCCAAATACTTTTATCATTAATTTGTCTGACCAGGCAGTAGATCCCAAATACTTGTAATTAAGTCCTGACCATTTATTAAATGCTAGATCAAATATACATAATCGAATTAACAAAGTATATAATATAATCCAACTTAATTCCGGTCTTAAATAAACTATGGGAGTAATTATCAATATGTTTAATGCTACTCCATCTCTATGCCATCTATGTATTCTACTATCTATTAAACTACCTGATATATCCCTATTCTTAAGTAAATAGGAGGTAGCATCTTTACCTGCTAAAAAAAGAATGCAAATAAAAACATATATTTGAGCAAGTATTATAAGCATTTTATTTGTTACTTACTACGTTATATATAATAATCAATGTAGCTACTAAGCTAACTACTGCATACCAAAAAGTTCCTATTTTATACAAAGGTACATTTTCATCACTTTCAGTTTCTCCTTGTCCTTGTACATATATAGTAGATCCTGACTTAGAAGACTTGTATGCTGAATATCCAAATGCAATAGTTGCTCCAAAAGTTAATACAGGAACAAGCCATGTACCACCACTCCAAACAGAAGTATCTGTACCAGCAAAATTAACACAGCCAGTTAAAAATAGTATAGCTAAAACTGAGATAGCTAACAAGATGTTAAATCTTTTTTTCATATAATTTATTTTTTAGAATTTACAATTATTATTGCGTCTTTCCATTTTTTTATGATTTTTACACAATATTTATATATTGAATCCACAATTACCATCCCTATCATTCCTATTACAAAAGAAGTAAATCCTACTAATGACAAACTCATATTAGCTTTTTCCACTATTACCGGGGTAAAATACCCTGAAACTACTCCTCCTATAATTATTTGTCTGAAAGCTTCCCAAAATTTAGATTTTTTATACATTGACCATATCAAACCACCTATAAGTCCATTAAGTGCATATTTCCAGATGAATCCTATATCATCCAAAAACTGTAAGAAGTCATGTCTCATTTCACGATATTTGAGTTTTTGTTTTAATAATAGATTCGTTAGTCTAACAAACCTTGTTTACCTTCTACTTTCTCTATATCGTCTTTTTTCACAGAATTGTCTGGATACACAGTATCTGTCTTACCAAAAGTGGCAAGATTCTGATAAGTTGTGAGTCCTAATAGACCAACAACTAAACCAGCTTCAATTCCTAATGTCAAAGAAAGACCTTCTAATGATCTACCAACTTCCCATTTCCAGATTGCATGACGTAAATTTGTAATAAAGTCTACTGAAAATGCAATCGCTAAAACAGATCTGAGTGATACTTTTCTATCTTTCCCTGTCCACAAAGGAGCTAAATAGTTAAAAATTCTTTTTAAGAACATTGGACTTAGTATTTTAGGCAGAGGTTGTACAAATTTACTACACCCATTTGAATAATTTACTAAATCTATATGATATTACTCATTTTCAATACTTAATATAGCTTACTGACCTGTAATTAATTTATCAGCTTGATTAAGAGCATGATATACAGGTATGAAATCTTCTACTGTATTCCAGCCTTTATAATCTCCTTTGTATGGCCCAGATTGAACTATGTCATCTGTTATTATAGAGTTTACGAAAGTTGTCGTAGCATTTATACCCTTATATAGTTGAGTAGGATAGGAGTCAATAGTCGTAGTACCTCTCAGTATATCTACAGGAGATATTGCTGACATATCTTCTGCAAGTCTTAGTATTCTTTTGGCATATAATTTATCCTTGTCTTCTGGTGGTATTAATGCTCCCATACCAATAGCTATAGTTACACCATAGAACACTAGTTGTATTCCAAATCTTACAGCTTGTTTTTTATCTTCTATAGACATCTCATCCCAGGACTTAGTTCCTTTTATGTTTAAAAATGAACCTACCAGAGAAGCAAATACAAGTACTCTTGCTTTCATAGCTTGTGATTTCCAGTCATATAAAGGCTGACCATCTTTAAGTTTAGGAGATCCATCAGCATTAAATAATTGCACATAATCTCCTACATATTTCTGGTGAGAACTTAAAGTAAAATTCTCTTTGATATTCATAATCTGAAACTTTCTGAACTTCATTACCATTCTACCTAGGGCATATCTTTCCAGGTGAGTTTTCTGTTCAGGACTATAAGCACCATAAATTCTCTCTAAGTAAGTTTTAATTTTCAAAGTTTCTAATGTTGTCAGTCCTGTTACTTGTTCACCATTTTTATCTAAGAATCTTACCGGCCCTTTATATGAATATTCATTTGTTGCTGGATCTAATTCATAGGCATCCCACATATTCTGGATATTCTTATCATTAGAATCTGTTGTATAAGTACCATCCTTCTTGAAGTATTTGGTTATTTCCTTGCCTGTATAATCTACAGATTTTACTGCAACTTTCATAGCAAGCATAGTGGCAATTACTAGAGTTTCATTAGATAAGTCTTCACCTAATCCTTGAGCTACATAAGCATTATCTCCTGTAAAAATCCTATTATGAACTCCTAACATTAAAGAAGCATCAGTGTAATTATAGTTTTTATTAGTAAGTCTAAATAATTTAGACATATAATTTACTTTATCTTTATAATAACTTCCTTCCCAATCTTCATTAAATTGTCTTTTAATGTTGGAGTTTTTAGTTAAATTAACACCTTGATGAACTCCTGAGATTTTTGTAGCTTCAAGCATATGGCTTAAAGTAACTGCATTACCCTCACCAAATAATCTTTTAGATAATGAACCTACAAGACCTTCTTTGGCATTGGTCAATACACCATAAAGTCCGTTTGCAGCAGCAGTTACAGGAGCAAACCAGAAAGCATTTTTACTTATAAATCCACCTATACCATCAGCAACCATATCTATTCTCTTATTAGTTACTTCATTTGAAGTGTATTTAAGAGTGTTTCTTCTTCTACCTAAAATATGTTGATTTATATGAGATTGTAGAGCAAAGATGGCATTCTCCAATTTTAGTTTGTTTTTTCTATCTTTATTATTAGGATCTGTAACATCTTCCATAACAGCTATTGTAGACATACCAATATCATATACATCATCCAATTCAAGTTTTTGTATCATGTGTCTGGCAAATATATCTACTGCTTGAGTTACATTGTAACTGTGGTCATCATTGCCCATATACTCAGAAGACATGTATTTAAGTGGAATACCAATATTAAATCTGTCTTCATTTTGTACAGCCATGTCATATCTGTCTCTATAGTTTAAGAAATACTCTTTTGTAATCTTAACCGGGCTTAAATCTTTAGTTATGATGTTTTTCTCTAGTATCTCTTCAGCATTGTTGAAAGGTATTGTTGGTAAGAATGATTCTTGAAACTGCTTAAAGTTAAAACCATCATTTTTTATATACTCTTCACCATAAGTTACAGCCTTACCATATTGATTAACATAAGCTACTTTATTTCTAACACCTTCGTATAAATCTTTTAAGATTTTCTTTGACTCTGTGTAGTAATTAAATTGTGCTTGGGTGATAGTACCAGCATTAACATCAGCTTGAGTATATACAGCACCTACTCTTTGATTCTCTCCAGCCACTTTCTTCCAGGTGTACATAAAGTCAAATACTCCTTGCTCATTTTGAGGTACAGGTGTATTGCCATCAGAATAGCTGAATGTTTTAGCTCCCCTGGCTATAGGTCTTCCTGTTCTTTCAAAATACTCTTTATATAAAGCTCTATCAGCTTTTCTAAAATTAGATTGTTCTCCAAGAAGATCATTCATTTTTCTTTGAACTTTATCTACAGAAGTCTCGAATAGTTGACTGAATGATTGTAAATAAGTATTTTTCTGATCTCTTAAACCTAATGTTTTAGCTGCAAAGTAACTAATGTCTTTATTACCAGAGGCTTCTACATTGGAGTCATTAGTTGATTTATACGAATTAAGAATAGCTAGTACAGAAGTTTTGATAGCTTTTAATGCTTCTTTTCCTACACCTGCTTCACCATCTTTTAATAAAGATTGTCTTGCTTTGGTTGCAACTCTATTCTTTAACCACTCTTCTTTTTTTACAGGATCTGTAATTGTTTGTAAATCAGTATCTTGTTCAAATATTTTATTGTCTCCTTGATAGTTATGGAAGTCAAATACCTTGGCATCTTTCATTGCCTTGTACTCTTTAATCTTTTGATCTAATTTATCTTTTAAGTCAGGTTGTGTTTTGACTTCCTTTTTGAGTTCTTGAATAGCTATTCTGTAATTATTGTCAATATAGTCTAAAAACTGTTGTACATCAATATTTCTAATCTGATTTCCGTAATATCTTGAAATATAAGCAATCTTTAAATCTCTTACTTTTAAGTCAGGCTTATTCATCTTAGCTATAATCATCCTTGTAACTAACTCTATTTTAGCTCTATCCAGTTTACTATCAAATACAGGAGATACTAACCCATTGGTATATTGCATCTTTCTGATAGTGTTTTCATCAGATAAGAATTTACTACCGGTTTTGTAGTCAATAAAAGATACTGCCTGGTCACTATGTTCTATGATACCATCATTTGAGGTACCAATACCCATAGTTTCATTAACCATCATAAGCTCAGAAGCTATATTATCTCTAAAAGCAATATCCGTATTATTAAACTCTTCAGAGTTAATACCTAATTGCTCAAGCATTCTTTGTATTCTTTTCTCATCAAACCACAATAAGTCATATTCACTTAGGTTAGATTGTGCTCTTAATGCTTCTATGTCATCTGTAAAATGATTAATATCCTTAAACTTAAGGTAACCTTCAATCATTTTGTGCATAATCTTACCCCTGATTCTTGACTCTTCATAGCTTTTTTTAATTTCAGCTTTGATTTCATCATAACTCATAGGTTCAGGATTCTGTCCATAGCTAATTTTCTCACCAAGATCTGCTCCTGTTTTTTGGAACACTTTAGTAGTTTCTCTATCTAGCCATTTCTCAGGGTCAAACTTATCTTTTTCCTGTGTGTTAGCAAAATTAGCATGAGTAAACTCAGTTAATCTTTGAAACTTCCTTAAAGTATTGGTTATAGGATCTATACTACCATTAGTATAAAATCCAACTTCTGTTGCACTTCCTTCATCTAATTTTACAGTAGCACTTTGTCTTTCAAAATAGTCAATAGTCACTCTACTACCCCAGGTATCACTAGATTGTGTTTGTGTTGTTTGTGTTATAACCTGTGTTTGAGTTTGTCTTTGTTTTTCAGTTGGAGTCATTACATCAATAGCTAGAGGTTCTCCATTTTCATCTACTGGTTTACTTACAACAGGTACATAGGCTTGACCAACTTTGGCGTTTGGAAATAGAATTCTTGCTATTACAACAAGATCTTCTCCCCAAGTATCTCTGGCTCCTTTATCTTCTAAAGGAGAACTATGAGATTGTACAGAGATTTCAAATAGTGTTCTTTGCGGGTCATTCTTTAATACACTTTTATTTATATCACCGGCAACTTTATCAACATATTTTCTGGCTTCTGAGATTAATTCCCAGTCACCAAATTTGTCTTTAAAATTTTGAGTATAAGCCCTGGCCCAAATAGTTAAAGCCTCTTCTTTCTCAGAAAAAGCTCCGCCTAATGCTTCTAAAATATCTTTATAAAGCACAGATGGATTTTCGTTAGGAGCATACACTTCCTGAATCTCATTGTTTTGATCTCTTGCTATTGTACAGAATTGAGCCATTAAATACAGTTTTTCTTTTTCTTGTTTAAGACTTCTTCAGCCTGTTTAATTTGTTTATCTTGATCTTCAGTGGATACAGCAGCTTTATCAGCTACAGTATTATTGGTCGTATTCCTAAGAGTATTTAACATAACCAAAGGACTACCAAATTGCTTAAATCCTATTTGTTGATTTTTAGGTAAAGCTTCCAGCTCAAAATCTATTTTGTTTTTATCTGGAGATAGCGTTTTTGAGAGAACTTTAAAATTCCTAATTCCAACCCTATCCAGATTACGGCTATCATACAAAGATACTTCATTTACTTGATTTATTACGTTTTCAATATTAATTTTTGTTTTAATTTCAGCTCTGATTTGATCATCAGTTTTGAATTTATTTTCAGGTTTAGCTCTAAGAAGCTCAAATTGCTGATCTTGAGATTGTTTGATTTCCTCTTTATTTTGAACTTTAGTTCTCTGGTCATCTGAGCTGGCAATTAGAAATGAACTTACTGGTATGTTTTTAAGACTTACTCTTTCTCCGGAAAAGTCCGTATCTCTTACAGGGATTGCGAATCTTTTTGGATTGTAATAATCTTTAATTGTATATTTATTAATTAACAGATTAAGGTCAAAGGAGTTGTTTGTCAATTTACCATTTACTGTTCCTATTCTTTTATAGTAGTATTTAAGATCATTTGTGTCTTTACTTCCAGTTGCACCTACTTTCATAAAGATAGTGAAACTACCTGGTCTGTCATAACTTTCATCTATAATAAAAGATGGATTTTTTCTAAACTTCTCAAATAAATCATTTTCTGCTTGAGATTCAGATAAATCCTGATCAACTTCTATATTAGTGTTATCAGTAGTTTTCTCTGTAGTTTGAGTAGTTTCTCCGGTCAAAACATCAGGTACAAGAGTCTTATCTAAGATATTTGCATCAAAGTATAAGTCATAAATATTACCATTATTTAATATACCAGATTGTCTATTAAGCATTTTAAATCTGTCTTTTGTGTTTGGTAACATAGACTTTAAGTTTGGAAGTACAGTAGGAATACTAAATATAGTATTTATAAATAAATTCTCTTTAATATCACTTAGTGCACTTCTTTGATTATCTTGATTTTCTAGATCACTAAAGTCTTTATAATATTTATTTCCGTTACTACCATTATTCCATAATATAAGGTCTCTTGTCAATGTGTCAAGTGACTGGAATATCTTTTGATAATATTGTGGTGGAATAACATTAGTGGCTTTAGAGCTGCTGAATTTAAACTTATCTGTGTACAAAGATGACTTAAGTATATTAAATACAACTTCGTTCATTTCTGTAGTTTCTGGATGAAGAGAAGCAGGTACATCTACCCATCTGTCTTTTTTATCCAATCTTACATAGATATTATTTAAACCATTTAACTGGTTTACTGCTTGTTCTATTTCAGCTAAGTTCTCTGCTGTGTTAACTAAAGAGGAGTTGAAAGTCATAACTCTCACTTTATCTCTAAAGTTAGTGTCAATACCTACACCTTTCAAGAACTTATTATCCGGATTTTGTTTCT
>ERZ650304.773-NODE-773-length-14287-cov-12.730818_pt1 | contig 14287 bp, 11 predicted proteins | sample MGYA00376240_ERZ650304 | MGnify/ENA primary metagenome ERZ650304 (study PRJEB26733, sample SAMN07839271) | wastewater metagenome | biome: small river; feature: stream; material: water | place: USA: North Carolina | collected 2016-03-01 ...
AAGTATTTTTTGTATATAGCTATTTTTGCATAACATTTATACATTTTTGTATAAATACCAATTTGCTATTGATTATGTTTGACTTTCCATGCCTCCAACAACGACTAAAACGTTATTCAGAGTTCAAGTGCAAAACACAAGTAATAGATTAAACTATTGCTTGTATTTTGCTAGTATTAGCATTAGCAGTTTAATATATGGAATTAGGCTATTGTATAAATGCGTAAATCCTAAAGGATATTAAATTGAAGTAAAAAACATGCTATATAACCTGTTAAACTTATTGCTTACAATATAACAAAAGGAAGAGCACCGTACAATGGAAATCATAAATATCAACTCATTTCAAATTATTGGAATCTCAATTAAAACAGCTAATAATGACTTGGAAAAATTACAACACGATATGCAAGGTTTATGGAATAAATTTATCACAGAAAGTATTGCCGATAAAATCCCTAACAGGATCAGCAACGATATCTATTGTGTTTATACCGATTATGATGGTGACTATACAGAGCCCTATGTAGCAATACTAGGTTTCAAAGTGGAAAATCTCGACAATATCCCATCAGAACTAAGTGGAAAATCTTTTGCTGGAGGTAATTATATTAAAAAAGTGGCTAAAGGTAATTTATTTAATGGAATTGTATATGATGCATGGAAAGAAATCTGGGCTTTAGATATTCCGCGAGCATATCATGCAGACTTTGAAATTTACGGAGAAAAAGCTGGTAACCCCGAAAATGCGGAAGTTGAAATATTGGTAGGCGTTGAAGAAACGTAATAAATCAATTTATACTTAAAAAGAGTAACCCTATAAAGCTACTCTTCAGAAATAATAATCTCATCATCCAATAAATAACTTCCGGGTTTAAGAAATTGCCGTGGGATAAATAAATGATATTTATAACTAAGCGCGATTTCAATTAACTGCTCTTTAGTTTTTACTGCAAAAATATATTTGAGATTTTCTAAATGGTCATTGACCCGTCCGGCAGAAATTTTATGCCCAAGCGTCGCCATAATCGAAGCAATCTCACTATATGAGTATTTTTGTAAATATAAAAATAAAACCATATGCTGGCGCTGAGTAAGTTTGTATTTTAATGGCTCAACCTGTTCTGCGTTAGCCATACCAAAGCTAATATTATTTATCTTATAGATTAAATTTAAAATATGTGGATGCATAAAATTACGCATACAACAAAATATGCCTACAAAATTTCCAGTTGCTGGATTAATTATTGGGCGTTTAGTTACAATAAAAATTTTATTGTGCGTATTAATATACAAGAAACGGTGCACTTTTTCACTATCACGGATCAGTAAATCCTGCTCCAAAAATATTTTATCAAAGTTCGCCCGTCTTTTGTCTCCCTTTACTCTGCCACTAAGCCCGCCCGTTACATCCGCTGCTGCTACCTCAGGTTTATCAGGATAAAGTAAGTCCAAATATCCTTTTGAAACATAGCGAAACATAAAATCATGATCTTTAACAAAAGCTATTTCATCCAAATTATTGCCAAATACAATATCAACCCCTGAACAATAATGTTCAAAATAAACTTCATCCGTCAAGCTTTTATTCATTATACAAGCACCTCTTTATATTTCATAATTTTATTTAATTTATATCGCTATTCTAGCATAGTAATTGAGTATATTAACATGTTATCCGACTATTGTGAGTTGAAACTATTTTAGCTATCCATAGTTTATTTTGTAGTAATCACATGTTAAATAAGCCCCGAAGGGCTTATTTAACATGTTCTAGAATACCATCACCAGAATTACCATTGAGGGAATTGTGGAATTGAATCCTCCTTGATTCCGATGATGTCATTATTAGCGCTATCTTTTTTAATCGTCCAAGTGTTGGTAAAGTCAAAGCCTTTATCAATTAAAAAAGTTTTCTCTTCCCCAACACTTGTTCCTGATAACGGATTAACTAAACCAGTATTAGGTAAGAGCGTTAAGAGATCCACGCCTGCAGGTAAAGCATAGAAAACATTAGCAGAGTCAGCAGTAAACTGTACCGCTGATTCGGAGGTTACTAATGAGGAACTATAACTCTTGTTTCCATTAATTATAGTTACCTTGTCAATAGCATTTTTAATACTGGTCGCGGAGCTATCTGTAGAGACTCTATTAACTAGACTAGCGATACCTTTTTTACGATCACGTGGATCTAGAGTTGTAGAGATAGTACCTTTAGCTACGATATTCGATAGCTTAGAGCCCATAGTAATATTACCAACAACCCCTCCAACGTAAGTCGCATTATTAGCTTTTATATTATTATCTACACTAATATTACTAGCAATTATTGTACCACGATTACCTGTGTCAAAAAAACTGCTGCCAAAGACACCACCAACATCACTACCTCCAGATTTCACTTCTACAATTGAGCTTTCAATGCTAACATTTGTAGCTGTAAAAATTTTCTGATTGCCATATACGAGCCCAACCAAACCGCCAATGTGTTTACTTCCAATTACATTAGTTTTTACCCGAACATTGCTAAGATCAATCGGCTGTTGTGAATAACCCGCGAAACCACCGACATAACTAACACCCTTAACCTTTGAATCAACCGTTACTGATTCAATAATTGTGGCACCATCTAGCGAACCAATAACGCCACCGACATAATTACCAGGAGAGCTGACATCAGATTTAAAATTACAATTTGATATTTTCGCGTCACCCCGAGTTAGCGCTGCGAGTAGCCCTGTAGAACTCCCACTAGTATTTTTGACAGAACCCTCCAAGTTTAAATTTTTGATTGTTGAATAGCTAAAGAGATTAATCATTCCAATTCTCCCGCTTCCCTGAACATCTAAACCAGTAATCTTATGTCCCTTACCATCAAAGGTTGCATTCTCAAATTTAGAAATCATAGTCCATGGCTTAGTCAGCTTAATATCACTTTCTAAAGTAATCGTACTTTTAGCTTGTAGATGATTCAGCGCGTAAATTAGACCAGCTTCAGTGTAAACTTGATTACCTGCCATTGTTTTAGCTTCAACACTAGAGAGAATTGCGTCGCTATCATCCATTCCAGTTGCAGATGTCTTAAAAGTAACGATTAGCTTACTTCCTGGAATAAACGTAGACTTAGGTAGCTTAATCTCATTTATACATGTTTCGTCCGCATTCTTAACGCTACACTCTTTTAAAGTTACTCCAGTAATTGGGTTTTTCAAGAATGGTTTGATCGTCAACGGATATTTTATGCTCGAATCAAGTAGTTGAGCATTAGATGTCATCAGAATCGTATAATTACTATCATCTTCCTGTGACCCACCTACAACATGCGTCACATTTGCCCATAAACGATTGAAATTTACATATTTAGTGTCACTACTGCCACGCTTTAAAGAGCCATTATCGTAGTAACTATATGGTAAATCAAGCTTCAGACTTGCACTATTTAAATTAATCGATGATGAATTTGGTTTACTAAATAGTTCAGGATCAGGAATAGTTACAACTACATCACATGATGCATTATTTGATTCAAATCTCATAGTTTCTGTTCCAGTTTTACAAGTTGTTGCACTATCAATAATAGCACCACTAGGTAAATTACTAGCGCCAACATTAAAGCGATCTGCCGCTAATTTCCCTTCATTTTTAAAGGTATATGTTAACTTTAATAATTTATTACTATATGCGGTAAAGCTCCATGGATTGTTGAGTGTTCCATCACCAGAATAAGTTGTATTTCCTGATGTCTTCACAGATACTGTAATTTTTGTTGTTTTGATAGAATCAGCTTTTAGTTTAAACTCAGAGGTCTCACTCGCTAATTTCTTAGTATCCAAAGTATAATCAGCTTTTAGTTTAACCTTAGCTTCAGCTTGGTCAGCTGAAACCGGTCCGTATATCACGCTGTATTCACAAGCAGCATTTCCAGCAATAGTTGTACCTTGAGCACATTTTACTGCATCAATAGGAGTGACTTTTAATCCATTAATTATAGCTGGATTTAAACTCACATTTACTGCTGAAGCTGATAAATTCTCATCTGCAGGAAGTGTATTATTCAATTTCCATATAGCTGATTCAGAGTCATTATTATTACTTTGGATAGAAAGAATACCCTTGCCATCAGTTGTTGTCCATACTAAATTCCCTGCGCTTGCTTCTGTTGCTGAGTAACTTAATCCATAAATCTTTATCAGCGAATGAGCCAACTCATGTTCATCGGTGTGCTCGCCATTTAATACCAAGTTTATCGTATTTTTGTCTTGAGCTGCTGTTGGTTTATATTTTATACTTAAACTACAGCTCGCATCTACTGCAAGGGTTGCACCACTTAAGTCACAACCATTTGTAGTTCCTTTTTCTAGCCTTAATCCTATACTACTTAACGGAGCCAAATGATAGCTTACATTAGTTAAATTACTATTCCCTGTATTTTTAACACTTACAATCACCGAACGCTCTTTTCCACGTACTATCGCAGAAGATAAAGTATTGTTGCTTTCAAAGAATTCAATACCAGCCTTTGCGGCTGCTACTTTGTAGCCTACATTTGTTAATGTAGCAAGATCCGTTGTGCCATCTTTATAATTGACTTTTAATGGAGAATTCCCATGGGTATTGGTAGAACTTTTTACTTTAACTTTAATTTTGCAATCTACACCTGCATCAAGATTAGCTCCACAAGCGTTAGGTATGTCTTTATCAATATCCAAACCTGAATTATTAACACTTGCCACTATGTCAGTTGCAGCAATGTTACCACTATTAAATACTGTTATAATTGCACTAGACTCTGGGTGATTAATCTTTACCCCATGACTTAATAAAAGATGTGCACCTTTAGCTACTTCTACCTTAGTATTTGCTTCCTGTACGGTTGCTGTTTTGCCAGCTTTTATCCCTTCCAAGCGAGTAGATACTACCGCACTAGTCCCTGATACTTTACCGCTTACTTGGTAAGTACAGCTGCTGCCTTTTTGATAGCCGTCGGTATTACAGATCAAGCTTCCGTTGCTCGCTTTGATATCATCATAACTTTCACCCAAGACCACCGGAATCGATAAGCTATAGTTACCATCTTCAGTCACAATCCGGTCAACATCGTTTAGCATCACGATTCCACCGTCGTTGGCATTTAGAGTACCGCTAATCCGAATTAATTGAAACAACATCTTACTTGCTCCGTTTTGATCTTTTAATGTTACTTCCAATCTAACATCTGCACTTTGTAAAGTATGGGGCGTCAGTTGAATTGAGCAGCTACCATTAGCTGATACAGTGCTACATGCCTGACTCGCTACGCTAACCAATGTACTATCTTTACCAGTTGTTAAATCAACAGCACGAGCTGAGATTAAGGTATATTTATCTTTGCTATAATTAGTTAACTGCAATAAAAAAGATGCCGCAGAACTATCACTCGCAGGTAATACACCAAGTTGATCCAGACGAACCGGGCTTTCCAGCGTAATCGCGTCTTCTGCACTAGCTGGAGCAGCCATTGTACCACTTGAACTACTACCACTACATCCGCTTAACAGCAGCATCGCTATACTTAGTATCTTCATTTTATGATTTATCATGTTGTTTTTTTATCCTCTGTTATTTATCTATTGATTAACTAAAAAAAGCAACCACTTAAACATTAACTATACAAGTATTACCTAACTTGATTTCATTCAATATTTAATTGTTTGCAGCAGCAACTATACATTCGACACATCGTGCATTAATACCTGCACCATATTTACCACCCAAATAGATACCACCCAAAATATTTGGGGTATATCTACTTAACGCCTTCAAGCATGCCCGCAAGATATAAAAAATTTAATCAATACAAAACAACAGATTGCCAACAAGATATGTTACAAGATTTAACAAATAAACTTTGCAAAACTGGTCTATAAAAGTTATTAAATAGCTAAAGTCAAGGTGAGTATAAATATTTATACCACTACAAATTATTTTGCCATAAATCAAATAATGCGCATAATACCAAAGATTGATATAATCAAATCCTCTATAAATTTATCAATTAGATGGAGATAGATCATGTCCTCTGATTTCAATAATAAAACTTGTGATTTACTTAATCTGAATGATTATATGAAAAGTTTTACAATAATTTGTAACAGTAATCAACATATTGCTTACTTAGCAGATGAAAATGATATTATTATTGCTATAAGCAATGATTTTAAAAAAAAGTTTGGGATAGAAAATAATGAACAAATACTGAACCATACCTTTGAAACTCAAAGCATATCAAGTTTAAATACATATAAAACCATCTCCGCAGAGCTTAGCCAGCAAAATAAACTAATTCGGGATACACGACAAAAGCGGATCTATATGGATATTATTAATGGGGTAACAACATCTGATTTATTTATCGTACATAAAACCCCGATTTTTGATTTTGAGAGTAATTTTTTATGTATTCACGCCCAGATTCGAGCATTCTCATTCGCACGACTAATTAACATCGTTATGAAAACCGTTGGCATCAAAGGATTTCCAATATGCAAAGAAGATTTCATGCATATTGAACTCACGCGTCCCCAACAAATGGTACTCTACCTCTATGTGCGTAATTACTCTTACAAGGAGGTTTCAATTTGGTTAAATCGTCTTGGGCATAATATATCAGCTGCAATGGTCAATAAAACCCTAGACCAGCTAAAAACTATTTTTAAGGTTAGGGATAAGGAAGCACTGCGGGATATATCATTAAAGCTGGGCTATGATACGGCACTTCCCGCAGGATTTATTCGTGACGGTTCTTACGATATTACGGATGATGTATTTGATTTATGGGTGGTATAGATTTTAATTTCTTTCCAATAATATATAACGTTTACTATCAACTGGACGCTTGGCACTCCACGCGACGTGCCACCCTGGATAATTAATAGTCATATTACGTTCAACTCCGATTAAGGCTTGCTTGCATTCGCCAGTAGTGAAGTCAGGCTCTGGTTTTAGATTGATATCCGCATAGTAGTACCAGATGGCGTTTTGAATATTATTGTTACCATTAGTTGCAATACAAGAAGTAGTGTTACTTTTAAGATAAACCCGGCTACTTTCCACCATATCTTTAAAGCTCAATACCGAGTTAAACCACGGTAAACAAAGAGACACAAACAGCACCAGCACAAAGGTACTCCCGCTTGCCCAATTACTAACCATTTCTCGCCCACGAATTTGTTTGCGGGTAATCATAAACAGCCAAATTCCGCTGATTAATACCGCCAACGCTAATTGCCAAGCATTAAACTGAAATACATAATCTGGAGCAAAAAACTGAGCTTTACCAAATAAATCCGCAGGCCATCCAAAATTAAGTGCAATATATAGCGCCGTAATAACGAGACCAGCTAATCCAAAGGTAAAAATACAGAACCAATTCATCAGTGAAACAATACTAATACGAATTGAGTCGATTTCAACTGACGCAAGCAAGACAAATGGAATTATTATCGGAAAGATTTTGGCTTCTTGTTGTTGTCCGCTCAGACATGCAAAACCAAACAACATAACAATAAACAAAACACTCGCGCCCAGAATTTTATCGGCAAAAATCCGCTTACGGCGTTTATAAATTGTCCATAAAACCAATATCCAACTGGGGATTATATACCAAAGTAAGGTTTGGAGATAAAAGCCAATTCCACTAAGCCATAGCAATGGGTGGTATACAATAAATGCTGTATAACGCGTTTTCCACTGTAAGAAAAATTCATGATCAACATTATTTAGCTGCCAAGCATAAGAGAAAAAAATTAAAGCAAATAATGCAATCCCTGAAAGTGTGGTTATATAATAATTGCTATTACGCCATTCACGATTTAGAAATGGTAGAACTATCAACATTAGCAGCGCGATGACCAAAAATTCACCAGTGAAATTAAGTGAAATAAAAATTAGACCAACTGATAGCATCCAACCAGAAATACCCGGGCGCTCTTGAGACTGCTGTAAAGCAGCAAAATATAGTGCAAAGCCAAGAAGTATGACAAGATTAGGAGCCAGTTGATAGGCGTTATTGATGAATCCAATAGTACTAATTAGTATCATTACGACACTGCGACCATTTTTGAATGCCAAAAGTCCAGAACCAATTCGCCCCATTAAAACAATTACGGCAAAAATAATTACTGAATTAATCAAGCGTACCGCATTTACAATGTTGCTGAAATCAAAAATTTTAATAATCAAAGCATAAAGCCAGAAGTAAAATGGCTGGAGATCTAAATAAGGTGTGCCTTTGGCGATATACGGAACTAACCAAGAATTGCTTGTAATCATGCTTTTAACTACAGCGACTACAAATGGTTCGTATGGCTCCCACGGTTCATGGAAGAAAGTTGCGCCACCGATCCAGATTAAGACCATGATGATTAACAACCAAGGACGATCTTTACGACGTGGTTTGGGATTGGGAGTATAGGTTAACATTGGGTAACTACTTGCACAATTAGATTCCAAATAAAATAGGTAGCTTTAAGCTACCTATTTTAACATAAGCAAAGTATAATTACTTAGCTGCTCTTTGACCAAACATTCCATATTTTTGACGGAATTTGTCCACGCGACCAGCGCTATCTACTAAACGTTGTTTACCAGAATAGAATGGGTGACATACTGAGCAAACCTCAATATGTAATGCGTCTTTAGCTAGAGTAGATTTAGTAACAAAAGAGTTACCACAACTACATGTAACAGATACTTCTTTATATGAAGGATGGATGTTTTGTTTCACAACAGTTACCTTTCAAAAGAATATGGGCTGGATTATACCAGAAGTCACCGACTTATGCAAGCTAAAAATGATCTTTATGACTAAAATCGCGAACTCTAAAACCTAAAGCAAACAATGAAGCAAAGTATGCTATTGCTGCAGCTATAATTATTACGACCAATGATCCGATACGAATAAACATATTGCCCGCAAAATCTAGTGGTAATTTGTATAAACAAAGTTCAATTGCCAAGCCCATGATAATTACTGCGGTTAATAGCTTAAGTAAAAACCCGTACCAACCATCTCGCGGTTGATAGAGCTTTTTCTTAATTAGAAAATAACATAAACATCCAGCATTTAAACAAGCACTCAAACCGATTGATAAAGACAACCCAGCATGCTTAAATGGACCAATAAATGCCAAATTCATTAACTGAGTGCAGCACAGTACAAAAATTGCGATTTTTACCGGAGTTTTAATATCCTGATTGGCATAAAACCCTGGTGCTAACACCTTAACCAAAATTAAGCCAAGTAAGCCAACCGAATAAGCAATCAGTGCATAGCTGGTCATTGTTACATCATGTAAGGTAAATTTACCATGCATGAACAAAGTCATCGTCAATGGTTTTGCCAGCAAGCCCAAACCAACCGTGGCAGGTAACGCCAATAATAAACACAAGCGAATCCCCCAGTCCAAAATCTTAGAAAAGCTTTCCCGATTTCCCGAGCTAGCATGTCTGGATAAGCTTGGTAATAATATCGTACCTAATGCTACTCCTAATACACCAGTAGGAAACTCCATTAAGCGATCCGCATAATACATCCACGAAATACTACCACTAGGTAAAAATGAGGCATATATTGTATTAATAACCATGCTAATTTGCGAGATCGAAACCGCAAAAATAGCTGGTCCCATCAAGCGTAATACTTTACGCACGGCTGGATTATGCCAATTTAAATTAGGGCGTACCAGCATATCAATTTTTTTGAGGTAAGGAACTTGAAACATCAGTTGGCAAAGCCCACCGACGAATGTCGCCCATGCCAAAGTTAAAATTGAAGGATCAAAAAAATGGCGAAACACTAAGATAAAAACAATAAAGCTAATATTCAGAATCGTCGGTGTAAAGGACGGAATAGAAAATAAGCCCCAAGTATTTAAAATACCTCCCATTAGTGAAGCTAGCGAGATAAAGAGGATATAAGGAAATGTAATTCGCAATAATTCAACTGTAATGCCAAATTTAACTGGGTCGCTGGTAAATCCCGGCGCGGTAATCCAAATTACCACACTGGCGAAAATCATCCCAAGCAACGTCACCATAATCAAAACAAAAGACAAAATACCAGTAATTGAGGCAACAAATGCCTGCGTCTCCGAATGGGTCTTGGTATTTTTATACTCTGCCAAAACAGGGACAAATGCTTGTGAAAATGCACCTTCCGCAAAGATACGGCGTAATAAATTAGGCAGCTTATAAGCAACATTAAATGCATCAGTTAATGGGCTTGCACCAAAATAAACCGCGGTTAGCATATCCCGAGCAAAACCAAATACCCGCGAAATAAGCGTCATTCCACTAACATTGGCTAAGGAACGTAAAAGATTCGTTTTTTTTACACTCATCTATGGCTACTCAATGAACTTAGACCATGATTTAGGCAGCATACGACTTAATATTGGAGTTTTATGGATAAACTGATGTCCAATGGCAGCCAGTGCATGGAGCAATGCCAAATAGAAGATACCGTTTGCCATATATTCATGAACTTCTTTAATTGTATGGCGACTATGATAGTTTAGCGGTTCCATTAGAGGTTGAAAATGAATCCCTAGTAAATCAAGTGGTACGCCTTTAGTAAAGACCAAGATCAAACCAGATACTGGAAGCAGGAACATTAGCAAATACAGAGTATGATGCCCAGCATGCGCCATCAACTTATTAATACGGCTAAGGCTAGAATCCATTGCTGGATAAGTATGAGTTACCCGCCAAATTATACGACACAATACCAAAATCAAAATTACACTACCGACTTGAAAATGTAGCCATTTCCAGCCCGTATTATCAAGCGTAATTCCGATAAAATACTCACTAAAAATTAATAATGCAATTAACCAATGTAAGCTTTTTGCAACTCTGCTATATCCTTGTTGAATTTCCATTATGACTCCCTCTCATTTTTATTATTTTAAAATGTTATTACAGTATTACTATATATAACTACCAGAATATAAAGTAAAAGCTAGGCGTAAGGCAACGTGGTGTACATAAGAAGTGCATAAGGAGCCTCGCAACGACGCTATTACGAAATAGTCTGGATAGTTAGAGTGTTTCTTTGTAGCGACTTGGGTCAATATAGTTTAATACCTGCTGATGATATACACTATCACCAAATTGCTGTGAAATAATACTTGCGACAAAACATGAGAGCAAAATTGGCAAACTAAATTGGCTTGAGCCACTCATTTCAACGACCATCGCCACCGCAGTAATCGGTGATTGGGTAATTGCTGCCAAAAATCCTGCCATACCCAACAAGTAAAACTGCACTAAAGGAATCGTATCAAAAAAATGATGTACTAAATCACCAATTCCGGCACCAATTGATAACGCAGTTGAAAAATATCCACCAGGAACACCTGCCGATACTGAAGCAATTGCACCAAAAAATTTTGCTATCGCATAATACCACGGTGCATCAGTTGAGCTATCCAAAAATTGCGTAGTCGAACCAGCGCCATTACCAAACGACAAGCCACTACTTAAATGACCGATAAAGGCTACAATCAAACCAAAGATCAAAGCATTTACCAGATAATGTTTTTTACGCCAACTATTCAAAAAGAAAGTTTTATTTACCGTCATAAAAACTATTGCTTTGGTAAAAAGTGCTCCACTTAACCCACACAAAGAACCAATCAAAATTGCAAAAGGAATATGATACCAGCTATGTCGTAATTGCTCTGGATTAACTTGCCCCATATACGGCTGATTCCCCGTTAGTAAATTGGATATAAAAACAGCACCAAGTGTAGCACCAACTAAAATTGTCGCAATCTTTGGACTAATTCTTTTAACATACTCTTCAATCGCAAAAACCATACCACCAATTGGAGCATTAAATGCAGCAGCAACCCCAACCCCAGCACCTAGCTTAATCAAAAGACGCTGCTTAACCACACTAATATTCCTCATTTGCGCAAATAAAGAAGAACAAATTTGAATTGTTGGACCTTCTTTACCAAGCGAAGCACCACCAGCAATACTCATGAAAGTTAATATTGCTTTACCAATAGCAGAACGAAGTGAATATGTTTTATTTAAACGATACTCATCAAACACATCAACTGCATATCCTTGAGGTAACCCGCTTCCATCCGCATATGGGAAATATTTTTTGAGCAAATAGACGGTAATTACAAACATTGCAGGGATATAGACATATGTCGCCCAACCGCTAAGCGTAAAGATATAATGACAGATACGCTCAGCAAAGCTAATTGCATAAGTTAATAAACCACTTGCTAGTCCAATAACAATGACTAGTACTAAAAACTGGACTGAAAACTCTTCTTTTAGTTCTTGAAACTTCATGGATTAGCCTTTAAATTCTTTTTAGTGTAACGGTGATAAAACAACCCACCACTCATAATTAGCGTAGAAGCAATAACCACAAAGAAAGTTATTCCTTCATCAAAAAGCTGTGATTGCAATTCATTTGGGATTTGAAAAAATAGTAATACCGTAATCAAACCACGCGGTGCCATAGTAGTGGCTAACACCACATTGCTGGTAAAAGAACGATGCAAGATCGCCCAACGTATAGCATAGGTAATCACAACAACCATAAAACCAAGCAAAATTACTTTTAAACTGATTAGACTGGATAGTTTGATTGAGTAGCCAAGTAAAACAAAGAAGATGCTCCGTACTATAAAGCCTAAATCTTCAATCAAATCCCGCATACTATGTAAGTTTTTATGAATTGTTACATGATTTAAATAATTACCTAAACACCTCATTCCAAAGCGAGTATTAAGAATCATTGGCAAATTACGCAAAAATACTCCAAAAATCAAAATTAGTAATAAAGCGGATAGGTGAAACCATTTAGCAATAGAATAAGTTAAAATTAATACGGCTAAGATCAATATATGAAGGTTTTTAATCTTATCCCGACTTAATGCTATACCCAGTATAATTGTTGTTATTAGTGAGATAATCAACATAAAGGTAAAATTCATGCTAAATTTGCTAATATTTACTAAATCAATTTCATTGGAGCTTATTAGAAAATTAAATAATAGTACACCAATAATATCAGAAAAAATTGATTCTAAAATTAAAAACTCTTTAGTAACGCCTTCTAGATTACTTAAACTAGGAATAACTATCGCACTACTTACAATAGATAATGGAATAGCGTAAATAACTGCAGCATGTAATGATAAATTATATGCCAGCATAAAGCCCCACGCAATTAGAGCACTAGTCAAAACTACTATTACTATTGAAACACAGAGCGCCATCAGAAACATCTTATAATTATGCCCATGCACTTCTAAATCAACCACGGCTTCTAAAACTATAATTAGTAACCCTAATGTTCCAAATATTTTTAAATATGCATCTGAGATACTTAGCATAGGCAATGCAAGTTGTAAGATTACCCCACTTAACAATAGTAAAATTACCGCAGAAATATGCAATTTTTTTTGTAAATAATTGAAAAAAAACGATCCGATTAAGATCAAACAAAAAACAATCAAAAATAAATAAGTATTCAAACTACTGTATCCTCACTTTACACTTAGTGTTATATTCATCAGCGCCGAATCCGCCCAGCTTTAACTGATGCCATGCCAAAAATTTTGCCGATTTTAGCGTAATGTTGATGAGCTAAAGCACACGCCAGAGCATCCGCTGCATCCGCTTGTGGTGCGCCATTTAGCTTCAAATAATACATTACCATTTTAGTAACCTGCTCTTTTTCAGCATGTCCATAACCAACTACTGCTTGTTTAACCTGTAGCGCTGTATACTCAGCAACGGGCAAGTCTTTTAATACACAGGCACTGATACAGGCACCACGTGCTTGCCCTAGTAACAAGGTTGATTGTGGATTGACATTAACAAACACTTTCTCGATGCTTACCATATCAGGCTGATATTCATCAATAATACTCATTAAACCCGTCACGATACTTTTAATTCTTTGTGATAATTCATCGCTTGAATTTGTCTGAATTACCCCAGAACTGATATATGCGGCAGTACTCTGATCTAATTGATGAATCACTCCAAAGCCCGTGTTTCTAAGTCCGGGATCAATCCCTAGTATTATCATAATAATTCTACCACTAAAGATGTAATTATACTTGGATTTTGAACATTAACACATACTGATTACTAACTTTATAATCAATTAGTGTAGGATAAAATATAAATATATACTCAAACCAGCAAATATTGCTAAATTAAATTAGGGGCTAGACAATCAAAGCGGATTATTTCTAACCAATTTTAATAT
>ERZ650304.774-NODE-774-length-14266-cov-49.392372_pt1 | contig 14266 bp, 28 predicted proteins | sample MGYA00376240_ERZ650304 | MGnify/ENA primary metagenome ERZ650304 (study PRJEB26733, sample SAMN07839271) | wastewater metagenome | biome: small river; feature: stream; material: water | place: USA: North Carolina | collected 2016-03-01 ...
AGCAGCCGGTCTGATCTGGCTGCGCTTTCACTTCACACGGAGCAATGACCATGGATGAGCTGATCGCGAAACTTAAAGCACTTTCATCGCAGACCGCAGGAACTGATAATGAAGACTTTAACGCAAACGATTACAGCGGCGGAAACTTCGATGATGCCTATGACATGGGCCGCGAAGATGGCAAGATTGCACTAGCCCGTGAGATCCTGCCAATGGTTGAATTAGTGCGGCACAACCTAGAAATGGCGCGCACCTCAGAGCCCAAGCAGTAGCAACGCTGTGACACATTGCACCGCCAGTGCATGCGCCACCTATCACGACTAACGGAGCGACCATGACCAAAGCCAGCGGGCGCAAAGCCCACAGCAACGGGGCACAATTCGAGGATTACTTAGAGCGCGTGATATTCGCCGAAGCGCTCCGAAGCGGGTACTTTGCCCGCGTCGATAAGCAAAACCCGACCTACTTCGCGACCCGCAGCCGGGCCGGGGTTACGTTCAAGCCGCGCGCCGCCAGTGGGGCGGATTGGATCGCGCTTGGTGGTCCCGACTGCAAATGGCGGTACATCGCGATCGAAGCCAAGTCGGTTGACGGCGATTCATTGCCGCGTTCTGCTATCAGCGCAGAGCAGGCGGCACACTTGCAAGCTGCAACCGATGCTGGGCAGCTTGGTCTGCTACTAATTCACTACGGACTAGAAACCCCGACCGGTTTAACGTATGCCGTTCGCTGGAATGAGAAATATTTTCACCAGCGCGGAAATGGTCGCTCGTTGCCGATAACGTGCATACCTGCCACCTATGAAGTGTCGAAGACCAAGACGCTAGCCGAAACGCTGTCGCGCTGGATAACCATTCCGTGATAACCGCAGACCACATAAGGCTACCGCGCGAAATCGCACTATCATTATGTGCGAAATCGCCCGAAGCCCTAGCAGCCCTGTGCCGCGTGCTATGGTTCGCGCGCGTCAGCGGTGAGTGCTTTGCATCGCTTGCGACCCTGCGCGCGACTGGTGTGCATGTGGCGCTGCCCGTGCTGCGGCGTGGGCTGGTAGCGCTACAGGATCGCGGTCTACTGCTGGCGCTGGCGAACCCCGAGCGGTCTTGCGTCACTTACCGGCCCACGCCTGCTCTTGCAAAGTCTCCCAAGTCGGTTTTCATCCCGCCGGAGGTGTGGCGCGGCTGCAAACCAAGCGCCTTGGCTGCGTGGGTAGTCTGGCGGCTGCTGGGATGCGATGCCGGGGAGCTGGGCGCGCATGTGGGCGGGCGAGCCGGTAAGACGCTTTCACGCAGCCAGGGGTACGCTATTTTCCGGACCATGAAAGCTGCGGGCTTGTGTCCGGACTTAGTCCGAAAAACGACTCCGACCCAGTCCGGAAAATGTACTACTAATACGGAGTATTTAATACCTAAGAAAGAAGATATATATACTATGTATCTCTCTAATTCTAAAACGGAGCCTAGACATGGAAATATGGGTGACGGAAGCGATGCACACGGAGCTGATGCGGGTGGACGACCTAGAGAAATCTTGCGACAGGCTAGGGGAGTCCACGGGGACGCGAATGCGGGCCCTATTGCAAAATCAGGGGCTGAGCCGATGGACACTGGACAAGATGCCGAATCCATTGCCGCTAGTTATCAAGCAGGATCTTGCAGTCCCAGCCCGTATTCACCGCAAGGTCTGCAGCCCATGCCAGCACTCCGAGGGCTGCCACTGGCCGCGCCTTTATCGCAGCTGTCGCTACCAATTCGCGCCCAGGTGCGCGTTGTGAGGCCCGAAATGACAGACCCGCTAGCAGTGGGCTGGATTGACTGGATGGAGGTTTCTGAGCACACCCCATGCGCATCTGTGCCTATGCCAGCGGCCAAGGTGCCAACGCTTAGCGCGTCGATTCCGTTTGAGGGCTTGGCGAAGGCGTGGAGGGAACTGGTCGCGGCGTGTCCAGTGCTTGCCCCGGCCAAGGTACTGCTAAGCCCAACGGGCCTACCACCGGCAGAGGAACGCGCACTTGGTAGCCAGTGGCAAGACTGCGCAGCTGACTACGAGCTATGTGCGATTCCGAACTTGGCCGAGTTTATTAACGCCGGGGGATTGGACTGGCGCAGGGACCCCAAGTACCGGAACTTTAGAGCAGACAAATATGTTGCCACTAAACTGGCCACTGTGTTAATGGATGCTGAGAACTGGCGCAAGGGTGGACGCAAGCCGCTTGGCAAGGTGTCGCTGCAGCCAGCGGTGCAAGAGGGGGACATTTTACAACAGCTGACTAAGCTGCAGGCGAGGACGGGATGATTAGCGATGTTGGCGATGCACTTGATGCAATTATTGATTTGACGCGAGACAAGGAGCAAGCAATGACCAACGCAACCACCCAGTCAGACATTGACGCCGAAACACTGCGCACAATGGGGGCAAATATACGGACACAGTACAATGCCGGGACTGCCGACCCGATGTTTGTGGTCTTTCAGAAAAAGATGGTGGCTGGTCTTGAGTCTGGGTATGAAGACTTTTGGCTGTGGGTGAGCGATGACGACGGAGACTATGAAGAGGCCGACGCAGAAACGGCCGTGGTTTTGAAGCGCTTGCACGATGAAGGTGGACCGCTAGTCATTGGGGCGCGTACATATAAGCGCATCGGCTGTCGGTGGATTGATATGTTTTGTGCTGCCTTCCTGACTCAGAAAGGCGCTGAAGACTACTTGGTGTGCAATGGCCACAACTTGAAGCAGCCCTTCATTTACGTGCATGGCATGTATCGCAACGCTGAAATGATCGCCGTTCGCAATTTCTTTCTGACTCGCGTAGTGCCACAATGACCCCGCGCAGCTTGGTCGGGATGACGATGGGGGCGAGGAAGCGGGCTGCGCTGTATGAGTCGCTGCATACGCAGGACACGAGCCCGAAGCGACTGACAAAACAAGAGGCGCGCATGGTATGGGCGTCTATCTGTAATATGGTTTCCCATTCTCGGGCTTGGCGCGAGCAAGTGCGCAAGTCGTATTGCCTCGGCCAGCGCCTGCGCCCGTGTCCGGGGTGCGCGGATTGCGACCCATACATGAGCAGCTATGGCTCTTTTTATGGTGGAGATCCGCGCCTGTTTACTCCAGATGAGGAGTGCTCAACGGACCAGGAAAGAGAACTCCACCGCAAGCACTGCGAAGAATGGGCACGCGGAGAGCGACCAAGCGTTAAGGTCAGCGGCGTTGAGTGGGTAGACGATATTACATACCAGGACAGCGACGGGAAGACACAAACAATAAAAGCCGGTCACAAGCTAGTAGAACGGGCAGCGTATGGGCTTGGCGTTAGTCGATTAACGGATGATGATTCTGGACTATTCTGCGACGGCTCCGGAGTGCTTCCGGCCAAAGGGAAGGCGAGGCGATGAGCAAGACGGGTGGATTACTGCGCTGGTTGCGTGGTCTTTTCAAGCGGCCACAATCAAAGGACTACATCCATTTTGAGTTCATCCAAACCGAGATCCGGCGCATCTGCGACGATCCAACTATGACGATGCGGCAGTGCTTGGAGTGGCTGCGGAAACAACCCGGAAAGGGCAGGCTGTGGCTTTAGCTCGCATCAATGAAGCTGGCAAGCAGCAGCCTTTATTTGTGCCGAAAGCAGCGCAGGCGACGCAGCTGCAGCTAGGATAGGGACCATGGATAAGTACGGATGGTACACCGAAGGCGACGAGATCATTGGCGGAACAGGCGATGATCTGCCTGAACTGCTTAACGAAGCGATAGCCGAGTTTGAGGCAGGGGAAAAGCTGATAGCAAAAAACCACGGGCGCACAGATGAGCAAGTGCGGCAAAGCGTGGCCGACTTCATCCGCAAGATGCGCGTTGGAGACATGCGCGAGTGCTGCGTTGATGAACTAATCGACGAGGAAGATATCGCTGATCATCAGTGTGACGACAGCCCACCAATGGGAGAGACAGATCTGTGTGAATTGCTAGATGTGCGTGTGTCCGATGTAGTGGCTGATGGACAGGCTAGCGTTATCAAAGACAGCGCTCCATTCCCAACTGCTAACGAGGCAGGAAAGATTGATGCTGCTGCGGTTATGGAGTGGGCGCGCAAAAATATCGAGTTCGATCCACCGCATTACTGCGACGGTCGCAACCCATTCCCATTTTGCCTAGTCGATGGCAAGTGGATCTTTGGCGAGAAGGAAACAGAGAACGCCGACATCAAAGCCTATGTGGTCTATACGACGCAGCCATGCCCTGAGACTAGCCACGAAGGTTGGGGATGGTGGGTACAAGGACGTATGGGCGAAGCGACATCACTGAAAGAGGCTATGTCACAGGCTGAAGCGAAGTTGGCGCAGATCGCAGAGAAAGAACGCGGTGAGTAAGCGAATGGACGTTGATTTTACTTCGCTACTGTCCCGCGTACAGCTGCAGCCCGACAAGCCCGAGACATGCCCCATGGCGAAGGCGGGCGAGCGGTGTCGGCATGGGTGGCATGAGCACGATCGTTGGGCGTCACCGTGCCCACTTGCGCGGTACCGCTCCGAGCGCGTGCGGCTGACCAATGAGCTGGCGCTATGCGGCTACGGGCCAAAGCAGACCGAGCCGATCGGTCCGTGGCTATTCGAGCGAGTTAATCCGGCCCGCGATGCCGCAACGCTTGGCGCGGCGGGCGTGGCCAATCTGCGGCAGGTTCTCGCGCGCTGGAAGGCGATCCGGCTGGCGACTGCAAGCGGCCCGCAGCATGTGTCACTGATCGGGGGCACGGGCACGGCCAAGACAATGCTTTCCCTGTCGCTTTACTTTGCTTGGCTTCATGACGGCGCGTCATGCCATTGGATTGAGCAGGGCGAGCTGATTAAGCAAGCAAAGAACTTGCACAGCGGCCTAGCTGGCGTCCCCGAGGTTGCAGAGTCATGGCTTGCGACGGTGCGACGTTACAAGGTGCTGTTTCTTTCGGACCTTGCATCGCAGCGTGCGGATAAATCAGCAGAGGAAGGCAGTTCTGTGCTTGCTAATCTGCTGCTGTCTCTGCTAAATAGCTTTTCGGGTCGGCTGGTGTGGGACTGCAATCTCGACGCCGACAAGATGAGAGCACATCCCGACATAGGCCCGCGTATCTATTCGCGGCTATGCGCAGACCGCAATGGTGCCCCAGTGGATCTGCTGGTGCTTGATGGGGCTGACCAGCGGCAACATTTGCTTAGGAGTAAGGCGAGATGAATCCATTCAGCGTGCCAGATGATCAGCCACAGAACTACACTTTCAACGTCACCGTGCCCAGCAATGAACTGCGGGCACAGCTAACGGTCGCGCATTATCTGGCGCTGATTTGCTTTTGCGATCTGCTGTTTCGGTCGTCACTTAAAAGCCTAGCTCAGCAAGTGCTTGGAATGGTTATTGGCACGCTGCTGGTTTGGTGCGCAACGACGCTATGGAAGAAATATGCAACCTAAGTACGACCGCGCGCAGATGGTGCGTCTAATCTGCGAAGGGCTGAGCAGCTACCAGATCGCCGCCCGTTTGCACGTAACCGCTTCGACCGTGCGCAAGGCCGCGCGCCAGCTCAAACAGCAGCAGGCGGGCACGTACACGCCGCGTGGGCGGTCGTTTTATGCGGTGCCGTTGATTGACTTGGTGCCGAAGACCGCAAAGATTGACGATGCAAAGCGCGCCACGGTCAAGGCTAACCGGCTGCCGCTAATAGCTGCAGCCATGGAGAAGCGCTTAAAGCAGCTGGTTAAGGTTGGCGATCAACTGCTACCCATCATTGACTGCCCTGGCGTAACGATTGCGATTGACGGCGCACGGGCTGATTTTGGCCGGGGCCGCGTGCGAATGACGCAGCTTAAAAGCACAGCGACAGATTCGCGCATGCTTAGGCTGACCGCGCTGGATGTGCCGCATCTGCTATCCTCGGAGATAGCGCGCCCAGCCATCGATCTTGTTTTTCATAACCGCGCATCGGCCATAGCCATGCGTGACAAAATCGACCAACTAGCTAAAGGATTTGACCCATGACCAAAGCAGCCAAACCCGCCCGATCGCCACGCTTGCCCGTGCATAAGCCAACGCCGAAAGCAGCAACGCATGCAGATAGCGATCGGCCAGTGGGACGCCCCAAGGTAGAGCTAGCTCCGCGCCTGCGTAACAGCATCGCGGCAGCACTTCGGAAAGTGCCAAACATCAATAAGACGGTCGCAGCCATGGCCAAGAAGGGCTACGAAGTAAGCGCCGGGAAGGTGCGCGAAGTGGCGACCGCCGAAGGCATCGAGCTTGCCCGCAACGTGCGGCTGCAGCAGGCCCCGGCGGTGCTGAAGATGGCTAAGCAACTACGCAAGGCCGGGCAGTCAGCTGCTGTGATTTCGGAAGCGATCAAGGTTAATCTTGATGTGACAATTAGTCCGCACTACATCAACACGCTTCTGCGACGGGCCGCAAAATAATCTGCACTGCCTGGCGATTTATCTGGACACGTAACTCTCGCCGTGGCATAAATCTATCCATGGCACACATCAATATCACTTCAGCAGTTACCGGCGAAATCCTCCGAACCATTCACGAGTTCCGATTTGTTTGCGGATGCGCCAATCGGGACTGCCCACGCGCTACCTTGTTTCAAGGCGTGCTCAAACTTGGAGCTGTCATTGACGAGCTATCAGACGATGAGGTCGAAACGTCCGACGCTGGCGAGCAGATGGACATGGCCCGCCGCGCATACATGGCAGCTGCTAAAGACTGCGACGGGTCCGGTCCGGGGCTTTCGCGCTTGATGCCGCCGCTGTCTGGGCTTACTTATGAGCCCGATTTTCGCGATGCTCTTAACGATGCGGCCATGGACGCCGCGAAGGAGGCTCGCCTTGGCTACTAAAATAAGGCAGACTGCGCAGTGTCCTACTTGCTGCCAGTCTGCCAGCACGCCTTACCGATGGTATGACGACAGCGGCGAATGTAAGGAAGGCTGTATCGATTCCTTCCACACTGGCCAGCTAAGCGGTGTATCGCTGGCTTGGCACATGCGACCGTGTGCGGTGAAATGGCGCAAGGAAACATTGCAGCGCCTAACAGATAGGAGTCGCAATGTCTCGTAAGTATGTAGGCATACGCCACACGACCAAGCCTTACAGCGTGGCAGGCTTCATAAGCTACGGTTACGAACTAGGCGACGCTGTGCGCGTCTTTAGCCGATACCGTACCAAGTACGGTGCGCGTATGGCTGGCAAGCTGCGCGGTTATAGAGGCGACCGGCTGCGTGTCATAGACGCGGATCGCTACGATGCCTAACCAAGCTATTGCGTACGGTGTAGCTGCGCTAGGTCACAGCGCGGACGCTCGCAAGTTGCAAACGATTGGTCCACACAGGAGACGCCAGGAGGTGACAAAGATGCTCGCCAAGATGACCAAGCCCGAGTTTGACGAAATGGCCGCGCTTGTTGTGCGGCTGCGCAAGGATGTCGAATTGCACACTGAGGCGCTAAAGCAGAGCAACGCGCAGTGCGCGGAGTACTTGCGGCAGAATGAGAAACTTCGAGCCGAGCTAGAAACAGCCAGAGTGGCCGCCGCTAGCTTGGAGCGCATACAGGCAACCGCTGCCAAGTTGGGCGCTAGTGGACAAGAAGACGCAGGCCATTTTATCGAGCGCACTGCTACCGATCTTGAATTTATGCACCTGCAATTAGTCGAAGTCCGCTCCGAGCTTGCATCGGTGAGCGCAGAGCGTGACAGTCTAAAGCGCACGCTGAAGGAATGGGAGGAGGCGGAGACTGCGCCGCATGTGCGCGTTGCGGCTGACGACATCGCCGATCACGTGGTTCCGCCGCCGGTTTTGCCGATGTGCACGACGTGCCACGAGTGCGGGGAGATGCTAGGACAAAGCGCAAAGGGTCCGTATTATTGGTGCGGAAACTTTCAATGCACTAAACGTACTACGCAATACCAAGACCACGACGCCAGCCCCTACTGGGGACCGTGCAAGTCATCGACTCCGGTGCGCCATGAGTGAAACCTATCAAGACATAGTTGCTCGCCTGCCATCGGAGACGGAGCTTATTAGGCGCATGATTCACAGCCTACGGCGCACCGGGAAAACTCGATACATTGCTCCGCTTTGGAAGCGAGTTTCTGACGCCACCGGAAATGGTCGCGGGTTTTCGTCGGCGATTTGCACACGATATGGATTCGACCCCGATGAAGACTTCATGAAGCCTGGTGAATACTGGCCAACTGGCCCCCTAATAGATTAGGAGCTGCACATGGCAAGCAACAAACAAGACCGCATCGGCGAATGGTTCTTGACCACGCAGGCACAGCGCTTGGGGCTGGTGTTCACGGTTATGTTTGGCTGCACTTGGCATCACTTCACAGAGAAGACAGGACCATGCAAATAATCACCCGCCAACGCTGCCTACGCGCAGCCAATTACCGCTACAGCTGGCGTTCAAGCGTCATCATGATCGCGCTCGCTCTGCTGACGTGGGCGGGCGTCGCATATCAAGCCGTGGTCGCGATTGAAGATGAGGTTGCAGATGTCGCGACCAACTAACGAGCAAGTGCGCGCATACAAAGCCGAGCAACGCGCGCTGGCTAAATCGCAGGGCCGGTGCATCACATGCAAGCGCGAGCGTCCGCCCGATGGCGTTGATACCTGCGACGGATGCCGAGCTAAATTCAAAGCTGACGTGCGCGGTCGCCATGCTGCTGCATTAGCTGCTGGACTATGCACAACATGCCAGCAGGTGCCAGCGCGCGAGCAATCGACGCAGTGCGAAAAATGCGCATCGGAACGGTCGAAATACAACCGAGCGCGCAGAGATAATGCTAAGCTAGACGGGCTTTGTGTGACATGCCGCAAGGTGCCGCCAGTGCAGGATCGCACGGGCTGTCAGCCGTGCATGTCGCGCACGTATGAGCAGAAACAGGCGCGGCTTAAGGCGCGTAAGGAGCGGAGCAAATGACTACGGAATGGCTTACACCTCAAGAGCGAGCGCAATACGACGAAGCGCAAGGCATCACTGATGACATGATAAAAGAATATCTATCGCGCCGCGATTGGGTGCTTGGGTCTTGCCTGCAATGGGTCGCAACGTGGAAAGGAATGTCTCTGCAGGCACTTCTGCGGGACATAAACCCGCGCATGCGCAAGGGGTGCCCATCGGAAGCGGTTCGGATGAAGCACGACGGCTTTTGGCTTATGCGTCTACCATATACACCGCCAACCCTTGTTCGCTGGAGTGAGTCCCACAAGGAATGGCAGGCGCAGCAATTCGATTGTCCGCATACGCTATCGGAACACAATGCGCAGTACTGCTATTTTTGGCCATGCGACGCCGAAGCTAACAAAGTGCGCTGGCCTGAAAACGCAGCTGGCGAGATGCTATAATGCGCGGCGAGATATCCCCATTCGATTACAACGCACACCCTGCAGTCCGCTGGTCGTTGCTGCAGCACATGCGCAAGAGCCCAATGCACTACAAACATGCGCTAGCCAATGCACGCACGCAGACGCAAGCGCGCACGGTAGGCAGTGCAGTGCATACGCTGGTCTTTGAGCCGGGCACATATGCGGACCGATTTACAACCTACACGCTGCCTAAGAGCAAAGGCGAAGGCTCCCGCAAGGCATGGGAAGCGTTCCAGGTAGATGCGCACGCGCGGGGTCTGTGCATCATAGACGAGGACGACGCAAAGCGCGCTGCCGGGTGCGCTGCGTCCATTTTAACCAAGGCCGCTTTGTATCTTGCACCTGGAAGCGGACGCGCCGAAATCCCGATCACGTGGCAAGACCCGGCCACCGGCCTACAGTGCAAAGCCCGGCTTGACTGGCTACGCAAGGACCGGCTTTTGCTAGATCTGAAGAGTTCTCGATCAACCGACGAGCGCCAATTTTCAGCGATGGCATGGAAATATGGATATTTCCATCAGCATATATTTTATTCGATGGGGGTTGCGGCATCGCTTGGGTGTGGTATAGATGAGGTGCCTTGTCTGTGGCTGGTTGTGGAGTCAGAGCCGCCGTATGATGTGGCAGTGTTTGAGCCATGCCAGGAATCACGACAGGCTGCGCATGAGGATGTAACGCGTCTGCTAAAACAGCTCGCAGACTGTACGGCGCGTAATCACTGGCCGGGGCGCTATGAGGGCGTGCGATTACTTAGTGCGCCTCGGTACGTGCTGATGGATGAAGACGACGAGTGGCAGATCACAACAACGGAGCAATGACCATGGGACACTTTGAAGAGATGTATCCGAGTAGATTTTTGAAAGGCGTAACGCTGCTGCAACCGCAGACGATTCGCATTGTGGAGGTTTGCGGACAGGTTGAACTTGAGCAGGACGACGGTACCAAAAAAGAGAAGGTGATCTTAGTGTACAAGGACGGCGGCAAGCACAAAGAAAAGCCCGGCGAGATAGTTTGGAACCGGACAAATTCAGCGCTTACGGCTGCTGCTCTGTCCGAAGTTGACCCTAAGAAATGGGGTGGGCGATTGATCACGATCCATCACGACAAGTCGGTCGCGTTTGGGGCCGAGAAGAAAGGCGGCATCCGAGTGCTTGGATCGCCTGAGATGACCAAGGGCTTGTCAGTGGCAATCAAGATGCCGCGCCGCAAGAACCCCATCATTTACCAGCTCGTGCCGACACAGACAAAAGCCACAACTAAGCCCGCACCAGGCGCCGAAGACCAGCCGCCAACGCTTGCGGGCCGGTTAATGCGCTGCAAGTCTCTGCGTGAGGCCGACGCCATCAATGAAGATGCGCTAGCCACCTACGCCGGGGACGACCTTGCAGCATGGAACGCGGCCTATGCTGACAAGCTGCGCGAACTTGCCGCAACGGTGACGCCATGACAAAGCCCCTACTTGTAGAATTTCAAGGCATGCGCGCAAATGCGCTCTCGATCCTTCGCAATCCGCGCAACGATAAGCTGCTGAAGTTCCTGCGCGGCGAGATAGCGCGCAACCTAGAGGAGCTAGGCCGTCGATACTACGCTGGCGATCTTTCTGCGGTAGATGAGTTTTTGCAGTGCTTCAGCATTGGACGCGATGAACGCGCAGCGTTAGTCGCGAAGCTGGCAGCGGATGCAAAGGTGACGCCATGAATAAATCCGAACGCGCGGCCCTGACTGCGCTGCTAGATAATGTGGGGCTTGGATTCACCAAGTGCCTGGCTGAAGGGAGGTGACGCTATGACATGGAATGAGAAACGCGAGCGCATCATTGCAGCAACGGAACTTGGCGATGCAAACCCTCGGGTCGCTGTCGATCTGCTGGTCGATGCACGGAATCGGGCTTTCAATGCAGAGCAGAATGGACAGCAGTTGCAGGCCAAACTCGACGCACTAAAGGCCGCGCACGCTTGGATTAGGACTTCGGAGCGCTTACCCAGCCATGGTGAGCGCTGTTTAGTTTATGCCGATTTAGCAGGAACAGCCCTATGCGCAATTGGCCAATATATACCCTATTCTGAGTCGGATGTGCGACCGTGGCGAATCCATCACGGCCAAGATCGTTTTTTATATGCAGGCACGGCCTCAATAGTTGGATGGATGCCACTACCCGAGGCCCCACGATGACCCCACTACGCAAACTATTTCGCAGACTCCGCGCCATGCTGCCAAAGCTGCGCATCGTCTGGGATTACACCGAGGTCGATGCAATCCTACGCGACCGCGATTGGCAGATGGCAGGCCCGGTGCAGAGGATGCTAGGGCCGCTCCTGGGCGAAGGGGTCATAATGGCCACCGGATCTGCGCACACAGCGTTGAGCCGCCAGCTAGGGCCTATGCAGCAGCCAGACCTATCGGCGATCGTGGAAGCGTTTGAGCCCACGCCCGGCCTAGCTGATATCGGCGCGGACATGATGCGCTTGGCAGAAGATGTCATGGGCGCAGTGCTCGGCGCTCCCGGTGCGCTTCGCGGTGTCGGCGCGATCGTGCGGCGGTGCGTGGCGCTGGCTCCATTCCGGTTGCTAGGTTTGCCGCTTGACCGGTGGGCGCTGCGTAAGCTCGACAGGGTGCTTGCCGGGTTGCCGGTGCTGCCATGGCTATTGGCCCTGAACGAAAACAGCCACATAACAAAGGTGACTCTAACTACCAAGCAGCTGCGAGACTGGCGCGCAAACTTCGTTGTGGCCGGGCTCGACACGTTGGCCGCAGACCTGACGGCGCAGCTGGTCGGCGTGAAGCTGATGCCGATCTACTGGCTACCGCGCAAGAATGTGGCAACCGGCGAGCTGGCGATCGTGCTGCTAAGCGAGGGCCACAAGTTCGGCGGCGGGTTTCGGCGTTGCGCTGGTGAGCATGTGGCGCGCGAACTTGTGCGGCTGGTCAAGGAACGATACCGGCTCTATGTCAGCGTGGCGGACTCCGACTTACGACAAGTGGGCGTTATCACTCAGCGGCTGGCACGTGTTGTGGGAACACTTGAAAGGAAAGAGCTATGAGCACCTGGACAAAAGAAAGGCCGACGCCAGGCAAGTGGTGGGTCAGCCTTGCGCCAGAAAAGCGACGGGGAAATGATTTTTTGTACTCCTTTGGCGCTGGCACGTTTTGCGCGCGGGTTTTTAGGACATACGACAACGACGGCACCGAGTTGCTAATGGTTCGCCGTGAGAATCGTCACCCAGCCTTAAGGCTAACGGATGCGATTTTTGATGGCGCGCAGTGGATGCGCGACGAAGACCCCGCCGACCCATTTGCAGATCTGCCGCCCAGCTACAGCCGCGACAACGATCTGCCGTAGCCGAGGCAATAAAAAACCCGCCCTAGCGCGAACTAGAGCGGGTTAGCGGAGCCTCGAGCGACCAAGAGCGAGACAAGAGGCAGTCTGCCAGCATACTTGCCAATGGTCAAGATCTTTTTTACGCTACCGCGATGATTTTTCCGCCCCAGCAGCAGCGCATGTGCCGACACGAGCTAGTCAGCGCCATCATCCTCGGTCGGAGCGAGAGCATCAGCGACGGACCCGATCATTTTGCCGACCCCGGCAATAAGACCGCCGCCGGCCTTGGCAACACCGACCAGAGCGTCGTCGACCGGGTCGGACTCGGTGACGGGCTCTGAGTCCTCATCTTCGGCGGGCTGTTCGACCTCTACATCAATGCGCACAGCAGCGCTTCCAGGTGGCGCTGGGATCTCTTGCAGAGCGGTGACTGCCAGCACTAGCGCGGCTCCACTGGGCCGATCTGGCCAATGGCAACAGGTGAGCCCGGCTCCGCGGAAATGGACGCGCTCAGCTCCGTGCTGCTGTCCGCGCCAGCCAGCACGCTTTCCAGTACTACCCGGATCGGCCCGTTTGCCGCGCTGTAGATCTTGCGCTGGCACTCCAGCCCGCCCACACCAAAGCGCTGCGCTGGCTGCAGACATGCCTTCACGGTGCCGGTCAGTAGATCAAAAAACACATGCCGCGGCTCGCGACCGCCTCCTACAAAGCGCGTCCCATAGGTGAACTCACCACAGCCCGCGGCGCTGCTGCAGTAGTACGGCGTCGCTTGCCGGCCACAGCTGGGCATGTCGGCGCCAGCTGGGCCAAGCGAGGTCCAGCCGTTCATTTTGTTGACGTTGGGGCTTGGGTCGATGACCGCGGGCGCAGTGCAGACCTTAGCCGCCATCACCGATAGCGACATCTTGGGGATCGGGTCCGCGCCCCAGCCGCCGGTCTGCACGCTGGCGCAGGCCATGTAATAGACGGGGATCAGCAGCAGGGCCAGGGCGTAGATAGCTTTTCTCATGGTTCAGTCATTTGACGGCTCAAGTGCCGCATCTAGTTTTTCTTGCAGTGCCAGGCGCGCGGCTTCGGCCTTGGCTTGGCGTAGTCGCAGGTTGGCCGTGATCATTTCAAGGCCCGCGGTCAGCAGTTCAAAGCCAGCCGCGGCAGCGGATTTGACGCTCTCGGTCATGGCTTGTTCCATGTGGAACAGCTAGCGGGCACCTGGTCGACATTGGCACTCACATTGGCGCGCAGTTCCGTCAGGCAGCGATGCTGCGCAGTCCCCGCGGCACACCTGGGGCTGCAGCTAGCCAGAACGCGGTCGGTCACTTTGTCGAGCGGGCCCCATTGCTTGACGCATCCGGCCTCAGCCAAGATCAGCGCCCCCAGCAACAGAAACACGCCCGCGGCAAACGCCACGCGCAGCAGCAGGCCTACGATTGCTCTGTAGTCAGTCAGCATAATCAAGTTCCCGACGCCAAAGCCAAACCGGCCCGCTGTCACCGCCGTCGATGTCAGCCCCGGCCCAATAGACGCTTTGAAGGCTGTCGCCAATGCTGGCTGAAACCCCAACTCCCA
>ERZ650304.775-NODE-775-length-14244-cov-4.897174_pt1 | contig 14244 bp, 19 predicted proteins | sample MGYA00376240_ERZ650304 | MGnify/ENA primary metagenome ERZ650304 (study PRJEB26733, sample SAMN07839271) | wastewater metagenome | biome: small river; feature: stream; material: water | place: USA: North Carolina | collected 2016-03-01 ...
CCGGGGTCGACGGCCGGCTCCTCGGGGATGAGCTCCTTCGACTTCAGTGCGGGGAACTTGTCGTCGATGACCCGCACGCGGATGGCCTCGAGCTGGCGCGTGAAGCCCAGCGTCTCGTTGGCGTCCATGCGTGCCGTGTTGCGAGCGAGCCCGCGCGATCCGCCGATGCCGGTCGCCTTCGGATCCAGATCGATCAGGCCGAGGTTTGCGAGCACGCGCGCGCAGTCCTGGTACGCGTGCTTGAGGGCTTCGGGGATGCGGATCATGGGTTCTCCGTGGTCGTTCTGTCGGGGTGGCGCGAGCGCCGAGGGGAGTCGGTGGAGGCCTGAATTCAGGCCGGGAGGTTGATGCGGAAGAGGCCGATGGCACCGGCGGCGCCGCCGACGATGACCTCGACGCCGAGCGCGAGATCGCCGCCAGAGGCGGAGGCCTGCGGGAGGCCCGCGTTCGCGCCGCTGAAGCAGACGTAGACGGGGCCGTTGTCGACCGCGCGCATGTCGTCGACGCACGTCAGCCAGATCGTGCACTCCTTGGCGACGGGCACGTCAGCCTTCTGCGGGTAGCGCGGGCTCGTGGGCTCGCGCGCGAAGTTGAGGACCGTGACGCCGATGATCGTCTGATCGGTCGCCGTAAGCGCCTTGCAGTGGGTTCCGATCGTCGTGCCGTTCCGCACGAACCGACCAGCGCCGAGACCGGCCGCGTCCTCCACCACGTAGGAGCGGACGACGGTGCTCGACAGCATCTGCTCGCTGAGCATGCCCTCGACGCCTGCGGGCGGGGTCTGAACGAAGCTGGTCTGGCCGGCCATGGTGGGATCTCCTGAGAGCGGTGGGGTCGCGAGATGGTGAGGAGCTGATCAGTCCTGCGAGGACTGCGAGAGGTGCGCGCCGACGGGGCGCTGCCAGCGCGTCGAGTCGAGACGAGCACGCTCCTCGAGCGCCTGCGCCTGCGTGCGGATCTGTTCGCCGCGCTGAGTCGAGGCGTTGGGGACGCCGATCTGTCCGCGCGGGGCGAAGCGATCGTCGAAGGCGTTGGGGCCCTGCGCGCCGGGGGCGGGCGGACCGGGGAGCACGGGCTCTTCGACGGCGTCGAGCGGGGCCTCGACGGTCTCGACGGACGAGGCCTTCGCGCACAGCGCGAGGAGGGCACCCATCAGCATCGCGTGGTCCATCTTGCCGACGTCGAGACCGGGCTCGAGCTTGGCGATGACGGCCTTGATGATCTCGTCGTCGCTGGCTGCGGCCATCGTCTCTCCGGGCGCGGCGTCCTTCGCGTCCGCGAGGTACTGCGGGCCGATGTGCTGGCGGGCGACACCGACGAGCCACACGCGATCCGCGATCCGCTTCGCGAGCGCCTTGGGCTCGGCGAGCTTCGCCGCGGCGTCGGCGCGCTCGGACTCGGCCTTCGTCTTCGCGACCTGCTCGACGAGCTTCGCCTCGGCCGCGTCGGCGCGGGCCTTCTCGGTGGAGACGAGCGAGGCGGCATCGTCGGCGCGCTTGGTGGCGATCTCGTTCTGCCGCGCGAGCGCGGAGAGGTGCGAGGGGCTGCCGACTTCGTACTCGATGCCGTCGATCCGAATGGTCATGATGGGTTCCTTCGAGTCTTTCCGCGTCGGCGATGCAGGTGCAAAGCTGATGCAACTAGCGATAGCAGAGGACGAATCCAATCGCAACGCCACAGTTGGGCCCTGGCGGCCCGCGCCGGGCGCGAGACCTGCGAGATGGTTCGCTCGGATGTTCCGCTGGACGCCGTCGTAGGGCTCTCCCTCGGGCGTGATTCCGGGCGTGGGATCGAAGTCGGCCGTGTAGCCGCCGCTCACGTCGCGCACGTCGCCAGAGTCGATCTTCGCGATCATCTCTGCGTCGTCGGCGTCGACTGAGACCGCGACGTACGAGCCCTCGGCGGCGGGGTGGTGAACGCGACCGCGCGCATCCTCGCGCACCGTCTTCGGCGTGACGAGCCCGTGTGACGGGTGACCATCGGTGAAGACGGCGCCGTCCCACGAGGCGATCGACGCGGGCGAGAGCACCTCCTCGGGTGGGCGATACTCGCGCACCTTGGAGCCGTCGGCGTACGTGTACTCGAACACGCCGACGCGAGAGGCCCGAGCCCGCATGCGACGTCCGCCGGCGGGCGTAGTCTCCACGCTCGAGACCGGCATGGTCTCGTCGTAGCGACGCTGTCCGAGGCGAAGGGCCATCGCGCGCGTCGCCTCAGGCGTACGACTCGACCGAGAAGTTCGAGCAGATGATGTTCGTCCCCGCGGTGTTCACCGAGAACGTCGCGAAGAGGTCGAGCGTCTGCGAGAGGGTCGAGTCGAAGCCGGTGCCGTCCGCCGGGGTCGTCGCCGGGATCGAGACGGTCGAGTCGAAGGCGTTCGCCGCCGAGCCGAGGACCGACGCCGAGCTGAACGCGCCCGCGTGGATGAACTTGGCGGTCGTGCCGGGGCCGACGGCACTGCATCGCAGGTCCCAGTCGAGGCGCCAGGTCGAGGCCGTCTTCGCGGTCGTGTTGAGCGCGATCGCCTGCGACGTCGCCGCGATGACGTTCACCGCCGTGGAGCTCAGCAGGTTGAGATCGAGCGTGAGCGTGCCCGGCGTCGTGACGACGTTGGACATCGCGCCGAACGCTCGGATGCGGAAGCGCTTGCCGACGTACAGCGAGTTCGCCGGGATCAGCAGCTTGCCCGTCGAGTGGAGCAGGCTGGTTCGCACGGTGGAATCCGCGAGCGACGCGCCCGGGGTGGTCATCGACAGGTGGAACTGGCGCTTCTTCGTAGGATCCATGGCCCGACCGTATCGCAACAACGATGCAGGTGCAACACAGACGCGACGTGATGCCGGTTTACTCGGTGGCGATGGCCAGGTCTTCGGCCTCTTCCTCGAAGTCGGGCAGGACTGGAATCGCGACGCATCGGCAGTTGTGTGCTACAATCCCGTTAGTGACGTACCACCCGCTGGACGTCTCGAGGTTGTACACATGACCCGACCAATTGATGCGGCGCGCGTTGATGATGCGGCTCGTCTGATGGGCGAAGGGAAGACGCTTCGCGCCGCGGCCCAGTTCATCGGCGTCCACGAAGACAGTCTCTCCAAGGCGCTGCGAAGACACGGATTGGTGTCCGATCGCAGAATCGGTCGAATCGCGCGCAATCGCCTGTCCGTGGACGTTCCTTCGATCGTGGACGCCTACACCGCGGGCGAGAGCGAACTCGCGATCGCGCGCAGACTTGGCCTCGGGCGCAATGTGATTTGCCAGCGCTTGATCGAGGCCGGCATCGACCGACGTGGCAAAGGCGAGGCTCAGCTCTTGAGAATGGGCCGCCTGTCTCCAGAGGAGCGACAGCGCCTTGCGAGCGCTGCCCATGATGCCGTGCGCGGCCGACGTCACACCGCCGAGAACCAGCGAAAGCGCGCTGAAGCTGAGTCGCGAATCCAGGGGCATGGCGAACCCGAGCTGGCGGCAGCATTGAGAGCGCGCGGTCACCACGTCCACGAACAGGCCCCGTGCGGAAAGTACAACATCGACCTGGCCGTCGGCCCCGTCGCCGTGGAAGTCCTCAACTCGAAGATCGGTCGACTGACGAGTCCCGAGAATCAGGGCCGCCTGGAATACCTCGCCAAGCAAGGGCGCGCGGTGCTCGTGGTCTTCTTTCGTCGCCTCGAGAACCTCTTGGGCAATCTCGATCACGTGGTCACCCTCGTGGAGCTCGCCCAGCGGGAGCCAGCCTCGAGCCGTAAGCACCGGATGATTCGGTGTTCCGCGGAGCGTTTTGCCAGAGTCCGTAACGATCTCGGCCAATTCGCCGTCGAACCATCGCCGGTACGCTTTTTTCACGTCGTGAGCGAACTGGATCTCTGAGTCCGCCGGGAAGCAGTTCACGGGCTCGCCTGGCATCACCTTCTCGCCATCCACCTCGGGGAGATCGTCCCAGGAGAACTCCTCGCCATCGAGCTCCTCGTGGGAGTCGCGAACGCGCTCGTCGCCCGACGTCGACCAGATGAACCGCGCGATCCCGCTCTGCGTTTGCCGCTCGCGCGTGATCTCCGCGTTGAACTGAAGCGTCTGCGTACGAGCGATCGTCTCGGCACGCCCCTCGAGCGAGGGGATCCGTTCCGCGATCTGCTCCTCGAGCGCTCCGACGCGCCAACCCTCATGCTCTGCCTCGTCGAGGATGTCGCGAAGAAGATCGACCGAGGCCTCGTCAAGATCCTTGATTCGAGCCAGCGACCGCTCTCGAAAGCTGTCGAGCAACGGTCCGATGTCGGGCGTCTTGCGCATCGAGATCGGGATCAGTCGCTTGATGTCGCGGTTGCTGACGCTCACCACCTGCTGCGCGACGAGCGTCAGGACCGGCCGCGGATCCTCGTGGCGCTGCTTCACCGCGAGCTCGCGCAGGCGCTCCTCGACCCATGGAGAGCGTTGGGCATCCCCTCGGTAGCTCGGGTGCTGCGGGCCGTGTACGCGTTCGTGCTGGCCCCACTCGCCGATGATGCGAGCGCGCGCGAAGCTGAGGACCAGGTCCAGGCGCTCGTGCATCGCGCGCACAAAGACCATCTCCGCGCCGACAGGGAGGCGCGGGCGCGCGAGACGGATCCGCGCCCGCCTCGGCATGGGTCAGACCTTCGCGTCGTGGACGAGCGCGCGCAGGTCGGCGACCGCCTTGCGGATCGCGCCCGCCTGCTCGGCCTCGAGTCCGACGATCTGCGGGATGAGCGCCTCGAGCGCACCGGTCGCCTTGGCGACGACGGTCTTCGTGCGTCTCTGGAGCTCGTCGAGCGACTGCTGTGCGCGACGCTCCTGGCGGTCGTGCGACGGGGCGACGGGGACCTGAGCGGTGATGTTGGTCTCGGGCATGGTGGACTCCTATGGTTGCGGGGCTGGGCGCGGCGCTGGTGGTGCTGTGGGTGGAACTACAGGGGCAGCCGCAGCAGGCGCGGCCCCACCGCCCCCGTTGCCCCTCGGCTTCCGCAGCCTCGGATCGAACTTCACGTCACACGGCTTCGTGCGCGAGAGCGCGACCTCCTCGGGTGTGTAGACGCCGAGCTCGAGGTACGCGGTGTCCGCCTCGGCGATCGCCTTGCGCGCGTCCGCCTGCTCCTTGTCGGACGGCTCCCACAGGGTCGGCCAGTGCACGACGTTGCCGCGCCCTGGCGCGAGGATGTTCACGATCTGCGAGAGGTGCGGCGCGACGGCGTCCTGGCGGTACGCGGTCACGACCGAGTACCAGGCGCGCACGTCCGAGTCGCCCGTGACGCCGAGCCCCGCAGGCGCCTGGCCCATGAGGATCGAGACGGGGATCTCCGTGACGAGCGCGAGCTGGTTCCCGAGCCGATCGATGCTGTCCGGGATCCCCGCGAACTGCGCGTTGACCCGCTCGAACTTCTCGCCCCCGTCAGCGTCGAGGAAGAGTGCGCGCACCATCGAGCGCGTCAGGTTCATGAGCTGCGCGCGACGCGTGATCATGTCGCGACCGTTCTTCTGCCCGATCGCGCTCACGAGGCCCTTGAGCGTGATGACGGGCTGGCTCGCGTCCGTGAGCATGTGTGCGAGCGCCTGGTAACCGCTGTCGAACGACGCGAACACCGCGTACACCGCCTGGAGCACCGACGCGTCCCAGCCCTGGAGCATCTCGCGCTCGTAGTCGCCCGTCTCGACGCCGCCGAAGACCAAACACCGATCGCGGTGCACGGTGAACTCGCCGCCGTACGCCGGCTGAACGCGGAACTGCTGGGCGTGGGCGTAGAGCCCGTCCGCGCCGCGCTGGCTGCCGTCGAACACGGCTACGCGCTGGACGCTTCGCTTGTCGTAGATCGTCAGGTCGCGGATCGCGTGCGCCTTCGTTCGGTCGATCGGCTGGTCTGGCGGTCGTCCGTCGTCGACCCACATGACGCCGAGGCCGCCGCCGTACGTGCGCCCCCAGTAGAGTCCGCGTCGGATCTTTCGAAGTGCGTCGAGTCGCTCGAGTCGCTCGTGGATCGCCGCAGCGTCCTGCCCTTCGATCGTCGGCGGTCGGCGGAGCGCCTCGTTCGGCAGGATCGTGATGAAGCGACGCGCGACGCCGTTGTGGTGGAACAGGTTCGCCGCAGTCCAGTCGTCGATGAAGCTGTCCGCGTAGAACGCGGCGCCCTGCGTCCGATCGGCAACAGTGCCGAAGCCCGTGTTGGCGTTCGCCCAGCCATCTTGACGCTCAGCGCCACCCGGCGCGGCCGGACCTACGAGCGAGGCGAGCGCGTCGTAGTAGTTCCGGATCGATCCGCCGATGGGCACCGATCAGGCGTATCGCGTTTGCGTTGCAGGTGCAACACGGGTGCGATGAGGTGAGGCCTCGTCAGAACTCGTCGCTGTCGAGGAGGGCCTGCATGCGAGAGGCGAAAGAGCCGACGTCGGCGCGAGCCTGCGTCATGCAGTTCACGACCGCTTGCAGTACGTCGCCGTGGGCGCCTGCCCGTTCAGGAATGACGATCTGGATCCCGCCGCCAGGCGTCGGCTTCGCGACAACGAGCCGCATCTGACCGAGCAGTCGCGGGTTGTTCGGGATCTCGGCGCGCCCCTCGGACATCATCGTGCGGAGCTCGGTGAAGCGGGCGGCGATGTCGGCTTGCGACTGTCCGAGCTCGACGTACTCGGGTGGTGGGTCGTGCCTCCCGGTCGCGGCGCGAGCGGCCGCCACACGGCGAAGCTCCTCGTCGCGGCCCGCAGCCTCGTGCAGGTCGCCCGCCATCGTCCGTGCGCTGTACTTCGTGCACGTGTCCGCGAACTCGCTGATCACGAGCGACGGTCGCAAGGGTTCTCCCTTCGCAGGCCGATGCTCCTTCATGTACGCGAGCACGACCTTGTGCAGTTCGACGCGTGAGAGCGCGAGCGCCGAGCTGTTCTTCCGGTATCCGAGGTCCACGCCGCCGAAGTGCTGCGCGCCGTTGGGTTCGAGGTTGCCCGTCCGGTCCTTCACGATGGCGATCCGCAACACCTCCTCCGAGAAGAAGAGCTTGGTCCCGCCGGGGAGCGGAACGGCGTCGATCTCGCGCGCGGCGTTCTCGGGATCGTTCTCGCGCATGTCGCGCTCGATCTCGCCGGTCGGATCCCACGTCGGGTTGAGTTGCCGTGTCGGCCCGACCGCGCAGAGGTTCTTCTCGTGGATGCCGAAGTCCTTCGCGAGGCGCTTCTCGAGGACGCCGTAGCCCTCGATCCACGGCGTGGAGACGAGCCACACCTGACCGCCGGGGACGACGCGCTGGATCGCTGCGTCGTAGACCTGCGCGTCGGTGACGCTGTACCCGTCGTCCGCGTAGAAGAAGCACGCCTCGTCCATGCCGACGAAGACGAGTGTCTTGCCGCGCACCGCCTTGCCGCCTCGAGTCGCCGCGCCGATGCGGATGTCGACCAGCTTCCCGTCGTGCGGTCGCCGGATGGTCACCCGTTCCGCGGTGCCGACCGGCTCATCGGTGCCTCGTTTCGGTCCTGCTTCGATGACGAACGAGCGGAGTTTAGCGTGCTCACCAAGGATGCCGCGGGCGTACCCGAGCGCCTGCCCCGCTGTGTCGAGGTCGGGAGCGATGAACACGGCGCGCGCGTGCTCGCCAGGTGCGAGCGTTGGGAGCGGCACGGTCAGCGCGGCGTGGATCGCCTTGGGCGCGAGCAGGCGCGACGTCTTGCCGCCTCGGCCACCGGCGCGAACGACGACGGTGCGGCGCTGCTCCTTCGGGAGCTGATTGGCAGGACAGCCAAACGTCGTGATGCAGAGGTCCTCGCCGAGGAAGACCGCGCGCCCTTCGGAGGCGTCGCAGATCGCCTCAACGGTGGGCGAGGGGGCCAGGCCAATCCAGCTGAGGAAGTCGGCGAAACGCTCGGGGACGCCCGACGCGTGCATCGGGATCGATGACGAGACCGGCGCGGCGAGGCCGAGCGCGAGCCGCTGCGCGAAGAGCCGGGCGATCTCGGGGGCGGCGGTCACCGATCCTCGTGCAGCACGCACCCGAACGTCGGGAGGACACGCAGGCTCGCGGCATACCCGCTCCCGTCAGTCACGACGGCAGGCTCGGCGCTCACGCCGCCGTCAGCGTGATCTACGTGCGCCCCACCCCTGTTGCCGTGAATGATGCGAACGCAACGGTGGTGATCCGTGTCCTTGAACCAGGGTTCCACGTCGATCGGAACGTCGAGCGGGGCGTGGTCGCCGAAGAACTTGCAGGTCGCACAGGTCTTCATCGCTCCGACTCCGGCTCGTCGTCACATCGATCCGAGGAAGGCCCGTCATCCTCCCAGGCCCGAATCTCCCGCAGCGCGCCTTGTCGCACCACCTCGTCGGTCTCGCCCGGAACGCGCCGCGGCCCCTGGGCGATTCGCGCCAGCTCGTCGAGCTCCTTGCCGGTCGCTAGGATCAGGCTGTTCACCAGCCGCTCGTGGCTGTACCCGCCAGCCCGGATGGTCTCCGCAAGATCGTCGAACCGCCTCGACTGCTGCGCGGTGATGCCGACGATCTCGACCTTCAGCGCCTCGAGCTGGCGGGCGATCTCGTCGGGCGAGACGGGAAAGGCGATCGAGGCAACGCCCAGCGTCGTGTGTCCCGAGCGCGGCAGGCTCGCCAACCCCGGCATGCCGTCGGGGCCTACGTAGATCTGGCCGTCGGTCGTCGGGTAGTGCACGACCTCACGCGACAGGTGCGCCTGCTTCACTCGGGTGAACTTCGGGAACTCGTCACTCATCGAATCTCTCCTTGCTCGTACGCCGCCTGAATCTTGTCGCGCTTCCGCCGCGCCCGCTTCGTTCGAAGCGGAGCGCCGCTCACGCTGTAGCCGATCAACTGCTGGAACTGGTCGCGCTCATCGGGCGGGCACGAGACCCGGCAGAGCTCGTTCAGGCCGACGCCGACGCGCGTGACCACCTCGAGCAGGTGGCAGACCAGCGCGTTCTTGCGAAACCGCAGGACGCCGTTGACGAGGTGGGCCGGTTGCATCGGGATCTTCGACTTCTTCACGGTCGCTCCTTCGGTTCATCATTATTTTGCACGCGCTTCCGCGCATGCTCCTCGAGCCACTCCACGAGGAACTTCGCCACGGCGCAGAGGCCGAGGAGGAGGAGCCAGGAGAGGCGGGTCACCTCGTGTATCCCTTCAACGATTCGTAGGCGCGCATCATCGTCACGACGTCGCCCTCGGCGATCGCCTTCGCGGCCCGGTCCAGATCGGCGCGCATCATCGCGAGCGCGAAGCGGCCCGGCGGACCGATCTCGATGTACGCCGGCATGATGTGGTCGCGGACGCGCGCCATCTCCGCGGGCAGGGCCTCGCCCAGTGACTTGGGGCCGCTCACAGCAACCCCGCATTCCGCGCAGCAAGGAGCATTGAGGCGATGACGATGGTCGCGCCGACCGTCTTGCCGAGAACGACTCCAGCGGTGTGCCAGCGCACCACCGAGACGGCCGCGCCACTTGAGAGGCGGCGGAGGGTCACCTTTGAGTCTCTGGCGGCGAACAGAGTCGACACGCCCACCAACCACGTCACCACGCACAAGAACGTCATCTCGTCGCTCCCTTCTTCAGATCGTCGAGAACACGGCACAGGTCTTCCAGGTCTTGGTTGACCTCACGCGCGTCGAGTGCGGCTGACGATGGCTCCCATGTTCGGGCGCGCGAGGCAGGTGGACGAGCGCTGAGGTAGCGCAGGCCGTTGATGGTGGTGAGCCAGAGGTTGCGGTTCATGTGGTGGCTCCAGCGTGCTCATGGTGGTCCATGACGTGAGGACGGACGGCAACGGGTGCACAATCCGGTCCCTTCCAGTGCGGCTCAATGTGGACGTAGCGGCGCTCGGTTCGCCCCGGGCCGCAAGGTTGCAGGCGCCAGTGGCCGCGCACCATGTACCTGACCGAGAGTCGGTTTCGGCGGCCAGCGAGGAACTCGGCGACGTAGGGCCTACAGTCAACCTTGACCGGGCGTGTGAGAACGTATGGTGCAGCGACCACGTTCCTGGCGGCGAGCCGTTCGGCCATGGACCGGGGCCGGCGCTTACGATCTCCCATCGCGCACGAGCCCAACTCGAGCGCACACCCAACGGCCAGTCGCACGAGGATGGGCCCGAGCCTGCGATAGCCGACGCCACAATACCCAGCATGCTCGCTGTTTGATAGCATGCTTGTTGGGGTTCCACCTACCGCGAACCGGACAAGTGGTGGGATAAAATCTCCCGGCTTCTCGTCTGGTGGAATCCAGAGCAAGAAGGACGATAACTCTGAAACGAAGAGCGCGCAGTTGGCCGACCCGGTCGATAGTGCGCGGTCTTCCCTGTGTGTCAGATCCATGCCAACAACTGGAGGCAATATCGACGCCCCTAGGTTGACCACGAACGCCGGCCACGGCCACCGAAGATCGCTCACCTCCTGAATGCTGGTAGCCATCATTGAAGCGGCGAGAACCGGCGACGGCTCGATGATGTTGAGACCGCAGTCTCGCCAATCAGATACCATGTTGTTCCAGTTGGTCACCGCGGCCGTTCCGACCTTGTTCCGACGGGCGCGCGTTACCCATCCGAGCATCATTTCGACCACCGTCTTCGTGGCGCCACTCACGCCGCCTCCTTCATCGCCCGCCGCGCCTTCGGGGCCATGCGCGCGACCGCCATCGTGTGCATCCACATGACCCGCATGCGCCGGTTCAGCGGCGCTCGATCGCCGTGTCGAGCACGAACGTCATCACCGAGAACACGGCGCGGCGCACCGACGGGACCGCGTCGTCGGGGAGCGCGTCGAGCACGCGACGGGCGTCGCCGATCCCGAAGTCGGAGATCGGCACCTTGCCCACCGCCGGGTTCACCTCGCCGCGCAGCAGCTTCTTCTTCGCGATCGACGCGCTCAGGCACCTATTCGACACGTCTTGAAAGGTCTTCATCTCGCTCCTCCGGCCTCTCCGGCCATCTCCTCGAGCGCCCGCTGCACCGCTGCCCCCGCATCGGGGTACGGCGCCAACGCGCCCATCACCGTGTCCATCACGCGCGCGAGCTCGGGGTGGACGACGCGCCCGCCCTCGACGAGCACGAGCGTCTGCGACCCAGTCTTGATCGAGCCGTCGAGCTTGCCGAGCGTCTCCGCCGCCTGCCGCTTGCCGCCGCCGTTCGCGTCGATGAGCTTCCCGAGCGCCTTGATCGACACCTCAGGATCGAGTGGGCGCCGCACCCCGTTCTCGTCTGGCTCCCCGAACGTCACGTCGAACAACTGCCGTGCGAGCACCTGCGTGTCGGTCGCGTCGTGGACGGCCTGCTCGGCGGCCAGCCGGGACAGGGCGACCGTCGCTCGCTGGAGTTGCACTGGCGCGAGCGCCGTTTGCTTGGTCCGGACCGCCTCGACAGCTGAGGTCCGCGGACCCGCCATGTGGGCGTCGCGATGGCGAATTAGCGAGGTTTTTGCCAGTCCGGACCGGTCCGCAATGACCTGCAAGGACGGCACGCCAGCGGCCACGGACGCCTCGATGGCGCCGCGGTCGGGGTGCTCGCAGACCTTGCAGGTGCCAGCGACAGGCATGCCCCTACGCGGCCTCCGGAGCGTCCGGAACGGCCGCGTCCTCGTCGGCGGGTTTGGAAGGCCCGGGAAGGGGCCTCTCCGTGTCGGGGACGGGCAGTTCCACCTCGGGGCCGTCCTGGGTCAGCGCCGTGTCGAGGAGCATCAGGAGGCGGTCGCGGACGGAGGCGTCGGGTTCGCGGGGTGCGCGGAGCGGCGGGGAGCATCGAAGGCCCGCCAGTTCGATCTCCAGTGCGTCAAGCTCGAGGCCTTCGACTTGTTCGGCCGCTCGCCTCATGAACGCCACCGTTCCCCTCACCGTCCGCAACTGCGACGGCGTCAGCACGAGCGTCGTGGTGCGAGGGATCCAGACGGGGGCGTCGGGCGACATCAGGGACGGTTCGGCGTGGTTCTTGGCGGTCATGGGGTCTCCTCGCGCGAGTCCTGCTCGCGCTTCCGTCGGTTCTGCTCTCGTTCGACCGCCAGAGCGCACAGCCGCTCGAAGCGTTCCCGCCGGAAGATGCCCCGGCCGAAGTACATGTGCGGGCCGCGCTCCTCGTTTGCGCTCGCAGGATGTCACGGAAGATCTCCTCGGCGGTCGGCGCTCCGGACGTCCACTCGGCGCCAGAGACGATCGGCACTCCGCCGAAGGACACCTCGGCGCGGGTCAGCGAGTAGACGGGTGTGGGCGAGGTCATCACCGCCGCGACCTCCGCCCGGTCGACGTCGCGCGGTCCTCGCGAATCCGTGCCTGCTCCGCCTTGTCCGCCTCGGTCATCGAGTCGAACCGCGAGTAGATCGGCGTGAACCAGAGGTGCGTTAGGCCGTTGCCGTCGCTCCGCCCCTTGCCCTTGATGATCTCGCACGCCTCGGGCTGGGAGAGATCCGCGTGCTCGTTCTCGGTGCGCGCGACGTACGACGGGTTGTGGATGAGCACGACCTCGTCTGCCTCGTTCTCGATGTTCTTCGACTCGCGCAGGTCGCTCACCCGCGGGCGCTCGTCATCGCGCTTGTCGGCGTCCGCGTTGAGCTGCGCGGGGACGACCACACAGGTCTTCAGCTCCATCGCGAGCTCCTTGCAGAGGAAAGCGATCGCCGCGACCTGCTGCTCCCGGCTCGCCTCGCGCGGGGCGGCGCGACCCGCCTTGATGCGCTGCAGGTAGTCGATCACGATGAGCCGCACGGGCTTGCCGGTGCTTCGTCGGATCCGCTTCACCTCGCGCCGGGCAATCGCGGCGATCGACATGATGTCGAGCCCGCTCTTGTCGTTCAGGAACGTCGCGGTGTCGCGCAGCTGGTTGCATGCGTCGGTCAACCGCGCGCCCTCTACGACCGAACAGAGCCCGCGGCGCACCCGCTTCGAGTCGACGCTCGCGAGCATGCACGCGGCTCGAAGCGCGAGCTGCTCCGACGGCATCTCGCTCGAGAAGTACAGGGCGTTGCCCCACTTCTGCGCGACGTGATTCGCAAACTGCGTCGCCATCGAGCTTTTGCCTCGCCCCGAGCGAGCACCGATGACGACGAGGGTTCCGGGCTCGAGCGCGAGCATCCGATCGAGATCAGGGAAACCGGTCGTGACGAGTTCGTCCTGTGGGCGCGCGTTCAGCGCGAGGTACTTCTTGAAGACCCGCCGCGTGGGCTCGATGATCGCTTCGCTCTCGCTCTCCGCGCTGGCTCCGAGCTCGACGATCGCGTGCAGGCGCTTCTCGGCCTCGGTGATCCAGGCGTCCTCGTCGCCCACGTCGCCGTAGCCCTCGGCGTTGATAGCCGCGGTCTCGACGATGATGTCGCGGATCCTCGCCTTGCGCGCGATGATCTTCGCGTGCGAGACGACGTTCGCGACGGCCGGCGTCGTGTCGACGATCTCGGCGAGGTACTCGCCCGTGCGCTTCCCGCCGAGCGTGAGCACCTCCCGATCGCGGAGCTCCCCGTTCACCGTCACCAGGTCAACCGGGCCACGCTTCGCGACCTCCTGGATCGCCGTGAACACGCGCCCGTTCACGCGGCTGTAGAACTGCTCGGCCGTGATGATGCTGGCGACGTCCTCGAGCGCCGAGCGCTTCAACAGGCACGCCGATAGCACCGCGGCCTCGGCGTCGAGATCGTTCGGCGGAACGCGACCGTTGACGATGGGCGCCTCGCGGCGGACCTTGCGATCGATGGGCGTGACGTTGGTCATTGTGGGAGCACCAGTCTGCGTTTCGCGGATTGTCGGAGGGCGTCGAGATCGGGGTTCGGTTCGGTGGGCGACGCGGCTCGATCGTCCTCGCGCTTCGGACGCTCGTTCACGACGTACGTGCGGACCTTCTTCGACAGCGCCTCGGCGTTCAGCCCCGCCTCAGCAGCGTCGAAAGCGGCAGCGTCGATCCCTGCGAGGGCGAGCTCCAGCGTCTGGTTCCGGTTGCCGATCAGTCCCTCGAGCGCTTGAGCGAGGCGCATCGTCGCGATCGGCTGGAGCACGTCGTGGCGGCGCAGTCCGACGAGGATGGTCTTCGCCACCTCCGAGGCTGGCTGTGGTGGCGGTCCGCCGCGCCCTCCAGGTTGGGACAGCAGCTCAGAGTTTTCAGAGATCGGATCCGGATCGGATCGGACCGGATCGGATCCGGATCCGGATCCGGGGTTCGGCAGCGGCGAACCGGGAGACGAAGCAGACGCCAAGCACTCTGCTTCGCTTCTGCTTGGCGTCTGGTTGGGTTTTGCTCGGTCTTTCGCCTCGACCCGGGCCTCACCAGAGCGCTTGCCACCGCGAGCCCCTGCG
>ERZ650304.778-NODE-778-length-14209-cov-4.595662_pt1 | contig 14209 bp, 13 predicted proteins | sample MGYA00376240_ERZ650304 | MGnify/ENA primary metagenome ERZ650304 (study PRJEB26733, sample SAMN07839271) | wastewater metagenome | biome: small river; feature: stream; material: water | place: USA: North Carolina | collected 2016-03-01 ...
ATTATGAAACAGTTTTTTGTCACTCCGTGATATTGGAGGCATAATTTTTGCAACATCATTTTCACAATCAAATTTCATCTGCAACATGAAAAACATCATTATCCTCATTCTGCTCGCCACCGCATTTCAAAGCTCCTGCCAAAGTGCCAGCGCTGAGCCGACCGAATTCAAAAAGGTCACGACCGCCGCAAACGTATCCATCGGCGCCGAATCTGTCTGGGCCTACTACCCGACCGCAGAGTTCGTAATTTCCTACTGCGGGGAGGCGAATTTTGAAATTGAGAATCACTCGAATATCTTTGAGGCTCAAATCACTCAAACCGAACCCGGAATCTGGTTTGCGAAATCCCCCAATGGCGACTACATCAAGATCAATTCGATCACCGGTGTAACGAACATGGAGATCAACGGCGAATTCCGGTGCTTCGTTAAAAATTAACCATGGAACTGCCTGCATTCCATCCGAACTCAACCTCAACACCTGACCGGTGGTCAGGACAAATGGTGTACAAGGGCGTCAAAGCAACCATCAACTTCGTACCATACGCTGCACTACTGATGTTCGCAGTGTTCAAATACGAAGGGGATAAATGCCAGACATTGTACGACGGCTCGGACGAATGCATGGCAGTTTCAATTTTCAACCAACACTGCTCAACATGAGACATCTGATTATCCTCCTCCTGGCGTTTATCGCCACCACCACAACCCTCGTTTCCCAGGAACCCACATTTATCGAATTCACCATCGAATCGGTCCACGACGGCGACACCTGGGTAGCCAAAGACGCCGCTGGCAACAAATTCACGTGCCGCCCTATCGGCTACGATGCCCCCGAAGTTCGCAGCAACATCATCCTGGAAACCCAGCCATACGGCCGAATATCCGGTGATACGCTCAGGCGACTTATCAAAGGCAAAAAAATCCTGCTCGATACCACAGCGCTGACAACCAAGGATCACCGCGACATTTATGGCAGGCTGCTCGTAGAACCATATTTTGCTGACAGTTCATCCATTGCCCTGTACATGATAAAGAACGGGTACGGATGGTACGCATACACAGCCAACCGAAGGTTTCCAAAAATGAACACGATCCTGAAAGATGCCCACCGCGCCGCCCGCGCCGACAATATTGGACTATGGGCCGGTTACCTGGACGCAAAAGGAAAGAAGCGATATCCGGAAGCACCGTGGACCTGGCGAAAGAAATACTCCCTCAGGGAATAAGAAGCATCGAAGTGCAAATTTTTCCATTCATGAGAGAACGCGACGGCAGCAATTGTCGGCGCGTTTTTTGTAGCATTCAGTACCTTCGTACATTCATTACCAAAATCACACACAGAATGAGAAATCGAATCCTCTTTTCCCTGGCATTTTTTGCCCTCATCTTCCAGGCCAGTGCCCAGAAGGTCTATTACAAGTACCCTGTCGACTATACCAAACAGGAACCCACCCACACCGTCACCCTGCCCAGCTCCAAAGACAACAAATTGAAGTTCTACGGGAACAACCTCTACCTGTACGACAACGTCGACCTGACCTACAGGAAGGTTTCCAAAGTCCCGTTCTACGCGGAGATGAGCATTTCAAACGACACCTCAACCGTGACGTTCTCCGCAACTACCCCCACCGTATTGCAAGACCTGACGGCCGGGCCTATATCCGGGTTCACCATGATCAGCGATTCCCTACTCAGGTATGACGGCAATGAAAGCGGCGTATTCCGCGTAAGTTATTCGGCAAGCCTGTCATTCACTGAAGCTGCAAACATCCTGAATGGATATGTACAGGTCAACGGCGTAGAGGTGACACGTTCCAGATTCCGACAGACAGCGACTACCGCGAACACGGAGCGCATCAATATCGCCGGGTCATTCCTTACCACACTCGCCCCAGATGCCCTGCTGAGGTTTATGCTGGTGCCATCCACCCACACAGGAAGTGACGACATTCTGGTATACCAGTTCAACCTCAACATCGTACAATTGAAATAGCGGCCACGCCACGACCTACATAATAGACAATTCAGAACGAGCAGACGTCAATGTCGGCTCGTTTTTTGTTGTCCAGACCGTTGTACATTTGCCCCAGCGACATCTGTAAATATCTGATTTGAAAATGGCTAAATCAAAATCATCCAACACGCCCCGTGGTAATCCCAAAAATAAGACCGGAGAGAACCCCCATTTATTCAAGAAGGGGTACGACCCGCGCCGCAACTATGTGGGTGCTCCGCCTAAACCTACACGCCTGGCGCTGTTGGAAAAGGCGTTCGGGAACAAGATCGAACCAGAGTTTCAGAAGCAGTCAACGATCGAGATACTTCGGTACCTGTGCGAGATCACGCCGGCAGAGCTACGCGCCCTGTCCACACGCGACGATCTTGCCGCGTTCGTCATCGCCTATGCAAAGCGCATCATCCACGCCATAGACCACAATGACACGGTCGTTCTGGAGGAGATATACAACCGGGCCTATGGCAAACCGACATCGAAGCTGGCATTCACGGATGCATCAGGAGACGATAAGGACGGCGGCATATTCATATTCCTGCCAGACAATCAGCGCGGCGATGCAAAAGACATTCCAACCGAACAAAGTTCTGTCCAGCCCCCTATGGATAAAAAGGAAGTCAAGGCCAAGAAAACCAAATAGAATTCTGAAATGGACATTCGCCCGCAGCCTGGTTTCCAACTGAAATTCCTTGCGTCACCCGCAGACATAGTGATCGGCGGCGGCGCTGCGGGCGCTGGAAAGTCCTACGCGCTTCTCCTGGAGAACTTGCGCCACGTGCGCAATGGCAAGTTCGGTTCTGTAAACTTCCGGCGAACAATGCCCCAGGTGCGCAATGAGGGTGGTCTATGGGATACCTCCACGCAGATATACCTCGGTTTGCCCAACGCTTTGCGTCCGCGCCCACTCGAACACAGCGCCATGTGGGCGTTCCCTTCCGGCGCCCGGGTGAAGTTCAGCCACATGCAGTACGAGAAGGATATGTATAGCTGGCAGGGTTCACAGGTGCCACTGATCGGGTTTGACGAGTTGACGCACTTCCTGTCTGCGCAGTTTTGGTACATGCTCACGCGTAACCGCTCAACCTGCGGGGTAAAGCCATACGTCCGCGCCACGACAAACCCGCAAAGCTACGGATGGGTAAAAGACCTGATTCAGTGGTGGATATACCCAGATAACTACCCCGACGAGAAATTACGCGGGTACCCCGTCCCTGAACGCGACGGCGCAGTTCGGTTCATGACCAGGTACAAGAAGCGTATACTATGGGGCAACACTCCGGAGGAGGTCATAATTCAACTGCCATTCGATCAGCAGCAGGAGTGGGACAAGGATTCGATAAAAAGCCTGTCGTTCATCGGCGGCACCATGACCGACAACCCGGAGCTGTTATTAAAGGATCCATCGTACAAGGCAAACCTGCTCGCCCAGGATGAGGAAACCGCCCTGCAGCTGTTGAAGGGATGCTGGTATTCGTCGGCCGGCGACAATGAACTGTTCAGCGACAATACCCTGCGGGACATGTTCACCAACGACTTCGTGCCGGGCGGCGAGAAGTATATGACGGCGGACATTGCCATGGAGGGAAGTGATCTGTTCGTTATCGTGATATGGGACGGGTGGCGTGCTGAGCACATCTACACGATGTCGAAGTCTGACGGCCGCATGGTTCTGGATAAGATGCAGCAGATGGCAAAGAAGCACGGCATACCAGGCAGCAACATCGCATTCGATAGCGCCGGTGTGGGCAACTTCCTGCGGGGCTGGTTGAAAACAGCGGTCGACTTCCGGGGCGGCGACCCAGCAGAACCAGAGGATAAGGTGAAGCTGATGTACAAGAACCTGAAAACACAGTGCGCATACGTGTTCTCCCGAAAGATGAAGGAGTGCGAGGTGTACGTAGGCGTTGACAACGAGGATGCCCAGGAAAGGATCATGGAGGAGTTCAAGGCGCACAAGAAGAAGGGCCTGGACACACAGAACAAATTGACGATGAGCGACAAGGACGAGGTGAAGGCCGAGATCGGTTATTCACCTGACTACTTCGATGCGCTGAGTATGCGCGCGGTGTTCGAGCTGAAAAAAAGAACGCGGAAACGGAGTACTACTACCCGGTAGTTGTATATTTGTTCCGATAAACAATTGGTTGATGGGTTTCTTTAGTCGGTTTCCTATCAGAATGTTCAAGTCAAGCGCCCCAAAAGCGGGGCGCACCCGGATCAATAGCCGCGGTTGGTGCATGTGTTATGGTTGATATCTTTCGCACATGAAGAGTTCGATTCTCTGTTGGTCCGCTGTTTTCATTTGGTTTTTTGGGGTTAGACCCTCGGCGCGTATTGCGTCGGGGGTTTTTTAATTTCATTCATTACATTTGCCACAATAAAACTGCAACATTATGTCTCAATCAAACGGCAACAACAAAACATCAATTGGCTATCCGAAAGCCTTCGAGCTGCACGCGGCTATCAAAAAGGAGATTGACAACCTCGCCAAGTTCCTCCCATCCTTCCCGGAGGAGTACGACATCAAAAACCAGGTGAAGGGCTCCGACCTATTGGAGCGCGGCATCGGTGAGATCAAACAAAACGGGCTGATCAAGCCGGTTGAAATCCACGAAACATACGAGCTGCCAGCCACGGCGCTGCGCAACATCAACCACGTGGCGAAGCTTAGAACGTTCTGGAAAGTAAAGGGATTCATGGGTATTCATGAGTATCTGAACATGATCGGCGACTACATGGACACCATGAAACAGATGTACCCGTCGCTCTGGGATAAGAGTGGCACGTATATTGGGGTAAAAGAAGGCACACAGATATTGCCAGACCCGGACTATCTTAAACAAGTCGAGGCCAAAACCAACCAGGCCAAGATGATTCAAATGCAATAAAACACCGCTACCATGGACAAATTAAAATCTATGATCGAGGACATGTTCCTCCATGCCCAAACCCTTGAAGCTGGAAACCCCGGCGTTCGCGCCGTAAAGCGCCATCTGCAACAGATGTCCGGCGAGCTGGGCTTCACTGACCTGGCACTCGAACTGCGCGGCAAGATCGCATCAGGAGAAGGCGCCGGTCGCACTGGCCGCTCTGCCCTCGTACAGACCAACCGGGCATCTGGACGCTTCAACACCAAGCCACCGGAGGAGGTGTTTGTAAACCCCAATATACCCTCCCCAAACAATGTGGAACCTGCGGCTAATGAGGAGGGTGAAGAAGAAGCCGAATCTTCCGACGCCAACGTGGTGTATGCCAAGATCATCAAGATGGCTCCCAGTGCCATCCTGAGCGTGTACGGCGAATCGTCCATCATGGGCATGATCTCCGCGCTCGGTGGATCCATTGAAGCCGACAAATCCCCCAACCAGAAAGCTGCATACCTGAAAGCCTTGATCAAGGAGCGCAGCGAAACACCGGCCGAATGAGGATATACGAACTAACATGGGCAGTGGCGACATTCGAGGATGGGAAGGAAGGGGTAAAGCATAAGAGTGCAGAACTTTCCTTCCCGTCCAATGCTGATGATATCACCATGCGGAAATGGACAGACTTCCAGATTCGGAAGGACAAATGCCCGCAGTTCATGCGCGAACTCGAACGCATGAAAGAGGACGCCCGGAAGGAAGCGATGGACGCATGGGATCAGGACAACTGGGCCCAGTTCTTTGTCGAGATCGCGGACACAATGGCCACGGTGGTAAACGTGGAATCGGGTGACCTACTTCGCTCACTCCCTCCGATCGCTGACGGCCAGACATCTTTGCTTTCCTTGTGGCTCGAACTGTCCAGCATAATATCAAACTACCAGGAGAAGGAGCGCAACACGTTCGAGTGGAAAGGTCACACTTACCTGTGGCCTGAAAAGATCGTTGATTCGTTCGCAAACAACTGGTACGGCCAGATGCTTACAACGGCCCAGGCCATTGAAGCATTACAGACAGAGCACGTGTACAACGCGAAGGATAAGGACGGCAACTATGCCCTGGAAGATCGCAAGTACCACGTGGACATTACCCTGCTCGCCGTATTGTCCCGCAGGGTAAAGCCAAACAAAGAGGTCGAAACATTGCCCCTCGACTTCGTGAAACGCCGGGATTTCATTGAGCGCCGGGTGAAGGAGTTCGCTGATATCCCGATGACGGTCGCACTCGACATGGCTTTTTTTTTGACCACTTCAAAGATTGTATCGGAACTCACCCGTATATCCAATATGCATTCCACACGTACGCGACGAACCTCAGCGAAGCGAAATCGCTCCGGGACGCGCACAACAAGTGGGGCGTCTGGGGTTGGTACATAGTACTCGATACCATTGCTGAGGGTGACCGGTTTGGCCGGGCTGGAATGTCAAAGATGGAAGGCGCATTGTCGTCAAACTTTTACGAGGCGATGATCTGGGTAGGCAAGCAACGCCACCTGGCCATTGACGCAAATCAAAAACCAGCATGACGGATGTCACCGAATTCTACGGCATTGCCTGCGCCATCGTAAAGGGCTGGCCTGCAACATATCCAAACGCCTCGGCACCCGAGGCAATTTCCAAGCGACCGCAAACCTTTGCCGTACTACGTTCGCTGCTCGACCTCGAGGCCGACAACCTTGCAAAGTCCATCGAGCATGCGCGGCCCCCGTACATGTTCATCCGTGGGTACGACGCCAACGCAATGCGATCTGGCGTAAAGATCGAATACCCGCTGATCGGGTGCGCTGAGGACACGTTCACGTTCTTCAAGCCCACCGGTAGCCCGCAGAAGCAGCGGCATAAAATCAACCTGTTTTGCATTGACCAGCTTCCATACCGGGAGAACGCACAGACCGATCCATATTCCACCGCGCGATCGGTTGAAGAGGTCGGGCGTGATCTGAGGCAAATGATGCTACGGTTCCTGAACTCACTGAAGCGGTGGGGCAAACTGGAATTCACGTCAGGCCCCTACGTGGATGGATGGCACGACATGGTTTGGTTGAAGGCGCACGGCGAAGCGGCTACGTGGGAAGTGACTGAGCGCCTCACTGATGTGCTCGTGAACATGAACGAGGTGGGCGGCGATGTGATCTACCAGGGAAGCGATGACAACGCCATACTGATCACCAACGTGTTCATCGACACGGACTACTGCCCTGCTGATCTGGAATTCACATACACTTACAAGGACGGCGTGTTGATCGCGCCGCCCGAAAAATGGATACTCGACATATGAAAAACGTAAGAACTGAAGATGCGTGGGCTGATTTGTTTATTGCATTCATGGAACAGATACCATCTGACTTTAAAACAATAATGCAAAGACAAGATGAAGTCATGATTGCAACTATGCCATCAAATGTGCTTACAATGGTATACAACTCAATGGTTCGCGCTAACAATTTAGATGAAACTTGTGGAGGATTATGTGAAGCTGGAATGCTTGGATGTATTGCTAAAGGCGATATATTCAAGTATAAAGGGGTTTTGCTTTTGCCGGGGTATACCAATGAATTTGTGTTGTTTATACCAAGATTTGATTCATTTGTTTACCGGAAAAAAACAACCCCTTTGCCTCTACCTCCGGTGATTACCCCAAAGAAGCCTATATCAGACTTTTAAAACATGACCCTATCGCAGACACGAACGACATTCTTGCAGCGGTACAATGAATTCGCTGTTGACCTTGCCGGTATGTTCATTGATGAACTACACGAGCAGGGTCATAAAGCATCGGGGCGCCTGATCGCCTCGGTTGTCGCTCGCGTGTCGTCTGCGCTGGATGAAATAGACCTGGCATTGTCGCACCTGGACTATGGCATAATCGTGAACACCGGCATTGCGGCCAACCGGGTACCATACTCGCGCGGTAGCGGCGCCAAGACATCGAAGTTCATTGACGCCCTGATCGCGTGGATCCGTTTGCGCGGTATCGCCGGTGGACTGGACAAGAAGGTTCGCTCTGTGGCGTTCGCCATGGCCACGGCAATGAAGCGTGACGGCGTTCCAACCAAAGGCAGTTACAAGTTCACCAACAACGGACGGCGTACACAGTGGATTGACTACGTGTACAACAAATACAACGTGTCCTGGCAAGACCGAATTGAACTGATCGCAGATGACTACATCGAGATGGCGTTCGACGCCATGCTCGAAAAGACTGTATCCAAATACCCCACATACCTTGAATTTTCTAAAATCTGATCATGGCAATAGTAATCAACTTCGCTCCGGACGGCGGTGGATTGTATGCAGCATACGCATCGCAATTCTTTGAGGTTCAGGATACGGTACCAACCGGTCAGACACCGGCTGCCCTGCAGGTAGCTGTAAAGAACAATGGCAACCTGGTGGAGACGCTGTACTACCCTGCCATCGAGGTTATCACCGGGTCACCAGATGACACCTGCATATTCAGGCTCGACCTGAAAGAAATCGCCCAGCGGCTGTTCACCCCGACGCTATTGCTGCCTGGTGTATTGGCCGGGTCGCACAACCAGACATTCAACAGCGAAGTGTTGTCCCTGAACTGTGACTTCCAGACATGGAAGCCTAACGGCGACAATCTGCTGGTGCTGGATCCAGCCGTTGAATCATCAGTGGCATACCGTGTCATCAACGCCGTGGTATACATGAATGAGGAGCCGCAGATGGGGCCTTACAAGTACGCCATCGAGCGCAAGTTCCTGACAAACAAACCACTGCACGGATGGACAGACTTGCCGGCAAACGAATTCCTGTACGTGTTCAACCCGGATGATACCGACTTCTATTGGATCTTCGAGTTCAGGAATGCCGCAGGAACATTGAAATCAAAGCTGCGCGTAAACAACACCAACCAGGACAACAGGATTATGTCCAAAGGCGTGGGCGCCGCCAATGTGCTGGCCACTTCATGGGACGCAGTTATATCAACTGATGGCGACCCAAACGGCAATGGCATCGTTCCAGGGGTGGCATACTATGACGTATATGGATCGTCATCTACGTCAGGAGCTACACCGATAACGGATGTGCGCCGGTACTATGTTCGCCGCGACAATATGTGTGTAACGTACCGTATTCACTTCCTGAACAAGCTGGGCGCATGGGATTACTTCCCGGTGACATCGGAGCCAAACGACGTGCTGACGCCCAGCAATGACGGCTACGAGACAACCATGCCTGAAAGCTTCTCCGAAGGTTCAACCCGGGCGCACGTCAGGAACCGTGGGCAAGTTCGTGCAGATGAAGGCTTTGAGGTTGAAGTAGCCGGGTTCAGCCCGAAGGCAGCGCTATGGTTGCAGGAGCTTGCAATCAGTTCAAAGGCGTTCATCGAAATGGAGCCACGCGACAACCCAGGACAAACACGACTATATCCTATAGTAATCCGTAACAGCCAATTCAACAAGAGCGAGCGCAACTTCAAGTTTGAGGTAGTGTTCAGCCGTGAAGTAATCAGTCAGCGCTCATGAGAACCATCGAGATCAGAGTAAACGGCCAACAGATCGACTATTCGGAGATCAAATCTATTCCGCTTTCCCTCCGGAAGCGGACAGATAAGTTTTTGGAAATCGTTGGCGCCGATGGCTCTGAGGTGGACAATGTGCTGCGGTCGCTGGCCATCCCGGACACGACGCGAAACCAAACGGTACTCATGACCCTGATGGCGCAAAGCTCGCTTGGTCGTGGATCCACGCGCGTTTCTGTCCAGGTTATCGTGAACGGCATCATGCTGTTCTCCGGGCCCGGTATCCTGAGCAAAACATCAAAGCGCAGCCTGGCCGGTATATCGTTTGCCATCGAACTATTGGGCGATGGCATTTCGCTTTGGGAAAAGCTGGACAAGGTGAAGCTGACAGACCTGGAACTTGGGCAACTCACGTGGACCCTTGGTGAAGTGCTGAACAACTGGAACGACGTGACCTTTGAGGATTACCCGGCGTATTGGTGCCCAGTGGTGTATGGCAACCTGAAAGGAGACGGCAAGTGGTGGATAAAGGACTTCCGGCCATCGGTGCCTTACTGGCGAATCGTGAAGGCCATGTTCGAGGCGCAAGGGTACACCATCGAATCTGAGTTCTATGAATCGCAATACTTCCGGCGCCAAGCGTACTTATTCGGCGTCGGCGACAAATGGACCATCGTAGATGACAACCTCGCAGACTACAGGTTCAGGGGAAAGTGGGAGAAGTCGGTAGTATGGGCGGCGTTCGGTTTCCCTCCGATCGGTGGCGTTACCATCGTGACCGAACAGAATGACGATCCGGAAGGCATGTATATGTCGAACGGTGAACCGGCGTTGCTGGCAGACCCTCCATTCTGGGTGAACAACGAGCATGAGCAGTGGTTCGAGATCAAGCGCACCGGCATATACCGGTTCAAGATAACGATCAACGCCGTGGATGCGGCGACCATGCAGTTCTTCCTTATCCGTGGCGTTGATACAATCGTCAACTCATTCTATGAGATCGGTGTTTCGGATGACGATGGTCCGGGGATCACCGTTGAGTTTGACCAGATGTGCGAACTCGGTGATAAGGCGTATCTGATCGCAATTGGATCGCAGGTGTGGGGCGGTGGCCAGCTGGCAGAGTTCCGTTTTTCCAAAATCCACATACGCCTGTTGAACATCCCGTACCTGGGAGCAGACATTGACATTGCGAGCTGCCTGCACGACAACCCTGTGAAGGACTTCCTGCGGGGTATGTCTCACCAATTCAACCTGGCCTGGGCAATTGACGATGTGACAAAGCGCGTGTTCTTTGAGCCGCGTTTTGACTACAACCTGATTGAGGCCGGTGAGGTAGTCAGGCACCGTGGATTCTACCGCCGCGACTATCCAATGTACGTCGGTGAAATCGACGCTGCAGAGGTGAGTATGGAATACGTGTCACCGTTTGGCGATAGCCTGAAACTTGGATACAAGGCAAGCAGTAGCGACCCGATGGAAAAGGCTACACTGAACGACCTGCGGAGGCAGGACAGCAAACAGCCGCCATACTTCGCTGACATTGAGTTTCACGACCGGGGCGTTGCCGGACAGACATCGCTCAACCCGTATTTCACCACGCTGTACCAATCACAGCCAAGCGAGATACGCATGCGAATAGCGGCGTACCTGCCTACTGTGCTGCCGGCATCATACAAGCGAGGCGACAAACTTCCTGGAATTATCTGGATGGATGGAGAGGTTCAGAAGAAGCAAGACCCTCCGACTTTCGAAAGCGATCCGAAGTGCGGCGTCATGTTCCCGAACGTGCTGTCATTCTCATTTTACTACACGGAGGAGGCAGACGTGCTGTACTACTCGCCCGGGGCGCTGGCGCCATGGATAACGCAGCACAAGTGGATTGACATCGGCGGCGTTGATGCGCTGTCAACAGATGACAACGTGCCATGCTACGCCGACCTGCAATCACTGGATCCAACACCGCGCCGCATTTACGGCCTGGTGTCCACCTTTTACCCGAACTACATTTCAATCATCAAGGAAGGGCAGGTATTGTCCGGCAATATTGCGATGCCACTGCCTACCATATCATCGCTTTCATTTCGGCGCATGTGGCGACTGCCATACGACCTGAACGAATCGGTGTGGATCCTCCTGGAACTTACGGGGTATAAGGCCCTGATCAGTGACACCTGCAACGGGTCGTACATAAAGTACGTGCCGCCAACGTTGGCAGACTTCAACGCCATAGACCACGATGACCCAGCGACCGCGCCGGTCGTTCCTGACATTGCACCTGAAACAGATCAACCAGAATAATGGGACAAGAACGCGTAATATCCATGCGCCTGAAGCTCAAGGGCGAACAGGCGGTAATAGACAGCCTCCACGAGGTAAACGATACCCTGTCCAAATCTGGTGGGTTTCTCAAGGACATTGATACCAAGTCCCGCGCGCTTGATACCATGACCAAGCGGTTGCAGACAATGGCCAAGGAGCTTGAATCTGTAAACCGCAGGCTCGATGCCGCGCGTAACGGTACCGGATCGGGTAATGCCACCAACCTGGAGGCGCAGCAAAAAAAGCTGACCACGGAGATCAAGAACACCACGACCGCAACGGTGAACCTTCGAAAGGAGTTGGCCGGTGTGGAGCAAGGATCAGCGGCATACACAGACCTGGTGAGGAAGATCGCGCAGACGAAGGTTGAGCAGAAGTTGTTGAACGACCAGATCAGGGAGCAACAACGGCAATTCGAGCAGACGAAGGTAGCAGCCGGTTCATACCGTGACCTGGATCTGAAATTGCAGGGGCTTCGCGCTCAATACAAGCTCCTGGGTGATGCCCAACGCGAAGGCGCCCAGGGTAAGGAGCTTTTAAACCAGATCACCGCACTCGATACCAAGTTGAAGGATATCGACAAGAACATGGGTGTGTACACCAGGAACGTCGGCAACTATGCCAGCGCCTTCGATGGCTTTGTTGGTATTGCCACGCGGCTGGGTAGTGTACTCGGGGTTACCCTGGGAGCGAGCACGTTCATTCAGGAGAACGAAAAGGTATCTGATTCAGTGGCCGACGTTGCCAAGACGGCAAACATCAGCATTGACGCGGTGCGCAAGTTCCAGGAAGAGTTGAAGAAACGGGACACCCGTACAAACCTTGCCGACCAGCTGGGCATTGCGGAGATAGGCGGCCAGCTGGGTGTGGTGGAAGATCAATTGCTAAACTTCACAAAGGCTACCGACGTGGTTACCGTGGCGCTGAAAGATGAGTTTGGCGGTAGTGTACAGGAGGTGACCAAGCAGGTTGCCACACTCAGGAACGTGCTGCCTGGCCTCAAAACGGAGGACATTGGTACGGATATATTGAACATCGGCAACGCGCTGAACTTCCTGTCTGCATCAGGTAACGCGACGGCGCCGGTGATCGCAGACTTCGCTAACCGGTTGTCGGGTGTGGCTGGCCCGCTGAACATATCCGCTGCCAGCGTATTCGGCCTGTCTGCTACGCTGGATGAACTCGGGGTATCCGCAGAGCGCGGCGCTACATCCGTACAAAAGGTTCTGGTTAAAATCGCTTCGGAGCCTGGTAAGTTCGCCAAGATCGCGGGTAAGGACCTCAAAGAGTTTACCCAGATCATCAACACCGACATCGTTCAGGCACTTGGTTTGGTTGCCCAGGGAGCACAGCAGTCAACCGAAAAGAATACTGAGTTTGTGAAAATCCTCGCTGACCTTGGTATCAAAGGATCCAGAGAGGTGGAGGTATTCGGTAAACTCGGCACGGCATACGACCGTCTGAATGAGCAGATCGCTGAGGCTGGCAAAGCACTGAAGGATACCGGGTCTGTGATGCAGGAGTTCGACAAAAAGAACAACACGCTGGCAGCCAACGTGGACAAGTTGAAGAACTCCATCATCAACCTGTCCGTGAACACCGACTTCCAGGACTTCCTTTCGGGTGCCATTCAGGGCCTTGTGTCATTCATCAACGCATTGGCTACCCTACCAAAGCTGATATCGGAGAACAAGACAGAACTGGCAGCGCTGACGCTGGCCATACTGGCATTCAACCGGGAGCAGGTAATTGCGACGATTGCTACAATCAAGCAGTCATCCGCATACCTGTTGCTCACCGATGCAACCCGCCGCCAGGCCATCGCTCAAGGTATCATGAACTCGGTGATGAAGGCGTTGCCACTGTTGGCCATCATCGGATTGGTATATGGTGCGGTAAAAGCATACCAGGCGCTCACAGCATCCACCGACGCTGCAGCAAACGCGGCAAAGCGGGTACGCGACGCGCAAAAGGAGATCGCAGACGAGACGGCCAAAGAGGCGTCTGTATTGGCACGCAGTATCGAGATTCTGAAAAGCGCCGCATCATCTACCCAGGATCGCGCAAAGGCCATCAAGGATTTGCAGGAGGCGTACCCGGAATACCTGCAAGGGCTTGATCTGGAAAAGCTGTCAGTATCACAGTTGACCGATCTGCAAAACAAGTTGACCGCAGAGATCATACGGTCGGTTGCTGAACGTAAGAAGGCCATCGCCCAGGACGAGGTTGCATCAAAGATCATTGAAAAGCAACTCCGTATATCTGCCATCCAACGCGGCGGCCAGGGTGAGGTATCATTTGCTGAGCAGCTACGGCTTGGTAAAGGTGGAACGGATATCAAGGGTAACGTTGCGTCGGTCATCACCGGCCTGCAGGGCGAATTGCAGGATCTTCAAAAGGAGTTCCAGGAAACCGGTAGGCAGTTCGATGAAGCTTTTGGACTGCGCAACACAGG
>ERZ650304.779-NODE-779-length-14193-cov-21.015844_pt1 | contig 14193 bp, 14 predicted proteins | sample MGYA00376240_ERZ650304 | MGnify/ENA primary metagenome ERZ650304 (study PRJEB26733, sample SAMN07839271) | wastewater metagenome | biome: small river; feature: stream; material: water | place: USA: North Carolina | collected 2016-03-01 ...
CACCGATCTGCCCACGGAATGACCCGTCGGAGTAGATCAGCTCTTTCAGGTAGGGCCCGAAGTTCTGGGACATGTAGTCGGCGAACGCCCGCATCTGCGGGGTGTTGCCCTGCCCGTTCGACACGTCCAGCGCCATGCCCTTGCCGTGATAGCCGGGATCACCGGGGCGGTCCTCCGAGGTGACCTGCAGCCCGAAACTGGCGGCGATGGCCTTCACCTGCGCCTCCGACGGCGCACCACCGGCCACGCCTGGCATGTACGCGCCGCCGGGAACAACGGACCCCGTCTGTCCGGCCGCCGCGATTACACCTGGTGTGTACTGCGGGCCGAACGTGCCATTCGCGGCCAATATGCCCATCAGGCCCGAACCCTCGTTCGGGTTCGCCTTCGCCACAAAGCCCAACGCCTGCAAGAACGGGGCAGCGAGCGCGTTACCGACAGCCTTGACTAGATTCTCGACAATCCCGCCGAGGCCCTTGCTGATGCCAAAGTCCTTGTCGATCTGCTGGCCCAGCTGCTGCAGGTCACCCTGCGCAGACTGCATCCCCTTCAGCGACTTCTGGACCGCCTGCTGCTTGGCCTCATTCAGCCGCAGCTCCGACTCATGCTCCTCGCGGGCCGCCCGAGCCAACTCGTTGCGCTTGGCGATGATCGCGTCCTCGTCGCGGACATTCGCCTTCTCCAGCGTGTTCAAGTCGGATTTGAGCTGCGCCACCTTCTGCTGGTTATCGAGCACCGTGCCGGCGGCCGAGTACAAGCCCGCATCGGCCGGGAAGCCTTGCAGCAGCGACAAGGGGTCGTTGTTGCCCATGGGTACCGTCGGCAGGGGCTGTTTCTTGCCTGGCTTGTCCGGCACGGCAGGGACCGCAAACCAGCCGCTAGTGGGGTAGGCCGGGACCAGGCTTGCTGTAGCTGAGTTGCCCATACCGCCCGGTCCATTGGTACCGGGATGCAACCCCGGAGGCGCGACCGCCTGCCCAGGAGAGGTAGCGCCGCCGTTGCGGATGGCATCCCAGATCGTCCCCGAACCGGGCGCCGGTGGGGCTACCGGCGTGAACTCAGGCAGCTCGATCTTATTGCCGGTAATCGGGGCCAGCTTGTTGTACATGCTGATCAGCGAGCGCATGGGCGCCAATACCGTCGTGTCGATGACGCGACCGATAGCATTGAAGTTGGCCACCCATGTGTTCGCGAACATCTTCACGCCATTACTCAGCGCGTCGTACTTATCGCCAATCCAGCCCAGCGCCTCAAGCAACGTCTTTGTAACCCAAACGATGTCCTCCATCGCGGTCTTACCGTTGGACTTGAAGTCGAGGAACAAATCCTTGATGGTCGGCACCAGCGCGCCCAGTTCCTTGAATGCGTCCACGCCCTGTTGAATCCACTGCCGCAGCTCGCCGGTCTGCGCAGCGTTCGACAGGAAGTTCGAAAACTCCGTAGCCGCATTAGCAATTCCCGTCGCGAATCCAGGCAGGAACGACGACGACACGTTCACCAGGTCGGAGATCGCCTTCGTCACTGGGCCGATCGCCGGAACCAGGTTCTGGAACGCCTGGCTGATGTTCGCCATCGCGGCCCGAATCGCAGCCTGCGTCTCGGGAGTCATGAGTTGATCAGCGAGACCTGAGAACATCTGCCCGAACGACGACGCGATCGACGTGGTCATCTGCTGAACCGCCGGCAGGTAAGTCGTCGTCAACTGGTTCAACTGCTGACCAACGCCCGCGAACAACGCGTCCTGCGCGCTGTTCTTCAACTGCTCAAAAGCGGGCATCATCTGCTGAATCGCCAGCGCCGCCTGCTGCGCATTCGGCGACAAATCCTGCAGATCTTCGGCGAACTTCTTCTGATCCTTGATGTCGCCTATAGCGTCCGAAAAGCCTAGGGTCGCAAGCTGAAGCGACCCGAACGCCGCCACAGTTCCCGCGACCACGCCGGGGATAGTCCCGAGAATTCCGGTCATCTCGGTGGCCGCACCGCCAACCGCACCCAGTGCACCGACCGCGCCCGTTGCCTTCGCAATGAAGGGGAGCATCGAGATTGCAGCTTCACTCGTGGCTGCAGTGAGGTCATTGAACGTCGACTTGGCGGATTCGGCCGCCGACGACAGAGGTCCTAGTGCAGAGGTGAGCGCCGCGGTCGCCGACGACGAATCGTCGCCGCCGGACTGGTACTCACGCAGCGCATCGACGACATCGCGGACAGCTCTCGCCTCAGCGCGCCGAACACGCTCCAACCGCTCAGACTGGGCAATCAACTGCGCGTTGGTCGCGTTGCCACGCGCCTGCAGATCATCCAACTTGGCCTGTTCCGCGCGCAGCTTCCCTGCGGCGTCGGCGGCCCGGTCATACGCCCGTTCCAAGGCGGCGGCCTGCGCACGCGGGCGAACCGTATCAACGCGGCTGATCCCCTGATTGACTTGGCGCGAGAACTCATCGCCAGCGCGGCGGCCTGCGGTCGAGAAGTAATCCTCGGCCTGCTGAGTGGTGCGGCGAGCCTGCGACTCGTCAAGATGGGATCCGACAGGAAGGCTAATGCCCAACGCTCACACCACCTTCCATCAGTAGTCGTCTTCCGCAGCCAAGGCGTACTCGAGGTCCGCTTCTTCGTCGGCCAGCTCTAAGTGGCGCTCCCACCGCTCCTTTGGCGACAGGAACACCGGGACCTCGTCTATGCCGTACTTCCAGGCGTGATACATCGCCAGTTCCTTGTGGGTCTTGCCGATGATTTCGACCCATTCAGGCCAGTCGCCTTCACGGCCCGCTTGCGCCATCTTCATGGCGCCGTCGTCGGGCAGATACTCCAAGATGACCAACAGTTCGCGGCTGGATACCTTTAGTCGGCCCGAACTGTCGCGGCTGCCGCGATGCCAATCCCGCAAGATGGACCGATCAATACGGGACAGGTCTGACTCAATCTGTTTTGGCCACCGCTTCAGAAACCACATTGCCGCCATCACTTTTGGAATCGGACTCGCGCCGCTTCCGCATCTCTTCACCTCGCTTGATGAGCGCGTAGGCGATGGCGTTTGCAGTACCCCCGGCGGCCTTGAATTCGTCATACTGGTCACCCAGCAGAATTCGCGCCTGACGCACGTTGTACGACGGCGCCATGCGCTGCCCATCCTTTTGGTACGGGTCGACGAATCCGCCCTGAATGGTGTGCGCGGCCGTCGTGGTCGTCGTACCATCCTTCAGCGTCAATGTCATCTCCGGAACATCCTCGGTGATGCGGTCGCACTGGTTGAACTCCCAGCGCATCTGCTGGTACTCCTCCGTGGCGTCGTCGTCGAGCATGTTCGGATGAACGACCTTCCAAACCCCCTCGCGCGTAGGCACTTCCAGGGGGCGTAGGAAGCTGTCGAAGTCCTCAGCCTGCTCGCGCGCCGCAGCCAGCGCATCGGGATCGATCGGAGTCTTGACGTCGTCGTTTTCGGGCATGGCAAAACCTTTCGGGCAGAGTGGGCAGGATCGGGCAGAAGTCGGGCAGGCTCGCGGGTGTGCGCTGCCCACGCACACCCGCGAGGTCTGTTACACCGGGGTGATGGTCAGCGCGCCACCGGTCAGGCCCGTGCCGTCGCCGGTCAGCGCCTTGCCGGTGTTCGGCACGGTGACAGTCCACGTCGGCGCCGAACCCGTGACAGTCCAGTCGGCGGCCACATAGCCGTCGTCCAGGCCAACCAGAGCGGTCTTCACCGCAGAGCTGTTGGCGTTGAACGCGATCGTCGCGGTCGGGCTCACACCGCCATACCCCAGCGTGAACGTGCCAGCCGACGCAGCGCCCACCGACACCGTGTACTGCGACACCGGTGCCTGCCACACACCCTTCGTCGACGCCCACTCATACCGGCCCTTGATCGGCTGGTACACGCCGTCGATCACACCCATGAAGTACGGGTCAGGCAGCGCGCGGAACGTGAAAGTCGCCGTCTCCGCGTCCTTTTTCCCCATCTTGATCTTGTCGACCTTGATGCGCCGGCACAGCGAGTACGCCTTGACCGTGTAGGCCTTCGCGCCACCCGGCTTCGTGAACTCACGCACCAGCAGCACCTGGCGATCAACCAGCTCGGCACCAACCGCCTGGCCCCAACCGAGGGGCGTCGAACCGGGCAGCTGAACCAGGTTGTTGCCGTCGGCATCACTGAACGGCAGGTTGTCCCGCAAACGCCGCCACGCATCGTCCAGCGTCTCCACCGACGAGAACGTGAACGTCTCGTCTTCCTTGACCGTGACCGAGTCGTAGACCTCGTCATCCTGCTCGATCATCAGCTCGTCGGTGTCCGTCGAGCGATCCATCTCAGGACCGTCGCCCTCCTTGAAGGACACGAACCGGATGTACCCCTCGTTCGGATCGGGGTTCAGGATGTACTCGCCGTTGACCTTCTTGAACAGGCCGAGGTCGTCACGCAGCGCACCGTCAGTTGCGAGTGGCGACCAGTTCACGGTGCCATTCGGGTTGTGCGGCGAGATGTTGGTGAACGATCCACGGTTGTCGCGGATGAATGCCGCCATCGGCTTCCCACGCTCGAGCTTGCGCGGGTCCTTGTCGAGATAGCCGGCACCTGCCATCGTCTTGCCGGTTGCGGGTATCGCCATGAAAATGTCTCCTTTTTCGGGAATGGCAATGAACCGGAACGGGTTCCGGCAATGAATTGGGCAGGGGTGCCGCGGCGCGGCGCACCGTCAGGAGACGGTGACGTATGAGAAGCCCACTCGGTAGCGGGCGACGAACCGTTGAGTGTCGGTATCGCCGTAGTCCGCGTGGAGTGGTTTTTGTACAACGTCGACGTAGTCGGCGTTGGCTGTCTGCCCATCGGGCATGACGATGTTGATGGAAGGGTTGTTGGACAGCAGCAACATTCGGCGGTGTGTTCGCTTAGCTTCGGCTTTCGCTTCGCCGAATGTGCGGTGCATCGTGTGCACCGACACCAGTGCTTCGGAGTTCATCCCGTCCACGTAGTCGGCGTCGACCAGCGGGTTGACCACCCGGTATGGGAACGACTTGTCGTCAACGGGGTGTTTGGACCAGGTGTTGCCGAGAGGGAGCAGCCAGGTGATCACGAAGTCGGCTACGTCGGGGGTGTCCTGGTCGTAGAGTTCGACGGTCATGACAGGTCCGCTTCGATGCCGGTTTCGTCGAGTGTGCCGCCGAAGTGTGCGGCTGTTTTGGCACCGGGCGCGAACTCCGGTGTCGGGGTGTTCGGACCGAAGCGGCTGCCGTCCTTGGTGTCTGGCCCGGTGCCGTACTCGATCATGTGCGCTTTCCAGTACCGCGTGCCCACGACGGCCTTGCCGTGACGCACCTTGAGCACCTTCACTGAGGCTGCGTACTCGCTCGTTCGGATGGGAGAGTTTGCGCGCCACACCTCGACGACTTCCTCGGCGAACTTGCGCAGTTCAACATCAACCTCGGCCGACTCGCGGATCGCCTTGGCGACTTCCTCATCCGATACCCCGTACTCGGAGAACGGGTTCGGCATCAGGGAAGCCTCTTGATGCTGTGAACCACCCAGCCGAAGTCGGCACCGGTGAATGGCTGGGGGTGGTCTCCTCGGCGTGCGCCCACGAGGACGTAGGTAGCGCCGTTGTAGACGAACGTGTCACCCTCGCGACGGTCAAGGTTCCGCGGAGTGAATACCACGCCGGCTTGCGTGTATCCCGGTCCGTCGCCGAGGCTGACCGATCCGGTCTGGATCGACACCACCGCAGGCGTATCACCCAGCGCCGCTGTGGTGACGTCGCCGAACGCACTCTCAGTTGGCCGGCTGAACGGGACCTTCGTCGCGAAATCGGCAATCAGGACTGGCATGTCAGCACCCGACTCGCCACGGCCCGATCGGCACCGTCCCGAACTTCGAACGCTTCGTCCGCAACTGCACAGCGCGGAGCTCTGCTTCCGTGAACGAAATCGAGCCACGGGAGATGTCGCGGTAGTAGGACCGCGTCACAGACATCGACTCCATCGCCTGTGACGTCTGCGACGCGCCGTCTGGATTGCGGTACAGCTCCAGCACTTTCGCGCACACGAGTGCCTTGACGCGCAGGAGCCGGTCCGGGTCGACCTGATCGGCCGGCACCGCCAGAGACGGCACCAGACCGATCAGGGTCGACTCGACATCCTCGATGAGCAGCTGCACACGTGGCAGTTTGTCGCCGGGGATGGCACCTTCGAAGCGCGCGGCGACGTCGTCCGGGTGAACGAACTTCGCCGGCGCAACGGGGTGGGTCATTCGACCGGCACACCTGCCTGATCGAGCAGATCGATCACGTCATCGCGACCTTCCGCACTGGACACATCCACGCCCTTCTGCTCGGCATAGGCGCGCCACTTATCCTCGCCAGACCCCTTGCCCGCCTTGGGCGGAGGCCCCACCGGATCAGCAGCCGGAACCTCCACATCGACGGACTCGCCGTCGGCGAAGCAATGCGGACCCATGAGCTTGGCGGCCCAGTCCGGAACCACATCACCAGGCAGGAAAGAGCGCAGTGCGCCGCCATCATCAACGAGATGAACGGCGTACTGCCCTAGAACCTTCGACACGATCAGGCCACCGTCGCAACGAGAATCTTGCGGGGATCAGCCAGAACCGGCAGAGCCACCGCATCCACGAAGGTCCGCTTCTGGAACGGAGGCTGCTCCTCGCGGACCAGCATGCCGATGATCCCTGCCGCGGACTCGACCTGAATGTTGTTCGCGCCGAGCTCCATCACCGTGGTCGGAGTGCCCCAGGCGGTGAAGCCCAGAGTGGACAGGTCCGACGGCAGGAAGAAGAACTTGTTCGCCGGCAGCGCGGGGACCGTGGAGCCATCGACGTCGAAGTTGCTGTTGTACACGGAGCCCATCGAGATCGACGGCAGGCCGTACGAGTTGAACAGCGCCGAGATGTCTTCCAGGGTCACGTTGGTGACACCGGTGTTGGCACCTTTGATGGCATTGATCAGCTTGGTGTTCCGCTGCAAGTAGCGTGCAGTGGCCAGCGAGCAGAGGAACTGGCCCGGACCGCTGCCGTTGAGCGCGACGTACACGTCGTACCAGCCGATCAGGTCCGTCAGCGGGTCGCTGGTGGTGGTGGTCGACCACAGGGTCGGCGCGGTCACCAGGTTACCGGCGGGGATGGCGTAGTCGACCTGCTGCTGCACGCCGTTCTCATTGATGGTGAGCACACCATCGGCGAGGACGTCGCCCCAGGCGAGTTCGACGCGGTTCTGCACGTACCGGGTCAGGTTCTCCAGGTCGTTGTAGATCGCGTCGACCAGGATGGACTGGATGGTGCCGCCGTAGCGGGCCATCTCAATCTGCCGGCGCTCGTACTCTCCGACGCCGAGCTGTCCACCGAGGGGCAGCATCCGGACGCGCTTCTCCGAGCCCGAATCCCGCGGGGCCACCCAGAAGTTGCCGTCCCAGTTGCGGAACTTGGCTGCCCGGTTGGTCTGCGTGATGGTCGCGAAGTCGATCTCGTCGCTGTTGAAGGTGCGGCGAGGGAACATCTCGGTCAGTCGGTTGTTCGACGGCAGGGGAACCTGCTGCACGAACGTCAGAACGTCTTCCAGCGGCAGTGGGCCGTCCAAGAAAAGTGCCATGGTCTACTGCTCCTCTCAGGCTTCGAACCGGATTTGGGCCAGAGCCGACTTCGCCGCGGTCAAACTGGCTGCGGCGGTGACGGTTCCGGTGTTGGAGGTGCCATCGAGGGCGCCCTTGATGCCGGTTCCGGTTGCGAACGGCAGCTTGCTGATCGACACGATGGCGTCATAGGCAACGCCGCCGGTGCCGACCTTCGATGCGGTGGTGCCGTTCTGGCGGACCGCTCGGACGTCGCCGTAGGTGATGTGGGTGGCGGTCTGGGTGCCGTCGGAGGCCGCGGCGTCGTACGGGCCGTACAGGCCGGTCGCGGTGACCTTGCCGATGACGGTTCCGGACGGGATGTAGCCGTTCGGGTAGTGGGTGCCCGAGGTGAACTTGCTGATGTCCAGCGTCACATTGAGCTTGACGTCCGGCTCGGCCAGGAGCCACTGCCGGTTGCCGACCTGATAGGTCGTAGTCTGCATCGAAATGTCGGTCGACATGACAATGCTCCTTCCTATTGGTTAGGTTTTCGAGCCGAAACGCTTTGCGGCTTCGGCCTTCCCGGCAGAGCCGGGTGTTGCGGGTGTCCCCGTCCCTCCTGAGTGCTGACCCCAGTTCCGCGCCGGCTGTTGCTGCTGCTGGGACTGTGCGCCGAACAGCGACTTCAACTTGGTCGCGACCTTGCCCTCGTCGATCTCCCCGTTCTCACCGACGAAGTTCGCCGGATTGACCATCTCCAGGAAGTCATTCAGGCGCTCGGCGTCATTGAGAATCGGTGCTGCGATCGACTTCAGTTGCGCAGCCTGCAATTTCGGCAACCACTCGGCGTCCGCAGCAGCCTTAGCATCCATAGATGCCTGGGTTGCAGCGTCTTTCAATGCCTTGTCGGTAGCCGACAACTGAGCGTTCTCCAGTTCTTGGATTTTCGCCTGCATCGCGTCAACGTCCTGGGGTGTAACACCTTTGAACGCCGCGAGCTTGTTGTCGGACTGACGGTTGTGGTGCTTGTAGTACGCGGCACGCTGCGTGTCGGTCATCTCCGAAACGGGGGTGTTCGCCGGGAAGCCGGCGTCCGCTCCCGACGGCTGCTGAGTGACTTGCTGCTGCCCGCCACCGTCTGGCGCAGTACCGGCTCCGGCATCGGTGCCGCCACCGCCATCCTCGGCGCCCATAACGGGGATAGGAAGCGCAAATCCAAACGGCTGAACCGCAGCCGATGACGCGGACGTGAGTGGCTGAAGTGAGAACGCAGGCGAGATGAACAACGGGGTCTCCCATATCGGGTAGAGGATGTGCCCATAACGGGCCGACCGCCACGATCGGCGGAAGTCTTAGGGTTGCCAGACGCGGTACTTAGGGAGTCGAACCCAACGCGTAGCCCCGCGGTTTCACCCGCGCCTGGCAAGTTCGGTGCATACGAAACAACCCCGGAGCCTGGTGCTCAGGGGTTGATTACGTGGCGTGCGCGGACGGACCGCGTGTCAGCTATGCCGTCGCGGAAAACGGCGTGATGAGACGCCGAAAGTCATCAGACTGGCGGCATCTTGCCGCCGGCACCCGCCTGTTCCCTCTTGGCTGCCTCGTCGGCGAGCGCCGCCTTGTGTTTGGCGATCTGCGTCAGGTGGTATCGCATCCGACGGTCGCTGTCCGGCAGCCCCGATGCGCGCAGATCAGTCAAGGACTTCTCGAACCCTGGCAACAGTTGTCGCGCAAGCTCGGCCGGAGACTGCTTGCCTACCGGCGTCACACGCACCTGAGGCGCCGACTGATTTTCACCTCGAGCCTTGTACGGCTTCCCCGGCACCAGCACCGCGCCCAACTCGCCGTGCTTGTTGGTCTTGTACCGGGTCCGCTTCAAATGCGCCGACGAAGTGCCGCCGGCATCCTCATACAGCGTGGACAGGTCCAAGTTGTTCAAGGCGGCGCCAGGATCGTTGCCCTTGGCGATCGGCGAGATGGTGCAGTGGCAGTTGCTGTGAATCGGCAACAGCTCCGCGTAGTGGTAAATCTGGTTCGACGCCGTGATGCATAGTCCGCAGGTGCCGCCGTAGGAGAACTCGGAGTGGATGACCCTGCGGTATCCAATGACCCGCGGCTCAATACCCCTCTTGATGTCCAGTTCGACGGCCTGGACGAGCACCTGTTGACCGCCCAGCCGCTCAGCAAGCATCAGGTTGTCGTCGATGAGCTGGTCCAGCCGTACGATGCCACGTTCGCGCGCAACATCTTCCGGTTCGCCTTGCGACCGAGCCCAACGTGCAACGGCGGCGGGACGTTTCAGTACTTCCGCCGTCGTCATGTCTGAGGGGGTCATGCGGCGGGCGTCACCGATGTCGTAGTGGACGCTGACGGCCTGACGGTCAATGACCAACAGGCCCTTCTTGGTCAGCCGCGCCGAGTCGCCACGGATATCCAGTGGAATATCCGGTGCGGGAGTGACTTTCACGTCCTGCATCTGCAACTGCTTGCCCACAGACGCCGCCGACGTGCGGCCCATCACCTGCTGGGCGATCCCTAGGCGTTGGGCGACTTCCATTGCGAAGTCTTCGACCTGCTGCGGGTTTTCCAGCGTGACGCCGGCCATCAGGTCGCCGGCCCACGCCTTCAGTTCCTCGCCGAGGGCTTGCCGTCGCGCAACGACTTGATTCGACAGCACGGCGGTCGCCTGAACTGGGTCTGCCGCCGCGGCTTTGGCTGCCTTGATGGCTTTGGCGGCCGCTTCCATTGCGACCTGGCGGTCGTTTTGGCTAGGCACCGGAAGCGGCGGGTGGGACTGTCTGCGCCGGGGCCGCGGTCGGCGGGGTTTGGTTGTTCGGCGCAACACCCAGGTTCAGCATCCGGTCGGCAGTGAGCCGCTGAATGTTGCGGGCCGTGTCGTCCGGCGACATCTCCCAAATCTGGTCGCAGCGGTCCTCGAGCGATAGCGTCCCGGCGGCCTGCGACGACGCAGATGCCTTCTCCGCCAACGTCCGGAACTCGATCGGACCCCAGTGCAGCCGAATCTCGCGTCCGCGGTCCTCAGCGCCGGCCATGGCGAAAGCGATACGCCACAACAGCTTCAACGACGGCGCCCAGCGCGTGCGGCGGTCGCGAACCTTCGATGTCAGCGACTCACGCATCAGACCAGCGCCCTCAGCGGAACCATTCGCCGCGTCCGGGGTGATCAGATGCAGCGGAGTCGATGTGACCGCCGCGAATTCCTTGACGTCGTCGCGCTTGGCGTTGATGAACGGCCCAAAGTCGGCCTGCTGCAACTCCTGCAACTTAAAGTCGGACGGGAACCGCCACAGTGCGCCAGGGCCGGCGTTGAGCATCGTGTTCCAGTCGACCGGTGCCGAATCGGGCTCGTCCTCGTCGCCTTCGTCCTCGTCGCCGAACATCGCGCGCTGGCGCAATGCCTGGTACCAGAACCCGATGATCCGTTGCAGGGTCGTGTCGTTGATGCGGTCAAGCAGGTCCAGGTGTGGTTCGTACTCGCCCAGTCCATCGAGGTTGTCAAACCGGACGACCGGGATGCCGCCAAGCGCGTCCAGCCCCTCGACTGGCTCGTAGACGGCGTCACTCCACTTCTGAAGGCCATCATCCCAGTTCAGAGTCCACTTCTCCCCTGGCAGGAAGAAGTGCGAGGAATATTCGCCGGTGATCGAGTCGTACTGCCGCACCAGCGCCGCACGCAGCCGTACTGGGTTACTCAAATCGGGGATACCGATGCAGCGCCGCGGGTCGATCGCGTGAATCGACGGAGACAACGCCCCACTCGACAACGTGGCGCCACCATTGACGCCAGGCACGACCATGCCGTAGCCCTCACCCATGGACAGCGCGTACCCGAACAGGTTCTTCAGGACGGCGCCGAATCCGGTCTCGTCCATGATGTCGGCGGCCAGGTCGTCGCCGTCAGCGTCGGAGTCCGCCAGCGTCGACACGGCTTGGAGCTCAAGGCGATCCAGCATCGCCCCGATGCACATCGGCGCATAGTTCGACCGAGCTTTGCGCAGCACATCCCGGAACGCGTCCGCATACTCCGGCTGAATCTGCGGCAACGGAGGATCGCCGACCTTGTACGACCACAACGTGTCCAGATACCGGTTCCGCGGAGTCCAGTACCGCGAAATATGGGCCGGTCCAGCTCCTTCACCAACGCCGGCTACAGACGGTCGGGTCAAACGGTCCTGCCACTGCGGCCTCGTCGGCGACACAAACATCGCCGACAGCCGATGAAACCAGTCCTCGGGGGTGAGGTCAGCCAAAACCCACCCCTTTCTATCGAATTCGCGCGACCAAACGCTTCTTTCGGCGCCCAACCCCGGCCGCAACCGCGTCCAAACGGGCCTTCCACGCCATAACCGCCGCATACGCGGCGTCGATCTTGTCCGGACTATCCGGGTACGACTTGTAGAGCAGATATCCCGCGCGCACCTGACGCTTCCGCGCGTTCAGCACGTGCCGTGTAAGTGCCGTCGAGCCGTCATGTGTGCACTCGGCATGCTCTATGGCCGTGTGCAGCGCCTTCACGGCCTCCACGGCGTTCGTGTCCTTACCGCGCGGCCACGCGGCGATCTTCGACTGCCCCGATGCCTTCACCTTCGGATGCAACTGGGCGCCGAAAGCGGCTTCCCACTTCGCGATCTGTTCAGTCCACCCGGACGGGTCCGCGTAGAACCCGACCACCGTGTACCGCTTGAATGCCATCCGGATCGTCGCATCAACCTCGGCCACCGGTGGCTGCCAGTAGGACTCGTCGCCGGTCTTTGCGCGGTCTCGCGTCGACATCTCGCTGCGCGGCGGCTCCCACACCGACCGCTCGCCAATCTCGAACAAGTAGCCATCACTGACGCGGCAGCCGATCAGCGCCGTCGCGTCCGCCTTGCCCCTCTTGCGGCCAGTAGAACCGTCGAAGCCTAGGACGATAATGTCCTTGTCCGCCAACGGCACAAACCCTTCAACCTTGCCGGCAGCGCCTGAGAAGCACGCGCCCCACTCAGGCGACGACACCCAAGCATCCGACGCGTGGGTGATCTGGTTCAAGTAGTCGCTGCGAGCCGTCTGAATATCGGTCGCCGGGTCCCAGATCACCGCGATTTGTGCCTCGAGGTCCACATGCCCAGGCGCACACGGCGGATCGTGAATCACACAACCGTCGGGATGCCCGGACGAGTCCCCGTACGACACACGAAGCCCATGAACCAACGACTCACGGTCGCCGATATCCGTCTCGGGTGGGGCCTCCCTGTGATCCCACAGGATTGGCTGATCCAGCTTCGTGCGCCCGTCACGCGCCGCCGTAGCCGTCTCAGCCGACTTCTCCGCTACCGAGTTCTCGCCAGGAATGTAGGCGTTCGGCGACTCAATCGTCCGCCCACCATTCTTCGCGGTATTCGTCCGAATCTTCTGCGCCAGAGCCGGACCGCCATTCGACGGCACCCACTCCTCAGTCTGATCCAGCACCGCGAACGTCGTCGGCGCACCCTTCACAGTCCGGCCCGAGCTCGTCCGCTTCTCAATCTTCCCGCGCGGCAGATTCACCACCGTGTCGAACGGCTCAATCCCCGGATAGGCCCGGTGAATCGGCGCATCCTCGTGCAGCATCTCGATCATCGGCTGCCACGTGTTTTTCGTCTGATCCTCAGACACGGCCGCCACGTGCACCATCGGTGTCCGAACGGTCCTCCATGGACGACCAACCGGCTGCCCGTCTGCATCCCAGCCGTCGAACAACACGTCAGCAAGGCCCTCGACGATGCACAAGCCGCCCAGAATCGGCGACTTACCCCAACCTCGAGGCCGGCCCAACAGCCCACGGCCGTAGACGAAACGACCTGTCAGCGGGTCGATCTCGTACCAGCGCAGGATGAAGTCTTCCTGCTCCCGATACGGCGAGAACGGCTCATACTCATCGACCGCCGGACGAGCAAGGAGCTCATTCATCCAATCAAGGACGTACCAACCCAGCGTCGGAACTTCGCCAGGCTCAGAAGGCTTCCAGGGCACAGTGCCCTACACGGCCTTGAGTGGACCCCGCCGACTACGAGCCGACGAGGCCGGCGAACTGCGACGCTCATCCGCCTCATCCGCCTGCGCATAGGTGATTCGCAGGCGAGCTCGGTCCTCGCCGGTCGCACCCATCTTCGCCACACGAAGACGCAGCTCCGGTAACAAGTTCAAGGCACCGCGGCCCCACACCTTCGCGTGAATCAGCGCCGTATCCAGCAGAAAGTCCCAGTCGGTCGCTGTGAAGTCCTTCGCCATCGGCTCGGAACCCCACGTCTCCCACCAACGTCGAGTAGCCGGCGGCCACACGAATTCCTGCGAGATGATCCGTCCGTCGACCTCGATCTGAACGTCGAACGTCGGCAACTCAGGCTGCGCAACCGATTCGGCGGTGTAAACCCGCATCCCGGCCTCACGAGCCTTCGCGGCACCGTGACCCGCCAGCCTCGACGCATCCTTGGGGCGCGGACCTTGGCCGCCCATCAGATCAACCCTGCGTGATTGCGAATAGCCATATCGGCTGCTCCTCTCGGTTCGCCATAACGGCTCGTCAGAGGTGAATGGGCGGTGCCCGAAAAGTTCCAGACCCAGGCGAACCCCGAGCGACAAGATCGGAAGAGCACACGTCTGAACTCC